>PVBE011795069.1_pt1 | contig 165277 bp, 126 predicted proteins | sample 1631181 | NCBI WGS metagenome assembly PVBE01 (sample SAMN08397723, study PRJNA350692) | Marine metagenome, whole genome shotgun sequencing project. | isolation source: water | place: Pacific Ocean | collected 2012-04 | reverse complement strand
CGAGGTCGTCGAGATGCGCGAGCTCCTGCTGGAGGAAGGTGGCCGCATCGTCTCCAAGACGATCGAGTTCGACGAGCACAGCGTCCCCCACATCAGCGCCCACTTCGCCTCTGTCTTCGGCATGGACGCCGACGCCCTGGCGGAGGCCGATGGCTATCTGCGCGTGCAGCGCGAGGCCTACCTGGCCCAGGAGAGCGCCGTCGCGGTCCCCTACTGGGACAAGTACGGAGAACGCGTCATGGTCAGGGTCGACGACTTCTACCGCGATCGCAGTGACTTCGTCCGGCACACCATGACGCTGCTCGCCGGAACTCTGGGCGGACGGAAGATCCCCGCGCCCGCAGTCGAGGAGATCGAGCGCGCCCTCTTCCCCCTCGGACGCGGCGTCTCACTGCTCACCTTCACCGATGACGAGCAGGCTGGGCTCTCCCTACGCGTCACGAGCACCAGCGAGGACCTGGGCGTGTTCGAGGTCACCGGTGCCCGCGTCCTGCGTGAGTTCGGACACCACCTCGACGGTCTCTCTCAGCCTCCGGTCTCGGTCCTTCCGAGCGCGCGCTCCCTGCTGAATGTTCTCGAGGAGATCGACTGGAGCGGCGCGCAGTGGACGGTGTCCGAGCTCATGACCCATCAGTCGGCGAGCTCGGTCGAGAGCGTGGACCCCGAGCTTGATGTGGACACCCAGAAACGGAGCCAGCGGCGCTACAAGCTGCATGACGCGCCCCCGCGCATGAACGCGGTCAGATGCATGGTGATCCTCACACCCGCTGAGGCCGGCGAGCCGGGGGCGAAGGCGGCGGGGGCGGCGGGGGCGGCGGGGGCGAAGCCGGTCATCAGCGAGGCATTCCTGTCCGAGATCCAGACACGGGTCATGGCCCACATAGAGAGCCAGGCGTGGTGTGACACCTCGCAGACCTTCGTCAGCGGAAGGCTCATCAGCCGTCTGCCGCAGGGGCAGCCCCCCCACGCCGAACTGGTAATCGGGATCGGTGCCCTCATCTCTCATGCCCCGACCTCCTTCGCGCCGCCCGGCCTGGACCTCACCCGGATCACCTCGGGACCCATCCTGAGCGAGGCCTTTCAGGAGGCCGGCATGCAAGGCCTGACCGAAACGCACTCGTCCCTGCGCTCGGCTCCGGGGTTGTTCAGGGAGAGATCCACGACGATGGACTACGAGGACTCAGAGACTGTGTCCACCGCAGCAGAAATCCTGGCCGTGCTCGAGGGTATCGAGCGCGGCGGGCAAGCGGGCACGGTCACCTCCTTCGTGCTGAATCTGGATGTCACCAACCTAACCGCCCGATCGTCGCTCACGGCGCGCACGAGCTGCAACGCGGACTTTCTGATTCGCGGGCACTGAACCCAGAAGACCTCACCGTCGGCGGCTCTTGTGGGTTCTCGTTCTCCCGGGGCCTCAGGAGTCGCCGACGGCTCGTTCGAGGCGGACCTGCTCGGCGGCGGCGCGGCGGGAGGCGCGGGCGGGGAGGGCGGCGCGGCGGGTGAGTTCGCGCGCGGCGGGTCGGTCGCCGCGCTCGAGGGCCAGCCAGGCATGCCCCTGGTGACGGGTCGCCTCCAGACGCGCGAGGGGATCGACGCCACGGCGCGGGTCGGGGAGGCCGAAGACGTCGGTAAAGGCACGCGCCGAAGTGCGGCCCGCGCGCCAGGCGTCCAGCAACTCGCCCGACCAGAAGGCCGCGGCGGCGTGGCGGCGCGCGCCGAGGGCCAGGGCCAGCAAGCCCGCGCGCGCCCGACACAGGCGGTGTTCCCCTTCCGCGCTCGGCGCCTCACCGACGAGCCCCGCGACCGCGCCGCGCAACAGACGCCGCCCCGCCTCGCGGGAAGAGGCGACGGGTGCCTCCAGGGCGAGGACGGCCAGCTCGGCCGCGAGCCGCGCGTCCATCCGCCACCAGGGCACGCCGCCCTCGAGCAGGGCGAGCAGCCGGCCGTCGCGGGCCAGACCCGCGACCGCGCGCAGCTCGCCGCGGTAGACGAACTCGCGCGCCGGCAAGGAGCGACCACGAAAACGCGCCGCGAGCTCCTCAGGAGCGTTCGCGAACGCCGAGCGCCACAGCTCGCGCGCCAGGGCCTCGCCGGCCGCGGCGGTCGGGATCGCCGAGAGGGCCGGGAGCAGCTCGTCGCGCAGGAGCGCGGCACGCCGTCCGTCCACCAGGGCCGCGCGCAGGATCGGACCGGCGCCGGCGCTCCCCGTCGCCCCCAAGGCCTCGATCGCAGCGCGCTCGAGGTCCGCGTCCGGCGTGCGCTCGACGACCTCCGTCAGAGCCGCCACCGCGCGCGCGGGGTCGGCGTGGGCGGCGACCTCCCCGAGCGCTACCACGCGTTCGGCCGCCGAGTGTCCAGGTTCCAGCACGACCGCCGCCAGGTGCTCCACGCAACGCACCGCCGGCAGGCCGCCCAGGCGGCGCAGGATGCGCAGGCGCAGCTCCTCGTCGCAATGCTCGTAGCGCTCCAGGAGCACGTCGGTCGGCCCGCGCGCGCCGTCGGACGCCAGGGCGAGGGCGGACTCGATGCGCACACGCTGCGAGACGCCGTCGGCCAGCCAGCGCCCCAGCCGACCACGTCCGAGCGCTGTACGCCCCAGGGCCCAGGCGCAGGTCTTCGCCACCTCGCTCGAAAGAGCGTCGGTGCGCTCGAGCAGACCCTCGAGATACTCGACCGCCGCCTCCCCCTCGACCTTGTGCAAGGCCGCGGCGAGGGCCTTGATGCGATCTTCGCGCTCGCGCCACGGACCGCGCTTGACCTCGCGCGGCGGACGGTCCGCGAGCGAGAGCTGCGGCAGCTCCTCCTCGATCCATCCGGCCAGCCGAGCGCCGATCTCCCCGTCCCCGGAAAACAGGCCCAACAACTCCAGGAGCGACGCCTTGCGGAAGCGGCCGGTCTCCCACAGTTGCAGGAAGTCCTCGCGAAAGGGCCGGGGCGGCGCCGTGCGCGGGAGGAATCGCAGGGCTTGCAGGTCGCGCCCGTCTCCCAAGGCGCTCCAGAAACGGTGCAGGTCGTCGAGCCCTTCCCCCGGCGCGAGGTGCTCGCAGAGGGCGCGGAAGGCACTCTCGGCCACCTCGGGGCGGAGATCGTCGAGAGCACCCGTGAGCAGCCGCGCCGCGCCGCCATCGCCCGTGCGCGAGAGGGTCTCCGAGAGCACGTCGATCACCGCCAGGCACAGCTCAGCGTCGCGCTCGACGGCCAGGAAACCGGCCACCTCGAATGGGTCCCAGCGGTCGCGCCGGGCGAGCAAGGCGTTCCATCCGGCGACGGACGTCGGCGTGGAGCAGGACGCGAGGGTCTCGAGCAAGCTCGTGCTCGCACTCGTGCCGCCGGTGACCTCGACCGCGGCCTCGACCAGTTCGATCGCGCGCGCGAGGTCGTCGGAGGGATCGCCGCCCGCCAGAGCGGCCAGATTGGGCCAGGGCGCCAGGAGCGCCCGGACGGCGCCGAGGTCGGCGCGTCCCGACGCAGCGGCGTCGAAGGCTCGCGCCGCGGCCAGGAGACCTTCGGCCAGCTCCTCCCCCACCGCCCTCGCGCCCTCCACGAGCAGGGCCCGCCGACGGCGCTCGACGCTGCCCCCGGCGTCCGGCAGGGGCGAGAGGAAACCGTTCACCCAGGTCTGCTCGCGCACCTCGCCCAGGGAGGCGACCGACGCCGCTTCCCACAGGGCGCGCCGGGCGGCCGACGCGGCGGAGGGCTCGCCGGTCGCCAGGCGCGACCGCACGCGTTCGATCAGCGGGGCGTTGCCCGCCCCGCGCGCCACGCATTCGGCCGCGCGCAGAAATGCCTGCGGCGAACGATCCAGATCGGCGCGCTCCCAGAGCGCGAGCTGGGCGTCGAGGGCGGTCGGGCCGCGGCCGAAGAGCAGGTCGAAGGCCACGCTCGCCACGCGCGGGTCCGGATCCGCGGCGAGGCCCTCGAGCAGGACGCCGTCGTGCTCGGTCGGATCGAGGCCGAGGATGCGCGCGACCTCCGCGCGCGTGCCCCAGAAAGGATCGCAGGCCAGAGCTGCCAGGGTCTCGTCGGGGACGCGCCGCTCCAGGCGCGTCGCGGCGCGCAAGGCCATGCGGCGCACGTTAGGGTGCTCGTCGGTGAGCAGCGCGCGCACCTCGTCGGCGAGCGGCGACGGGACCTCCCAGGGCAGCGCTCGCGCGAGGGCGTCGAGAGCGGCGTGGCGCAGCTCCCAGGTGGATGAGGCGAGGGCCGTCCGCAACTCGTCGGCATGACGCGCGGGATCGAGGGCTCGACGGCGCACGGCCCACTCGGTCGCGATCGCGCCGTCACCCGTACCTGCGCGGGCATGCGACGGATGGACGAGGGAGGGAGCGAGCCGTTCGCTGCCGACATCGCCGTTGTTTCCGCCGCGCGGACGACCCCGCAGGATCGTGGACTGCGGCGGGAAACCCGAAGCGCCCGGAGCGCGGGCCGGGCCGAACAGACCGCTCGCCTGGGCGATGCCCGGTGAAGGCTCGTTCGGCAGGTGGGCCGCCAACGCGAGCAGGCAGAGCGCGAGGTGCGCCGGCAAACCTCAGGCCTCCCCGCCGCGCTCGAACTCCTGCTGGGCTGCTGGCAGGAAGTCGATCAGATCGGAAGCCACGACGGCGGTCCGGCCCAGGGCGGCCGCCGCCCGATCTCCCGCCGCGCCGTGCACCGCCACGGCCGCAGCAGCGGTCTCGAAGACACTCGACCCTTCTCCGCCGCTCGCGACCAGGCGCGCCAGGTAGGCACCCAGGATGCCCGCCAGGACGTCGCCCGTGCCCGCGGTCGCCATGCCCGGGTTGCCGGTGCGGTTCTCGAACAGGCGATCGCCCGCGGCCAGCACGGTGCGGTGGCCCTTGAGGCAACACAGAGCTCCGCTGCGCGCGCTGATCTCGAGCGCCGCCGCGCGCCGGCCGGCATCGTCGCGGGCGATCTCCTCGCACCCCAGGAGGCGCGCCGCCTCACCGGGATGCGGGGTGAGGATCAAGGTCGCGCGGCAGGCGGCCAGAAGCTCGAGCCGCCCCGCCACGGCGTTCAAGCCGTCGGCATCGAGCACCAGCGGGCCCTCGAAGTCGTCGGCCAGGAGGCCGTGGACGAGGTCGCGCGCCGCGGCGCTCGCGCCCAGTCCGGGACCGACGACGCGCGCGTGGTCGGCGCGGCCCGCCAACAATTCGGGCAAGGGGCCGTCGGCCGCCCCGCGCCAGTCCGAGAGGTTCAGGTAGACCGCTTCGGGCACGGCCGGGGCCACGATGGTGCCCAGGGCGGGCTCGCTGCAACCCAGGGTCACGAGCCCCGCGCCCGCGCGCTGCGCCGCTCGCAGGACGAGGATCGCCGCGCCGGGATAGGGCGCGCTGCCCGCCAGGCACAACAGGCGCCCGGCGCGGCCCTTGTGAGCGTCGTCCGGAAGAGCAACCGGCGGCCGCAGAGGAGGATCGGTGGCGCTCACGCCAGTACCTCCAGAGAGCCGACCTCCTGACCCGCCCAGCTCTCGATCGGATCGCCGCGCCAGGTGCGCAGGGCATCCAGTTCCGCGCGCGTGGCGAAGTCGAAGCGTTCGAGCAGGGCGAGCACGAGGGCGTGCAGGCCGCGTGCCACACCGTCGTCCATCTTGATCGCCAGGCCGCGGTCCGCGCCACGCACTCCGATGCCGTAGACGCCCTCGGCGCCGATCTTGGGAAACAGGCGGCCTTCGGTGACGCGCGCGAGGTCGGTGCACAAGCGCTTGTGCTCGCCTGCGATCAGGCCCGGGTGAGCGGAGACGGCGCGCTGCATCCAACGGCAGGCCGCGCGCCGTTCGGTGCTGAGGCCATCGGGATTCGCCACGCGCGCAAAAGCCGTGGCGAGGCCGGTGAGCGGCAGACGCCAGGTGGGCGCACTGCAGCCGTCGATGGCGAAGAAAAGTCGCCCGCTGTCCACGCCGCTCATGTCGGCCAGGGCCTGACGCACGAGCAGTTGCGGCTCGGAGCGCGGGTCGAGGTAGTCCGCGACCGACGCGCCGAGGTGCAGGGTGAGGGCCAGGAAACCCGCGTGCTTGCCCGAGCAGTTGTTGTGGATCGAGGTGGGCTCTTCGCCGCGCTCGCGAAGGGCCACGCGCGCCGCGGGATCGCTCGGCTGCTGGGGGCCACACTGCAAGTCGGCGACCGAGAGCCCGATGCGGTCGAGGATGGTCTGCACGCCCTCGGTGTGGAGCGTCTCGGCATTGTGGGAGGAGAGGGCCAGGGCCAGCTCGGCGTCGGTGTAGGCGAAGCGCTCGGCCGCGCCGCTCTCCACCAACGGCAGGGCCTGGAAGGCCTTTACCGAGCTGCGGGCGAAGACGGACTCGTCACAGGCTCCCGCCCCGTCGAGGGTCGCCCCCGAGGCGTCCACGAGCGCCCAGGCGCCCCGGTGCTGGGACTCGATCGCGCCGCCGCGCCAGGCGCGGACGAGGACTGGGTTCTCGGGGAAGGTGGAGGTCATGAGAGAAACGGGCCCACGACAGTGTGCCGCTTCCAGCCGCCCTTGCCATCCCGGCTCTCTCGCTCGATGGCGTCGGGGTGGTACATTGCCCTCCGTGAGCGAGAGAATCCGCAAGATCACCCTGGCGCCGCCGCCGAGAGAGGCGCCGGTCCGCCCGGCGCCCGCCATCTCGCCCCTGGCGACCTGGTTCCTGCCGCCCCTTTTCCTGGCCTCGACCGCCGCGGGCACAGCCCTCGTCCTGCGCGGTCCCGACGCCTTCTTCGTCTGGGCCATGGTGGGCATCTTCGGCGCCGGCTTCGGCTGGGTGGCGGTCTCGATCTTCTTCCCGCCCACCGCCGACCGACGCTGCCCGCAGTGTGGCGAGGAGGCCATCGAGCGCATCGACCCGGGGGCCACCCACGGCCTGCGCTGCACGAGCTGCGGCCATCGCGACGAGACGGCCAGCGCCTTCCTGATCGCCGAAGAGGAGGGTCCGCTGGAGGAGATCGTGATGGTCGAGCGCGGCCGTCAAGCGCGGCCCGTCGCTTCGGGAGGCGGCGCGGGAGGAGCGGCGCGATGAGCGAGCCCGAGGAGGAGTGCGGCCGGATGGTCGAGATGATCCTGGGGCGGGTCGTGATCCGCGACGGATCGACCCAGCAGCACATCCACCTGCGCGAACGCACCGGCGAACGCAGCTTTCCGATCATCATCGGCACGCCGGAGGCGGCCGAGATCCAGCGCGTCCTGACGCGCACGCAGACCGAACGTCCCCTCACCCACCAGCTGACCCACGACTCGATCCTGGCCCTGGGCGCGCGCCTGGAGCGGGTGGACATCGTGGACCTGCGTTCCAACACCTTCTTCGCCCAGCTCGTGTTGCACGGCGAGGGCGGCGATCTGCGCGCCGTGGTCGACGCGCGCCCCTCGGACGCCGTGGCATTGGCCCTGCGCGCGGGCTGTCCGATGCGGGTGGCCGAGTCGGTCCTTGAGCAGGTCCGCACGGATCGAGCGCGCGACGCGCTCGAGGAGGCGGAGCAAGGCGAACAGCCGGTCGAGGAGGGCCAGGAAGGCAGCGGCGGCGCGCAGCAGCTGGACGAGGAGAGCAAAGGCGGGAGCGACGAGGCAGATCAAGGGGAAGAGGAAAACGAGGACGAGGGCGGCGACGCGGAGCAGGTGGACGAGGAGTAGGTCCCCAGGCCCGCTCCGAACAGCACGCATGCCCCAACCGGTGACCGCCCGCGCCCTGCCTCGCGCCGCCCTGCTCGGCAACCCCTCGGACGGTTACGGAGGGCGCGTGATCGCCTTTCCCTTCGCCGATTTTCGGGCCGAGGCGACGGTGACCCTGTCGTCCGACGGCCCCCGCAGCCTCGCGCTCTGTCCCGGAACGCCCGACGAGTTCCACGCCCCGGGCTGGGAGGCGGCCTTCGAGGCCCTGCGCGAGGGAGCCGTGCCCGGCGAGGGCGCGCGCCTGCTCACGGCGAGTCTGGCTCGCTTCGCCGGCCACTGCGTCGAGCGGGGCCTGGCCGGCGCGAGCGAGCTGCCCGGCCTCTGCGTCGGGTTTCGAAGCGACATTCCGCGCCAGGTCGGCCTGGCGGGTTCGAGCGCCGTGGTGATCGCGACCTTGCGCGCCCTCTCACGGGCCTTCGAGGTCGAGCTCGCCCCCCCGGCCCTGGCGGACCTTGCCCTGCGCGCCGAGACCGAGGAGCTCGGCATCACCGCCGGTCCGCAGGATCGGGTGGTGCAGGCCGAGCAGGCGCCGGTGTTCATGGAATTCGGTGGTGCGCCGCGAGTCGAGCACCTCGACGCCGCCTTGCTCCCACCGCTGTTGCTAGCCTGGACGCGCTCCCCCGGAAATCCATCGGGAACGGCCCACGAGGAGGTGCGCGCGCGCTTCGAGCGAGGCGACGAGGTGGTCATCTCCGCCATGCGGACCTTCGCGCGCCTCGCCGCCGAGGGGCTCGAACACTTGCGCGCCGGTCGCCGGGCCGCCTTGATGGAGCTGGTGAACGAGAACTTCGACACGCGCGCCGCGATCTGGCCCCTGGCGGCGGACGACCGCGCCCTGGTAGAACTCGGCCGCGCCCACGGCGCGGCGACCAAGCTCACCGGTTCGGGCGGCGCCGTGCTGGCGGTCGTCGAGAACACAGCGGACCTGCCCGCCCTGCGCGACGTTTTCGAGGCCGCGGGTTTCGCGGCCTTGATCCCTCAAATCGTTTCATGAAGCTGATCCTCCTGGCCGCCGGTTTCGCGACGCGCATGTACCCCTTGACGCGCGACCACGCCAAGCCCCTCTTGGAGGTGGGCGGCGAGGCGATCCTCGACCACATCGTGCGGCGCGCCCTGACGGTCGAGGCCATCGATGGCGCCGTGCTGATCACCAACGGCCGATTCCGCGCCGACTTCGATCGCTGGCGCGACAGCGGCGAGTGGCGCGTGCCCGTGGAAGTGATCGACGACGGCGTGCGTGAGGCCGACGAGCGCCTGGGCGCCGTGGCGGATCTGCAACTCGCCATCGAGGCGGCGCGTCCGGCTCCCGACGAGTCCCTGCTGGTGATGGCCGGTGACAACCTGATCGGCTTCGACCTGTCGCACCTGGATGAGGAGTTCCGTCGCCGGGGCTGTTCGGTGGTAGCCGTGCGCGAGCTCGACGGTCCGATCCCGCCTTCCCATTTCGGCGAGATCACCGTCGATGGCGAGGGTCTGGTGACCGCTTTCCGCGAGAAGCCCGCCGACCCGCGTTCGCCCCTGGCCTCGACGGGGATCTACTTCTTCACGCCCGAGGTGCGCCCACTCCTGGCGCGCTATCTCGAAGAGGGCGGGGAGGGTGACGCGCCGGGTCACTTCCTCTCCTGGCTGGTCCACCGCGTCCCGGTCGCCGCGGCCCCCATCCCCGGCCCCTGGTTCGACGTCGGCAACCTCGCCACCCTCGCCGAAGCCCGCGCGGCCTTCGGCGACCCCTCCGCCCCCTCACCCCGACCGCCCTCGGACAGAGTGCAAGCAGAGTCCGATTCAGCACCGCAGCCGAGCGATGGAGAATCAAACTCGGTGCTGTACGCCGCCTTGGCGCTCCTGCGCCGGAAGCTGGATCTGTAGAAGGCCTCTTCGCCGCCGCCCCACCGAGGATTTCCCAGACCGCGCGCAGAAGTGCGAGATTGCCGGTGCGCTCAGAGGTCGACGCGACTGCCCTCTTCCGCGGAGGCGTAGGCGGCGTAGACGACGCGGGTCACCTCCAGGCCGAGGCGGCCGTCGGACAGAGCCGGGCGACCCTCGGAGACGGCGTGCAGGAAGTCGGCGCACATGGCGATGTGGCCGGAGCTGTAGTCCTCGTCGGGAATGGGCGTCGTCCAGCCGGCACCGGAGTCGAGCTTCTCCATGATGTACTCCTCGCCGAACGCCTCGCCGTCGGGAGCGAAGGCGCGCAGGAGGTCGTTGGGGGTCATGTTGCACTTCAAGTGACAGCGCGAGCCCATGACCTCGAGCTTGCTCTCCATGCCGCCCAGCATGTTGTCGCTGCCGTAGGCCACCGCGCGCGTGCCGTCCGAGAAGGTCAGGATCGCGCAGCCCCAGTTCTCGACGTCCTCCCAACCGGTGGCGAGCTCGGTGCCTCCCGATTTCACGGCCGCGGCCCGCGAGAGGTCCGCGACCTCCGCGCTGACCGACACGGGCACGATCGGCTCGCCGTCGCGTTCGAGACCTTCCTCGCGCTTGAGGTGCAGCATGGCGCCGATCGGATGGGCCGCCAGGCGCAACAACGCACCGCCACCCGTGTTGCGCCAGACCTTCGAGTAGGGCGAATGTGAACCGCTGTGCCCCTCCCAGCCGCGCATCTCCAGGATCGCGCCGCCCGCGGCCTGCAGCAGGTCCGCCGCCCGCACGATCGACGGCGCGTAGACCCAGTTCTCGCCGTACATCAACTGCACGCCGGCGGCGTCGGCCGCGTCCACCATGGCCTGAGCGTCGGCGACGGCCACGGTCAGCATCTCGCGCCGGCCGCGCGACGAGACGGCGGCGTCCTCGACGTCGGCGGCGAGGTCCTGGCCCACGTAGGCCGCCAGGGGCTTGGTGCAGACGACGTGCTTCTTTGCGCGCGCCGCGGCCTCGGCCATGGGCCGGTGCAAGAGGTTCGGCACGCACAAGTCCACGACCTCGACCTCGTCGAGGGCCAGCAGCGCGTCGAGGTCGTCAAAGGCCTGGCCGACGCCGTGGCGCTCGGCGTAGGCTCGCGCGCCCTCGAGGGTGCGCGAGGCCACGGCCACGATGCGACCGGCGACGCCGGCCTTGGCGTAACAGCGCGCGCGGGTCTCGGCCAGGAAGCCGGAGCCGACGATGCCGATGCCTACACAACTCTGCTCTTTCATGCTGGATGCGGGGACGCGGGGTCTACAGGATACGGCCTGGGCAGCACAAAGGAGGCATGAGTGAGTCAGCAGGCGACGAGGAAGAAGACGGTCAGCAGCGACGCCCCCCTGGACCTGCGCGAGGCGGCCGCCCGCTTCGGGCTCAGTGAGCGCGAGCTGCGGCAGTTCGTGAACCTCGAACGCATCCCCTACGAGCGGGCTGTCCGCAAGGGGCGCGTGGAGATCGTCGTCCGGCCCAGGGATGTGGAGCTTTTCCTGGCCGACAGGACGCAGGGCACGGCAGCCCCGCAGGCAGCGCCCGCGCCGCGATCTGAACCAGAGTTGGAGGCGCCCTTCGAGCCTGTGCCCGAGCCGCGCCGAGAGCCCACCCCCGAGCCTCCGCTGCAGGCCGGGTCGAACCTCCCCGCTCATCGCCTCGAGGATCTGCTCGCCGAGCGCGAGCGCCGACACCAGACCGAGGTTGCCCTGGCCCGCTCCCAGGCCCAGTGCGAGGCTCTCGAGCTGCGACTGGATGACCTGCGCATCGAGCTGAAGGCCACCCGCGGCGAACGACTGACGCTCCTCTCCCGCACGCAGCACTTGCTGGAATCGCCCGACGGCAGCGCGCCCGTCACAGCGCCCTGGATCCGGAGCCCGTGGACCGTCGCCGGCGGCGCCGTCGCGCTGCTGGCGTTGGGGACCGCCCTCGCCCTGGCTCTGGTCGAGGGCGTGCGCTCCGAGCGCCGGGCGGGAGATCTGAAACGGCAATCGGACACCCTGACGCAACGCGCGGAAGACCTCGAGACCCGCGCCGATGGCCTGGGCCTGCGCATGGAGAGCTTGCGTGACGACCTCCGCGGTTCCGAGATGGCGGCCCTCGGGGTCCGTCGGGAGCTCGTGCAGGCAAACGGCCAGGCCGAACTGGAGCGGCGCTCGCGCGAGCGCGCGACCGCCGAGCGCGAGCGAGCCCTGGTCGACCTGGCGTCCGCGCACGGCGAAAACGCGAACCTGCTCGGCGCGCAAGCCGCGGCGATCGCCGAGCGTGACAGCCTGGCCGAGGAGCGCGACGCGATCCAGACCGAGAACACCGACCTGCTGCGCGACCGGGAGGCGACGGCCTCCGAGCGCGACGCCGCCCTGCGCGCCCTGGCGACCTCACGCCTGCTGATGAGCGACGTGCGCCGCGTCCAGGAGTGGATGGCGAGCGAGCGCGACGAGGCGCTCCGCGACCTGCACGCGGCTGAAACGCGGATCGAGGACCTGACCGTCGAGGGCGCCACCGCCGCGGCCGAGCTCGATCGGCTGGGGGAGGCTCTGCGCGAACAGCGAGCGGCCGCGCTGCGCGAGCAGCAGGCGGACGAGCTGCGCGAGCATCAGGCCAGCGAGCTGCGCGCGCGCCAGGCGACCGACGCCTTGCGTGATGCCTGGCCGCCGGTCGCCAACGGCCTCCTGCGCGTCGCTCTCCTCCTCGGGCGCTGAGAGCGCGGGCGCTCCTCCTCCACCGGATCCGTACCATGGCGCACGTGCGCTCGCCGCTCCCTCTCCCTCGCGCCCTGGGCGCCGCTCTGCTCGGCGGCGCTCTCGTCCTCGGTGGCGCCTGCACGCGAGAAGCGACGCCGAGCGACCCGGCCTGGACCGGCACCCTCATCCCCCTCGATCTGCGCCCGGTCAACGACGCGCTGGTGGACGCGCCGCGCGTCATCGAGCGCCTGCACCCGCCCGAGGGTCTCGCGCCCTGGACATCGGATGCCGACACGGCCCTGCGCGCCATGGTTCCCGTCGGCCGCCCCGACGGCGAGCTGCCCGACTTCTACCTGAAGGACGGCGTTCCCCACGCCCCGGGCGCGGTCATGCTGGGCAGCGGCCCGCGCACGCTCTCGATCCCCATCGCCACCGAGCCCGGCGCGGTCAATCAGGTCGCCCTGCGCCTGTCCTGTCCCGTGCGCGAGGAGCTGGCCGTGGCCTTCCTGCACGGGGAAGAACTGCTCGAACGCTCGGCTCCGCTCGTGTTCCCCGGAGCCGACGCGCCGCGCACCGTGGTCTTCGACCTGCCCGGCCTGCGGCGCCACGCACGAGCGGCCGATCGCCTGGCGATCGAGATCGACGGGCGCGCCCAGGGAATCGTAATCCTCGAGGTCGTCCTGGCCTGGCGCGCACCGGCGAGTCTGTTGCCCGCCGCCGACGCGCCGGCGCCCTGCGGCTTGCAGAACTCCACCAGCGACCTGCGGCGCGGCGCGGCCCTGGCCGGAGGTGCGCCCCTGCGCGCCACCCTGAGGGTGCCGCCCGACGCGCGCCTGCGCTTCGCCTGGGGCTGGCCAGCGGCCATGCAGACTCCCGGCACGACGCCGATGCTCACGGTGGAGGTCGCAGGCGAGGACGGGCGCGGCGCGGCGGCGAGCTTCGAACTGCTCCCCGAGAACCACCCGCTCTGGCATGAGGCTAGCATCGATCTAGGCGAACTCGCCGGGGCGGCGGCCGAGGCGACCTTCAGCTTGACCGATGCGGCCGCCGTGGAGCGCGGGATGCAGCCGGTGGCCGTCGTGGCCGAAGTGCGCCTGGAGCGCGCCGGTCCTGGAGCACCCAGCGTGCTCCTGGTGACCTCCGACACGCACCGCGCCGACCACCTGGGGGTCGCGCGCCCCGACCCGTTGGTGCGCACGCCGGCCATCGATGCCCTGGCGGCGCGCGGCGTGCTGTTCGAGGACGCTTTCTCAGCCACGAACGTCACCAACCCCTCTCACATCGCCTTGCTGACGGGCTTGCACGTGCGCGACACGCGCGTGACCGACAACGCCTCACCCTTGGTGGACGGCGTGTCCACCCTGGCAGGCGCCTTCCGCCGCGCGGGGTACCGCACCTTCGCGGCAGTCAGCACGCGCCATCTCGTGCACGACGAGAGTGGTCTCGGCCAGGGGTTCGAGCGCATGGACGCGCCCGCTGACTCCGAGCGCTCCGCGCAGGAGACGATCCGCAACCTCTCGCGCTGGCTCCCCGACGCCGAGGGGCTGCCGCTCTTCGTCTGGCTGCACTTCTTCGACGCCCATTCGCCTTACCAGCCGCCGCCGGAATTTGACCGACGCTACTACCCGCCCGGCGCCGACCCGTTCGATCCCTCTCGCAGCCTCGACTATTCGGGCAAGATGCTCCCGTTCTACTTGCGCGGCCTGACCGACATCGAGTTCCCCCACGCCCAGTACCGAGCCGAGATCGACTACCTCGACACCCAGCTCGCCGGCGTCTTCTCCCTGCCGCGCTTTCGTTCGGCCGTCGTGGCCTTCACCTCCGACCACGGCGAGTCCTTCGGCCAGCACGGGGTCTGGTGGGACCACGCCGAGCTCTATCCCGACAGCGTGCACGTGCCGCTCATTCTGGCCTGGCCGGGGGCTCCGGCGGGGACGCGCGCGGGTACGGCGGTGCGCCAGATGGACCTCGGCCGCACCCTGCTCAACCTGGCCGGCCTCACGGCCGCGACCTTCCCCGGACGCGACCTGCGCTCAGCCCTCGACGGCGGGCCAGGGCCGGCGCCGCGCTTCGCCCTCTCGACCGACGGCCACTCGGCGGCGATCAACAGCGAGGGTTGGCACCTCATCCTGCACCTCGACGATCACCACCAGACGGCCCTCGAAGAGCCCCGCGAGCGGCACCGGGTGGAGCTCTTCCACAGCGCCGAGGACCCCGCCTGTGTCCGCGACCTGGTGGAGAGCGAGCCCGATCGGGCCCGCCGCCTGCGTGCGGCCCTCCTGAGCTGGCTGGAGGACGCCCCGAGCGAGGGGCTGGCCCAGACCGGTGGTGCCACCCGTGCCCAGCTCGAGCGCCTGGCGGCCATGGGCTACACCGGCGGCGGCGCCCCCGTCGGCGGCGGAGGGTGGTTCGGCGAGGAGTGCGACTGCGCCTGGTGCGCGCGCTTGCGCTGAGTGGCGCGTGCCGGCGCAGCGCTATACTGGCCCACCACGGAGGCGTGGCAGAGCGGCCGAATGCACTGGTTTTGAAAACCAGCGTGGTGCAAGCCACCGGGGGTTCGAATCCTCCCGCCTCCGCCAGAACGCGGACACGGCGCGCGATCAGTCTGTGTAGCCGCGACGGCGATTGAGCGCACCCGCGCGACGTTCGAACTCGGAGCGCACGTCGGTGGGCATCTCCTCGCGCCAGCTCTCGTCCAGGCGGAGAGCGGTCGGCGCCGCCCCCGCGAAGCGCGGGCTGCCGCCGATGTCGTGGCGGTCGGAATCGAGGACGGTCAGGTCGGTGTTCCGCACGGAGATGCCACGAGGACCGAGGACACGCTCGAGGACCTCGCGCGGGCTTCGACAGAGGTCCTCGTAGCGCACGTCGACGATGCTGGAGGGAAGGCTCGCCCGGCGCACCCGCTCGACCATGCGCTCCATCCAGACGTAGCTGTCGATCGCATCCGCGACCGACAGGGCCGCGCGCTTCACCTTGGACCAGACGATGCCGCGCCCATCGCGGTGCATGAAGAGCGGATCGACGAGGTCGGGAAAGGAGGCGCGCAAGTGCAGATAGTGGTCCGGCTCTTTTGAACTGTCGACCGTGAGCCCGGCGCTCGACACAGCGGCGAAGGAACGGTGGAGGTCAATGCACTCCCTGGCGGCGGAGTGGTCCTGATGGCGCAGGCGAGGGCCGGCGGGAAGCGGGCCGAAGCGCAGGGCCGCGACCGCGCGCAGCAGGCCCACGCGCCAACGGACTCCCGCGCGCGGAGCCTCGGTCGTGCGCTGCTCGGGCGGGCAGCCGGCGCATACGGAGCACCAGAAGGGGCAGCGGGAGAAGGCCTCGCCGCAAGCGCAGACCTCTCCGGCGCGGGCCATGACGCCCAGGCGACGCAACTCCCCCACCGCGACCACGCCCGGCTGGAGCGCGAGCAGGTGCTGGAGCACGGTCGAGCCCGAGCGCGAGTTCCCGATGATGTAGAGGATGCGCAAACCAGGGTCCGTATCGGCAGTCTTGGGCCCCAAACCGCAGGGCACTCCACGAAGGTGCCTCCGGGCCCTGTTCGCGAAGGACTGCGCGCGCCCAACCCGCGGCCCGCGCCCGGACCCACAGGAGGGGAAGCGAGGGACCGGAGGCTTGCCGATTCGGGCGAGATCGTGTCCTGTGTGGGGCCTCCCATGGAAGTTGCATTCAGTAGAGCGGCCCTCGGCCTGATCGGTTTCGGCGTCCTGTGCAGCGCGGCGGAACTTGGTGCGCGGGCGATCGATCCCCTCGCTCGGCACGAGTTCGAGGCCCTGGTCCCCGCCCACCTCCTGCGCCCCGACGAGCGCCTCGGCTGGTCGCCGGAGCCCGGCGCGGTCGGAATCTCCGAGGGCACGGGCCGGGCGGTCACCTACCGCATCAACGCCGCCGGCCTGCGGGACGAGGCCGTGCCCCTCGCCCACGAACCGGGCATCTTCCGCATCGTGCTGCTCGGCGACGGCGCGGCCTTCGGTGACGGCGTTGCCATCGAGGAGCACTTCTCGGTCGGGGTCGAACGCGACCTCGAACAGGTCGAGATCGTCAACCTGGGCGTCGGCGGCTTCTCCCCCGACCAGATGCTGCTGCGCCTGCGAAGCGACGGCCTGGCCTACGATCCCGACCTCGTCCTGGCCTTCGTCCCCGATCTCTCGGGTGAGCCGGACGGGCTCTCGCCCTTCGCCGGCCGCGAGCGACCGCGTTTCGAGCTGGCAGAGGGCGCGCTGGTCCTCGCCGATGGTCCGGAGCTGGACGAGGGTTTCCTGAGCGCCCTCACAGGCCGCCTCGAGCGCTGGCTCGCCCGTCACTCGAGCGCCTACCACCTGCTCGGCGATTCCCTGCGCGGCGTGCGCGCAGCGGACCGCATCAACCCGCGCCTCCGTTCAGCGACGCGCGCGCCCGCGTCCCCGCCTTCCGCCGAGCGACTGGCCCTGGGCGAGGCGCTCGTGGTCGCGATGCGTGACGAGGCCGCCGAGAGCGGCGCCGCCTTCGCCCTCGTGACGCAACTCGACGCCTTGCACGGCGCCGTCCGCTCGCGCGGGGTCACGAGCCTCGACGTCGGCGCGCTGCTCGCCAACCCCATGTTCCAGCTCCCCGGCGCACCGGGCCGCATGGACGGGCGGGGAAACCGCGCCCTGACGCACACCTTGACCGCCTTCCTGCGCGAGAGCGGGCTGCTCGCTCCCCAGCACTGGCGGACCCTGTAGGCGCCGCTGCGCCCGCTCAGGGCGCGCTGGAGAAGCGGTAGATCGTGGTCTGCCGATAGGTCGCGCCCGGGCGCAGGATCGTGTCGGGGAAGCCCGGATGGTTGGGCGAGTCGGGGAAGTGCTGCGCTTCCAGACACACGGCGCTCCGGCGCTCGTAGCGCGCGCCGCCCTTGCCGACCTGACCGAAGAGGTGGTTTCCCGAGTAGACCTGCAACCCGGGCTCGGTGGTGTAGACGTCCATCACGCGTCCCGATCCGCTCTCGGCGAGACGCGCCGCCCAGGCCAGCGCCCCGCCGCCGGAGTCGAGGACGAAGTTGTGGTCAAGACCCACAGCCGGCGTCCTGTCCAGGGCCTCGACGCAGGGCGCGAGGAAGCGCGCGCGGCGCAGGTCGAGCGGCCCGTCCGCCACCGCGGCCAGCTCGCCCGTGGGGATCAAGGTCTCGTCGGTCGGCGTGCAGCGCGCGGCGGCCAGCTCGAGCTCGTGGGACAGGACGCTGGGAGCCCCGGCGCCAGCCAGGTTGAAGTAGCTGTGGTGGGTCAGGTTGACCGGCGTCGGCGCGTCGGTCGTGGCCCGGTACTCGATGCGCAGGGCGTCGTCCGCGGTCAGGGTGTAGGTGACCTCGATCTCGAGCGCGCCTGGATAGCCCTCGTCTCCGTCGGGGCTCGTGATCGACAGGCAAACGCTCGGCCCCTCGGGAGCGCCGCCGTCGCGCGCCTCCCACACGAGCTTGTCGAGTCCTCGCGGGCCGCCGTGGAGGTGGTTGGGGCCATCGTTGCACGCAAGCTCGAAGTCGCGCCCATCGAGGGAGAAACGGCCGCCGGCGATGCGGTTGGCGAAGCGGCCCGTCGTGCAGCCGAAGAACTGGTTGGCGGCTGACTCGTATCCGGCGATGTCGTCGAATCCGAGCACGACGTCGGCGCGCTCGCCGTCGCGGTCGCCCACCCACAAGCGGGCCAGGGCGGCCCCGTAGGTGATCACGACCGCCCGCAGGCCGCGGCCGTTGTCCAGGGTCCAGGCCTCGACCGGCCGACCGTCGGCGGTGCGGCCGAAGTCGGAGACGCTCACGCCCGCCTCGCCGAGGGCGGGGTCGCCGGAAGCCATGCAGCCGGCCAGGCTGAGGGCGGCACAGGCCGCGGCCGCACCCGGGATCGTCTTCCGTCGCGCCACGGAGCCACTCTAGCGCGTGGAGTGCCCGCGCGCGAAAGGCTAGGTTGTCTCCCGCCGATGAGTGAGCGCAGCGAACCCGACCGCGGCGGCCCGCGTCTGCTGCCCGCCTTGTTGCTGGTCGCGGCCACGATCCTCTGCTACGTGCCCTCCCTCCCCGGAGGGTTCATCTGGGACGACGACATGAACGTCACCCAGAACGAGACCCTACGGGACGTCGAGGGGCTGGGCGAGATCTGGATCCCGCAGAACACGCCCCAGTACTACCCGCTCACCTTCAGCGTGTTCTGGCTGGAGTACCAGCTCTGGGGCCTGGAGCCCTTCGGCTATCACCTCGTCAACCTGCTCCTGCACGCGCTCAACGCGCTGCTCATCTGGAGCCTGCTGGCGCGCATCGGCGTGCGCGGCGCTGGACTGGCCGCGGCGCTCTTCGCCCTGCACCCGCTGCAAGTCGAGAGCGTGGCCTGGGTGATGGAGCTCAAGAACGTGCTCTCGGGCACCTTCTACCTGCTGGCGGCCGGCGCCTACCTGCGCTTCGACGAGCGCCGCGCGCGCAGTGCAGGCGCCCGCGGGAGCTACGCCCTCGCCCTGGCCCTGTTCGTCGCCGCCCTGCTCTCAAAATCCGTCACCTGCACCCTCCCGGCGGCCCTGATCCTGGTCTTCCTCTTCCGCGGCCGCGCCCTCGACGCGCGCCGCCTCGCGCCGCTGCTGCCCTTCTTCGTCGTCGGGATCGGCCTGGCTCTGCACACGGCCCATGTTGAGCGCGTATGGGTCGGCGCCCAGGGCCACGAGTTCGTCTTCAGCGTCTCCGAGCGCTTGCTGATCGCCTCGCGCGCCCTGCTCTTCTACCCCGCCAAGCTGCTCGCGCCCTGGCCGCTGCTCTTCAACTACGCGCGCTGGGAGATCGACCCGAGCGCGGCGTTGCAGTGGTGGTCGGTGGCCGCGGTGGTCGCCATCGCCCTCGTCGGACTGCGCTCCTATCGGCGCGGCGCGCGCGGGCCGGCCCTGGCCCTGGCGTTCTTCGCGGGCTCCGCCTTCCCCGCGTTGGGCCTCATCACCTACTACCCGATGCTCTTCGCCTTCGTGGCGGACCACTTCGTCTACCTGCCGTCCCTGGGCATCCTGATGCTCGTCGCCGCCGGCTGGACGGCCCTGGTCGAGCGCCTCGCCTGGCCGCGGCCGGCCCTGCTCGTGCCGGTTGTGGCGGCCGGCGCCCTGACCCTCGGCCAGAGCGCCCACTTCGCCGACGCGGAGACGCTCTATCGCCACACCCTGGCCCACAACCCCGACTCGTGGCTCTCCCAGTCGGAGCTGGGCGCGCTCCTCTTGCGCCGCGGACAGCGACTGGGCCGCGAACAGGGCGCCGCGGAGCTGGCGGAAGCGCGCACCCTGCTCGCGGACGCCGTGGCCCGCAAGGACGACCACTTCATGATCCAGTGGAACAACGCCCTGCTGCTCTCGACCTTGGGCGAGGGCGAGGCGGCGCTGGTCCACGCTCGGCGTGCGGCAGGTCTGCGCGAGAGCTGGGCCGAACCGCCGGCGCTGGCGGCCGTCCTGCTGCACCGCTTGGGTCGCACGGAAGAGGCCGAGGTCTGGGGTCGGCGCGCCCTGACGGCGGACCCGGTGCACTTCACGGCGAACCTGTTTCTGGCGGACCGCACGCGCGCCACAGGCCGCGCCGACGAGGCCGCCGGGCACTACGCCGCCGCCTGGGAAGCCGCCCCCAACGACGCCAGCCTCCTCGAAGCGGGGCTCAAGTACGCGTGGTTCCTCTCGACCGTGAGCGACGACGGCCTACGCAACGGTCAACTGGCACTGGAAGTGCTCGATCGCGTCGAGCGCAGCGCGGGCGAGGGCATCGCGCCCCTGGCGCGCGTGCGCGCCGCGGCCCTGGCGGAGAGCGGCGACACGGTGCAAGCGACGAGCGTCTTGCAAGGCCTGCGCGACGCCCTGCTGGGCGCGGGGCGGTCGCTCCCGACGAGCCTCGAGGCCCAGCTCGCCGCACATCGCCGCGGCGCGGCCTGGCGCGAATAGAGCGCCGAACTGAAGGCGCGCACCGCCGCCGATGCGCGGGGTTCGCCGGCCCGCGGACGGCCGCCACCCTACTCCTCGTCCGCGCCGCCCGTGTAGCCCAGATCGTGCAGGGCCTCGCTCGTCAGCGCGTCCATGCCGCGCCAGCCCCGGCCGCCGGCCGCGTCCCGACGCTCGGCGTACAACCGCAGGGCCCGGGCGGTCCAATCGGCGGCGCGCGCGGCGTCATCGTGGGCCACGCCGGCCCTCTGCTCGCCGGGATCGCTCGCCAGGTCGAAGAAGGCAGTCTGGATGACCGCACCGCTCAGGTCGCAGAGCAGCACGAGTTTCTCCTCGGCGCCACGCAAGCCGAGCCACGAGTGGGGCGCTTCCCAGGCCTGGCGCTCGCGCAGGGCCTGCAGCAGGATCTGTCGCGGCGGGCCCGGGGTGAACTCCTCGCCGTCGAACAGGGGCGCGCCTTCGAGCTCCGCCCAGCCCGGAGCGTCGGCGGCCGCCAGGATGGTCGGCGCGAGGTCGGTCGTGCGCACCAGTGCATCGACGACGCTCCCCGCCGAGCGGCCGCCGGGGCGCTTGACGATCAGCGGCACGCGCATCACCTCGTCAAAGATCTCGGCGTTGTGCTCCCACAACTGCCCGTGCTCGCCAAAACCCTCGCCGTGGTCGCCGACCACCACCACCAGGGTCTCGTCCCAGCGTCCGTCGCCCTCCAGGGCGGCGAACAGACGCCCGAGCATGCTGTCGAGGTAGGCCAGTTCGCCGTCGTAGCGGGCGATCATGTGCTCGATCTCCCGCGCGGGTGCCGAACCCGGCGTCCAGCCGCGCTCCTCGGCGGCACGGTAGAAACTCCCCAGGTCACCGGCGAGCGGCCCGTCGTAGTCGGGGTCGTAGACCGTGTCGAAGGGGCTCGGCGCCTGGTAGCTCGCGTGGGCGTCGAAGGCGTGTACCCACAGAAAGAACGGCTCGTCATCCCCTTCCGCCAGCCACCCGAGCGCCGCGTTCGTGACCGCCTCCGCCCGCCGCTGGTAAGGCGAGGCCTGCTGGGCGAACCATTTCTTCTGCTCGTCGGTCAGCGCTTCGGTCTCCCGCAGGGCTGCGAGGTCGCGCGCGACCAGCGGCGCGGACATCTCGTCGTCGTAGGTCGCGAATCCCTGGTCGAGTCCGAACTGCCGGTCGAGCACGAAGGCCGCGACGAAGGCTCCGGTGCGATAACCCTTTTCAGTCAGGCGCTCGGCGAGGGTCGTGAAGCTCTCGTCCAGGCGGTAGATCCCGTTGTCGTGGACGCCGTGTCGGGCTGGCGAGGCGCCGGTCATGATCGAGCAGTGCGAGGGCAGGGTGGACGGCACCGGGCTGAACGCCTGCTCGAAGCGCACGCCCTCGCGCGCGAGGGCGTCGAGGTTCTGAGTGTCGACGCGCTCGTTCCCGTAGCACCCGAGCCGATCCGCGCGCGTCGTGTCGAGGGTCACGAGCAGCACGTTGACCTGCGCCTCACCCCCGCCGCAGCCCGCCAGAGCCAGCGCGATCACCGTGCCGACGAGCCGTGCGGCGCCGCCCGCGCCGGTCTCCTGCACCGCTTCGGTCACGAGAGCGATCCCGCCCGCGTGCGCGATCCCGGGGCTGTGGGTAAGGACCGCGCCGTGGAAGGGTTGCGGGGCCCGACACACGCGGCCAGCCCCAGGGGGATGCTCATCGGGCGACGTCCAGGAAGGGTGCGCCGAGCTCATCCTCCCGGACCTCGACCCCCAGGCCCGGGGCGGTTGAGGCAGACATGCAGCCGCCCTCACGCTGCGGTGCGCCGTCCGCGAAGTCGCGGGTGACGTAACTGTTGAAGTCGGTCGCGGTGAAGCGGAAGTCCTCGGGGGTCGAGTGGGCGAGGTGGCTGATCGCGGCTGTGATCACGTCCCCTCCCCAGGAATCCTCGATGGTCATGCCCAGGCCGAGCTCGACGCACAGGTCGCGCGCCTGCCGCGCCCGGGTCAGCCCACCGAACTTGGAGATCTTGATGTTCACCACGTCCATGGCCAGGTCCGCGTGCCCTCGCAGGAGCGGGGTGAGGCCGTCGATCGATTCGTCGAGGACGAAGGGGTGGTCGGTGCGGCGTCGGATTGCGAGGCACTGCTCGTAGGTCTCGCAGGGCTGCTCGATGTAGACGTCCACGTCTCGCACGGCACGGACGACCCGCGCGGCCTCGTGCATCAGCCAGCCGGTGTTCGCATCGGCGATCAGCTTGTCGCCGGTCTCGAGCACCAGAGCGGCGGCGCGGATGCGGGCGATGTCGACGTCGGGATCGCCACCGACCTTCAGCTGAAAGCGCCGGTAGCCTTCGGCCCGATAGCCGGCAACCCGTTCAGCCATGACCTCCGGAGCATCCTGGGAGATCGCGCGGTACAGGGCCACGCTCTCGCCGTAGCGTCCACCCAGAAGGTCACAGCAGGGAAGTCCCGCGACCTTGCCGAGCACGTCCCAACAGGCCATGTCGATGGCGGACTTCGCGTAGGGGTGCCCCTTGAGGAGGGCGTCCATGCGACGGTTCAGACGAGTGAGTTCGGTCGCCGGTTCGCCGAGCAGGTCCGGCGCCAGCTCCGCGAGCCCCGCTCGGGCCCCGGCGGCGTACGAGGGCAAGTAGGCCGGGCCGAGGGGGCAAACCTCGCCCCAACCGACATTGCCGCCAGCTGTCTCGACCCGGACGACGGTGCTGTCGAACACCTCGACCGACTTGCCTCCAGACCACTTGTAACTGCCCTCGTGGAGGGGCAGGTCGAGCTGCCAGGCTGTGATGCGTTGGATGTCCATTTTGGCCTCGGTCATGGGTGTACGGCGCGTCAGGCTACGCAGCCTGGGGTGGTTTCGAAAGCCCATGCAGTGCATCCCTGCCTGACATCAGGTCACAATGAGGCCGTGGAACTCCTGACCCTCTCGGCGGACGATGTACGTACGGCTCTCCCCATGCCCAAGGCGATCGAGGCGGCCGAGGTCGCCTTCGTGGCCCAGGCGCTGGGCCAGGGTGTAACACCACAGCGCTCCCAGCTCTCCGTGGCGCCGGTCGGAGGGACGTCTCTGGTCATGCCCGGCTACCTGCCAGGAGCCGGGCTGGCCACCAAGATCGTCTCCTTCTTCCCGGGCAACCCCGACCGCGGTCTCGCGGCGACCTCCGGCCTCGTCGTGCTCCTCGACGAGCAGACCGGAGCTCCGAGCGCGCTGATCGACGGCACCTTCCTGACCGCGTGGCGCACAGGGGCCGCGGGCGGTGTGGCAGCGAAGTGGCTGTCCCATCCAGAGGCACGCGTCGCGGCGATGCTCGGAGCGGGAGCGCAGGCTCGCACGCAGTTGATGGCCATGGACACCGTGCGACCGCTCGAAGTGGTGCGGGTCTGGTCGCGGGATGGTCAGAGCGCGCGAGCCCTGGCCGAGAGCCTCCAGCCTGAACTGAACGCGCGCATCGAGGTCGCGGCGACGGTGGCGGCCGCCCTCGACGGTGCACAGCTCGTCTGCAGCGCGACCCCGGCCACCGAGCCCTTGTTCAGCGCCGACATGCTCCAGCGCGGCGCGCACCTGACCTCGGTCGGCAGCTTTCAACCCCAGATGGTCGAGGTCGATCCCGCCCTCGCGGGGTGCGCGCGCGTCGTCGTCGATGACAGGCAGGCCGCGCTCGAGGAGGCGGGGGAGCTGATCCAGGCCACGGCCCAGGGCCTGACCGACCCCGCGGATTGGGTGCTCCTGGGGGACGTGGTCCGCGGCGAGGTGCCGGGGCGTAGGGACGACCAGGAAGTGACCTGGTTCAAGTCCGTCGGCCTCGCTGTTCAGGATGTCGCGGCTGGCGGTGCGGTGCTGGCGCAGGCGCGGCTGCTCGGCCTGGGCAAACGTATCAGCTTCTGAGGCGCGGGATGCAGGGGACGGCGCGTGGTCTACGGCGCCCTCACCCTCCGTCAACTCAGTAGTCCACGCGCACGGCGTTCGAGAGGTTGAACGCCTGACCGCAAGGAGACCCGGAAGGATCGGCGTACCAGGCCTGGTAGTAGCGCGTCTCGCCCGGCGCGCCGCGTCAGCCAGGGCCCCGCTCACCTCGCCAGAGGAGGAGACAGCGTGGACTCCTACCACCATCGCTCGCGTTGACCCGCCATGGGCTCGCCCCTACCATCGCGCCACTCCGGACGCTCCCGGGGAACGACATGCAGAGGATCAAGTTCGGTTTCCTGGGAGGACTGGCGGCGGGCAGCGTCGTGGCAGCCCTCGACGCCGCCAAGCTGGTCTGGGACACGGGCCTGTACTGGCTCGACACCTCGGCGGTCCTGGCCTCCCTGGCGGCGGCACTGGTCCTCGGCGGCGCCGCCGGAGCCGCGGCGGCGGCGGCCTGGTGTCTGGTCGATCGCGGGGCACCCCAGGTCCCGCGCGGCACCTTGGAAGGCTGGACTGCCACCCTGACCGCCCTGGGGCTGATGGGACTGGGAGCCTTCCACCTCTTCGACATCGGCCTGGGGGAGAGCGAACGACGTGACCTGACGGCCTACTGGCCGCTGCTCATCGTGGGAGGCGTGGGTGCCGAGGGGGCGTGGGTCTTCCTGCAGGGCATCAAGGCCCTGCTCGGCGAGCGAAACCGCGCCTCCGCCTTCGCTTTCGTTGCCTTCGTGGGCGGCGCTCCCCTCGTGGCCAGCTTCATCGACATCGGAGGTGGCGGCGACGCGCGGGACGACCCACGCCCCAATGTGCTGCTGTTCGTGATGGACACCTTGCGCCGTGACGCGATCTCCCACTACGGCAGCGGTCGCTCGACGACGCCCAACCTCGACCGCATCGCGGGGGAGGGCCTGGTCTACAACAACGCCATCGCGACCGGCTCCTGGACCTTGCCCACCCACGGTTCGATGTTCACCGGGCTCTACGCCACCAACCACGGCACGCACTCGCACCAGGTGCTGCTCGACACTCCCCAGCCAACCCTGGCTGAGGCTCTCTCGCGGGCCGGATACCAGACGCTCTATGTCGCCAGCAAGGCCGCCATCCTGCCGTCGAAGGGCTGGGGACGAGGTTTCGATCGCGCGGTGGCCCTCGAGCTCGAGTCGAAGACCGACACCTGGCTGGAACGGATCGCGCACCACTTCCTCGGCCAAGGCCCTCCCCAGGCGCGCGAGATCATGGACCTGGCCCTGCGCTGGCTGGAGAGCCGGGACCGCGGCCGACCCGCGTTCCTGTTCGTGAACGTCAACGAGCCGCACATCCCCTACATCCGCCGCGAACCCTGGGTCAGCGATTGCGCCGAGGACATCGATCCCGCGCTCATGGACCGCAGCAGGGTCGAGCGCGCCGCGTACCTGAAGGAAGGGCTCGCGCGTCACAATCGCGGCGAGAAGCTCTTCACGGACGAGGAGTTGGAGTACCTCGCCTGCCTCTACTACGGCGAGTGCATGTACCAGGACGAGCTGATCGGCGCCTTCTTCGAGGAGTTGCGCGCGGCCTCGGGCGAGCGCGGATTGGTGGCCCTTGTGACCTCCGACCACGGCGAGTTGCTGGGCGAGAGCGGCCGAGTCGAGCACCCGCCGTACCTCGACGCAGGCCTGATCCACATCCCGTGCATCCTGTGGGGAACCGACGAGCGCGGGACGGTCGACGAGATGATCTCGCAGGTGGACTTCTATCCCATGCTGCTCTCCCTGGCGGGCGTCACGCCGAGCGGCGCGCTGATCGACGGCGTCTTCCCCCTGCCGACCGATCCCGATCGGATGGTGTTCGCAGAGACGTTCCACGCGGCCGTGGCCAAGAAGACAGTCGTGACTCGCTCGCAGCAGTTCTTGTGGGACTCCGACGGTGAGACGCGCCTGCTGGAGCGTGGGACAGCAGGTGGGGCGGCGCAGCACCGGACTGCGGAGGCCTTCCTCGAGACGCTCCGCGAGCGCTTCGACCTCTCCTACCACGGCGTGAGCGCGGGGGAGGTCGAGGCCGGCACCCTCGACGACTTGCGCGCCATCGGCTACGTCGACTAGGTGGGCTGAGGGCAGCCGCGACGCAGCGCCGGACGGGTAATGGCGGTCCGGGAAGCCCCGCAGACGGCCGAAGCAAGGCCGATGTAAGTTCGCACCGCTCACTTCACGCGGCCGGCCCGCGATGTGTGAGAATCGGGGCAGGCCCCGGACGTCCCTCACCCATCCACGAGCCAACCCCATCCCATGCAATCGAAGCCCATGCGCGCGACAATCCTGCGCTTCCTCCCCATCGTGCTCCTGCCCCTCCTCGCCCTCGCCGCTCCCGCCGCCGCCGCCGCCAGCCAGGCGGCGGGCGACATCGACGTCGAGGCCAGCCGCAAGCCTCCCTACAGCGAGGTCCCCGGCAAGCTCGAGTTCAGTGGCGTGCTCGTCGCGCGCCCGGTCCAGTTTTCCCAGGCGGCCGCGCTCGACCTCTCCGCCGAGGAAGTCAGCGCTCGCGCCAACACCGCGGTCGCCCTGCTCGGCGCCTACGAACTCGTGCGCTACGTGCCCGAGACCGACGAGTACCTCTTCCATGTCCCGGCCGGCTCGACCGAGAACCAGGTCGCGGCACGACTGCTCGCCAGCGACTGCTTCCACTTTGTCGAACCCAACTGGATCGTCTACCCCATCGGCTGCTCGAGCGACTCGCTCCTCGGGAACCAATGGCACCACGACGCGAACATCATGCAGTCCTGCGACGCCTGGACCGTTGGCACCGGTGATCCGAGCGTGATCGTCGCCGTCTGTGATACGGGCGTGCGCACGACGCACCAGGACCTGCAGCTCAACCGCGTGGAGGGCTTCAACAGCGTCGACAACCAATGGGAGAGCAACGGAGGCCAGATCAACGACGTCAACGGCCACGGCACGATGACAACGGGCTGTGCCGCCGCCAACGGCAATAACGGCGTGGGCGTATCGGGCGTGGGCTGGAACACAGGCCACCGCATGATGCGCGTCTCCAACAGCTCCGGCGGGAGCTCGACCCTCGACGCCCTGACCTTGGCCGCCCGCACCGCCGCCGATGTCGGCGACCGGGTCGCCAGCGTCAGCTATTCGGGCGTGACCACCAGCAGCCTGCAGGTCACGGGGCAGTACCTGCTCGACCGCGGCGCCTGGCTGGTCTGGGCCGCGGGCAACGATGGCAGCAACCTCAATGGAAACCGCGACGACAACATCATCGTCGTCGGCGCCACCGCCTCGAACGACACCCGCGCGAGCTTCTCCAACTACGGCACCTTCGTGGACCTCTTCGCGCCGGGCGTCAGCGTTTACTCGACGACCGACAGCAACAACTCGAGCTACGGATCCGCCTCCGGGACGAGCTTCGCCTGCCCGCTGACCGCGGGTCTGGTGGGCCTGATCTGGTCCCTCGGCCCGACCCTGACTCCGGCGGAGATCCAGGACATCCTGCGCCAGGGCTGCGATGACATCGGTGACCCCGGCGAGGACGACGTGTATGGCTTCGGGCGCGTCAACAGCTTCCAGTCCGCCGATCTCGCGACGCCGCCCTTGTTCATCACCTTCCCGGCAGGGATCCCCGATTTCGTGGACCCCTCGGGCAGCACGACCCTCTCGGTGAACACGGCTCCCGGCCTGGACTCCGCGGTCCCCGGCTCCGGGATGCTGCACATCGACATCGGCGGCCAGCCGAGCCAGGTCTCCCTGATCGACACGGCGCCCGGCGAGCACGAGGCGAACTTCCCCGCGGCCGCCTGCGGAGCCCAGCTCGACTGGTACGTGAGCTTCGACTTGACCGGAGGCGGTTCGGCCACGTCGCCGAGCGGCGCGCCGGCAGAGACCTACGCCTCGGTGGCGGGAATCCCGACGACGATTGCAAGCGACGATATCGAGAACGACAGCGGTTGGACCGGCGGGGTCGGCGGGGACGACGCGACCACCGGCGTCTGGACGCGCGTGGACCCGATCGGCACCGATGCTCAGCCCGAGGACGATCACACCGACGCGCCAGGAGTGACATGCTGGGTGACCGGCCAGGGCTCGAACGGCGGCAGCAACGGCGAGAACGACGTGGACGGCGGCAGCACGACGTTGCTCTCGCCGGTCTACGACATGTCCAGCCTGACCGATCCGACGGTGAGCTACTGGCGCTGGTACTCCAACGGATCGGGTGCCTCCCCCAACAACGATGTGTTCGTGATTGCCGTCTCCGGTAACGGGGGCGCGAGCTGGACGACCGTGGAGACCGTGGGGCCCGACGGATCCGACACTTCCGGGGGCTGGAATCAGCACGCCTTCCTCGTCTCGGACTTCGTGGTGCCCAGTGCCCAGGTGCAACTGCGCTTCGTCGCCTCCGACCTCGGCTCCGGCTCGATCGTCGAGGCGGCAGTGGATGACCTGGAGATCACCGACCTCGGATGCGACGGCTGCGGGGCGAGCAACTACTGCATCTCCGAGAACAACTCCTCGGGCGCGGCGGGGGTGATCAGCGCCTCGGGCAGCTTCGTCGTCGGCGACAACGACCTGCACCTGTTCGCCTTCGGGGTCGCCACCAGCCAGCCGGGCCTCTTCTACTATGGCCCGAACCAGGTCCAGTTCCCCTTCGGCAACGGCTTCCGCTGCGTCGGGGGCGCGGTGGTGCGTCTGCCGGTGATCAACAGCGACTTCGCCGGGGACGCGAGCTTCGACCCCGACCTGACGAACCTTCCGCCCGGCGGTCAGATCGACCCGGGCTCGACCTGGAACTTCCAATACTGGTTCCGTGATCCCGTCGCCGGCGGAGCGAACTTCGACTTCACCGACGCAGTCCAGATCGACTTCTGCCCCTGAAGGCACAGCAAAACACCACGGAGGGGCGGGCGTCCGAACGCGGACCGTCCCTCCATCGATAGCGACTACCTGGCAAAGGTCAGGAGCCCACTCTCCCCATATCCCCATCATTAGAGAGCTGCGATCCCCATGAAAATGAACAAGACGAAGACACTGGCGCTCTGGCTGGCGAGCGTGACCCTCGGAGGGATCGCCCTCGGACAGACGGGCGGCGCAATCACCGTCATCAAGGTCGGCATCGACGGCGGAGACCAGAACGACTTCCACTACTACGGGCAGAGCGGCGGGATCGCGGCCTACTCGATGGGTACGACCTCCTGCAATCCGGGGACCGAGGTGGTCATCTGGACCAGCAGCAACCACCCCGTCATCGGGCAGAACTTCTTCCGGATGAAGGACGGCCGTTTCGAGCAGATCGGCCAGAGCTGGCTGAAGCACGGCTTTTGTGCCGTCAACGAGAGTGGCTGTGGCTCCTGCCAGAGCACCTCCTGTGACACCCTCGGCCTCGGCTGCGCTGACACCTACTGGGCGACGCTCAACGACGGCGCTGGCGGCGGACCCAAGTTCCAGGTCAACCCCACCAACGGAGTCCACGGGCACCCCTATCCGAGTCCCAGCGGGCCCACGACCATCCGCGGGCGGCTGCAGGTTCAGGTCAGCGATATCGACCCGACGCTGAACATCGGCGCAGAGTACTTCGCCGAGGCACAGTACGTCTCACAGCACACCGCGCAGGACGGTAACGGCGGGATCGCCAACGCCTGGCGCAAGCTGAACGTCGTCTCGGTGAGCAACATCGACGGCGGCGGCCCCACCATGGTGGACCAGTGCGCTCCCTACGCGTGGGCGTCGGAGGACAGTTCGGTCAACGTGCAGGACATCATGTACGCCGACGAGGGCGGCCACGACATCCACGGCCACTACACGGTGGGCTACAAGGTCGAGGATCTCGGCAGCTCGTGGCGTTACACCTACGTCGTCTACAACCGCACGTCCGACTCCAGCGCAGGCTCCCTGTCGATTCCCGTGGGTGGCTCGGCGACGCTCACCAACGTGTACTTCAACGACGTCTCCTACCACAGCGGCGAGCCGTTCAACTCCAACGACTGGTTGACCAGCCAGGCCGGCGGGATGTTCACGTGGCAGACCGACGAGACCTTCAGCCAGAACGCCAACGCCAACGCCATCCGCTGGGGCAACATGTGGAGCTTCGGCTTCGACGCCGACGTCCCGCCGACACCGGGCACGGCCGAACTCGGGATGTTCAAGGACGGCCAGGTCATCCAGTTCGGAGTCGCAGGCCCCGGCGGCGATCCGCCGCCGTTGTTCATCAGCTTCCCTGAGGGCATCCCCGAGTTGGTCGATCCCTCGGGAAGCACGACCCTGTCAGTGCACACCGCCCCGGGCCTCGACTCCGCCATCCCCGGCTCCGGCGTCCTGCATGTGGACGTCGCCGGCCAGCCGACCCAGGTCCCCCTGACCGATACGGCACCGGGCGAACACGAGGGGAACTTCCCCGCCGTGGACTGCGGATCTCAACTCGACTGGTACGTGAGCTTCGACTTGACCGGAGGCGGTTCGGCCACGTCGCCGAGCGGCGCGCCGGCAGAGACCTACACCTCGGTGGCGGGAGTCACGACGACGGTTGCAAGCGACGACGTCGAGACCGACAGCGGTTGGACCGGCGGGGTCGCCGGTGACGACGCGACCACGGGCGTCTGGACGCGCGTGGACCCGATCGGAACCGATGCCCAGCCCGAGGACGATCACACCGACGCGCCCGGAGTGACCTGCTGGGTGACCGGCCAGGGCTCGAACGGCGGCAGCAACGGCGAAAACGACGTGGACGGCGGCAGCACGACATTGCTCTCGCCAATCTACGACATGTCCAGCCTGATCGATCCGACGGTGAGCTACTGGCGCTGGTACTCCAACGGATCGGGTGCCTCCCCCAACAACGATGTGTTCGTGATTGCCGTCTCCGGTAACGGGGGTGCCAGCTGGACGACCGTGGAGACCGTGGGACCCGACGGGCCCGGCACTTCCGGGGGCTGGACTCAGCACGCTTTCCTCCTCTCGGATTTCGTGGCGCCGAGTGCCCAGGTGCAACTGCGCTTCGTCGCCTCCGACCTCGGCTCCGGCTCGATCGTAGAGGCGGCAGTGGACGACCTGGAGATCATCGACCTCGGATGCGGCTGCGGGGCAAGCAATTACTGCATCTCCGAGCCCAACTCCTCGGGCGCGGCGGGGGTAATCAGTGCCTCAGGCAGCTTCGTCGTCGGCGACAACGACCTGCACCTATCCGCCACCGGGGTCGCTTCGAACCAGCCGGGGATCTTCTACTACGGCCCGAACCAGACGCAAATACCCTTCGGCAATGGCTTCCGTTGCATCGGCGGCTCCGTGGTACGCCTGCCGGTGGTCTGGAGCGACGGCGCGGGCAACTCGAGCTACGACCCCGACCTGACGAACCTCCCGCCCGGGGGCCAGATCGACCCGGGCTCGACCTGGAACTTCCAGTACTGGTTCCGTGATCCGATCGCAGGTGGAGCGAACTTCGACTTCACCGACGCGGTTCAGATCAACTTCTGCCCCTGAGGGCACGGGACGACATCACGGGCGGGGCGGCCTCCATCGAGGGGGCCGCCCCGCCCTGCGTTCCCTAGACCATCTTCAGGTAGACGCGCTTCTCCAGCACGCTGGCGGTCAGCATGCCGCTGGCCATGGCGCTGATGATGCCGATGGAGGCGGTATCGACGCCGGTCATGAGAAAGCGCGGGATCGGCGTGCGAGCGCGCAGGTCGCGGCAGGTGAAGCGCTCGGGTGAGGCCTCGAGGCCGTAGATGGCGCCGCGGCTCGCGTGCACGAAGTGCTGGGCGGTGAGCGGGGTGGAGAGCTCGTGATAGACGAGGTGCTCCATGATGCGGGGCAGGCGCTCGCGCAGGCAGGCCAGCAAGCGCTCGGTGATGTCGCGCTTGAGGTCCTCGTAGCCCTTCTCGCGGGTCCTGATGTCCGTCCGCTCCCAGCGCCGGACCAGTTCCCAGGGGATGAAGGTCACGCACTCGCCGCTGTGGCGCTGGTCCGGGCCGGGGTCGTGGTCGGGATCTTTCAGGGAAGGAAAGGAGATGTAGAGGATGTGGGGGATCGAGTCCGGGTCGCCCGCGTCCCAGCTGGTCTGGTCCAGGTCCCAGTTGGACATCAGCCAGAAGTTGGCCGGGCAGGCGCCGGCGGCGGCGATGTCGCCCTCGAAGCCCAGGTTGAGGCAGAGGTAGGAGGGCGAGTCACCGATGGCGCGCACGCGCTCGGTCCACGGCGCGCTGCGCTCGGGCTCGGGCAGCAGGTGATCGACGGTGTTGCGCGCACCGGCGGCGGAGATGACGGTCCGCGCACGGATCTCGCAGCCGTCGGCCATGCGCACGCCGACGGCGCACCCGCCCTCGATCAGGACCTGATCGACGCTGGCCTTCGTACGCACGTCGCCGCCCGCGTCGATGACCGGCGCGAGCAGGCCTTGGGCCAGGGACTTCGAGCCCCCCTTGGGAAAGTACGCACCGTTCCCGAAGTGGCAGTGGACCAGGGCCTGGAGAGCGAAGCTGGCCTCCTTCGGCACGCTCCCGAAGTAGCCCCACTGGGCACACAGGACGCTGCGCAAGCGTCCCTCGATGCCGACCTCGTCGAGTACCTGCTCGGTGGTAATCCCCCACCAATCGCGCACGAAGCAGCGCAGGAGGCGGCTGCCTGCCACGTCCATCCAGCGCGGCAGGCTCTTCAAGGCGAAGTAGAAGTGGGCGCTGCGCGCCACCTTCCCAACGCAGTGGAAGTAGGCGGCAATGCGGTCGGTCTGCTCGGGGAAACGCTCCTCGAGGACGGCGCGGAAGGCCTTCTTCGAGTCGGGGAAGTCGATCTCGAAACCGTCGGGGTAGAAGAAGCGGTCGTAGGGATCGCCAAGGGGGATCATTCGCACGCTGTCGTCGGTGAGCCAGGCCAGCATGCGGGCCGGCAGGTCGCCCGACTCCATCTCACCCAGTGCGTGCACCCCCACGTCCCAGCGAAAGCCCTTGCGGGCGAACATGTGGGTGTAGCCTCCGGGCACGTAGTGCTGTTCGAGGATCAGCACGCGCCGGCCGAAGCGCGCCAGGGCAGCGGCGCAACTCATGCCGCCCATGCCCGAGCCAATCACGAGGGCATCCCACCCGTCGCCCACATCCGACGTGTAGGTGCGGTAGAGGCGCTTGCCGTCGCGGGTGGGGAGGATCGACACGAAGGCAGGATAGCGGACGGAGCCGCACGATGGGTCCCTGCACGAGCCCTCGCGTCGGCCTCTCGATCAGGGCGAGTGAATCCTCATGCGCTGCTGAACTCGGCGCTCACCCACCTAGGGGCAGAAATTGACTTCGAGGGCGTCGGAGAGGTTGAACCCGGAGCTCATGGCGGCGGGGTCGCGGTACCACGCCTGAAAGAACCAGGTCGACCCACCCGTGATGGTCCCGCCGGGGGAGGGGGGGCTGGAGAGGTCCACTGCGTGGCTGAGCAGGTTGCCTGAAGCCAGCTCGACGGGCAGGCGGAAGACCTGGCTACCGCCGACGCAGCGGAAGCCGTCCCCGAAGGGTATGCCGCTGCCACCGTTCAGAAGAACCGACCCGTAGTAGAAGACGCCAAACTGGTTCGGCACTGGGCCAGCCGTCAGCTCGAGGGCGTTGGCCGAGACCGAGAAGGACCCGTTCGAGTTCATGGCCGCGCCGGTCCCAACAGAGTTGGGCGCAGCGACGCAGGTGTTGGCAGAGGACCCGCACGCGTTGGGAAGCACCGCGATCCACGCGCCGCCGCCGAAGTTGGTCTGGCCAACCACGGTCTGACCGTCGGAGCTGGCCCGGGACACCGTGCCAAGCACCGGAACGCCCGGCACGCCCTCGTTGGTCAGCCGGTCCCGGAGAGACTCGATGCCAGCCGTCGCGGTCCATACCCACGCGATCCGATCGAGCAGGAACGAGTCCCAGCCGAACACCGTCTGACCGTCGGCGCTGACCGCCCCGGCACTGGCATTGAATGGCGAACCGTTGAGCGAGCCGAGGAGTGTGACGTTGGGTGCTCCGGTGGAGATGAACGCCTGACCGTTGTACTGCCCGGCGATGAAGCTGCCGTCTTCAGAGATGTCGTAGACCTCGCCCTGGGCGCCGATGTTGAAGAGAGCTCCGGTGGTGTTGGGAAACCAGACCGCCGGAGTTCGTGTGGAGCCCTGGGCAAAGCCTCCCATGAGCGAGGCGTCCCCGGCGATCGCGCTGGCGCGGTTGCCGCCGTTGCCAAGGACCTCGAGCTCTTCGACGCCGTTGGCCTGAGTCCAGCGAAAGGCGCGTCCGTCGCAGGAATCCCATGAGAGGCCGACGACCGTCGACCCGTCACCGCTCATGTCGTAGGCGCTGCTGATGGTGCCGCTGCATGGAGCGTTGGGCAGTCCACCGAGAATCTGCCAGCCCGATGCCTGGGTCCACAGCGCAGCCACCTCGGCACCCGTCGAGGGGTCATCGATGTTGCCGGCGATGATGGCCCCATCATCGGACACGGCCACGGCTTCATTGCCACCGATGAAGGTCGGCGCGAGGTCGACCTGCCAGTTCCAGTAGTAGCCGCCCCCGCTCCCGGACCCGACGACGAGCTGTCCGTCGGGGGTGATGTCACGGGCAGTGAAGGCACCTGGGATGGGAACGAACTGGGCGCCCTGTCCAGCGGCAGCGGGAATCCATAGCGAGAGTGCGACCGCGATACGGGAGAGACGCTGGATGGAGAGCATGGTGACCCTTGCAATGATGGAGGGAAGCTAGAGGTCACTCCACAGCCGACCTGAAGTTGGAAAACCAAGTCTGATGGGGTCAGCGACGAACCATCGAGCCTAGCACGAGATCCGCCCGGCAGAATGGGCGAATGGGCAGAGCTAACTCAGGAGGAAGATGCGCTCGACGATAGGGAGCACCCGACGCGACTTGCCCTAGACGTCGAGTTCGCCTCGAGCCGGATTTCACGTCCCGTCCCCCCGAGCCTTTCATCGGAGTTTGTGGCGTGCAGAGCCACCCGCCTGGTGTACGAGTCTCGAATGAGGGCCACGCTCACTCGCCGCGCGAGCGATGCAGGCGTTCGAGGCGCAGGCGGTGGGTGTCGTCGAAGAGGGCGCGCAGGCAAAGCACGACCACGACCGTGACACCGCCAGCGGTGGCGGCGGCGATCAGGAACATGATCAGGATCTGGTAGCGAGCGGCCGTCAGGGGCGAGACGCCGCCCAGGAGCTGGCCCGTCATCATGCCCGGGATGGTCACGAGCCCGACGACCGTCATCGAGTTCAGGATCGGAACCATGCCGGCCCGCACGGCCTCCCCGGCCACCACGCGCGACGCCTCCCAACGCGTCGCACCCAGGGCCAGAAGGCACTCGACGCGCACCCGGCCCTCGTCCAGCTCGCGCAGGCAGCGCTCGAGGCCCAGGCTGATGCCAGTCAAGCCGTTGCCGAGCACCATGCCGAGGAACGGGATCAGGTAGCGCGGCTCCCACCAGGGCTCGACGCCCACGATGACGGCGGTCGCGAGAACGGTCGTCACGCCGCCGATGAGGGCCAGGGAGAGCAGGGAGTCGCGCTGGATCCCGGCGTAGGTGCGACCCGTGCGGCGCACGCTCTCGCGGGCGGCGAGCAGCACCATGCCGACGGTGATGGCGCCCACGCCCAGGGCGTTCTGCCACTCGAAGACCTTGACCAGCACGAAGCCGAGCAGGATCAGCTGAACGCAGGTGCGCACCGAGGCGACGAGCAGGCGGCGCCCGAGGCCCAGGCCCAACCAGAGGGAGACGAGTCCGTTGACCACCACCAGGGAGGCGGCGATCGCGAGTTGCGGCCAGCCGAGCTCGATCGGGCCGTTCATGGGCAGAGTTCCAGGGTCGTGTCGCTGACGCGTGCGGCCTGGGCGCGATCGTGGGTCACCCAGACCGCCGTCCGGCCTCGCAAGCTGCGCTCGACGGCGGCCGTCGCGGCGGGGTCGAGGGCGCTGGTGGGCTCGTCCAGCAGGATCACGCGCGGTCGACGCGCGAGGACGATGGCGAGCTGGGCGCGCTGGCGCTCACCGAGGGAGAGCTCGCTCCAGGGCTGGCCCCAGGCGGCCGCGGAAAGTTCCCATGCAGCGGCGAGTTCGAAGGGCGAATCCACGTCTCGCTCGCGCTGGGCTTCCAGGCCGGCCACGGCCGCCGCCAGCTCGTGCGGCGTTCCGGGCAGGATGGGCCCGCCCTGCAGGAGCGAGCTCACCCGCGCACGCCAGACCGGACCTGTCCAGCGCTCGGCGGAGCGCCCGTCGCACTCGAGCTCCCCCGCGGTCAGGGGATCGAGCAAGGCAAGTTGCCGCAACAGAAGAGTCTTGCCCGCGCCGGAGGGTCCGGAGACGGCCAGCACTTCGCCCTCGGCGAGAGTGAAGGCGACGTCGCTGAAGAGCACGCGCTCTCCCACGGCACGGCGCAGACCGCGCGCCGCAAGGACGGGCGGCGGATCGTCGGTCGCCGGTTGAGAGGTAGCATTCACGGCAGGCACGGCGCAGGGGCGCGGAGGGGATCGAAACATGATTGCCCGGCGACCTCCAGCCTCCCCACCACCCTCTCGCGCATCCGGCGGCGGCGAGCGCGGCAAGGCAGCCAGGAAGAGCTACGGGGAGCCTCACTGCACAGCGATCCCGGCCTGACCAAGCGCTGGACGCGTGTGATCCGAGCGCGCCAAAAGCGCCCGGCACTGGCGCTGACTCTCCAACGCACCTTGACGCCGAACGATCGCCGGGTGACGATCAGGAGCAGGGCGCAGTCCGTCGTCCGAGAGGCCCAGGTTTTTCCTCCCCGCGCCCTCCCCCCGGGGAGCGCCACCTACCCATGAGCCACACCCATCGCCTGGCGCTCGGCACAGCCCTCGGCTGCGCCGCACTGATCTGCTTCTCTGCCGCCCACGCCCTGGCTCAAGAGGCGCCGCCGCCCTCGGAGCACGTGCCTTACGCCTGGGACTCGGGCGCGGTCTCCAACGACGGCTCCCGCCCGGAAGTCGTCATCTCCGAGACCGTCTACCTCGGTGGCGCGCAGTGGATGCGCCTGCACTTCGATCGGCTCGAGCTCTCAGGCGACGTGTTTACCGGCCGCGGCTCGATCCTGCGCCTGACGGCCCACGCCGACGGGGCGATCCAGGAGCTGAACGCGATCCACTGCGAACAGTGGGGCGACCGCAGCTGCTATTTCAACGGCGACGCCGTGCAGGTCGAGGTCCTCGCCTGGCCGGGCACTGGGCCCAACCACCTCGCCTTCGGCCACATCGAGGTGGGGCTTCTGCCGGGCACGTACCCGTCCCAGTGCGGACCGACCGACGACCGCGTGCTCTCCGCCGACCCGCGCGCCGCGCGCCTCTTGCCCGTCGGCTGCACGGGCTGGATCATCGACGACTGCAACCACTGCATGCTGACCGCGGGCCACTGCATCGCCGGGAGCGTCAACACCGCACAGTTCAACGTCCCGCTCTCCAACGGCAGCGGCGGCATCAACCACCCTCCGCCGGAGGACCAGTACGCCGTGGACCCCGCCTCAGAGCAGGGAGTGGGCGCGGGGGTCGGCAACGACTACGGCTACTTCGGGGTCTTCCCCAACCCCATCACCGGCCTGCTGCCGCACCAGGCCCAGGGGGACTACTACGTCCTCTCCCTCCCGCCGAGCTTCGACCCGAGCCAGCAGATCCGCATCACGGGCTACGGAACCGACAGCTCGCCCTCGACCCACAATCAGGTGCAGCAGACCCACTTCGGCCCGCGCCTCTCCGCCGGGGGCTCGGAGATGGAGTACCAGACCGACACCACGGGCGGAAATTCGGGCTCGCCGGTGATCTGGGAGCAGACGGGCTTCGCCGTGGGCATCCACACCCACGGCGGCTGCAGCACCAACTCGGGAAACCACGGCACCGGCACCAACAACAGCGGTCTGCAGGCCGTCCTGGCCGCGCCCCAGGGCGTCTGCGCCTCGGGCCTCTCAGTGATCGGCGAGCTGCCCGGCAACCTGACTCCGGGGCAGGACACGAGCATCAACTTGCAAGTGACGGGGAGCATCGTGCCGGGGAGCGCAAACCTCCACGTGCGCTACAACGGCGGCGTCTTCCTCGCGATCCCGATGCCTGAACAGGGCACGGGCCTCTACCGTGCCGTCCTCCCGCCGCCGGTCTGCGGAGCAACGCCGGAGTTCTACTTCAGCGTCGACAACGTCGCCTGCGGCACCGTCACCTTGCCCGCCAACGCACCGATCGAGACCTTCACCGCCAGCGTGGGGACGGCGACGACGGTGTTCGCCGACGACCTCGAGGCCGACAGCGGCTGGAGCGGCGGCGTGGCCGGAGACACGGCGACGACCGGCCAGTGGACGCGCGTCAACCCGATCGGGACGGACGCCCAGCCCGAGGACGACCACACTCCCGCGCCGGGCACGACCTGCTGGGTGACCGGCCAGGGTTCGAACGGTGGCAGCGTCGGAGAGAACGACGTTGACGGCGGCTTCACGACCCTGGAGAGCCCCATCCTCGACCTCTCGGCGGCGACCGATCCGCTGGTCAGCTACTGGCGCTGGTACTCCAACGCCGAGGGCGGCTCCCCCAACGAGGACGTGCTCGTGATCGACGTCTCTGCCGACGGCGGCGCGAGCTGGACGAACGTGGAGACGATCGGACCGAGCGGCGCGGGGACCAACGGCGACTGGATCGCCCATCAGTTCCGCCTGCGCGACCTCGTCGCTCCCACGGCACAGGTCAGACTGCGCGTGATCGCGTCCGACTTGGGCTCGGGTTCGATCGTCGAGGCCGCCCTGGACGATCTCGAAGTCTTCGATGTCGCCTGCACCGTCGTGCTCCCCGACTGCAACGGCAACGGAATCGTCGATTCCGACGACATCGCGAGCGGCCGCTCCCTCGACGGCGACGCCGACGGCGTTCCCGACGAGTGTGACGGTGACTGCAACAACAACGGCATTCCCGACGATCAGGACATCGCGAACGGGACGAGCGCCGATTGCAACCTCGACGGCATGCCCGACGAGTGTCAGCTGTCCGCCGCGTCCTATTGCTTCTGCGCGTCCGGTGCCCCTTGCAGCAACCCGGATCCGAACGCGGGCTGCGCAGGTTCCACGGGCACCGGCGCCCTGCTCAGCGCCTGCGGGACCGACGGCGTGGCAGCGGACGACCTGGTGCTGACCGTCCTCGGGGTGCCGCCGAACCAGAACGGCCTGATCTACATGGGCGGCGGCACAGCGTCGGTCCCCTTCGGGGACGGCTTGCGCTGCGTGGGGCCGGGCGCTTCGGGCTTCTTGCGCTTCAACGTGCAGAACAGCGGCGTCCTCGGCGAGCTGGTCGAGGGCCCGGGCATCGTCGCCTTCTCCGCCACCCACTTCCCGCCCTCGGGTACGATCGTCGCCGGCTCGACCTGGCACTTCCAGGCCTGGTTCCGTGACCCCGCCGGCCCCTGCGGCAGCGGCTTCAACCTCAGCAACGGTCTATCGGTGACGTTCCGTCCGTAGCAGCGGTCCGCAGCCTCAGCCCCTTCGCCGTCGCCTCGAAAGCGCGCGCGAGAGGTGCTGGGGCGCGAGCGCTGATCTGGTCACGACAAACTCAAGCCAGACCGAAGACCTCGACGGCGCTGCGCGACGGGAACCGCTCGGCCATCGGCTCGTCCACCATGCGCGCGGTCGGGTGCTGGACCCAGGCGTCGATGATGCGTTGGGTCATGAACTCCACTCTAACAGCGAGAAAGCGCGCGACGGCGCGGCGGCACCGTGCCGTCGAAGAGGTTAGCTAGCGGGTGCGGGCTGAGAACCCGCAGCGAACGAAGCGGCAAGGGCCGTCGTCGGGACCGCAGACGAACAACAACGCATAACCGCTCAACCCCTCACCCAACAACACTCCCGGTTTCGGGCTCATCTCGAAGTCGATCGCGCGCAGCTCGGCGCTGGTCTCCGACGCGGGCGCGGGGAGCGTGAAGAGACGGCGCTCGGCACGCCAGCCCTCGGGGGGATCGATCCAGACCAGCGCCGGGCCGGCGTCGTTCGTCCAGTGCACGCCGCGCCCGGGACGCAAGGTGACGTGGACGCGCACGTCGGACGGGAGGTCGAGGCGGCCCTCCACCGCGCGTGAGTGGAAGACCACCGCGGCGTCCACATCGACGAGACCGGCGACAGCACGCTCGATCGCGCCTTCGGGATCCGGCTCGGTCCCGCCCTCGGAGAAGGAGAGCGGACCATGCTCGGAGCACTCGCTCCCGCACAGGCGCGTCGACACCTCCACGGGCTCCTCGCCGCGCACGCGGAGTTCGGCGCGCGCTCCCTCGATCCAACCGTAGAAGTTGTAGGGCTTGTCTAGCCGCGGACCGAACTGCTGTAGGCGACGACGCCACACATACTGGTGCGGGCCGGAGCGCAAGGCAGCCGACCAGGCCTCGACGGCGGAACCAAAGTCACCCGCGCGACCGACCGGCGAGTCGAGACGCAGACGGCGCGCGACACCCAGGCGGAAGGACCAGGCGGGATCGGCGCCGGGAGCGCCCGCGGCCGCGGCCAGGGCAGCCAGGCGGCGCTCCATGCCGGCCTCAAGCGCCGCGGGCTCCATCTCCGTCGTCCAGGGGGCGCCGAGGAACCAGGCCAGGGCATCCAGCGCCCCATCCCGCCCCGGCTCGGCCAGGGCCGTGGGAGTGAGGATCCAGGGCCGCGGCGCGGGATCGGCCGGCGGCCTGAAGGCGGGCGAGATAAAGGCCTCGACGAACTCGTCCGGCTTCGGTCGTACGACGCGCACCACACCGTGCTCGTCGATGCCGGTGATGTTGGGCACCGCCGAGGAGCCGGTCAGGTTGAACGGATCCCACAGGATCGGCCAGTCGATCCCGTGCCACTGTGCGAACAGGCGCGCGCGGTCGGCGTGCTGCTCGCTGGCGATGCCGACCACGACGAGGTCGTCCTCCTCGCGCAGGGAGCGAGTGAACTCGTGCCAGACCGGCACGTGCCGACGGCAGGATGCTCACCAGGACGCGAACTCGATCAACAGGACGCGCCGGCCGCGCAGGTCGGACAGGCGCACGACACCCTCGCCGTCGATCGTCGGCAAGGTGATGTCGGGAACGAGCTGGCCGATGCGAAACCCGACCTCCTGCGCCCGGGCCGGAGCCACCGCGGCGCCCAGAGCGGATCCGAGGGCGAGCGCGAAGCCCGCCAGATGTCGCCGCGTCCTCATGGGGACACTGTAGTCGCCACGGCGGGCGAGGAGGGTTCGCGCGCGGTCATTCTCGCTCTTCAGCGCCCCGCGGCCTCCAGCTCCTCCACCAGCGCGCGCACCCCCGCGTCGTCGGGAGCGACCTCCAGCAGGCGCCGCGCATAGGTTCGGGTATCGGCGTCGCGCTCGAGCTCGCGGCAGACCGCCACCAGAGCGCCGAGCAGCTCGCGATCGTGCGGGTGACGCGCCAGAGCCCCCTCGAGGGCGGCCCAGGCCGGTTCCAGGCGACCGACGGCCTGCAGGGCGATCCCGTGGGCGAAGGCGTAGCGCGCCAGGTCGCGGCGCAGCTCGGCGCCGCGCCGCAAGGGCTCCAGGGACTCCTCGGTGCGCCCGAGGCGAACCAGCGCCAGGCCCAGGGCGTGCTGGAGCGCGCCGCTCTCGGGCACGCGCGCCACGCCCTCGCGCAGTATGCGCTCCCCCTCCCCGTCCGCCCCGCGCACTCGAAACAGGTCCGCCAGGTTCGCGTAGGCCGGCGCGTAGGCCGGATCGAGGAGTAGAGCTCGGCGATAGGATCGCTCGGCGGCCTCCAGGTCGCCGCCCTCGGCGTCGAGCAAGCCGATGTTGAGATGCGCGTCGGGTCGGTCGGCGCTGACGAGCTCCGCCGAGCGCGCCTCCTCCAGGGCGGCGTCGAGACGCTCGCGGTCGGCGGGGCCCAGGATCTCCCTCGGCGCGCCGACCAGGATGCGGGCGGCCTCGATGCGCACCGAGCGCACGGGATCGGAGAGCAGGGGCAGGGCGCCGGCGAGGCGCACGGGAAGGTCGGCGACCTCCAGAGCGGTCAAGGCGGCGCTGCGCACCAGGGGATCGGTGTCGGCCAGGGCGGCGCGCGCCGCGCTCACGGTCGCAGGCGACGGTCGACGCGCCAGCAGGGACAGCGCCGTCGCCCGCGCGATGCCGGGCGCCTCGCCGTCCCCCGCCAGGCGCGCCAGCTTGCGCGCCGCTCCGGGCGCCTCGATACGCCCGACATGGAGCGCCTCGGCGAACTGCGGGCGACGGCCCTCGACGGCACCGAAGCGCTCCTCGAGCACGCCCGCCGCCCACTCGGCTCCGCGCTCGGCATGACACGCGCTGCAAGCGTCGGGCGTTCCAATGCTCGCCGCCAGGTCGGGGCGCGGAACGCGGAAAGAGTGGTCGCGGCGCGGATCGACCACCATGAAGGTGCGCTCGCTCATGTGGCAGGCGACGCAGCTCGCCCCAGGCGAACCGGGCTCGTGCAGGTGGTGCTCGGGCGTGTCGAAGCGCGCGGGCTCGTGGCACTTCGAGCAGACCGCGTCCCCCACCTCGATCGTCGGACGGTGCGGATCGTGGCAGTCGGTGCAGACGACCCCCGCCCGGTACATGCGGCTCTGGACGAAGGAGCCGTAGACATAGACCTCGTCCTGGATCTGCCCATCGGCGTGGTAGAGCAGCTCGTCGAGCAGGGCCGGGCGGTGGGTGTCGAGGAACGGCCGGCCGTGCTCGTAGTCCGCGGCGATCGGCGAGCGCCGAGCGTGGCAGCGAGCGCAAGTGTCCACCTGCTCGTGGCCGACGAGCGCGGGCGAGCGTCGCGGCAAGCCGCTCTCGGGATCGGTGGTCCAGACCGCCGGCGCGTCGGCGAGCAGATCGACAGCGAACCCCCGGGCGCCCCCGTCACTCGCCCGCCCCGCGGCCCAGTCGGCCGCCCAGTCCAGGTGGGCCGAACCGGGGCCGTGACAGGCCTCGCACGAGACGTCGATCTCCTCCCAGGTGGTCTCGTAGACGTCTCGCTCGAGGTCGTAGCCCTTGCGCAGGTCGGTCGAGTGACACTCCGCGCACATGTAGTTCCAGTTCTGGTTGGGCCCGGTCCAGTGCAGCACGTCGTCGTGCTCGATCGGCTCGTCGGGGTAGAGATGAAACCAGCGTTGTCCGCCCTCGGACGCCGCTCGCGCGTCCCAGCACAGGCTCGACACCTGGTAGCGACCGCCGGGGAAGGCGATCAGGTACTGCTGCAACGGTTCGACGCCGAAGGTGTAGGCGACGCGGAACTCCGCCGGCTCGCCGTCGGCGCCGTCGGTGCGCAGAAAGAACCCGCCATCGCGTCGGAAGAAGGTCGAGGTGCGGCCGAAGTGGGTCAGGCTCGCGTCGTCGAAGTCCCCCAGCACGGTCGTCTCGTCGGCGACCTGCATGGCGAGGTCGTGATGCGAGCCGAGCCAGCGCTGGTGCTCGTCGGCGTGGCAACCGGCGCAGGCCTCCCGGCCGACGTGGGTGGCGGCGGTTGCGCTCGACGCGGCGCTCTCTCGCTCGGCGTCTTCACTCTCGCGCTCACTGCAGGCGCCGAGCCAGAGCAGCACCGCGCCCGCGCCCAGGGTGGCTGCGAGGGCGAGGAAGTTCGCGCGGGGTGTCACCATGGAAGTGTCATCGCGCCGCGGTCGGGCGGCGAAGCAGTGTAGCCCGCGTCCGTCCGCGCGCCGCCGCCGTCCACCAGCGGGTCGGTTCGCTGGCCAGGAACTGCGTGCACTCCCGCGCGAGGGTCTCGATGCTGTCGTACTCGCGCAGATAGGCCCCGCCCGGCTCCGCGACGGGCTTCCAGGAGAGGTCGAAGACCTCCACATCCAGGGGCGAGCGGGCCTCCACCCCCACCCGAAACACCTCATCCCCCAGAATCAGGCCCAGGTGCTCCCAGCCCGCGACGGTCAGGGCCCGACCGGCGGGTGGCGAGAGCAGGTTCGCGCCCTGGGTCCAGCGCGCCCGCGCCGAGGGGTCCGCGCCCAGCAGCTCCAGCAGGGTGGCGGGCAGGTCGGCGTGCGTCGTCGCCCGCCGCTCCACCCCCGGCTCCACCCGCGGCCCAGAGAGGAGCATCGGCACGGCCAACTGCTCGGAGCTGAAGTTGCTCGTGTGGCCCCAGAAACCGTTCTCCTGAAACTCCTCGCCGTGGTCGCCCGTGATCACCACCAGGGTGTTCTCCAGAGCGCCGTGCTCGCGCAAGGCGTTCAGGATGTCGCCCGCCACGGTGTCGGCGTGGTGCACGGCGTTGCGGTAGCGGTTGAACACGCGCTGCACGAGATCGGGCGCGTTCGAGCGCGCGAGCTCGATGTAGTTCAGCGCCTCGGCCGCCGGCTGGAAGGGACCGGAGGAGGGCGAGTCGTATGGCTGGTGAGGAGAGTCGAGCAGCACGAAGGCGAAGAACGGTCGCTCCGATGCCTCGCGGCAGGCCATCCACTCGTCGAAGCGCTGCGCCACCTGGCCGTCGCGCTCATCGGCTCGCTCGCCGTCGTGATCGTCGAGGATTAGCTCGGGGTTCAGCTCCGCCCAGGCCGTCTCGCGGAACTCCGGGTAGCTCTGGGAAGCGCTCGAGAAGACCGCGCGCTCGTAGCCCAGCTCCCCCAGTACGTCCATCAGGACCGGAGGACGGCGCGCCTCGAAGACCGGGAACCAATAGGAGCCGTGCAGGCCGTAGAGAAGGGAGAAGATGCCGAAGCGCGTGCTGTTCCCGCCGCTCCAGTGATCCTCGAAGCGCCGCGCGCCCTGGGCGAAGGCCCACAGCTCGGGCGTCGTGGACTCGTCGAGCATGTCGCGCCGCCAGGTGTCGATCACCAGCAGCAGGATGTTCGGTCGCGGACCTGCGGGATCGACCTGCGGCATCTCCTGCGGGTAGACCAGCGCCCGATCGCCCAGGCGGAACTCGACCGTGGGCAGTCGCTCGGCGCCGGCGAGTTCCTCGGGCAACAGGGCTGAGACGCGCAGGCCCTGGTACATCGGCAGGGCCTGTGAGACCCCGTGTACTTGCCGGTCTCCGCGATACTCGGCCGCCGCGTAGATCGTCTTCTCGACCGCGAAGATCGCCAGGTAGGCGCCGCCCAGCAGAGCGATCGGGCGCAGACTGAAGGCGCGCGGCGCAGGGCTCGCTCGGCGCACGAGTCGGCGCCGCAACAAGACGCTCCAGAGCCAGGCTTCGATCAGCGTCAAGAGGGCCAGGGCGCCGACAGAGGGAACCCAGACACCGGCGCCGAGGTGGACCGCATCCTCGGAACCGCGGGTGAATACGACGTTCCAGACGGCGCCGTTGAAGTGGTGGCCAAGGAGGGTGAAGACGACCGTGTCGGCGGCGAGCAGCACCAGAAAGACGCCCCCGACCAGGCCGGCGGCGAGGGCCGTGAGCCGATCGGAGCGCACCCAGCGGTGGATTGCCCACAGCAGGAGCGCCGGGACGAGGGCCAGGGTCGCAACACTGGAGAGCAGGCCCAGGGCACCGAAGATCCAGGTCGCGAGGGACGCATCGGCGGGCACGTGCTCGAGGTACGCCGTACCCACCAGGGTGCCGGCCGCCACATTGGCGACCCACAGGGTCAGGGAGGCGTGGCGCCGGGCGGCGCTTCTGAGGGGGTCGAGGTGCATGGACGGCTGTGGCGCACCCCTTGACGCGACGGGCTGAGAAAGATTCCCGAATCGCTAGCGTGCGAGGCAGGAACGAAGATACCCGACCGGGCGCCGTCCGGTCACGATCCGACCCGCAGCGGTGGCGCTTGCCCGCTCCACTCCACGCCAGTACCATCCCCGCCCGCCCGCGCGGAGAGGTGGCAGAGCGGCTGAATGCGCTAGATTGCTAATCTGGTGACTCCTTATTTGGGGTCCGCGGGTTCGAATCCCGCCCTCTCCGCCATCCCGTCTCCCACGCCGCCCCGCTGCGGACCGCGCCCATGACCCACCACGCGCCATCCACGCGCCGCAGGGCAACCCTGGCGATCTGCCTCGCCCTGGCGTGGACCCCGCTCTCCGGCTGTCAGGTGCAGCGCGTCCTCAAGCTGCGCTCCCAACCGCCCGGAGCCACGGTGCGCCTCGACGACCAGATCGTGGGCGAGACCCCCCTCGATCTGCCCTTCGTCCACCACGGGACGCGCCGAGTTACCTGCACCCTGGAGGGCTACCGCCCGGCCTCGCGCGTCGTGGCGATCGAGGCCCCGTGGTGGGCGCGCTTCCCCCTCGATCTGTTCAGCGAGGTGCTGCTGCCCTTCGGCTGGCGCGACATCCACCGCGTGGAGGTCGAGCTGGAAGCCGAGGGCAGCGACCTGAGCGAGAGCGAGCTGCGGGAGTTGCTGCGGCGGGCGGAGACCCTGAGGCGCGCCGGCCCCACCGGGCCGCGCCCCCAGTCCGCGCCGCCCGTCGTCGGGGAGGAGCCGAGAGGGTGAGCGAGCGCCGGGCGGTGACCGTCATGGGCCTCGGCCTGTTCGGCGGCGGCGCCGCGGTGGCGCGCACCCTTGCGGGCGAGGGCGCGGCGGTGACGGTCACCGACCTGCGCACGACCGAGGAGCTCGCGCCCAGCCTGGCGCAACTGGCGGACCTGGACCTCTCCTGGGTGCTCGGTCACCACCGCGCCCGGGACTTCACCGACTCCGATCTGGTGGTCGCCAACCCGGCCGTCCCGCCGACGAGCCCCTACCTGCGCCTCGCGCGCGACGCAGGGGTGCCGATCACGAGCGAGGCTGCGCTCTTCCTCGACCGCTGCCCGGCGCGGGTCGTGGCCGTCAGCGGAACCCAGGGCAAGAGCTCGACCGCGAGCTTTCTGGCACAGCTGTACAGGTCGCGGCGCTGCTTCCTCGGCGGCAACATCGGGCACTCACTCCTGAACGATCTCGACGCGATGGACGCCGATGACCTGGCGGTGGTCGAGCTCTCCAGCTACCAGCTCGAGCACCTGCCCGATCAGGTGGCCCGGCGCGGAGAACGTTCGCCGGTCGTGGGGGTCGTGCTCACCAATGTCCTGGCGGACCACCTCGAACGGCACGGCTCGCGCGCGGCCTACGCGCGGGCCAAGGGACGCCTGCTCGAGCTGGCGCGCCCGGGCACCTGGGCCCTGCTGCCGGCGGAATTCGCCCCCGAGTCCGGCGCGGACCTCGAGCGCATCGACCACCACGCCGATCCCGGCGCCCACGGCGGGCTGCACCGCGACGGCGATCGCCTGCGCCTGGGAGACGAGGACCTGGCGCGCGTGGAAGAGCTCGCCCACCTGCCGGCCTTCCAGGTCCACAACGTTCTCCTGGCCCTGGGCGCCGCCCGCAAGCTGGGTGCGGACCCGGCCGACTTCCCCGCCGCCCTGGCTGCCCTCGAGGGCCTGCCGCACCGCCTCGAGTGCCTCGGACGGGTCGCGGGCCGGACCATCTGGGACAACGGTGTCTCCACCACGCCCGACTCGACAGTCTCCGCCATGCGCAGCCTGCCGCTGGACTTCACCCTGATCTGCGGAGGGCAGCTCAAGGACCTCGCGACCGACGAACTGGTGGCGGTCGCCGCGAAGCGCGCGCGGCGCGCGATCGTCTTCGGCGCCGCCGCCGGCGAGCTCGGCGCGCGCTTCCGCGCGGGAGGCCTCGAGACGCGCGAGGTCGCCGGAGTGGAGGCAGCCGCCCGGGCGGCCCTGGAAGAGATAGACGATGTTCTCTTCTCTCCCGCCTGCGCCAGCTTCGACGCCTGGCCAAACTTCCAGGCCCGGGCGCTGGCCTTCCGCGACGCCCTGGAAGCCGAGCGCTCCTCCTCAGGCCGCTGAGCCGATCCGATGTCCCTCGACTTCGATCACGCAGGTCTGGCCCCGTCCCTGGAACGGGTCTCCCCCTACGTGCGCACGGCCCTGGAGCGGGCCGGGAGCCACGCCCTGACGCTCTTTGCCGACGAGGTCGAGATCCCGCATCTCGTGTACGTCATTCTTGGCGACGAGGAGTCCGCGCTACACACCGTCGTGACGCGCGCTTTCGCCGACCCAGAGACCCTGGCCGAGGAGACCCTGGCGCTCTCCCCCGGCATCCTGGTCGTCGCGACCGGCGCGACCCTGGCCTTCTCGACCGGTTCGGTGCGCGCCATGCACGGGGCCCATGCCCTCGCCGGCGCCCGGCCCGACGGAGAGGTCACTCCGGCGGACCTGCTGGCGGCGGCCTGCGAGCAGCTCGGGGCCGAAGAACGCGCGGACCTGGCCCGGATGGGACTCGACGCTGCGCCCGCCGCGGAGGAGGGCGCCGGGGGAGGGTCCGCCGCGCCGGACAACCTCTTCCGCGCCTGCAGCCCCGCCGCCCGCCGCGCCCTGGTCGCCGCCTGCCGGGCGGCCCACGGCGCGGGAGACCCCTCGATCGGACCGGTGCAGATCGCGGCCGCCGCCCTCGACGCGGATGACGACCTGACCGAGAGCACGGGCGTCACGGGCCGGCGCCTGAGGACCGCCCTGCACGGCCGCACGGCGGACCCCACGCCGCCGCCCCCGCGGCGTCTGTCGCCGGCGGAGGAGCTCTGCACCCTCCTGGCCAGCCTGCCCCCGGGCGCGTCGAGCATGGCCCTGGTCGCGGCGCTGTTCGCCGATCCGGCCTCCGAGCTCGCCCAGGCATTCGCGCGCCAGAAGATCACGCCGGCCGTCCTGGAGCGGTCCAGCGAGGCCTTCAAGGATCCGTAGTCGACGCGGAGCTATAAGCGGGCTATAGAATGGCCTGCTGCCCACCGCGCCCAGATGATCTGCCAGCACTGCCACAAGAGCCCCGCCACGGTGCATGTCACCGAGGTCCTGGAACCGCCGCCGACCGAGGAAGGCGGGCAGGATGAGGAGCAGCCCCAGATCATCGAACGCCATCTGTGTGAGCTCTGCGCCCAGACCGCCGACCTGCCCCACTCCCCGGTGCAGGCCGAGAAGAAGACCATGGCGGACATCTGGAAGCTGCTGCAGGTCTCCGCCCAGCAGGGCAAGCAGGTGCCCGAGGTGACCTGCGCCGAGTGCGGGATGACCCTCACGGAGTTCCGGCAAAAGGGCCGCCTGGGCTGCCCCGAGGATTACGACCTCTTCGCCCCCCACGTGGGCGAGCTACTCGAACGCATCCACGGCTCCCGCCAGCATGTCGGCCGCCTGCCAGGGATCTCGGAATCGGACCTCACGCGCCTGCGCAAGCTGGAGGGTCTGCGCATGGACCTGGAGGCCGTCATCCGCGAGGAGGACTATGAGAACGCCGCCCGCCTGAGAGACGAGATCCGGAACCTCGAGGTTCCGGCCGGGGGGGAGACCCCCGACACGGATTGATGAACGCGCGAGCGTGCCGCGAGCGGGGCTCCCAGGCAGCCCGCACCGGGATTGGCGCCCCCAGCGGGGACAATCAGGGGGGCAGAGGGCATACTCACCTGCGGCGAATCCGTCCCGGCGATGCGACTTGCAGCTCATTGGGAGGCGGAATCGCCGGGAGACCGCCGGAACTCGTAAATCCCGGAGGCCTCGAAGACCGAAAGGCTGGTGTCGGGGAAACCTTGACCCCGGGGGGCACCGCCCCCTCCCCACGCCCCGAGGGCCCGATCACTATCTGAGGAAAACATGTTCGATCGCTTCACCGACCGCGCCAAGAAAGTGATGAACCTGGCCCGCCAGGAAGCCCAGAGGTTCAACCACGAGTACCTCGGTACCGAACACGTGCTGCTCGGGCTCGTCCAGGAGGGCAGCGGCGTCGCCGCCAACGTCCTCAAGCAGATGGGGATCGATCTGAACAAGATCCGCGTCGAGGTCGAGAAGATCGTCAAGACCGGCCCCTCGATGGTGACCATGGGCCAGCTGCCCTTCACGCCGCGGGCCAAGAAGGTGCTGGAGCTCTCCCTCGAGGAGGCCAGCAACCTCGGACACAACTACATCGGGACCGAGCACCTGCTGCTGGGGCTGATCAAGGAGAACGAGGGCATCGCGGCCCAGGTCATGATGAATCTGGGCGTCAAGCTCGAGGACGTGCGCGAGGAGGTCCTCGACTTCCTCGGCGCCGAGACGGGCGAGGAAGAGGACGAGGACGTCGGCCTCGGTGAAGGCGGCGGCGGCGGCGGCGGTGGCGGCGGCAAGAGCAAGACCCCGGCCCTCGACTCCTTCGGACGCGACCTGACCGAGCTCGCTCGCGAGGGCAAGCTGGACGTGGTGATCGGGCGCGCCGACGAGATCGAGCGCGTGATCCAGATCCTCTCCCGGCGCACCAAGAACAACCCCGTGCTGCTCGGCGAGCCCGGTGTCGGCAAGACCGCCATCGTGGAAGGCCTGGCCCAGGGCATCATCAACAACGAGGTGCCTGAGCTCCTGCGCAACCGACGCATCGTCGTGCTCGACCTGGCGCTGATGGTCGCCGGCACGAAGTACCGCGGCCAGTTCGAGGAGCGCATCAAGGCCGTCATGACCGAGGTCCGGCGCGTCGGGGATGTCGTGCTGTTCATCGACGAGCTGCACACCCTGGTCGGAGCGGGAGGCGCCGAGGGCGCCATCGACGCGTCCAACGTGCTCAAGCCCGCGCTCTCGCGCGGTGAGATCCAGTGCATCGGCGCCACGACCCTGGACGAGTACCGCAAGCACATTGAGAAGGACGGCGCCCTCGAGCGGCGCTTCCAGTCGGTCAACGTGGACCCGCCGACCCCCGACGAGACGGTGGCCATCCTCATGGGCCTGCGCGACAAGTACGAGGCCCACCACCGGGTCACCTACACGGACGAAGCTCTGGTGACGGCGGTCGAGTTCTCGACGCGCTACATCAACAACCGCTTCCTCCCCGACAAGGCGATCGACGTCATCGACGAGGCCGGCGCCCGCGTCCGGATCAAGTCCATGGTGCCCCCGCCGGACCTGCGGGAGATCAGCGAGAAGATCGAGACCCTCGAGCGTTCGAAGGACGAGGCCGTCAGCGACCAGGACTTCGAGAAGGCCGCGCAGCTGCGCGACGAGGCCTACCAGCTCAAGAAGAAGAAAGAGGAGATCCAGAGCGAGTGGCGTGCCCAGCAGGCCAGCAAGGAGCAGGTCGGCGAGGTGGACTCCGAGGTCATCGCCGAGACCGTCTCCAAGATGACCGGGATCCCGCTCACGCGCCTGGAGAAGGCCGAGGCTGAGCGTCTGCTCCAGATGGAGGACGAGCTGGGCGGAGTGGTCATCAACCAGGCCGACGCCATCAAGGCCATCGCGCGATCGATCCGTCGCTCGCGCTCGGGCTTGAAGGACCCCCGTCGCCCGATGGGATCCTTCGTCTTCCTGGGCCCTTCCGGGGTCGGCAAGACCTACCTGTGCAAGCAGCTCGCGAACTTCATGTTCGGTGACGAAGACGCCGTCATCACCATGGACATGAGCGAGTACATGGAGAAGCACAACGCCTCGCGCCTGGTCGGCGCGCCCCCCGGATACGTGGGCTATGAGGAGGGCGGCCAGCTGACCGAGAAGGTGCGGCGACGCCCCTACTCTGTGGTACTACTCGACGAGATCGAAAAGGCGCACCCCGACGTCTTCAACATGCTGCTCCAGATCATGGAGGAAGGCCGCCTGACCGATTCGTTCGGCCGCCACGTGGACTTCCGCAACGTGATCCTGATCATGACCTCGAACCTCGGCTCCCAGCAGATGAAGGCCGGCTCGCGCCTGGGCTTCAACCGCGCGGCGAAGGCCGAGGGCGACAGCAAGGATCGCCGCAAGCGCATGGTCTCCGACGTGATGATCGAGGTCGAGCGCCACTTCCGCCCAGAGTTCCTCAACCGTGTCGACGAGTTGGTGATCTTCAACCCGCTCGAGTACAACGACCTGCAGCGCATCGTCCATCTGCAGCTGGCCGAGGTCGAGGTGCGTCTGGAGGAGCGAGGTATCGTGCTCGAGCTGACAGAAGCCGCGATCGACTTCCTGATCAAGCAGGGCTACAACGCCGACTACGGCGCGCGCCCCCTCCGCAGGGCAATCGAACGCCACATCGAGGATCCGCTGGCCGAGCACATCCTGCGCAGCGAGGTCCCCGACAAGACTCCGATCCGCGTGGACGTGGACGAGGACGGGGAGCAGCTCAGCTTCGTGCCCGTCGAGGATCCGGCCGAGGCGGTCAAGAGCACCAGCGGCAAGTAGGCGCCTGGGACCTGGAGGCCGCCAGAGCGCGCCCGGACAGCGATGCCCCCTACCAGGGGGTATCGCTGTCCGGGCGCGGAACATGCGCTACGCTGGCAGGTTGAGCCTGGGCCTCTGTGGTCCCGATTCGCTGCCCGTCCCGATCAACCCGAGAGACACGCCATGCTCACCCTCCTGCTCGTCGGTTCCCTCGCCCTCGCTCCCGCCCTCCAGGATCCCAAACCCGCGCCCGTCGATCCCAAGGTTCTGGCGCAGGCGGTAGAAGAACTCGAAGAGGCCTTCAAGCGCGGCGAGCCGGCCGACCGCGTGGCCGCCATCGAGCAGTACAGCGTGATCGTGGACGCCAAGGTGATCGAGTGGGTCGCCAAGGGACTGCGAGCCACGGAGCGCGAGGTGCGGACGGCTTCGATCGAGGCCTTGCGCTTCACGGCCCACCCGCACGCGCTGGACGCGCTGCACCGCACCTACAAGACCGACAAGAAGATCGAGAAGGACTACGAGCTCTACGCCGCCTTGATCCGCGCCTTCGCCCAGCACGGCGACCCCGCGTCTGTCAGGCTCCTGACGAGCAACCCGCTCAACAAGGGCGATCGCGCCGTGGCGCGCGCCCGCATCCTGGGCCTGGGCATGATCCGCCATCACGACGCGGTCGAGGGGGTGATCGGTCTGATGCGCAAGGTGGGCCGTAACCGCGCGAATCGTCACATGGAGGACGTGCGAGTTTCCCTGATGATTCTGACCGGTGCCGACCACGGCCGCTCTCAAGAGGCCTGGAACAACTGGTGGAACGACAACAAGCGAACGCTCGAGATCGGCGAGAAGCCCCACACGCTGCCGAAGAAGACCCAGAAGGCGTGGGACCGCTACTGGGGACTGGAGCAGAGCGAGGTCGACCGGCCCGAGAAGCGCGCTGAGCGCGAGGGCGAAGGCCGCCCTCGTCGGGACGACGGCGGCGGCGCCTGAGCGGATCCGGCTGCGCGCCGGCTCTTTCCCTGTCATGGGCTGCATCGACCCCCCGCCCGAGGAGTACGACCCCGAGGAGATCGTCCGTCGTGGTATCCCCGAGCTCTTCGCCGCTGGAGCCGCGCTCTTCAACGACGCACGCTATGAGGAGGCCCACGAGGAGTTCGAGAAGGTCTGGCTCTCGAACGAGGGCGGGGACGCGGACTTCTTCAAGGGCCTGATCCAGGCCGCCATCTGCCTGCATCATTTCCAGCGCGGGAACCTGGATGGCGCGCGCAAGCTCGGCGGAGGCCACCGCCGCTACCTGGCCGCCTTCCTGCCCTCCCACCGCGGCCTGGACGTCGAGGGTTTCATGGACGCCATGCAGTCGTTCCTCGCCCCTCTCGCGCGCGCCCACCCCGGCGACCCCATCCCCTTCGACACCGACCGCCGACCTCGCATCGAGTTCGACGGCCCGACCGGGACCTGATCCTCGCCCAGGGCGGCCGACCGCAAGACAGCCCACCAGCGCGCCGGGCATGGCGCGCGCGGATCGGGCGGGGATCGCGCAACCGCCGGGGGGCCTGGGCGGTCCGAAGGACATGGCGGAACGCGAGCGGCCCCTGCTGATCGAACGCGGCGGCCCCTCGTGGCCGGCGTGCCTGGAGAACATCGACGGCACTCCCGGGGAGCTGTGGCTGCGAGGCCGGGCCGAGCTCCTCACTCGCGAGCGACGCATCGCGGTGGTCGGAACGCGCTCGCCCACGCCCTACGGGGAGGCCCAGGCCCTGCGCTTCGGCGCGGCCCTGGCCGAGGCGGGGGTGCTGGTCGTGAGCGGAATGGCGCGCGGCGTGGACCAGGCAGCCCACCGCGGCGCCCTGCGGGTGGAAGGCGACACGCTGGCGGTCCTGGGATCGGGGATCGACCGTCCCTGGCCCACCGGTCCCCTGGTGGACGAGCTGGCCGAACGCGGACTGCTCGTCTCCGAGTTTCCCCCCGGGCAAACCCCGCGCCCGCACCATTTCCCCCTGCGCAATCGCATCATCTCGGGACTCGCGGATGCGGTGGTCGTGATCGAGGCCGCGGCCGCATCAGGCTCCCTGATCACCGCCCAGTGGGCTCTGGATCAGGGGCGCGGCGTGCTGGCCCTGCCCGGGCGAGTCGATCACCCGATGAGCCGCGGCACCCACCGCCTGCTGCGCGAGGGCGCCCTGCTGGTCGAGAGTCCCGAAGAGCTGCTGGCGGAAGTCTACGGCGGCCCCCGGCCCCCGTCCCGAGCACCCCGGGCGACCGAAGCGCCCTGCGTGGTGGCCCTGCGGGGCGAGACCCTGACCGCCGATGAACTGGCCGCCCAACTCGGGCGCGAGGTCAAGGAAGTGCTCGTCGATCTGGTCAAGCTCGAGCTCGCCGGAGAGCTGGTGCGCTGTCCCGGCGGCCTGTGGAGGCGGACGGAACGCGGCCTGTGAGCAGGGAGGCTGGAAGCGCTGGGTTTGACCGCACCCAGCAGCGCGGCCTAGTCCACCGAGGCGAAGGTGTGCTCCATCACGAGCAACACCAGCCCCAGGATCCCGCAGCCCAGAAAGAAGACCAGCAAGCGCCGCGGCAAACTGCGCAGGGCGGCCCCGTCCTCCGGCTGGGTGTAGAACGCCCCGAGCAGAGCGATAGCCGCCGAGACCAGGGCGAACAGCGCCAGGTGGATGGGCAGGTCCTTCACGCCGCGGCCTCCACCTCGGCAGGCTCACCGGTCGCCGGAGAGTCCGCGGCGCCGAGGCGCTCGTCGGAGTAACCGAAGACATCGAGCATGGCCATGATGTTCAGGAGGCCGCCCACCGATGCGATGACCAGACCGGCCTCGGCGTAGGGGGCGAAGGACTGCACGCGCTGATGACCGTGGATCGCGTCGAGCGCCATGGCAGGCAGACCCGACATGAACTGACCGCCCCAGTAGTAGAAGTGCATCTCGCGCGAGAGGTTCGCGCCCTGGGCCAAGGTCGTGCCCAGGGTCAGCATGCCCACCAGCATCAAGAACACCATCGCGCCTCGCAGGCGCCGGCCCTGGACCGCGTGGCCGAGACCGGGAACGAGCCAGGCCAGGAGCACGGCGAGGGCCGGGGAGCGCAGGGAAGGACGCTCGGCGCGCGGCCTGCGGGCGTCCAGGTTGGCCTGCACCATCAGGCAGGCGTTGACCACGCCGGAGGCCGCGGTCAGGGTCACCCCCAGGTGCATGCTCGATGGGAAGGCGCGCGGGAAAGGCATGCCGTAGCCGTACTCGCGCATCTGCCACAGGAAGCCCCCCAGGTTGCCCGCCTCTGGCGCCAGGGCCGGGGTGAAGGGACCGCGCAGCTCCTCCTGGAGGAACTCGAAACCCATGCCGGCGGAGAAGTGGAGGCCCAGCAGGTAGAGGCCCTCGACGATGACGAAGGCCATCAGGGCGAAGACGGGCCGCCCCAGGTAGAGATGGCCCGCGCCGGGCACAAACCAGGTCAACAGCACGGCCGCCCCAGGGGCGCCGGCCTGGGGGGGACGGGAGGACGAGCTCATTGATCAGGCGGGGCGCTGTCCGCCCAGGGCTCAGTGTGCAGTTTCGGCAGATCGTCCGATAGTGCCCCGAACACCCTTGTTGGAGGTTCTCAAGAGAAGGTTCGGCGCCTCTCCAGGCGAGCGACGCCGCGGCGACCGGACCCGCTGCTGGCGGGCTCCCCCTGTGCGGCGAGGCCCTGGGACGCTCCAATGGGGCCATGAATGGAGGATTCCACACCCATCGCGCGCGCGTCCGCTACGCCGAGACCGACCAGATGGGCGTCGTGCACCACGCCAGCTACCTGCTCTACCTCGAAGACGGCCGCACGCGCTTGATGGAAGAGCGCGGCCTCTCCTACGCCGAGATCGAGCGCCAGGGCCTGGGGCTCCCGGTGCGCCGCATCGAACTGCGCTATCGGGAAGCGGCCCTGTACGGGGATGAGCTGTGCATCCGCACGCGCGTCGCCCGTCTGAAGGCGGCGTCGGTCGCCTTTGACTACGAGATCCGGCGAGCTGCTGATGACACCCTGCTGGCCACCGCATGGCTGGAGCTGGCCTGCGTGGACCTGGGCGCCCCCGACAGGCCGGTGACTCCCTTGCCCGACGAGGTGCGGGCCTGCCTGGCTACCAATCCCCCGGACCGAGAATGAGGGAAGGGCAACTGCACCCCGGCGAGACGGCGCCGGGCTCACCCTCGGGCCGCCTCCGCCACCGCACTCCTTTCGCGCGCGGGCGCGAGCGAGCGGCAGTCAGGAACTCTCTTCGGAGCCCTCGACCACGGGGGCCGGAGCCTCCGTGCATGCGCCCGCAGCAGGGGTCTGGCCCCCACCTGGCAGCGCCGGTCGCAGGGAATCCAGAAGCCGATCCCGGCAGGTCGGACAGGGCGAACCGTTGGACAGGAAGTTGAAGCGCGGCGGATCCCCCGCCGGCTGCCCGCATCGGAAGCAACGGGACTCGTGGTCAGCGCTCATGAACACTCCATCGGGCCCCGGGGCGGGCACTCTTGAGGAGATCAAGAACACCCTTGGCAGGCCTCCCCGGGAGGTGTCCTTCTCCCCGGGCAGGAATCCAAACCTCCCGTAAGGGGTAGTTTTCGAGGAGCCGGGCTGGCTCTAGCCCTCGGGAGAGACTAGAATTCAGGGGTTGGAGGGTCTGCCCCCCATCGGTCGGGCCTGTGCCGGCCCTTTTCTCGCCCGCCAAATAGCATCATATCAGTGCCCTATCCAGCGGGCCCGCCCGGATCGACTCGATGCTGCAACTGACCAAGCGTACGGAATATGGCCTGATCGCCCTGGTCCACATGGTGGACCAGGACGGGACCTTCGTCAGCGCGCGTGAGATCAGCGAGTTCTATGCCATCCCCCGCCGCCTCCTGGCGGAGGTCCTCAAGGACCTCTGCCGCGCCTCCCTGGTCGCCTCCCAGCGCGGCGCCAGCGGAGGCTACGCCCTCGCCCATGCGGCCGACGTGATCACGGTCGGAGATGTGGTCGGAGCCCTTGAGGGCGCCCCGACCCTGGCCGGATGCGAGAGCGCCGGGCCCCGAGGACCGAACGGTGCCTCCTCCGGCGAGTGCGACCTCGAACCCCAGTGCCCCATCCGCTCCCCCCTCCACCGCTTGCGCGAGAGCATCTGGCGCCAAATGCACGCCACCTCCCTGCTCGCCCTCACCACCTCCACCCTGCCCGTGGTCCAACCCCGTCTGCCCGACCTGCCCGCGAACGCGGCGAGCTGAACTCCCGACTCCATGGACCTTCCGATCTATCTCGACTACCAGGCCACCACTCCGGTCGATCCGCGGGTGCTCGAGGCCATGCTGCCCTACTTCACGAACCGCTTCGGGAACGCCGCCAGCCGCAGCCACGCCTTCGGCTGGGCCGGCGAGGAAGCCGTGGACCGGGCGCGCAAACAGATCGCCTCCCTGATCGGCGCCTCCCCCAAGGAGATCGTGTTCACCTCCGGGTCGACCGAGGCCATCAACCTCGCGCTCAAGGGCGTCGCGCAGATGTACAGCTCGCGAGGCAAGCACATCGTCACGAGTCAGGTGGAGCACAAGGCCGTGCTCGACACCTGCAAGCACCTCGAGAAGCAAGGCTTCGAGGTGACCTACCTCAAGCCTTCCCGAACCGGTCGTATCAGCGCCGCATCCGTGGCCGACGCCCTCCGCGAGGACACCTGTCTAGTGGCGCTGATCTGGGCCAACAACGAGATCGGGACCCTCAACCCGATTCGGGAAATCGGCGAGCTGTGCCACGAACGCGGCGTGCTGTTCTTCACCGACGCAACCCAGGCCGTGGGCAAGGTGCCCGTGGACGTCGGCGCCGACGGCGTGGACATGCTCTGCCTCTCGGCCCACAAGATCTACGGCCCTAAGGGCATCGGCTGCCTCTACGTGCGGCGCCGCAATCCGCGAGTGCGCCTGGTGGCCCAGATGGACGGCGGCGGCCACGAGCGCGGGATGCGCTCGGGAACCCTGAACGTGCCCGGCATCGTGGGCCTCGGCGAGGCCTGCGCGCTATGCGAGAGCGAGCTCGAGACCGACCGCAAGCACGCCCTGGCCCTGCGCGGGACCTTCGAGGAGCAGATCTTCGAGGAGCTCGACCACGTCCACCTCAACGGCGACCCCGACCACCGTCTGCCCAACTGCTCGAACATCTCCTTCAGCTACGTCGAGGGCGAGTCCCTGATCATGGGCGTCGACGACGTCGCGGTCTCCTCGGGCTCGGCCTGCACCTCCGCCAGCCTGGAACCGAGTCACGTGCTCCGCGCCTGCGATGTGGGGGACGAGCTCGCCCACAGCTCGATTCGCTTCGGCTACGGCCGATTCACGACCGAGGAAGAAATCGAACACGCCGCGGCGTCGGTGATCGGCGCAGTGAAGCGCCTGCGAGAACTCTCGCCCCTCTACGAAATGGTTCAGGATGGCATCGATCCCAGCACGGTCGATTGGAGCGGCGACCACTGACGAACCAGAACCATCACTCCCATCACAACGACATGGCATACAGCGACAAGGTCCTCGACCACTACAACAACCCCCGCAACGTGGGGTCCCTCGACAAAGGCAAGGACAACGTCGGCACCGGCGTGGTCGGTGCCCCCGAGTGCGGCGATGTGATGAAGCTCCAGATCGAGGTCGACGGTGACCGCATCGTCGATGCCAAGTTCAAGACCTTCGGCTGCGGCTCCGCGATCGCCAGCTCGTCACTCGCCACCGAGTGGATCAAGGGCAAGACCGTCGACGAGGCACTCTCGATCGACAACACGAGGATCGTCCAGGAGCTTTCCCTGCCGCCCGTCAAGATCCACTGCAGCGTCCTGGCCGAGGACGCGATCAAGTCTGCTATCAGCAACTACAAGGCCAAGCAGCAGGCCGCTTCCGATGAGACGGAGCCCAAAGCGGGTTCCATGAAAAACTAGCGCCATGATCAGTGTCACGACCAGAGCGGTCTCGGAGGTCAAGCGGATCCTCAACGAGCAGAGCCTTCCCGACAACACGGCCCTGCGGGTCGGAGTCAAGGGCGGCGGCTGCTCAGGATTTTCCTACACGCTCGGTTTCGATGACACGGTCGTCGAAACCGACCAGGTCATCGAGGTAGACGGCGTGCGGGTCGTGTGCGACCCCAAGAGCTTCCTTTACCTCAGCGGCACCGAGATCGACTTCGAAGACAACCTGATGGGCCGCGGTTTCAAGTTCGGCAACCCGAACGCCAACAAGACCTGCGGCTGCGGGGAGTCGTTCTCGGTCTGATGGACCCGCGCAGATCTGACGGATCACCGCAGGCGGGCGAGGGTGCCATGGAGTCCTGTCGCTACTGCGAGAGGCTCCTGGAGACGCCCTACTGCTGCGTCAGCTGCGGGCAAGTCTTCAGCCCCGAGAGGGATCCGACGCCCTTCGAGGCCTTCGGCCTGCCCTTGAACTACGGGGTCGACACCGAGGAGTTAGAGCGGCGACTCCTGCGCTACAGCAGGCTCGTCCACCCCGACTTCTTCGCGACGGCCTCCGAGGAGATGCGCCGCACCGCCGAGGAGAACTCGGCCGCCCTGAATGGCGCTTTCAAGATCCTCACCGACGATGCTCGGCGTGCCGAGTGGGTCATCGAGGCCCTCGGCGGCCCCTCCGGAGGAGACGAGAAGCAGTTGCCGCGCGAGTTCCTGATGGAGGTCCTGGAGTGGGGCGAGCAGATCGAAACAGCCCGCCAGTCACCTCCCGGCTCCCAGGACCGCGCGGGACTCGACGAACTGATGGCCACACTCTCCAGGCGCCAACAGCGCTCGTTCGACCAGCTGAACACCGCCCTCGTGCCTCCGCCCGAGGCGGCCGACGAGAGGCTCACTGAGGCCCGCCGTCTCCTGAACGCGGTCAGCTATCTCGACCGCGCCCTCACGCAGCTCGAAGCCCTGCGAATCGAGGAAGCCTCCTCCCGCTAGGATCCGCCCCTCGACCGGGGACCGTCCAGACCAGCCAGATTATGGGCTACATCGAGCTCGACGTACTGAACAACGAGGAGCCCTCCGTCGTCATGGGCATCGATCTGGGGACGACCAACTCCCTGGCGGCCACATGGCAGGACGGGCGCCCGGTCATCATCCGGCCCGAAGGTCGCACGGGGAGCATCCCGTCGGTCATCCGCTTCCCACCAGACGGCAAGCCCGTCGTCGGACGCAAGGCGCGCGAGCAGGCGATCGTCGATCCCTCCCACACGATCTTCAGCATCAAGCGCTTGATGGGGCGCGGCCTGGAGGACGTGCGCGACGACCTGGCCAGTTTCCCGTTCCCGGTCACGGAGAACGCCGACGGCCTGTTACAGATCGACATCCACGGCCAGACGTACACGCCCCAGGAGCTGTCGTCGATGATCCTGATGCGCGTGCACGACGTCGCCTGCCAGACCCAGGGCGGCACGCAGATTCCGCGGGCGGTCATCACCGTCCCGGCCTACTTCGACGACACGCAGCGCCAGGCCACCCGCGACTCCGCCCGCCTGGCGGGTATCGAGGTCATGCGCATCATCAACGAGCCCACGGCGGCCAGTCTCGCCTACGGCCTCGACCGCAGCGCGGAGGGGGGCAAGATCGTCGTTTACGATCTCGGCGGAGGAACGCTGGACGTGTCGGTCCTGTCCCTGGAGGAAGGGGTCTTCCGGGTCCTCGCGACCGCGGGCGACACGCACCTGGGCGGTGACGACATCGACCGCGCCCTGGTGAAACTCATCAGCGACGGACTGGATGGGCAACTCTCCGCCGAGGACCAGGCCGACCCGAGCTTGCAGCAGGCGGCGCGTCTCGCGGCGGAGCGCTGCAAGATCGAGCTCTCGACGCACCCCGAGGCCGAGATCTCCTTCATCGTCCCCCACAAGGGCATCCACTTCCGCAGGCGTGTGACACGCACCGATTTCGAGGAGCTGGCGGGCGGCCTGATCGACAAGACACTGGACTCCTGTCGCCTGGCACTCTCCGATGCCGGCCTCGAGCCGGGAGCGATCGACGAGGTCGTGCTGGTCGGGGGCTCCACGCGCATTCCGGCCGTCCGCGCGCGGGTCGAGGCCTTCTTCGGCCGGCCCCCGCACACCGAGCTCAACCCAGATGAGGTGGTGGCCCTGGGCGCCGCCGTACAGGCCTATGTCCTCGCCGGAGGGAGCCGCGACATCCTGCTGCTCGACGTGATCCCGCTCTCTCTTGGCATCGAGACCATGGGGGGCGCCGTGAGCAAGGTCATCCTGCGCAACTCGACCATCCCCTGCCAGGCGACCGAGGGATTCACGACCTACGTGGATGACCAGACCGGAATCGACTTCAACGTAGTCCAGGGCGAGCGCGAGCTGGCGGGGGATTGCCGCAGCCTGGGGAGGTTTCACCTGAAGGGAATCCCGCCCATGCCTGCCGGCATGGCGCGAGTCGCCGTGCGCTTTCACGTGGACGCCGACGGCCTTCTGAGGGTGACGGCGCGCGAGGAGTCCACCGGCGTCAGCGCGGACATCGAGGTCCATCCCAAGCACGGGCTGTGCGACGAGGATGTCGACCGCATGCTCGAGGAGTCTCTGGAGCATGCGCGGGAGGACTACGAAGCCAGCATGGTGGCGAACCTGGGCACGGAGATCGGGACCATGCTGAAAGCCTGCGAGCGCAACCTCGAGGCGACCCGCAGCCAACTCGACATCGAGTCTGTCGAGGACCTGGAGGAAGCCATGGATTCCGCGCGCTCGATTCAAGACGGCGAGAGCCTGGCCGTGATCCAGGCCACCCGCGACGCGCTGGAGCGGGCCAGCATGCCCCTGGCGGCCGTGCTCATGGACGACGTGGCCCGCGCGGCCCTGTCGGGCAAGAGGCTCGACGAGGTCTGAAGGTCGCCTACTCGCGAGTTTTGCCCTGGTCGGCCACGCTCTTCTGGGCGGCGGCCAGTTCGGCATCGTCGGCCAGGTAGAAGCTCCTCACGGAGTGCAGATCGTCATCGAGCTCGTAGACGAGCGGCATGCCCGTGGGGATGTTCAACCCGACGATCTGCTCCTCGCTCAGCCCGTCGAGGTGCTTGACGAGACCGCGCAGGCTGTTGCCGTGGGCCACGACCAGCACGCGCTTCCCCTCTCGCAAGGCCGGTGCAATGCTCCCTTCCCAGCAGGGCATGAGTCGCTCGACAGCGGCGGCCGTGGACTCCGCCACGGGCGGCTCGTCGAAGTCCGCGTGCTCGTAGCGCGGATCGAGCGCCGGGTTCTCGGGATCCCCGACATCGAATGCGGGGGGCGGCACGTCGTAGCTGCGGCGCCAGACGAGCACTTGCTCCTCCCCGTGCCTGGCTGCCGTCTCAGCCTTGTCGAGGCCCGTCAGCCGACCGTAGTGCCGTTCATTCAACCGCCAGGTGCGATGCACCGGGATCCACATCAACTCCATCCCCTCGAGCGCCCGCCAGAGGGTCTCGATCGCGCGCTGCAACACGGAAGTGTAGGCGACGTTGAAGAGCGGGCCGTCGTGGCCCCAGTCGTGCTCGCGCAGGCGTCGGCCGGCCTCGTCCGCCTCGGCGCGCCCCTTCTCGCTCAGGGGAACGTCCTTCCAGCCGGTGAAGCGGTTCTCGAGGTTCCATTGGCTCTGGCCGTGGCGAAGAAGAACGAGCGTGGGCATGGAGATTGGGCTCGGGGGATGGGTACGCGGAAGGGTCCGGTGTCTGGGCTCGCCGCCAGTTCGGCGCCGCGCCATACTGGGGGCTCGCCGCGCCGGCAGGTGGGTGGACAACGCGAAGGAACCGATGAAGCGACAGACACACAACGCTGACGATGTTCGCAGGTATTGGGCGTCAGTCTACCCCGGTGAAGCGGAGCGCGCAGGGCGAACTCAGCGCTCCAGCCCCGCTCGCGCGGCGCTGCTCGCCTGCCTCGCCCTGGCCCCGGCCTGCGCCTCCACGGACTTTCCGAACCTCAACCTCTACAGCGTGGAGCAGGACAAGGCCCTGGGGAGCCGGGCCTTCGAGGAGCTACTGGCCGACAGCGCGACCCTCTCCGCGGGCCCCGAGGTGGCCATGGTGCAGCGCGTCACCGAGCGCCTGGTGACCTCCGCCAAGGAACTCGACGGCGCTCTCGCCCAACGCTTCGACTGGCAGGTGGCCGTCCTCGACGCCCCGGACGTCGTCAACGCCTTCTGCCTCCCGGGAGGCAAGATGGCCGTCTACTCTGGGCTGTTGCCCGTTTCAGAGACCGACGCCGGTCTGGCAGTCGTCATGGCGCACGAGATTTCCCACGCCCTGCTGCGCCACGGCACGCAACGAGCCACGCGCGAGGTTGCCGCCGCGGGCCTGATCGGGATCCTGGCGGACGACTCCGAGAAGGCCAAGGACGCGAGCGTCATCGGCTCACTGGCGGTCTTGATGCCCTGGGGACGCTCCGAGGAATCGGGCGCCGACCTGAAGGGACTGCGGATCATGGCCAACGCCGGCTACGACCCGCGTGAAGCCGCTCGTTTCTGGCAGCGCATGGCGGCGAGCGGTGGCGGCACAGGCGGGGGGCCGATCGGGGAGTTCTTCTCCACCCACCCCTCGGAGAGGACGCGCATCGCGGACATCCGGCGCGCGCTGCCGGAGATCCTGCCGCTCTACGAGGCCGCGCGCGCCAGGTTTTAGGGCCGCGCGAAGTACCCGCGCACCCGGATCAGGGTGAGAAAAAGGAGGGCGGAGGCAATCCTCCACAAACCCCTAACCCTAATTTCTGTCGTCATTTACGACGGAGATGACCTTGTCCCCTAGGGTTCCTCTATTCAATCCTCCGTACTCCGGCGCTTGACTGCGGAGTCGCTGCAGAGCTTCAACAACCGTCGGTCGACGCCAGATCCAGGTTCCGGCCCACTGACAGGCAGGCTTCCGAGCCGCTCTCCGACGCTCAGGAGCGCTCCCGCTGACCGTGAAAATCGCCTTCGTCACACCCGAACTCCAGTCCCTCGTCCGCCGGACCAATCTGGCGGAGATCTCCGAGGCTTTGCCGCGCACCCTACGCGAGGCGGGCCACGACGTGCGGGTGTTCATGCCCTTCACGCGCGACGTGAACACCTTCCCCATGGAGGGTCTCGACCCTTGCGGAAGCGTCACGGTCCAGGGCGAGCATGGACCGGTCACCCTCAACCTGCATCAGGGTCTCCTCGGCGACCTGCCGATCATCCTGTTCGACCACGAGAAGCTATTCCGGAACCGCCACCCCTACGGCGATGAGAATGGGCCCTATGCCGACAACTGGCTGCGCTTCTCGGTCTTCGCCCGCGGGGTGCTCGCCGCCCTCGAGGAGCTCCCCTTCTCGGCGGACATCCTGCACTGCCTGGACTGGACGACCGGCCTGGTCCCGGTCTACCGCGAGCTCGAGTACCTGCACGCGAAGCCCGACCACCCCGCATCGCGCGCTGGTGTCTACTTCGCCATCCACAACCTGGCGATGCAGGGCAGCTTCGAACGCGAGATCCTCCCGCGCATCGGCTTGCCGATGGAGACCTTCCAACACATCCGCGGCGTGGCGCTCGACGGGCGAGTCAACTACCTCAAGGCCGGCGCCGAGTTCGCGACGGTCATTGGCACGCACTCTCCGGCCCAGGCTCAGCGCATCCAGCACACCGACCGCGGCTACGGACTGGAGGAGACCTTCCAGCGACGAAAGAAGGAGCTGGTCGGTGTGACCAACGGGATCGACTACTCGACCTGGGACCCCGGCAGCGACGAACTCCTGGCGCAGACCTTCTCGGCCGGCGGTGCTTCCCCCGGCAGTGATTCCCCCAGCAAGGACTTCCCGGGCAAGCGCAGGTGCAAGGCGGCTCTCCAGGACCTGCTGAAGCTCGATCGCGGGCCGCGTACGCCCATCGTGGGCGTCATCGGGCGCTTCGACGCCGACAGCGGCTGCGATCTGCTGGCTGAGATCATGACCGATGTACTCGAGCGCAACTTCGAAGTGGTCATGATGGGCTCGGGGCAGGCCGAGATCCTCGACCGCATCCGCACGATCGAGAGCACGTTCATGGGGCGCTGCCGGCTGATCGACGGCTACCACGTCCAGGTGGCCCACCAGCTCCTGGCGGGCATCGACATGCTCGCCCTCCCCTCCCACTACCAGCCCTCAAACGCCCTGTGCGCCATCGGCATGCGCTACGGGGCCGTGCCGATTGTCTACGAGCACAGCGGCCTCGACGACACGGTGACCGACCTCGCAGATGACCCCGCGGCAGGCACGGGCTTCTTCTTCCGCAACTACAGCGGCGCGGGCCTGCTCGAAGCCCTCGACGACGCACGCATAGCCTACAAGTCGGCCGCGACCTGGAAAGAGACCGTGCGACGCTGCCTGCAGCTCGACTTCTCCTGGCAGGCGACGGCCACCAACTACCTCAAGGCCTACCGCCGCGTCACGCGGCGCGTGAAAGCACAGCTCGAGGAGGAGTGAGCTCACTCGTAGGGATCGACGTCGGCGGCACCGCCATCAAGGGCGGTGCGGTGAACGACGACGGCGAGATTCTCACGCGGGGTGAAGTCCCGGCCGGGCTCGACGAGGGTCCCGAAGCGGTGGTCGAGCGCATCGTCTCTCTGGCTCGCGACATGGGCACGGAGGGCACTCTGGGCTTGGGGGTGCCCGGTCTGCTCGACCGCGAGCAAGGATTGGTCCTCTCCTCCCCCAACCTGCGCCCACTCGACGGCTACCCTCTGCGCGACGAGCTCGCGCGCCGCCTGGGAATCGAGGCGAAAGCCGTCCACGTTGAAAACGACGCCAACGTGGCCGCCATCGGCGAGCACTGGCTGGGGGGCGCGCGCGGCGAATCCCACGTCCTTATGATCACCCTGGGAACGGGTGTCGGTGGCGGACTGATCCTCGACGGACAGCTGTTCCTGGGCGAAGGCGGTGGCGGAGAGGTCGGGCACACGGTAGTCGACCCCGCCGGCCCCCTCTGCGGCTGCGGACAGCGCGGGTGCCTGGAAGTGCTGGCCTCCGCCACGGCCGCCCGACGACGGGCGCGGGAGGCCGGCTTGACCGAGGACCTGAAGGAACTGACCGCGGCGGCGCGCACCGCGCCCGGGGCGGAGCGAGACCTCATGATCGCTGTCGGCCGCGATCTGGGGCGCGGCCTGGGTACCGTCGTGACCCTGCTCGACCTGCGCTGCTTCCTGATCGGCGGAGGATTCGGGCGCGCCCTCGATGTCCTGCGCGAGGGTGTCGAGGCGGGAATCCGGGAGCGCTGCACCGGCCCTGGCCGGACGAACCTACGCATCCTGTCTGCCGAGCTCGGGCCGGACGCCGGGTGGATCGGGGCCGCCCGGCTGACCTCCTGAGCGAAGACCTGCGAGCCTTGCGGGTTGACACCGTTATCCTGACCTGCGCATGACCCGCACAGAGTCGATCCTCCGGACCCAGAACCTCAGCAAGGAGTTCCGCGGCGGGCCCTTCTGGCGGCGGCGATTCCGAGCCATCGACAAGGTCGACCTCGAGGTCGGCCGCGGCACAGTCTTCGGCCTCCTCGGTCCCAACGGCGCCGGCAAGACGACCTTGATCAAGATCCTCCTGGGGCTCGTGCGAGGGCATGGCGGGACTGCCGAGATGTTCGGACTCCCGGCGGGCTCGACCGAATCGCGGCGGCGCGTCGGCTACCTGCCAGAGGCCCATCGGCTTCCCAACTACCTGACCGGCTGGCAGGTCATGGTGCTGTTCGGGATGCTCGCCGGGCGTGACAAGAAGGAGGTCGAGCGGCGGGCTCCGGCGCTGCTGGAGCGCGTGGGCATGCTGAAGGACTCCCAGCGCAAGGTGAAGGAGTACTCCAAGGGCATGCAGCAGCGCCTAGGCCTCGCCCAGGCCTTGGTCCATGATCCGGAGCTGGTGTTCCTCGACGAGCCCACCGACGGCGTTGACCCGGTCGGGCGCATGACCATCCGCGAGATAGTCCAGGACCTCAAGGACAGCGGGGTGACCGTGTTCCTCAACTCGCACCTGTTGATGGAGGTCGAGATGATCTGCGATCGCGTGGTCATCATGGACAAGGGCCGCATCCTGCGCGAGGGAACCATTGCAGAGCTGACGCCGAATACGGGCAGCGTGCGCTTCGAGCTCAGGAAACTCCCCGATGATCTCGAGCGCGTGATCGAGGGGCTCGGTGAACTCCTACACACCGGCGAGCGCTCCTTCGAGCTGGCCCTCAGGGGAGATGAGCAGGTGGACGCCACCATCGACCGCCTGCGGGCGAAGGGTCTGACCATCACCGCCATCACCCCACGCAAGCTCAGCCTCGAGCAGTCGTTCATCGAACTGGTGAAGGGAAAGCAGTCGTGAACTTCGCCATCCTGAGAGCGCTCCTGGAGGACGCACGCCAGCAGGTTCTGGACAACATGGTGTTCCGGCTGATGGTGATCCTCCTCATCATCCCCATCAGCTTCTCCTTCCTCTTCGGCTTCGGTGAGGAACGGATCACGATCCTGTTCGGCGTCTGGGAGATCGACTACCAGACCCTCTTGCAGTCCTTCGGCGGCCCTCCGATGGAGATCGCCCAGGTGGGCGAGTTCTTCATCCAGGGCGTCCAGGCGGTCTTCATCACCTTCTTCGGCGGGACCGTGGGCATCATCTTCTGCATCGCCGCCACGGCTTTCTTCGTCCCGCGCATGATGGAGAAGGGTGCGGCCGACACCCTGTTCTCAAGACCCGTCTCGCGCTCGACCCTGCTCCTGGCGCGCTACTTCACCGGGATCTTGTTCGTCGCGATCCTGGCCGTCGTGCTCGTGGCCGGCATGTTCCTGGGCTTCTGGGTGACCTCGGGGTACAGCGACCCGGGCTTCCTCTGGGGCGCATTGACCCTCGTCTACCTCTACAGCCTGGTCCACGCCTTCTCGATCATGGTCGCGACCTGGACCCGCAGTAGCGTCGCGGCAATCCTGCTCTCCCTGATGCTGTTCGTGATCGCCGGCGCAGTACACCGCACCTGGGGCACCATGGAGTGGGCGAAGAACCAGGACATGATCACCAGCATGCGGGGCATGGCAGCTTCAGAGGACGGCGAAGAGTCTGGCGAGAGTGTGGACGAGGACGACCCTGACGGCATCGTCGGCGTGCTCATCACATCAGTTCAGGTCCTCCACTACGTCCTGCCCAAGACGACCGATGCCGACGTCATCACCGAGATGTTGCGGCGTTCGATCAGCGGCCTCGGTCCGGTCTTCGAGGACCTCGAATTCGATGTCCTTGTGAAGGATCACCCGACCGGTTTCGAGCCCGATGCCGCTTCCTTGGACGATTTCTCCGGCGAGGGTGTCCGCTGGTCCGCGAGCGGAGAGGACGGCGGAAGCGTGCGCTTTTGGGCAGAGGAGCGCCCGATGGTGGAGAGCGGGCTGAGCATTCGACGCCGCATGCGCCCCCTCCAGGCTCGCTACGCCGCGGAGGAGTTCCTCGAGACCCTCGCGGAGCGCACCGAGGAAGACCAGCCGGCTCAGCGCGAGGCCCTGCGCATCAGCGGCGTTCTGGCTCACTCGGTGCGCTGGCAGGAGGAGCTCGACGAGGTCTGGACGGACCGCGAGACGATCTTTCTGACCTTCGGCGACGGCTACTACCATCTGGAGTTCCTCATCCCCGCGGCGAGCATGAGCGGTGAGGAGCGCGACGAGTGGCGAAACGAGTTCCTTGAGCAGGTAACCCTGGGCAGCGAACAGTTCATGGATCCCGCGAGCTGGTACCGACGACAGTTCGGCTGGGATTCGCGGCTCGAGTTCAACGCGTTCTTCTCCATCGGTACATCGATCGCCTTCGCCGCCCTGATGCTTGCACTGGCCTGGCTGAAGATTCGCCTGGTCGATTTCTGATGGGCAGCTCGCTGGAGATCGCGCTGCGCGGCATCGTCGGCGACGCGGGGCTGATCTCCGAGCACGTGCGCCGCAAGCCCTACGAGTGCGACGGACTGACCTTCCAGAAGCACACGCCCGAGTTCGTCCTGCTCCCCGAGAACACCGAGCAGACCGTGAGCTGCATGCGGCTATTGCACGAGGCCGGAGTCCCCATCGTTCCGCGCGGGGCCGGGACCGGGCTCGCGGGCGGGGCCACGCCGATCGAGGGAGGCGTGGTGATGGGGACGGCACGCATGCGGCGCGTGCTCGAGATTGACGTCGCCGACCGCTTCGCACGCGTCGAGGCCGGCATCGTCAATATCGATCTGAGCCGAGCCTGCGCATCCCACGGCCTCTTCTACGCCCCGGACCCTTCGAGCCAGATGGTCTGCACGATCGGCGGCAACGTTGCCAACAACTCCGGCGGCCCCCACTGCTTCAAGCACGGTGCGACGACGCGCCACGTGCTGGGGCTCAAGATCGTCACCCCCGAGGGCGATGTGCTCGACCTCTCAGAGCCGGAGGTCGACCCCCTGGGCCTCGACCTGGTGGGCCTGTTCGTCGGAAGCGAGGGTATGTTCGGCCTGGCGACCGAGATCACGGCTCGCCTCGTCCCCCTGCCGGCGGTCACCGAGACCCTGCTGGCGGTCTTCCCGAGCCTCGAAGCGTGCTGCGACTCGGTCACGGAGATCATCGCGGCATGCCTGGAACCGTCGGCGATCGAGATCCTCGACCAGATGACCATTCAGGCCGTCGAGGCGAGCGTGTACGCGGCGGGATACCCGGAAGAGGCAGAGGCGGTGCTGCTGCTCGAATCTGAGGGCAGCGCGGCCGAGGTAGATGAAAATGTCTCCGACATGCGCGCCATCTTGCAACGACACGGGGTACTCGAAGAGCGCTGTGCACGAGATGCGAAGGAACGCGCACGCCTGTGGGCCGGCCGCAAGGGCGCTTTCGGCGCGATGGGACGCATCGCGCCCGACCTCTATGTCGCCGACGTTGTCGTTCCGCGCACGAAGCTGCGCGAGCTGGTGCTGGCCAGCACCGCGATCGCCCAGGCGCGCGGGCTCAGGATCTCCAATGTATTCCACGCCGGAGACGGCAACCTGCACCCCAACATCTCCTACGATCGCCGCGACGCCGATGAGGTCGAACGCGTGCTCGATGCGGGCCGCGAGATCATGAAGCTCTGCGTCGCCGCCGGCGGCTCCCTCTCCGGTGAACACGGGATCGGCCTCGAGAAACGCGAGGAGATGGAGCTCGTCTTCGACCCGTCCAGCCTGGAGACGATGCTGCGTGTACGCTCGGCCTGGGACCGCCAGGGCCGCATGAATCCCGGCAAGCTGATCCCCGTACGCATCTGCATGGAAGTGCGCACGCGGCCCCTCATTCCCTCCGGGGAGGCGACGGGGTGATGGGGACGCGCGAGCGGATCGAGGGCCTGCTCGGCGCTGACGCCGTGGGCGAGCTTGCGCTCGGCACCGGCCGCTCTCCCCTGCCCCTGGCGATCCCCACCGGCGAAGCCGAGCTGTGCGCCATCCTGGAACTCGCGGCGCGCGACGGCCTATGCGTGCTGCCCGTGGGCGCCGGCAGTCGACTGGGCTGGTGCCGACCGCCCGAAGCCTGCGACCTGGCCCTCTCGACGCGCGCGCTCAACGCCATCAAGGCCTACGAGCCGGGCGACGGCACGGTGACCGCCCTGGCGGGCACGCCGATGGAGACCATCGCGCGCGCGGTCGCCGAGGGTGGTCACCACCTCACGCCCGACGTGCCGCGGCCGGCGGGCACGACCCTGGGAGGCGTCCTGGCCTCCGGAGCCAGCGGCTTCGATCGCCTCCGTCACGGTCCCTCGCGCTGGCATGTCCTGGGCACGCGCGTGGCCGAAGCCGACGGTCGCGTGACCTCGAGCGGAGGTCGCCTGGTGAAGAACGTCACCGGCTACGACCTGCACCGGCTCTACTGCGGCTCCCACGGGAGCCTGTGCGTGATCCTGGAGGCGTCCCTGCGCCTGTTTCCTCTGCCCGAACGGCAACTCGTCGTACGCGCCCCTTACCACGACGCCGAATCCGGCCTGGCCGCGGCGCGCTCGGTCCTCACCCTCGCGATGGACCCCATCGCGGTGGTCATGACCGACCGACAGGAGGCCGACGGCGGTCCGTGGTCGGTGGAGGTCGCCCTCGGCGGCCGCAAGGCACGCGTCGCATGGGAGCGCGAGCAGATCGAGAGCCTGCTCAAGGGAGCCATGGTCGAGGACGGCGCCGAACGCGCCGCGCTCCTGCGCGAGCTGGAACCCGACGCGATCGTCACCGACACCCTGCACCTGGCCTGCCGACCGTCGAAGGTCGCGAGCGTGCTCGCCAGCACTCGCTCTCTGCTCGCGTCGGCTGGTGTACATGCGCTCTGCCTGGTGCACCCGGGCGTGGCCACGATCGACCTCCCCCTCCCCCCGGGCCTTGCGGGTTTGCCCGCACTCGTGAGGGAGCTGCGATCGATCGAGGGAGCGCGTGTCGCCGTGCGCGGCACCGACCTCCCGGGCGAGATCGTCCCCCTCGAAGCGCCCCGCGCAGGTCTGGCTCTCATGCGCCGCCTGCGCGCCACCTTCGACCCCGACGGACGCTTTGCGGCGAACCGCATCTTCTGAGAGGGCGCGCCATGGATCCCACCACCCTCGTCGACTACGCACGCAGCCTCGACTGCATTCACTGCGGTCTGTGCCTGCGCACGTGCCCGACCTACCAGCTCACGGGGATCGAGTCGGCGAGCCCGCGCGGCCGCATCCACCTGATGCGTGCGGTCGCCGAGGGCGAGCTCGAGGCGGACGAGGGATTCGCCGAGGAGATGAACGCCTGCCTCTTGTGTCGCCACTGCGAGAGTGTCTGCCCCTCCGGCGTCCGCTTCGGAGGCATGATGGAGTTCACGCGCGCCGGGCTCGAGGAGCAGGGCCGTCGTTCGTGGTCCTCGCGGCTCGCACGCTGGATGGGATTCCGCGTCCTCCTGCCGAGGCGATCTGCCCTGAATCTGGTTGCACACCTCTTGCGCACCGCCCAGACGACGGGCTTGCTGCGCCTCGCCTCCTCCTTGATGGGGCGTCGGGGCGAGGGGCTGCGCTCCCTGCCCGCCGTCCCGCCCGCCCGCGAGCGGACCCCGCTTCCCGACTGCACGCCGCCAGCGGGCGAACGGCGCGGCCGGGTCTCCGTGCTCGACGGGTGCGTCATGCCCCTGCTCTTTGGGCGCGTCAACCGCGCCACGGTTCGGGTCCTGGCCGCCGCGGGCCTCGAGGTCCACAGTCCGCCGGGCGCGGGCTGCTGCGGCTCCCTGCACGCCCACAACGGCGACCTCTACGGCGCCCGTGCCCTGGCCCGCCGGATGATCGAAGCCCATGAGAGGATAACGGACGACGCAGGCGCCCCGGCGCCCGTGATCGTGAACAGCGCCGGCTGCGGGTCGCACATGAGGGAGTACGCGGAGTTGCTCGAAGACGACCCGGACTGGCGCGAGCGCGCACGCGCGTTCGCCGCGCGCGTGGTCGATTTCAGTGAACACCTGGCGGCGAGGTCGAGCGCTGAGCTGGACGCGTTGCTGGGGGGCCGACCCTCGACCTTGCCCCGGCCCGTGGTCTGGGATGATCCTTGCCACCTGTGTCACGGACAGGGCGTGCGGGCACAACCGCGCTCGCTGCTCGACCGCATCGAAGAGCTGGAACGGGTGGAGCTCGCTGAGAGCGAGTCTTGCTGCGGCTCGGCCGGCATCTACTCGATGCTGCGGCCTCGGGAGAGCGCCGCCATCCTCGACGAGCGCCTGCGCGCACTCTCGGAGTCGGGAGCACGCACGCTCGTCACGGCCAATCCCGGCTGTCAGATGCAGTGGGAAGCCGGCGCTCGTCGAGCGGGCATCGAGGTCGAGGTGCTGCACATCGCTGAAGTCCTCGAGCGCGCCCTGCGCACCTGATGCCGCACGGACGCCTCGCCTACTGCTGCGCCTCCTCGCGCGGCTGCAGTGAGGTGAGGAGCGCCTGCACCCCCTCCTCTGATCCATCCTGATCCGGCGCCCACACCGCGTAGGCGATCCAGGGTCGTTCGGGCCGGTAGAGGTTGACGCGCACCGAATCGCGGTGGCTGTCGCTGTGCTTGCGGCGCGAGTGGACGAAGCTCGGTGCCAGTGCGCCCCAGCGCAGGCGCCCGCCCGCCAGGGGTAGGTCCACCTGCTTGCCCGGCTCCCTCACCGAGTCTCCGTAGGAGACCCGCCGGAACTGGCGCTCGATGACGCCCTCGATGGCGGCTTCGGAGTGGCGCACGAGAAACAGGCGTTCGGGAGGGGCGCGCTCTCCGTCCCCGCGATCGCTGGAGCCGGCCTCTGCGGGAGGTCCCAGCACCACGACCCGCTCGCCGGTCGTGAGCGTGCGGGCCTCGAGGATCTCGAAGTCGAAGGGCAGCTCTCCGACCACGAAGGCCTCCGCCAGCAGCGCCTCACCGTCCGCGTCTCTCTCCGCCATGCGCACGAGCACGAAGAAGGCCCCGACGATCAGGGCCAGCCCCAGACCGATCCCGAGCACTCCCGAGGTCGTCTCGCGCGGAACGGATCCGTCCATGAAGCTCAGCTAGCGATCCTTGCCCACGTGGAAGGGCGCCAGGAGCTCGCGGAGGTACTCGTCGGGGATGGGGTCGCTGACCTGGCCGGCGCGCACGATCTGCACGACGAGCAAGCCCGGCTCCCCCGGTCCGGTCAGGTCGACCAGAGCGGAGACGCCGGAGCGGGCAGGCGGATTGGCGTCGCCCTCCCCTGCTTCGCCTTCATCGCCGCTGTCGAACTGATAGAAGCGGATCACGGCCAGCTCGCGACCCTGAATGTCGATCGTCCCCGCTTGCAGGTCCTTGCGCCCGCCCAGGCCCGCGACGCTGCCGGTGAACTCGGGGTCGAACAGCTGGTCCCGCGCCTCGTCGGCTTCCCCGAAGCCGAAAAACTGGAAGATCACCGCGTAGCCCCGGCTGTCCTCGAAGGTGAACATCTCGATGCCCATCATCCCGCCGCCGAAGAGCAGGCTGAGTTCCTCGGGGCGCTCGTCCACGGCGACGTGCGCCTCCAGTCGCGGCCACTGCACTTCGGGATCGGAGAAGCCCTTGAACTGGTTGAAGAGCAACCCGGCCACGACCACGGCGCCCAGGATGGCGAGCAGGCAGCCTCCACCGCAGAACAGGAGCCAGAGAGGAAAGGACCGCTTCCTGGGCGGCGCCACGGGCTGGTCGTCGAAATCGGACATGTCTCCTCCGGTCGGCGGGTCACGCACCCGGATCGGGGGCGCTCAAGGTCGGAAATCCTACGCCCCTGCCGGCGCTCGATTCAGGGCATCAGCGGTTTCTCTGCTGGTCGGGCCACTCGTAGAAGCCACGCCCGGTCTTCTTGCCCAGGTCGCCGCGCTCCACCATCTCGCGCAGCAGTGCCGGAGGCTCGAACCGCTCGCCCAGCTCCCCCGCCAGGTATTCCGCGATGGACAGGCGCACGTCCAGGCCGACGAGGTCCGTCAGGCGCAAGGGCCCCATGGGGAAGCCGTAGCCGAGGGTCATGGCCTTGTCGATGTCCTCCGCCGACGCCACGCCGCTCTCGAGCATGCGCATGGCCTCGAGGCCGATCGCCAGGCCCAGGCGCGAGGAGGCGAAGCCGGGGCTGTCGGTGACGCGGATCGGCTCCTTGCCCATGCGCGTCGCGAGTTCCAGCGCCGTCTGCACGGCCTCTTCGGCGCTCGCGGGCGCCTCCACCACCTCGACCAGCTTCATGATGTGGACGGGATTGAAGAAGTGCATGCCGACCACGCGCTCGGGGTGGCGCGTCACCTCGGCGATGGCGCCGATGGGCAGGGACGAGGTGTTGCTGGCCAGAAGGGTGTCAGGGCCAAGCCGCTCGCCCAGGTCGCGGAAGATGGAGCACTTGAGCTCGATCCGCTCGGGAGCCGCCTCGACCACCAGCTGCACGCCCTCGACCGCCTGCGCCAGCTCGGTCCGACCCGTGAGCCTCTCGAGCGCCTCGTCGCGCCGGGCCGGCTCGACCTTGCCCCGCTCAACCCCCTTGTCGAGGTTGGCCTGGATCCGTGCGAGGCCGCGCTCGACGGCCTCGGCGTCCACATCGAAGAGCCGCGCGTGGATGCCGCACATGGCCAGGACCTGGGCCACGCCGTGCCCCATGGTGCCGGCGCCGATCACCGCCGCCGTCTGGATCTGAGATGCGTTCATGGCGGCAGATCCTACCGTGCCCACGGGAAGGACGATGGGAATCCCCCGCGGTCGCGAGCGCTCAGGGATCGGGGGTCAGGACGACCTTGCCGTTGACCTCGCCGGCCTCCAGGGCCCGATGGGCGGCGGCGACCTCGGAGAGCGGCAGGATGCGATCGACGACCGGGCGGAAGACGCCCGCGGCGACCTTGTCGTAGATGACCGGCAAGCTCGAACGCGGTCCCATCGTGGAACCGAGCACCGCGATGTTCTTCATGAACAGGTGCGACAACTGAAGGGAGACTTGCGGACCGGTCGTCCCGCCGCAGGTCACCAGGCGCCCTCGCCTCGCCAGGCAGCGCATGGACCCGTCCCAGGTCGCCGGGCCGACATGTTCGACGACCACGTCCACCCCGCGGCCCGCGCTCCAGGCCTTGACCTGTTTCGGCCAGTCGGGGTCGTGGTGGTCCAGCACCTCCTCGGCACCCAGGTCGCGGGCTCGGGCACGCTTCTCGTCGCTGCCGGCGGTGGCGATGACGCGCGCCCCCAGGTCGCGAGCGATCTGGATCGCCGCCGAGCCGACACCACTCGCTCCGGCGAGCACCAGCACGCGCTCGCCGGCGAGGAGCCCAGCGCGCGAGACGAGCATGCCCCAGGCCGTGACGAAGACCAGGGGCACGGCGGCCGCATGCACCGGGTCAACACCGGCCGGCAAGGGCATGACGAAGCGATCCTCGAGGGTCACGAACTCGCAGTCGAATCCGTCGCAGTGCTCTCCACGAATGGAGTAGTCGTCGGAGAAGTGATCGTCCCCGAGGAGATCGCACTCCGATGTACCCGAGGAGTAACCCGGGAGCAGGACGACCGGTTCGCCGACCGCGACGCTCGCGACGCCATCTCCAAGAGCCACAATCTCGCCCGTTCCGTCGCAGCCGGGGATCAGGGGCAAGGGAAACCGCACGCCGGGAATCCCGCGCCGCACCCACAGGTCGAGGTGGTTGATCGAAGACGCGATCACCCGCACGAGCACCTCTTTGGGCCCGGGCTCGGGGACCGGCAGGTCGACGAGTTCGAGGACGTCGGGACCCCCGTGGCGCGCGATCTGGACGGCCTGCACGCCTAGCCCTCCCGGCTCATTGAGGAATGCTTCATCGCGTCGTCTCCATGCTCTCGTGTATCGCGCGGCCTGCGCGTGGAATCAGAGGTCGATGGTGATGCAGCGTCCGCCGGTGGCGGTGCACATCTCCCTCCACTGGCTCTCCAGGAAGCCGCTCGAATCGAAGAGGATCGCATCGAGTACGACCTTGCGGTAACGATTCCGCTGGGGAAGGAGCGTCTTCATCAGGGAGAGGTTCCAGCGGTCGCCTCCGGTGGGTGCGCCGTCGGTGAGGACCATGACCGTGTCCACGCGCGGATCTTCGAGAGCCCTCCAGAACGCATCCCAGAAGTTCCCCTTGCCGCGCAGCTTGTTGCCTTCGAACGCCTCGATCGCCTTCTTGACGTTGCGCAGGGAGGCGCGCACGAGTTCATCCTCCCAGGGTTCGGGAACACCGCTGTAGGGGATCACGTTGAACCAGGTCTCCGGCGAGAGGGACTCGAGCAGTCGGCGCACCTCCACATCCACCGCCTGCTTGCGCGTGCGCCCGTCTCCGCTCTCGTCCCACATCGATCCCGACATGTCGATCAGGACGGCGATGTTGCCGGAGAGCACCGGTAGGCCCGCGAAGGCGCTGGTCATGTTCTCGTAGGTACGCTCAGCCGCCTCCTCCGCGGGTTTCCAGTCGCCCTCGAGGCCTAGCGTCCAGTCCCGCCACGGCCGATCGTCCAGGCCGTACTGGAGGCCAGAGAGGTCCTGCAGCAGCTCCACGATGCGCCAGGAGACGCGCAGGTGCTCCTCGCGGGCCAGCATCCATGCCAGGCCTCGCGCGCCCGAGGCGGAGGCCATGCGCGCGTACTCTTCCGCCACCTGCAAGCGCACCGCGACCGCAGGGTCCCCGGCCATCAGCCCCAGGACGTTTCCGCCCGGGCCTCCGTCCCGGACTACGCCCCACATCGAGGCCACGGCGCAGCGTACGGAGGCCTCGTCATCCTTCATCAACTGCTCAGCGGTCTCCCCCGCACGCGGCACCGCGATCCACAGGAGAGCTTGCAGGGCGCAGGCACGAACGTGCGGATCCTTGTCCTTGGAGCACAGCTTCGCGACCGCCTTGCGCAGCTTCGAGTCATCTTCGAGATCGAGCCGCCCTGCTATGGCCAGGCGCTCGATGCTCCAGAGCAGGGCGGCGCGCACTTGCGGGTCACGGTGAGCGAGGTGCCGCACGATATCCGCCGCCTCGATTGGCAGAGCCAGGCGCCCGAGGGCTTCAGCCACGCGCTCGGCGATGATGCCCTTGCGAGCCTTCAGACCTCCCTTGCCAAAGAGCAGCTGGAGGTCACGCGCCGATTGCATCTCACTCAACCGGATCTGGGCCTCGTCCGCCACGCGCGGCTCGACGTCTGCCAGGGACCCGAGCACGAGTTCCCAGGCCTTCGGGCTGCCTTCCTCGGCGAGTCCGCGCACGGCCTCCTGCCGCTCGCGGACGTTGTCCGAGCGAAGGCTCTTTTCCAGGGCTTCCAGGTCCTCCCGTGCTCCCAAGGAGATCGGTACCAGGGCCAGGAGCGTGATCACGGCCTTCATCAGCGTCCCTCCAGCAGGCGGTAGCGCTGATCGTCGGGCGGCGTGAGCTTCTCGTGGGCGCGCAGGTACTCCTCCAGCATCTCGCGCAGCATGCGCGGGTCGTCCGCTCGCACGCCGGCGGCCTTCAGATTCAGGTAGTTGTCTCCTCCATCGGCGAGGAAGCTGTTGGTCACGAGAGCGTAGACGCGCTCGGGCTCCAGGAGCTCGCCGCCGATCCGGATGCCTTCCAGGTGGCCATCACCCGCATCGTCCACGCGCACCTCGACGACCATCCCGCTGAACTCCAGACCGCTGTGGGCGGTGCCCTCCACCGCGGCACGCACGCACTCGAGGATCAGCTCGCCAGGTACCTCGAGGCGTACGAGATGATTGCCGAATGGCAGCAGTTCGAACAGGTCCCGGCGCGTGACGGGCCCGGCCTCCCAGTCGCAGCGGATGCCGCCGCGGTTCTGGATCGCGACGTCCGCCGGCACGGCCGCTCGCATGGCGTCGGTGATCAGATTCCCCGCCGCGGACGAACGGAAGCGATCACGCGTGCGACGCAGCGGCACGCTCAGCTCACCCACTACCACCGCCATGCGCTCCTCGCTGAAGGAAACGAGGTGTTCACACATCTCGTCCACCTGGGCGTTGCGGAACTCCTCTCGCGGCTCGTCGAGCAGAGTGATCACCTCGTACTCGAGCTTGAGGAGCCGCTTGCTGTCGGCGTCGAACCACAAATCGACCCTACCCACAGCGCTGGCCTTGGAACCGACCTGCACGATCAGGGTCTTCCCCTCACGCCGTCCGTTGCGCAGAAAGGTGTGCGAGTGCCCGCCGACGATCAGCGGCAGGTCAGGAAACGCCAGAGCGAGTTCGATGTCCCCGTCGAGACCCAGGTGCGTCAGCGGCAGAATCCAATCCACATCGTCGGCCAATTCGACCCGCGCACGACGGAGCTCCGCGACGGGATCCGCGAAGCGCAAGCGCCCTGCGTCCGCGTGGGTGATGTGCGGCGTTCCGGGCGTCAGGAGACCAACCAGGCCCACGCGTATGCCCACCACTTCGACGACCTTCCAGGGCGCGACCCACTCGACACGCTCCCCGTCGGGCTCGAAGAGATTGGCGCAGAGCGCCGGGACTCGAAAGTCGGCCAGCAGACCGAGCAGGTGCGGCAGACCGTGGTCGAACTCGTGGTTGCCCACGCACAGAGCGTCGTAGCCCACGGCCAGCATGGCGCGCACAAAAGCGCGACCGTGGTCGACGAGGCCCTCGGGAGTGCCCTGAAACCAGTCGCCCGCGTCCACGACCAGTACCCCAGCGCCGGTCCGCTCGCCCTCCGCGCGCACCCTGCGGACGGTGCTTGCCAATCGCCGCAGACCGCCGACGGGCGGCGGCGCCTCCTGGGAGAGCCACAGGGCCGGCCGTGGCTGCACCTGGCCGTGCACATCGTTGGTGTGCAGGACGATGATGTGCAGGGGGTCGTCCGGAGCGCCGAATGCGGGCCCCGCCACTGCGCAGGCCAGGGCAGCCGCGACGAGAGGGAGGCGCGCCAGGGACCGGAGCCTGGGCAAGGAGACCAGCATGGGAAGAGCGTACTCCGCTCCCAGCCTGCGGTCGAGCGGAGGGCGGGCGGCGGCGGCGAGGAGTGGCGCGCGCGAGCACCCCACGCGGCTCCGCGCGACTCGATTCCGCGCCGCGCCCCTCCGCAGGGCGCCCGTCAGGTGCGGTGCAGCGCCCGCGCCTCCCGGCAGTCGTCCGCCAGCAGCTCGTCGAGGCGCTCGAACAGCTCGCGGTTTCCATCGCCGCGCGGGTAATCCGCCAGGGCCCGCTCGTAGTCGGGCAGGCGGTAGAGGAAATCTCCCACGGACTCGCGGCGGACTTTGCGGCCGTTGGCGCCGCATCCCATGGACTCCAGCATCAAGGCGTTCAGCTCCTGCTCGAACTGCCCTCGCATGGGCAAGGCCAGGTAGGGTTTTCCCAGGTGCAACGCTTCGGTGATGAGAGAGAAGCCCGCCGTCGCCACGACCGCCCGCGCGCTCGCGAAGTCCTCCAGGAACCCCGTGCGACTGGGCGCCTTGAAGCACAGGTTGCCCTCTTCGCCCTCACGCCCGGCGCCATAGACGATGAAGCGCTCGCGTTCGCAGGCGAGCATGTGCTTGTGGAATCGCTCGAAGCTGTGAGTGAAGTACACGAGTACGTGCTCACCGCGCTCGGGCTGGATGTCGGTCACCTCGCGGCGCAGTACCGGCGGGACGAGCATCGTCCGATCGTTCTCCACTTCCCCCCGGTAGAAGGTCGTCACCAGGGAGTAGTCCGGGCGGGGTACCATCGCGCGGATGATCGCCTCCGTCACCAGGGCGTCGGCCGCGAGGTGCGGCGCCCTGGGGTAGTCCATGTAGCGCATCCGATGCTGGTTGTCGATCGTGAGCAGCGGCAAGTGGTGGTGGTTCGCGAGGTGCGCGGTCATCGGCTCGAAGTCGGTGATCACGCACTCGGGATCGAACTCACGAAAACAGATCTGCCGCAGGTCGCGCAGGCGCGCGACGCCGCCCGTGAGACGGCACAGGTTGTCCGTGAAGGTCCTGACGACCGAGACCTTGTTCTCGACGGTCGAGATGTGCAGACCCTCGGTCTCGAAGACGTCGAAGTCGTCGCGCAGGAGGTCGTGGCCCTGGTCGTAGCTGACGACCTTCACGCGGTGGCCGCGCTGCTCGAGGTGGGTCAGCACCGCGTGAGCCCGCGACGCGTGCCCCGCGCCCTCGCCGGAGACGCCATAGACGATGCGCACCATCGCCACGCAGCATAGGCTCATTGGTCCGCCCTGGCCCACTTCCGTTGCCGGCCTTCACACCAAAGCGCGCAGACCGCCGGATCCGGGGACGAAGGCTGGCGGCGGGCGCGCGGCCCGTGTGCAATCGGGCGTGATGGGAACGGTCGCCGACGTAGGCAACTCGGAGCGCTCGGGGCGCGGATCATGCAGCTGACCTCCGGCAAGGCGGCGGCGGCGCTGCTGGCGATCGTCGCGCTCTCCACCCTGCTGCGCGTGGGGATGGCCGTAGCCGATCCCAACTTCGACGCAGAGCGGCCGGAGGGGATGCTGAAGAGCGATCCGGGGCTCCTGTACTACATCACCGAGCGCATCGTGGAATCGGGCGGCCTGCCCCCCGACGACTTTCGGGCGGACCCGCTGGTCGAGCATCCCGACCTGCTGGACCTCCCCGCGACCTTCACTGTCGGCCAGGAGTTCCTCGTCGCCTGGGGCCACGCGCTAGCGCAGCGCTTGGGGAGCGACGCCCCCCTGCACATCAGCGCCCTGTGGCTGATGGCGCTCAGCGCATCGCTCGCGGCCCTCGGCGCCTACGGCCTCGGCCGCGAGCTCTCCGGCTCCCGGGGATGGGGTCTGTTCGCCGCGGCGCTCTGGGCTCTGACTCCCGCTGCCTACCGCACGGTCGGGTTCCTCCTGGTGCGCGAGGACCTCAGCTTCCCCCTGCTCGCGTTCGCCCTGTGGGCGGCGGCCCGCGCCGTGCGCGCCCCCCACCCCGCCCGGTTCGCCCTCGCGGGCCTCGCACTGGCCGCCGCCCTGGCCACCTGGCACGCCATGGGGTTCTTCACGGCGATCGGCGCGGCCGCGCTCTTCCTCGTGTTCCTGGCCACGAGCCGCAACCCCTTCGCCCTGCGTGGAGCCCTCTGGAGCGCGACGGCCCTGCCCCTGCTGGTCGCGGTCCCGGCGACGCGCAAGGCCGCGGTACTCCTCGGCCCGACCTGCGCGCTCCTGCTCGGACTGGCCGGCGCCGCCGCTCTGCGCCGCTGGCGACCGGCGACCTCCCGGCGTACGGCGGCGGCCGCCGCCTTCGCAGGCGCCCTGCTCGTTGGCCTGCTCGGCGCCCTGTGCAGTAACGGAGAGTTCGCCCATGTCCACGACGTGCTGTGGGCCAAACTGGTCCATCTCGGGCGGCTGCCCACCGATCCCACGACGATCTCCTTCGACGCGCGCCTCCTCTGGCAGGGCCCCTTCGACGGCCTCCCGCTCCTGCGCCTGGTAGCCCTGCTGGGAATGACCCTGGCGGGAGTGGCGGGCGCCGCGGCCCTCCTGCGGGGCCGTGAGGAGGGAACGAGCTTCACCTCCAGCACCCTGCACGCGACCGTCGGCCTCTTCGCATGGCTTGCCCTGCCCGCGACCTGGTTCGTGGGCAGGGTCCAGATCCTGCCCGCCCTGCTGCTTTCTGCCACCCTCGCCGCCGGCCTCGCGAGGCGCGGAGGCCGGCCCTGGGCGGCCAGCCTGCTCGCCGGGCAACTCGTCCTGTTCGTCCTGCTCGTCGGCGGGCGGGAGAACCCCTGGTACCGCCCAGCGGGCAGGCAGGAGGAGATCGCGCGCATGGTCGCCGCCGTCGAGGAACTCGTCCCACAAGGGGCGCCGGTCGCCGCCGACTTCATGAACTCGACCGCGATCCTCGCCCACACGCGACGACCGATCTACTTGCAGCCCAAGTACGAGACGGAGGCCAGCCGACGCCGGGCGGAACGCTTCTTGACCTCCTTCTTCCACGACTCGCCCGCCGAGCTGGCGAACTGGCTCGCAGCCGAGGGGATCGAGCACTTGCTCGTCGATCGCTTCACCCTCGGAACCCTGTACGCCTCGCGCTACGCCGCGGGGATTCTGGTGACAACACGCGAGTTCTCCCCGGACAGCGCCGCGACCGCTTTCCTGAGCCAGGACAGCGCGCAGCTGGAAGGCGTGGAGGGCTTTCGCCTGCTCTATCGCAGCCCTCCCGACGTCGTGCAGAGCAACGGTGAGCCCTACGACTTCTTCAGGCTCTACCGCATCGTGGGTCGCTGAGAGTCGCCGGGCTTCTCAGCGCCAAGCATTTCAGCACCAAGCATTTCAGCACCAAGCATTTCAGCACCAAGCATTGTTGAGCACCTCGCCAATGCCCCCCGCGCCGGGGACAATGTAGCTCTGCTCGTTCAGACCCCGCTCGCGCTCCCACTCCACCCCCGGCGCCATCGCCAGCACATCGGGAGGTGAGAGGCCGCGATCGAGCCGCGCGGTGTAGACCACGAGGTTCTCGAACTTCTCGAGAACGGTCGTCAGGAACTCGGGCGTCGCGATCATCGGCAGGGTGATGATCCTCTCCGGCGTCCCGTGATGGGCGATGTAGTGCTCCACGGCGCGCACGATGGTCGAGCCCGTCGCTCCCATCGGGTCGGGGATCAAGAGCACCGCACCCTCCACCGATCCGCCGACCTTGCTGCCCGAGAGGTCCACTCCCGTGACACGCCCCTCGTCGTCGCAGACGCGGGACATGTTGAGATGATCGAGGCGCACGCGTTCGTCGGGCAGCACCGAGAGCAGGCGCTCGAAGCAGACCTGGGCCGGGATCAGGCCGGCGCGGATCACATCGCACACGACGACCTGGACGGTCGGATCGAAGACTGGGCCGCGGTAGACCCCCTCTTGGGGGTGTGTCGGAGCCATGCGCGTCGCGACCTCGGATGTGACGCACGGAAACTCCCGGCTCGCGCTCGACAACAGGCTCTCGTAGACGGCCCGCAGGAGGCCGATCACCTCGTACAGGCGCGGCGCCGAGGAGCCCATGCGCGCCAGCCCGCTCTGCAGCAGCAAGTTGTCGAGAATGTGCACGCGCGGCCCGTAGGCGTGGGGAAGCTCCCACTGCCCTGTGCGGCCCTCGAGCGCAGCCTGCTGGTCGGAGCCGGCGGTCATCATGCCTGCCCCGCTCTGATGCCCTCCACGAGGGCGGAGACCAGGCGCGGGATCTGTGCCACGGGCGTCGAGCACATGGCGACGCGCAAGGCGCCACGGATGGGCACGACGAACACGCCCAGCTCACGCATACGGGCTGCAGCACGTTGAGACTCGTCGGTGAAGACGGTCACGAAGAATCCACCTTCGTAGCGCGGGTACCGCAAGCCGGCGCGAGAGGCCTCCGCGTTGAAGAGGCGGACGCGCTCATCGAGCAGGCGCCGCAGCTGATCTCGCTCGCCCTCGGCCGCGGCGCGCAGCTCCTCGTTCACGAGCAACTCGGTCATCGCGAGCATTCCGAGGTGGTTGCAGTTCGACCACGTCCCGCGGCAGGCATACCCCAGGGCGTTGGCGATGCGCTGGCGCTCCTCCGGATCGCGGTGGGGCGCGATCAGCGCACCGACGCGCGCGCCGTACTGCGCGTAGGCCTTGGAGGCCGTCCAGGCCACGAGCACCTGAGCACTCTCGGCCATGCGCTCGACGTGACGCACCCAGTTCTCCGAGCCTGGCGCGCCGAAGTGTGCGTAGGCCAGATCCACGAGGAACGCGACGGGCGCCTGGGTCGCACAGCGCGCGACGATCTCTGCGACCCCTTCCCACTCGGCCTCGTCCAGGGAGTATCCGGTGGGGTTGTGGCAGGGAAAGTTGAACAGGACCAGCGCGCGACCTTGACGCGCGATCAAGCCCTCCAGGGCCTTCTCGAAGGCTCCAAGGTTGAAGCCGCCAGCGCCGTCGAACATCTCGAACAGCTCGACCCTGCGGCCCGCGTGGGAGGCGATGATCCTGTAGGGCGACCAGAAGTAGTCGGTGGTCAACAGCGCCTGGCCGAGGTCTAGGTACGTCGCGATCGCGTGGGCCAGGGCGCCGGTGGCGCCGGCGGTGGCCGTGGCGACGGAGATCTCTGCCAGGGGGCTGTCCCCGAAGGTGTCACGGGTCACGGCCTCCAGGAAGGCCGTCGGCCCGGAGATCGGGGAGTAGGCCGCCGCGGACTCGGGGGGAACGCCTGAAAAGGCCCGCGAGACCGACGGCATGACCGCCAGACGACCCTCTTCATTCATCAGGGCGCCCAGAGTCGCGTTCAGGATGGACTCGCCCTCGGCAGCCCTACGCGACGCCTCGGCGTTGAGGCTGAAGATCGGATCATCCCCCGGTCGGTCGAAGACACCGGGGATCAGCGTCGTGTCGAATGGTGTTTCGATCGTCGAACTCACGGGCAGCATCTCCGCGCGATGTCCGCCGGCGCCCGGGCCATGCGGTCCGAATGCCGGGCGGCCCCAAGGGGTTGCGGCGCCGCCGCGGGAGGGGTCACAGTATAGTCTCCAATCGCCGTCCGTCCGGCGAGAACTCCCATGTCGTTCGCTCCGATCCTCCTGCTGGCCCTCGCCCAGGCGGACGCTCCGCAGGACGCTCCCCCCAAGGGCAAGCTGCCCTGGTTCGAGGGCAGCTTCGAGGAACTCCTGGCGCGCGCCGAGGAGACAGGGAAGGGAGTGTTCATCGACTTCTGGGCTCCGTGGTGCGAGCCCTGCCACCAGCTCGACCGCATCACCTTCAGCGACGAGGGCGTCGTCGCGGACATGGAGCCGTATCTGTGCTTCTCACTGAACACCGACGCGCCGGACTCCACGCCGCTCACCAACGCCCTGGGCATCCGCTCCCTGCCGGCGCTGGTTTTCCTGCAGGCTGACGGGTCTCCACGGGACATCATCCTCGGATTCCAGCCACCGTGGCGCTTACGCGAGATGCTGGCGCGGATCGGGCGTGAAGAGGGCACCTTGCCCGGCCTGCGAGCCGCACTCGCGGCCGACGAGGACGACCTCCACGCACGCCTGGACCTGGTCTTGAAGCTGCGTGCATTCGGTGAGTTCAGCGAGTCGGGGCGCCAGCTCGACCTCGCCCGCGAGCGGATCGAGAAGGAGATCGGGTTCGACACCGCGAGCACGAGCAGCCGCTGGGCCCTGGCCCTCAAGTTGCGCGCCGTCGAGGCTCTGGACCTGTACGAGGCCCAGAAGATCGCCGTCCGGGCCCTCGACCCCGACGGGGAGACGGCGGCTTCCCGGGCAGTGATACTCGAGGACGCCCTCGACCGCATGCGCGGCGACTTCGACGACGCGGAGGTGAGAGCCCTGCTCTCCGGGGAGACCGACCGCGAGCTGCTCTTCCGCGGCTGGTACTGGGTGCGCAGCCTGCATCGCAACCACCTCGCGAGGCAGGCCGGCATCGAGGCCGACTTCGAGCGCGGCGAGGGCCGCGAGGAGGCGGCGCGGGCGGCCGAGCGACGGCGGGACGAGCACCTCGATCGCGCACGCCACGCCCAGCGCATGGCCTGGACGAACAGCCCTCCCGGCCATCGCCGTGACCTCGGCCTGGAGATCGTCGGCGATCAGTTCGCGGCCCGCGAGCGCAGCAACGACGAAGAGAAGGCCTTCGCCCTCGAAGTCGCGCGCGGTCTGCTCGAACTCTCCAGCGAGGACGCCGCCCACCAGGACGCTCTGGCCTGTGCCCTCTTCGCCCTCGGACGCACGCGAGAGGCGATCGCCGCAGCTCGGGCGGGCCTGGAAGTCGCACCCGGCGACGAGGCCCTCCTCGCGCACCTCAAGCAGTTCGGCGACGGCGAGTAGGCCGCCACAGGCCTCGCCGGGCGCTCAGCGCCCCCGCAGGCTCGCGCCCTGCACGGCCTGCAGGGCGCGCGCCTCCTCGTCGGTCAGGTCGCGCCGACGGTAGGTGCGGTCGTCACCCGCTCGGATACCGCGCAAGGCCAGGTAGCGATCGAACCAGGCGCGCGCTTCCCGCGCGTCGAGCAGGAACGCGCTCGCGACGCCGGTCAGGTAGGACAGCTCCTCGTTGAGGGGATTGAGCGCCAGGGCCTCGACCCCCAGTCGCAGGGCGTAGGCGTGCCGGCGGTGCGCAGCGAGCTCGGCCACCTCGGGTCGCGCGGCGCGCCCCTCCTCCGTCTCCGGCAAGAGCTCGCGTATCCCCGGCAGAGCCAGGGCGGCCTGATCGTTCGCGCCCTGACGCAGGGCACACTCCTCGGCCAGGCGTGCCGCCATGCGGGGGGTGAAGAGCGCCGAGGCAAGCCGCGAGCGCCTGCCTTCGAGACGGCGTTCGAGGGCCGCCAGGGCGATGTCTCGTCGCTCCCTGTCCGTCGAGGCCGCCAAGGAGATGAGCTCCACGGTCCAGCCCTCGTCGGGCGCCCCGGGCGCATGGGCGTCGCCCGTCTGGCGCAGGGCCTCAAGGTCCAGGCGCAGGGAGCGCAAGAGGGCGCTCGAGAGGTCGATGCGCGCGGCGATCCCCTGCGCCTCTTCGTCCTTCAGCAGCACGTAGCCGTCCTCGGAGGCGCGCAGGAGAGCGAGCCCGGCGCGTACCTCTCGCGCCTCCCGCTCGAATCGGCCAAGCACCTCGCGCCGCAGGCGAAAGCGCAGGTCCAGAAAAAAGCGGGCCGCCAGCTCGCCCGCATCGCCGCCACGCCCCACGCGCTCGATGACCTGCGATCGAAAGCGAGGGTAGGCCCGGTGCAGGTCTTCGAGCTCCGCAGTCTCCAGCAGCTGAAAGTAGCCCGCAGCGCGGTAGGCGCGCACGGCCTCCTCACGCAAGACGAGGATGTCTCCCTCCAGACCGATGACCCCGGCCAACATCGACCGCACGCTCTCTTCAGACGACCGGAACAGACGGCCCAGCTCGCGGGCGCTGCGGGCTTCACCCAGGCCAGGACGCCCGTCGGGGGCCAGGTACTCGTCGTCCCACCCGGCGCTGGCATTCCCTCCACTCGGGAGCGCCAGCAGCACTAGAGCGGCGAGGAAGCAGGGCTTGAGGGAACGGGCCATCAGATGCGCGGGGTCCTGCCCGCGCACGCCAGGATAGCGACCCGGACGAGACCGAACCTCGTCGCCCCCTCAGGCGAAGGGGCCGCCGGCTCCTTCCTGAGTCACCGCGGGCGCGTGCGTCTCGGTGGGTGCCGTGGTCACACGCGGTCCGGGGGCGGGTGGAAAGGCCAGGGAGATCTTCTCGGGGGCTCGCTGCTCACGCGCCGCGGGCGGCGCTGTCGGCACCAGCTCGCCCACCGGCTCGCCCGCGTCCGCCCGCGCGGCCAGGACCCGTCGCGCCAGAAACTGGATCCGGCGAACCTGGGAGTAGCTGATCCCGCAGGTGCGCGCGATCTCGGTCGCATCCCCCTCGGCCACATCATCCAGGGTGTTGAAACCGGCCTCCAGGAGCACGCCGCGCTGGGCCTCGTCGAGGCCGTCGATCACCCCCGGGCACAGATCGGAAGCGGGTTCGAATGCGGCCGCGAAGGCGGGGGCGACCGAACTTGCCTCCGCATCTTGCTCTCGCTCCCTCCAGCGCTCGACCACGCGCTCAACAAGCGCGCGGTCGCACTCGGCCACAGTACCGGGGCTTTCCTCCGAAGCTTCGGCTCCCCCATTCGACACGGCAGCGCTCGGTGCCGTGCCAGCCGCCATCTCGTCGACATTCGCGGCCTTCGCAGCGGGGTGCAGGACCTCCTCCCGTTCGAGGATCTCGTCGCCGACCCTCTCGCGCAGCCCCTCGGCCATGCGCAGTAGGCGGCGGGCCGCCGAAGGAGAGATGGCCAGGATCTGCGCCGCGCGCTCGGGCGCGAGCGACGCGAGGTCATCAAAGGAGGCACAGCCTGATTCCCGTAGCCTGCGCAGGCTCACGGGACCGTCAGCGTGCAGCGTGCAGAGTAGTGCCATTGCGTCCATCGTCGATTGCTCCTTCTCCCGTCGGGTTCTCTCGCGTCGCCTGCTCGTCTGGTCTAGAGGATCATTGCCTTGGAAGCCAGCGTCTTGGAAGCCAGCGCGAGGAAACCCGGCACGCCGATCATGCCCGTGCTCCGACGGCGCCGCGGCGGACATCGCTCTCCACGAAGGCGACCCACTCCTCGGCCAGAGCCGCGAAGTCCCCGCAAGCACGGCAGGCCGGGTCCAGGACCTGGACCGGAGCGCCGTGGGCGGCCGCCTCGCGCAGCCGCACGCTGGTCCGGATCACCGTGTCGAACATGGCCGGCCCAAAGCGCGCGTGCAGGGCGATCAGGAGCTCGCGCGCAAAGCGCGTGCGCCGATCAAACATCGTGCCGAGCACCTTCCGGTCGAAGGACGCCGCGCTGATGTCGTCCGTCAATTCATCCAGAACGCCCATCGCCTGCACGGCACCCTGGAGGGCGAAGGCGCCGGTCTCGACGACCAGCACCGCCGTGTCGGCAGCGCGCAGTGCGTTGCGGGCCAGGATCCCGTCCACCCGCGGCGGGCAGTCCAGGATGACCTCGTCGAACTCGGTTTCCATGGCCTCCAGCCCAGCGGCCAGGGCGCTCTCGGCGTGCATCAGGCGCGCGGAGATGTCCTCGAACTCGGAGAGATCGGAGGTGGCGGCCAGCAGCCGGACACCTCCCGGCGCATCGAAGAGCGCGTCATCGACGGACACCTTACCGAGCAGCACATCCATCAGGGTCGGCTCGTCGCATGGCGCGCAGCCTAGCCCGAGGGTGGCGTGCGCCTGCGGGTCCAGGTCGATCAGGAGCACGCGCCGCCCACGCGCGGCGAGGGCACCGGCCAGATTGATCGCCGCGGTGGTCTTGCCGCAGCCACCTTTCTGATTGACGAGTGCGAGGGTGTTCATCAAGGCTCCTTGTCCACCGATACTGCAACGATTCGGAGCTCGCCGATCAAGGAGGTCTCATCCCGACCGCGCGCAGCCGGGGCGGGCCGTCCTCGTCCGCTCGCTCTCATCGCAGGGCGCGGCGCGCGCGGCGAAAGAAGGCGCTGGAGGTCCGAGCACAATCGAGGCCGTTCCAGGCGGCCACGGCGAAGAGGGCCCGCGAGGCTGCGGCGTCGGGGTCGGAAAGGCATGCGGGCAGGCGCAGGTTGACGCTGCGACCCACGGCGTCGTCCTGGGGAATCCAGCCCACGAACTCCGGCGTGTTCTTCAGAAAGCGTTGGGCCACGTCGTCAAACTTCTCTCGCGCACCGAGGGCGGAGCGTTCGTCGGGCGCCCGGTTGATGATCAGGCCCGCGCGGATGGTGGCGTTCACCCCCAGAGCGCGCTTGTAGATGGCGTAGGCGTCCGAGAGCGAGGTGACCTCCGGGTTGGCGACGATCAGCATGGTGCTGGTGGCGGCCAACTGGGTGATCGTGGCGTAGCCCATCCCGGCGCCGTGATCGACGACGATCAGGTCGAACTCCTTCTCCAGGGGCTCCAGGGCACGGTAGAGGCGATCCAGTTCGCGGCGCGTCGGGTTGCAGAGCGCGGGCTGCCCCACGCCCCCCGAAAGCAGGTGAACCCCCGCGGGCCCTTCGACGACGGCGTCGGGGGCGCGAACCCGGCCGTCGAGCACGTCCCCGAGATCGTGGGCAGGGGCAAGGCCCAGCAACAGGTGTGCGTTCGCCAGGCCGGAGTCGAAGTCCACCAGGAGGACCTTCTCCCCCCGCCGCGCCCGCAGCACGGCCAGGTTGGTGGCGACGACGCTCTTGCCCGTCCCGCCCTTCCCGCTGGCGACGCACACCACCCGGGCCGCCTGATCCGTGCGCTCCCGTATGCGGCGGTCCGCATCCCTGAACCTGCGCAAGGCGCGGATCTGGCCGAAATCAAAGCGCGAGACGTTGAGCATGGTGATCGAGGAGCCATCTTCGCGAGGGCGCGCGAAAGGTCAATGCCAGGGCTCGAGAACTCGCGCCGGGCTCAGTGGAGAGTCACGTCCTCTCCGATGCGATGGACCTTTACCAGGTTCGTGCTGCGCGATACGCCGGCGGGCACGCCCGCGACGAAGACGATCTCCTCTCCCTGCCCGACCACGCCCTCACGGAGGAGCATCCGCGAAGCCTGGGTCAGCATGTCCTCAAGGCTCTCCACAGGGGGGAAGGGCATCGGCCGTACATGGGCCAGGACAGCCATCTGGCGCACGACCTTCTCGTCCGGAGAGAGGCCGATGATCTCCGCCGAGGGGCGACAGCGCGATACCAGGCGCACGGTGCGTCCGCTCTCGGTGAAGCAGACGATCTTGGGGATCCCGAGGGCCCCCGCGAGGCGTGAGGCGGCGATCGCGATCGCGCCGGCCGTATCGCCCTCCCAATTGCTCCGAGCCCCTCGATCGGTCCGGTTGAGATAGTCCGGCCCCCCCTCCACGGCCGCCGCCACGCGCCCCATGGTCAGCACCGCCTCCACCGGGAAGCTGCCCACCGCCGTTTCGGCCGAGAGCATCAAGGCGTCCGTACCGTCCAGCACGGCGTTCGCCACATCGGCCACCTCGGCGCGGGTCGGTCGGCTCGAGCCGATCATTGACTCCAGCATCTCGGTCGCCGTGATGCTGAAGCAGCCGGCCTCGCGGGCAGCCCGCAGGAGGGATTTCTGCACGATGGGGACGCACTCGAGGTCCAGCTCCACCCCCAGATCGCCCCGCGCGACCATCACTCCGTCGCTGACCTCCAGGATCTCCTCGAGGTTCTCCAGGGCCAGGCGGCGCTCGATCTTGGCCACGGTCGCGAGGCCTGGGGCCAGGCTGCGGACGGTCTCGACCTCCGAGGCGCGCCCCACGAAGCTGATGCCGATCATGTCGACGCCCATGGAGACCGCCAGATCGATGCACTGCCGGTCGCGCGGGGTGGGCAGCTCGTAGTCCAGGGCCGAGTCGGGCAGGTGAACACCCTTGCAATCGCCCAGAACTCCGGGCTGCAAGACGCGGGCCACGATCGAGTCACCGCGCACCTCCTCGACACCGAGCACCGCCTGGCCGTCCGCCAGCATCATGCGGTGGCCCGGCGCGACCGACTGCAGGAAGCCGCCGAAGTCGAACAGGACCTCGCCCGGGCCGGCGACCCCATCGCCCTGCAGGACGCGCACGACCTCCCCTTCCATCAGGGTCCGATCCCCGTCCTCGAAGCGGCCGAGCCGCAGCTTGGGCCCCGGGATGTCCGCCAGGATACCGATGGCCTTCCCGCGCACGCGGGAAGCCTCGCGCAGGTTCTCGACGCGCCGGCGGTGTTCGTCGGGCTCGCCGTGACTGAAGTTGATGCGCGCCACATCCATGCCCGCATCGATCAGGGTGCCGACCTGCTCCTCGGACGCGGGCCCGATGGTGGCGACGATCTTGGTACGCGAGCGGACGCTGTCGCGACTCGCGCCGCTGCTGAGGGAGGCACTGTTCATCAAGCGCAGAGCTTACCGCGGATCGGGCGCCAGACTTCGCTCCAGGGCGCGCAAGCCCTTCGCAGGTGGAACCTTGCATCCCTTGGCCTCGCGGCCGCCCGCGGAGAAATTGCAGAGGTGCCGACGGTTCCAGAAAGCCGCTGGCGGAAGTCAGCCCTGCCTTGTCCTCCCGCCCCCTGGCGCGCGGGCCGCAGAGGGATGGGGATTGATTCGTCACCCTCCGCGGCACTCGCCGGAGCCCGCCCAGGGATTCTCCGGGTTCCACCCCACGGATCCGGGATTCGTGCTATTCGTCAAGTAGCGCTCTTCCCCCCCCAACTGTCCCCAGGAGCGAGCAATGCAAGATGACGCATCGGTGCAGAATCGCACCGTACCGGGAGCCACTTCGGTGGTTCTCTTCTCTCTGGTGCTGGGCCTCGTGGCCTGTTTCCTGCTGATGTAGGTTCCCTGCTGCTGCAGGCGCCATGCCGTAGAAGGCTGCTTCAGGACTCCGGACGATCCGGACCTGACCAGCCCCCGCTCAGGGCCCGAGCATCTCGGGGATCTCCTGATAGGCGGGAAAGCGCCCGGAGGCCAGCTTGGAGAAGATCTGCTCGCCGTCGATGGAGACCTCGAAGGCGCCGCCTCCGGACTCCACCAGCTCGATCTCGACGCCGGGGAACCCGGCCCTCAACTCGGCGGCCAGACCGGCCGCCTGAGGTTGGTAGTTTCATTGGACGCAGTATTCGATCCGAGCTTGCACGGGCGCACCTCCTCTAGGTTTCGAGGCTCATTCTAGGCCCAAAGGAGCGACTTACGCACCTCGAACCCCTGGGACGCCCTATCAGCGCCGAGCCCTCTGGCGAGATGATCCCCACCCCGCGTACTCTGGATGGGGCCCACCTGCACCACACCTCCTCTCCCAGCTCTCCCTGGACGGAAACAGACATGCGCACCCACCTCCTCGGCGCCCTCGCCCTCTTCGCCACTGCCCTCTCCGCACAGGCCCAAGAACTGGACGGCCAGGACACCGCCACGCGCCTCGTCCCGTCACGCTTCGAACAGTGGAAGGCCGAACACGGCCCGGGCTGGCAACTGTTCCGCGACCGCACGACGGGTTTCGCGGAGTTCGTCGGTGGCGGCTCCGCGGCGGGCGCCTTCGCACCGCGCACCGACGCGGACTACCGCGATCTCGCCCACCTGTTCGTCGCCGAGACCGCGCCCATGACCGGAGTCACGACCGCCACGCTCACGGAAGGGCGAGTGAAGCTCATCCCCCTGGGCCTGATCGGCAGCACCGACAAGATGGCCGTCCTCTTCGACCAGGAGCTGGACGGCGTGCCCGTGATCGCTGGCTCCCTGAGCGTACTCCTCAGCCTCGACGGAGACCTGCTCTCGGTCCAGGCAACCGCCATGCCCGAACTCTCCGGAGTCGCGACGCGTCCGGCCCTGAGCGCGGAGCGCGGAGCGGCGCGCGCAGCCGAACTCTTCGAGGCGCGCACGGGCCTGCCCGCCACGACAATCTCCGACCCCACCCTCGGCATCGCACAGCACATCGTGGACGGTCGGCGCGCGCCCCTGCTGGTCTGGGAGGTCGACGTCCGCTGGCATGACGCGGGCTCCGAGCCCGAGGGCAGGACGCTCTGGATCGACGCCATGGACGGCTCCTTCGTGCGCTCGGTGACGAACATCCACAACTTCGACGTGGGAGGCACGGTCTCCTCGATGTCCACCCCCGGTACCCTGCCCGATAGCGGCACCAACCCCGAGCAGAGCTTTCCGGCCGCCTACGGTCGTGTAACCAGCTCCGCCGGGACGGTGACCACCGACGCCGCCGGGAACTTCAACTTCCCCGGAGCGAGCGGCCCTCTGAACTGCACGTTCGAGTACCTCGGCACCTACACGAACGTCAACAACGACTCCGGAGCAGAGTACACGTTGAACGTGAACCTGAGCGGGACCGGCAACGCAATCGCGATGAACCCCAGCCCATCCGAGCACACGACGGCTCAGGCCAACGCGTTCCGAGGGATCAACTCCCTGCGTGACTTCATCCGCTCGATCGACCCCACCGACGACACCGCCGACTTCCAAGCCACGGCCAACTGCAACCTCAACCAGAACTGCAACGCCTACTTCGACGGCGGCTCGGTCAACTTCTACACCACCGGCGGCGGGTGCCCGAACACGGCCTACTCGACGGTCATCACCCACGAGATGGGGCACTGGCTGAACGTCCGCTACGGGACCGGTAACGGCAACGACGGCATGGGCGAGGGTAATTCGGACGTCTACGCCATGTACCAGTACGACACGCCCATCGTCGGCGAGAACTTCTGCGGCAACGGGTGCCACGTGCGCAATGGCAACAACACTCGCCAGCTCTGCGCAGACGATACGACGGGCTGCCACGGCGGGGTCCATGACTCGGGCGAGGTCTGGATGGGTACCGCCTGGAAGATCCGAAACTACCTGAACCTGACCCACGGCAATGCTGCGGGAGACGCCATCGCCAACGGCCTCTTCAGCGGCTGGCTGAACGTCTACAACCAGAGTCAGATCGTGCCCGTTATCGAGACCCAGTGGCTGACCCTCGACGACACCGACGGCAACATCGAGAACGGGACGCCCAACCACGACGACATCGACCAGGGCTTCCTGGATCACGGATTCCCGGGCCACGACGTGGCGGCGATCATCATCACGGGAGTCACCGAGCTGCCCGACACACTGGACGAGAGCGGCCCTTACACGGTGAACGCCAACATCGACGCGGAACTCAATCCGCCGCTGCAGTCGGCGTTCCTCCACTACCGGACCAACGAGGGCCCCTGGAACCAGACACCCATGATCAACGTCGGCGGCGACGACTACACGGCCGACATCCCCGGCCAATCTGCGCCGGCTTACGTGGACTACTACATCGCCGCAACGGACGCGGCCAACACTGGCGAGACCTACCCCGAGGGAGCTCCGGCAAACTCGCTCACGTTCCGGGTGGGGATCATCGTGCTCCTCTTCGACGACTTCGAGACGCCTGACGACAACGGCTGGACGCACGACACCTTCGGAGACACGTCCAACGACCAGGACGACTGGCAGCACGGGCCTGTCTTCGGGGACTCCGACGATCCGGACGCGGCCTACAGCGGCACGCAGTGCTGGGGCAACGACCTCGGCCCCACGGGTTGGAACGGCGCATACCAGAACAACGTCCACAACTACCTGCGCTCACCGGTGCTGGACTGCTCCGCCGCGGCGGACACGCGCCTACGCTTCCGTCGCTGGTTGCACGTGCAGAACGGGTCGGCCGACCAGGCGCTCGTCAAGGTCAACGGAGTCACGGTCTACGCCAACCCCACCAGCGGCAACACCGAGGACCCCGCCTGGCTGGAAATCGAAATCGATATCTCCGACATCGCCGACGGTGACCCCGCCGTCCAGGTCGAGTTCTCTTTGCAGACCAACGGCACCATCACCAACGGCGGGTGGAACATCGACGACTTCGAGGTGAGCTACTCGCCGAGCTGTCCTCAGCCCATCACCTACGGCCAGGCCAAGCAGGCCTCCCACGGTGGTTTCCCGGCGATCGGCTGGGAGGGTTCTCCGACCCTTGGCGCCAATGACTTCTCCGTGACCTTGCTGGCGGGAATCCCCAACCAGCCCACGGTGCTCTTCTCGGGCGGCGCCCCCGACAACACGCCGATGTTCGGAGGGACCAGGCTGGTGATGCCGCCGCTGACCCGCGAGGCGATCTACTGGCTCGACGGTTTCGGCGACGGCCAGATGGCCGTCAACGTCACGCCCTCAATGGTCGGCACGACGCGCTACTACCAGCAGTGGTTCCGCGATCCCGCGTCTCCCGATGGCATCCCCGTCGGCCTCTCCGACGCCCTGCAGGTCGAGTTCTGCGACTGAGACGGGCGAGCCCGAGAGGGAGCGGCGACGACGGCGCGCCCCCTGTGGGTGGAAAAGCAGAGCATCGCCGCCGCGCCGCGCCGCATCTAGGGCGGCGGGCGGCGGGGGTCACGGATCCGATGTGATTCCGTGTCCCTGCGGGGAAATTCAGGGGGCAGGACTCCGTACACAGAAACTCGGCGTGCCACGGCCTCCGACCGCTACCCTACGCGCGACCGACAACTGTCCAAATTCACCCAGACCCCCACCCAAGCCCCGCCGGCAGCTCCGTGCTGCTCCGCCCGATGACACACCGCTCATTTCTCGCTATCGCTGCCCTCGCCGTCCCCGCACTCCTGGCCCTCTCCCCGCGCGGGACGGAGATCTCCTTCGGGCTCGAAGGCGGCTCGTCCGTCACGAAGACATTCTCCTCGGAGATATCGATGAGCCTGGACGACATGCAGATGACCATGAACGGCCAGGAACCGCCCATGATGCCGGAGATGGACCTGACCGTCACGCAGGTCAGCGAGGTCGAGATCAGCGACGAGTACATCTCGGTGCGAGCCGGCATGCCGCTTGAGATCGAGCGCACCTTCGACTCGCTCTCCATGAACTCCGAGATGGCCATGGAGATTGACATGATGGGACAGGTCCAGAGCGAGGAGATGCCGTCGACGGCCTCCAGCGAGCTCGAGGGGACTACCGTGACCTTCAAGTGGGATGCGGATGAAGAGGAATACGTCATCGCCTTCACCGACGGAGAGGGCGACGAGGACCTGCTCGAGGGCCTCACCGCGGACATGGACTTCCGCTCCCTGCTGCCCGATGGAGAGGTGGACGTCGATGATGAGTGGGGAGTGGACATTTCCGCGTTCACGGCCGTCATGGCTCCCGGTGGAGACCTCAAGCTCATCTCCGAGGAGGTGGAGTCCGGGATGATGGGGATGAACAGCGAATTCGGGAGCACGTCCGACTGGTTCTCGGAGGACGTGGAAGGCGAGGTAACCGCCACCTTTACCGGGACTCGCGAGAGCGATGACGGCGTCGCCTTGGCCGTGATCGAGATCACCGTCGAGATCGAGAACGCGGTCGACATGACCGACATGGTGATGGAGTCGATGGACGACGCCGAACTGCCCCCGGAAGTCCAGGGCATGGAGATCGACCACATGGACATCGAGGTCGCCGTCGAGGCCGAGGGGACGCTCATGTGGAACCTCGAGGAGGGCCGAGCGGAGTCCTTCGAACTCTCCGGGAGCTTCGAGTTCATCATGGACATGGGCATGGCCATCAGCGCCCAGGGCATGGAGATGGAAATGGAGCAGGTGATGGAGATGTCCGGCACCATGACCACATCCGTCACCTTCGAGTAGGCGAGCGAGATGCCCCCCACTCCCGCGTTCGCGGGGGTCCTGCTCCTCGGTCTCCTCGTTAGCCGGGAAGCGACGCCGCTCGCCAGGGTCCCGATCCTGCACCTGGCGCCCGTCCCCGCGAGCGACGGCACGCGCCGGGTCGATGACATCCACGAGCGCGCCAAGGCGCTCCTGGAGGAGGAGGAATACGAAGCCGCGGCAGGGCTCCTGCGGGAGCACCTGATGCGAACCGGTGCCGATGCGCGGGCTCGCGAATTGATGGGCCGCGCCCTCCTGCACCTCGAGCGACCGGACGAGGCGGCCCACCACCTTGCCATCGCCGTGCGCATGATCGAGGCCTCGGGCGATACGCGCGGCGCCCGTGACGCGCGCCGCGACCTCCAGCGCTCCGATCGCCTCAACAGTCGGCGTGAGCGAATCTTCCGCGACATCACGAGCAAGCTGCTCAAGGCCGCGAAGAGCTTGCACGAGAGCGGCCACGCCGAACGCTCCCTGGACCTGCTCGGCCGCATCGAGCGCGTGGCCACAGGAAAGGATGCCGGGAAAGTCCGCGCCCTCCACAAGACGGTGCGTGCGGCCTTCGAGGAGATCGACCTCGATTCCGCGACGGTGGATCGAACAGAGGCCGGCGCGTGGCCCCTGATCGAACTGGAGAGCGACCACTACAAGCTGCGCTGCAACCTCGAGAGGGAGGTCGTCCAGCTCGTGGCCGACACCCTGGACGACATCCACGCTTACTACGTGCTGCTCTACCTGGACGGGGACGAATCCGCGATGCGAGGCGCCAAGGCGACCATCCGCATTCACCCTGACAGGGAGAAGATGCTCGAGAACTGGGGCGGCGGTGGCCCGGGCCCCGCGGGATGGTGGTCGCCCGGCGAGAACAAGGTCACCTGTTACGACACACGAACCGCCGGCGGCTCTCTCGACGAGATGCTCCTGACGCTCTACCACGAGGCGAGCCACCAGTTCATGACCGCGCTCTCCCGCAAGGGCGGCTGGGCGCCCGCCTGGCTCAATGAAGGGACCTCGACCTTCTTCGAGGGTGCGGTCGCCATGGCCGATCACCGCGTACTCTGGCCCGACGCCGCCATCGGTCGCCTGCGCAACCTCGCAGGCATGCTCGAGCACGACTCCGGGCCCTCCCTCGCGGACGTGATCGGGTTCGCCGATCGAGGCTCCTACCCTGGTGAGTACTACCCGTTCGGCTGGGGCCTGGTGTACTTCATGCAGCAGTACGAGGACCCTCGAACACTGGAGTACAGCTTCCGCCCATTCTACGCGCGCTACCGGGAACGCATCACGAGCCGCGGCGGTGATTCGATGCGCCTGTTCGAGGAGATATTCCTGGGAGCGGACTCGCCCCTCGCCCACCAGAACCTGGCGGACTTCGAGCGCGACTGGCGGCGCTGGATCCTCGAGGAAGTGAAGCCCCTGCACATCGGACCTAGGGCTGAGCGACGGCTGCGGCGGACACGAGCCGTCGAGCGCTACCTGCAGGCCGCCGAGGCGGCGGGCGGAGAGCGCAAGACCACAGCCGAAGAGCGGGAGTTCCTCACACGCGCCCTCGGACACATCGAACACGTGCGGACACGGATCGACGCAGAGCACGGGCCCGCCCTCGATCTGCTGCTGGAACAGGTCGAGGTGCTCACGCGTCTCGATCGCCCAGAGGCCACCGCCCCCCTGATCGAAGCAGTGCTCGACGGGTGCGACGAGGGCCTCTTCGAGATCGACGAGGAACGCTACGGAGAGCTCGAGACGCGCCTGCGGACCCTCGACCGACGCAACTGGGCCCTTCGCAACGCGCGCTCGCGCATCGCGGGGCTGACGCGCGCGGCCCGGCGACTGGTCGATGACTACCTCGAGGCCGAGCCGCCCTTGCTGCTGCGCGCCTACACCTTCGCCGCCGAGGCCGGTACGGTCCTGGACGACGGCGAACAGCTCCTCCCGCTTTCCGAGGAGTTGCGCGGGCGGGCCCGGGAGGCCGGCCTGCTGCTGGGCGAAGTGCACTCCCTCGCGGCCCGCAAGGGCGACTGGATGAAGATCTTCAGCGCCGGGGCGAAGCTCTTCGCCCCGGCGTCCGCGGCCGGGATCCGGATCGTCAGCGTGCGTCCTAGCGCCTACGTGAACACGGCTCTCGAAGTCGGTGCCGAGTACGAGCTGCGCGCACGGATCAGGCGCGTGGGCGAGGTCTTCATGAGTTCGGTCCACGGCCTGGTGGTCCACGCTTCCACGGACGGGGACTGGATCGTCTTCGGCATCGGCCGCGAGGGGCAGGCCGGCCTCTGGCGCATCTCCCCCACCGAGGGCGGCGGAGCCCTCTCGCGCTCGATACAGAAGCTGTTCCTCGAACGGCCCGTCAGCGAAGGGGAGCACCCGCGCGTGGCCGTGCACGTCACCGGTCGCCAGCTCACTATCCGCATCGAGGGGCGCGAGGAGATCGAGGCCGAGCTGCCCGAGGACCTCGCTCCCGCCAGGCGCGTGGGCGTCTTCGTGAAGGATGGCGAGTGCTCATTCGAGGACGCCGTGATCGAACTCTACCCGTGACCGATCATCCCTCTCCGCCGCGCTACGCATCCGAGCGCGAGTTCCCGTCTTACGCCTACGTCCCGGGCCACAATCCCCATCCGACCCAGGATCCCGCCGGCCACTCGCACGGGCACGAGCCCGAGGAGCCCGCCGCGTACTTCGAAGCCGAGCGTTGGTGTGAGAACTCCGACTACCTCTTCGGGGTCGATCTCTACAACCACGGCTACCTGTGGGAGGCCCACGAGGCCTGGGAGGGAATCTGGCACAGCGCGCGGGCCGACGAGCTCCAGGCGGGCTTCCTCCAGGGCCTGATCCAGTGCACCGCTGCCGCCCTCAAGCTCACGATGGAGCAACACCGCGGCCTACAGCGCCTCTCGGCGATGGGTGTGGAGAAGCTCGACCTCGTCGCCCGGCTAGCCGGCCCGCGCTTCATGGGTCTCGCCGTCGACGAGTTCACCAGCGCCTTCCGCTCCTTCGCCGACGACGAAGCCGCGGACGTCGATGCGCGTCCGCGGATCGTGCTCGCCGACTGAAGCGCCCCCTCCGCGCGAGCCCGGCACTCCAGGGCAGATGGAGGTCAGCCCGAGCGCTTGCGGGAGCGACCGGAGGCGCAACGGGCGAGCCAGGGAGCCTCGAAGGCATCGATGGGGCCGAAACGGTCCGGACGGAAGGGCTCGAGGTCCAAGGGAGAATCGAGACCGAGGGCTCCCGAGGCGATCGCGCGCCCCACACCACCGGAGATCGCGATCCCCGCGCCACAACAACCCGCCGCGACCCAGAAACCCTCCAGGGCCGGCAGGCGACCGAGGACGTGGCGGCCGTCGGGCGTGTAGGTGGAGGGGCCGCTGACGTAGTGCGCCAGGGGCAGGTCATCGAGCGCAGGGAAGAACCGCGCCAGGGCGGGGCCGCACTCCGTGAGCACCTCCCACCCCCCGGGGTCCTCGTCGAAAGAGAACTCAGCCAGGTCCGCGGGCAAGCGGCGCGGGTCGCGGGTCAGGGAACGCTCCTCCCTCAACCCGAACAGGAGCCCACCCACCTCCGGGCGCGCGTAGGCGGCCGCGTCCGGCAGGATGACCACGGGAGAGTCGGCGGGAAAGTCAGGGCCGGGAGCGGTGATCCAGTAGTGACTGCGCACGGGAGCCATGGGTAAGTGAGCCCCCGAACGGGCGGCGAGCAGGCCCGCCCAGGGGCCGGCGGCGTCGATCACCAGCGGGACCGATAGATGGCCCTCGGAAGTCGTCGCACCGCTGATGCGACCGTTCGCCGACAACACTTCCTGCACCTCGACGCCCGTTCGCAACTCGACGCCACGGGCGCGGGCGGCGCGCGCGTAGGCATGGGCCAGGAGGTAGGGGTCGATGTAGCCATCACGCGGTACGAAGGCGATGCGCCGCGCCTCATCCGTCCGCAACCAGGGGACACGGGCCGCCGCTTCGCCCGCTTCGAGCCACTCGAACGGTTCGCCGCAGGCCTGGGCACGCCGGGCGAACTCGAGCAGGCTCTGCTCGCTGACCTCCGAGGCCGCCATGTGCACGCTCCCGACCTCGTGCAAGCCCAGGTCATCGCCCAGCTCCTCCTCCAGCTCGGCGATCGCACGGCGCGTCTCCATGGAGAGCGCCGTCTGGGCCGGTTCCGAGCGCACACCGCTCAACAGCGCGGCGGCGCGCGAGGTGGTCGCCGCACCCAGCTCAAGGCGCTCGCAGAGCACGACGCGCCCAGCCCCCAGACGCGCCAGGTTCCAGGCGATCGAACAGCCCAGGACTCCGCCCCCGATGACCAGGGCGTCCGCGGTCCGCTCCACACTGCGCGCGGAAGACATGCGGAACTCCGAGAATCAGCCCCCGACCCGCGCCAGGCGGACCTGGACGGTGCGCGGTTCGGGCGCCTGGGGTGAGAGCACGGTCAGGGTCACGACCTCACCCGGATCACGGGCACGCACGGCCGACAGCAGGTCCTCGCGACGCCTGACCGCGACGCCCTCGACCGCTATCACGACCGTCTCCCCGGTCAACCCGGCGGCGCACGCCGGACCGTCAGCGTGCACGGGCACGCACACGACGCCCTCGGTGCCCGCCGGCAGACGCGCGATGAAACCGGAGGGCTGGGAGGGGAGCTCCTCGAGGCCGCAACCCAGAGAGGCGGTCGGTACGTCGGCGCGCTCGGAGAGCAGGCGCCGCACGGCATCGAGGGGCGCCGCCAGGGCGAGCCCCACGGGGAGGCCGGCGTGGGTGACGACTCCCGACTGACAGCCGACGACGCGCCCCTCGCGGTCGACCCAGGCCCCACCGGAGAGGCCCGGGGGAACGGCGGCGGCGACCACGAACACCCGCGCGTAGTCGCGCGTCGAGGAGAGAGGCTCGAAGGTCGCCTCCGCGTGCGCGACGCGCCCGCCGATCCGCAGACCGTGGCGGAAGAGCGCCGTGCCGAAGAGGGACAGCTCCTCTCCCGCAACGGCCGGCCGGGGGGCGAGGGCCAGCACCGGCCAGGGACGAGCTCCGGCGACGATGCGCATTAGGGCCAGGTCGTGGCCGAGATCGAGAGCCACAACCTCGGCCGCGTGGCGGCCGAGGTCCTCCGAGACCACCTCGATGCCCCCGCGCCAACCCGCGACCGCGTGGGCGGCCGTCACGACCCACCCCGCACCGTCGGCGATCCAGCCCGTTCCCTCCAGGTGACCGTCGATCAGGATCTCGACGCTCGCCCGACGCACGGTGGCCTGCACCGCCGCGGGAGCCCGAGGGTCCGCGGGCGCGCTCCACTCCGGCGACGCCGCGCAGGAAGCGCAGGCGAGCACGGCGGCCCCCGCGCGCGAGACGATCGCGGGGTTCAGGAGAGCAACTCCTCAAAGGTCTCAGCTCCGAAGCCGACCACCCAGGTCTTCCCCAGCCGCAGAGCGGGGGCCCGTAGGTTGCCGCTGGGTCCAAGCACGGCCTTCTCAAGAGCTTCGCGATCGGGAGCACCGTTCTTCATGTCGAGATCCACCACCTTCTTGCCGCGCAGGGCGACGATGCGCCGCGCGCCTTCGAAGAGCCCCTCCAGATCCGAACTCCCGAATCGCCTCACCCGTGCATCCACCACCTCACGGATGGTGATCGGCCGACCCTCCAACCAGTCGTCGGCTCGTCCACAACTCGTTCAGCTCTTGCGGCGGTAGTACCAGTCGATGCGTCTGGCCATCGGTTCAACACTCCTCGGAGAGGGGGGATGGCCCCGGATGCGCTCCGGAGCCCTTCGAAAGGGAAGCGGCGACACGCGCCACGAGAGCCCGGACGATGGGCAGCTGCTCGTCGACCGAGAGCACATCAACCGGGGGAACGTGCAGGAAGAGGCCGGGAACACCCAGGCGGCGCCCGTGGCCGAGGAGGGCGTGATAGGTGCGCTCGCAAACGTATCCGCCAGCGTCCTCCGAGATCCAGGCGTCCGAGGCACCCGCCTCCAGCAGGGTCGAGCGCAAGGCCTCCAGGTCCAGCTCGCACTCGAGGTCCCCGCCAGGGAGCGGCTCGCACTCCGCACCCGGCCGACCCTCGATGTCGAGCTTGAGCGAGGCGCACACGGCCCGCGCCCGGCGCTCGAGGCGAAATCCAGCGCCGTCATGGACGCCCATGGCCAACAGGCCGTCGGGACGGGAGTCCATGGCGTCGAGGGCACCTGTGAGGGAAGCGGGAGCGCCCTCGAAGGAGACCGGCAGCACGCAACCGGCCACATCGACCTCCTGGGGCGGCGCCGCTGCCAGGGCCAGGGCCAGCTCTCCACTGGGATTCTCCTCCACCTCCAGGAAGGGGCCGAAGCCGGTCACGAGAATGCGTGCGAACACCACGGCGGAATCCTACCTCACCGTTCCCGTGCCTCGGCCTCGGGATTCGGGGCGGGCATGAGCGCACCCTGCTCCGCCAGGAGCACGCCCAGGCGCTCGTCGAGGCGCTCGGCCAGTCCGGAACGCTCCGACGCCAGGTCTCGAGTTTCGTCGGGGTCCGCGGCCAGGTCGAAGAGCTCGCGGCGGCCGTCGGCGTGATGGCGGATGAGCTTCCAGTGCCCCTGGCGCAGGACGCTGTAGGGTTTGATGCGCGTTCCCCACCAGTAGTGCGGGAAGTGCCACACGAGCTCCTCGCGGCCCAGGTCGTCCGCTCCGGCCAGGAGCGGGAGCAGACTCTCACCGTCGATCACGCGCCCGGTGGGCAGGCCGACCCCGCAGACCTCGGCGATGGTCGGCAGGAGATCGATGCTCATCACCGCCTCGTCGCATTGCACGCCGCGATGTTCGCCCGCGGGCAAGCGCACAATCAGAGGCACGCGCAGGCCGCCCTCGTAGGGGTAGCCCTTGCCCGCGCGCAGGGGCGCGTTGTTCGTGGCGCGAAAGTGCACCGCGCCGCCGTTGTCGGAGGTGAACACGACCATGGTCTCCTCCGCCAGGCCGTGGGCTTCGAGGGTGTCGAGCACGCGCCCCAAGGCCTGATCGACGCTCTCGACCATCGCGGCGTAGGCCGGGTGATCGTGGCGCCGTTCGACGCCGTCGGTCAGGCGCACCGCGCAGGCCTCCCGCAGGTCCGCTCGCGCCTGGATCGGCGAATGGACGGCGTGGTGAGCCAGGTACAGAAAGAACGGGCGATCGTGGTTCGCGTCGATGAAGGCCACGGCCTCGTCCGCCTCGCGATCGGTCAGGTACTCACCTTCTCGGCGTGGCATGAGGTGCGGGATTCCCGAGCGGCGCTCGTTCCCGTAGGGGTCGAAGTAGCTGGGAGGGTGGCCGGGCGAGCCACCGCCGATGTTCAGGTCAAAGCCCTGATCGGTCGGTTCGTGCCCCGCCCCACCCAGATGCCACTTGCCCACGTGCGCGGTCGCGTAGCCGCGCGGGCGCAGGAGCTCGGCGATCGTGACCTCCTCGAGCTCGAGCCAGGCGCGGTTGCGCGGGGTGAGGAGTGGGCGGTTGCGCGGGCGATCGAAACCGCCGATGTGCTCGCCCGCCGCCAGGGATTCGAGTGCCTCGGGCCCTGATTCGTGGATCCAGTCGGTGACGCCCACGCGCGCGGGGTAGCGTCCGGTCAAGAGCGCCGCGCGCGTCGGCGAGCAGACGGCGCAGGCGGCGTAGGCGCGCGTGAAGCGCACACCCTCCGCGGCCAGGCGGTCGATCCTCGGCGTCCGGTACAGATCGCTGCCCGAACATCCGAGGTCTGACCAGCCCAGGTCGTCGACCAGGACCAGGACGACGTTTGGCGCGCGCAGGCCCAGGGCGCGGCGAATCGAGGTAGCGACGCGCGCCGCGAGCTCGCGCGAGCCCTCTGGAGTGAAGTGGACGTTCCCGGGGCGCACGGCCAGCTCCTCCATCCGACCCGCAACGACGGCGTGCAGGTCGTCGACGACCACACCGTGGCGCGCCATCACGCGCGCCGCCACGGCGTTGTAGCGGACGGCGTCGCCCTCGAAGCGTCCCGGCTCGCCGGGCGGGACGGGGGTCGTGCTGGCCCAGATCAGCCGCGCGCCGGTGCGCGAGAGGCGTTCTACGAGCAGCTCGAGGTTGTGCTCGTACTGTTCGGGCGTGTGAGTGACGGTGCCCCCCTTGCGATCCTTGCGGCGCCCGTCCGCGCCACGCCAGCAGAGGTCCCACAGCCCCCAGTTGAAGTGGATGACGTCCCAGGGCTCCTCACCGAGCCAATCGTCCAGCTTGCGCAGGCCGGTCGCCGTGTGCTCGGCATTGCCCGGGATGCGGCGCACATCGGCCTCCTCCGCGAGCATGCCCTGCACCAGCGGGGTGTAGCCGATGGAGATCGAGTCCCCGATGAGCAGGACGCGCGGCTGCTCGACCTCCTGCGCGATGGCGGCACCACCCAGCAGAAGCGGCGCCAGCAGGGAGAGGGGGAGGCACATGACCTGATTCTACGCGCCCATGGGAGACGGCCGTACATTCTGGCAGGGGCGGCGCTGGAGAGCTGAGGCAGCGTCGGGGAGATCCCCACCCCGCGTCGCGGACCCAGCGGAGCAGGGTGGAGACGCGCCTGGGCAGCGAGCGCGAGGCCCGAAGACCGGGGGCCGGCCCTACCACCTCTCGCCCCAAGGCCGCAGGCCGCGCGCAACGTCGCCGCATGGCCTCAAGTCCGACACTGGCGGCGGCCGAACCTCTGACGGAGCCGGTGGATCGCCGCCGGTATGTGGGGGGAGAGGAGAGCCGCGAGCGCGGCCCACTAACGAGACCGCCTGGGCAGGGCGGTGGACCGAGCCTCCGAGGGGGGGCGTGCAGCCACGGAAGACCATGAACAGCAAGACACTCTCGATCATCGCGTGCTTCTCTCTCGCCATCCTGGCGGCCTGCTCGAGCGGAGGCGCCACCGGAGCCGGAGCTGAAGGTGGCGGTGATGGTGCCGGCGAAGGTGGCGGCGGAGGTGGCGGCGGAGGTGGCGGCGAAGGTGGCGGTGAAGGTGGCGGTGAAGGCGGTGATGAAGGCGGTGGCGCCCCTGGCGCTGCACCCAGCGCCTCTTTCAGCGCCTCCCCACTGGTGGCCCTGACGCCCGCCGAGGTGACCTTCAGCGACGCCTCGACGGGCGACATCACGACCTGGGCCTGGGATTTCGGCGACGGCTCCTCCTCGAGCGAGTCCGATCCCATGCACACCTACGCCGATCCCGGCTCCTACACGATCACCCTCACGGTCAGCGGCGCGGGAGGCTCGGACCTGCTGACGCGGGCGGACTACGTCACGGTCTACGAGAGCAACTCTGGCGAACCAGGCGCCTGGCCCAACGAGGGGTCGCCCGTGGGGATCAACCTGGGAACCCTCTCCTACCACTCCCAGGCCTGGACCTTCGTCGACATCTTCAAGACCTCCCGCCCCTGGCAACTGAGCAGCAGCGGCGGTCCAGGGGAGGATCCGGTGCAGCTCACGCCCAACGGTTGGGTCGCCTCCCTGGAGCCCGGCCAGTCAGCCGTAACCTACATGTTCCTGGGCATCAGCGGGCAGTACCCGGGGGGTGTGTACAACGTGTTCTACGACGGGAACGGCGTGCTGGAGTTCGACGGCGACGCCGAGATCGCTCAGGAAGAGGTCGGTCACATCCTCCTCGATGTCGTTCCGTCGAACGGGATCACCTTGCGCCTGACCGACACCGATTCCGCGGATCCGCTGCGGAACATCCGCGTGATCATGCCCGGGTTCGAGGATGTCTACGAGGAGGAGCCCTTCCACCCGCTGTTCCTCGCGCGCGCCTCCAAGTTCAAGATCCTGCGCTTCATGCCCTGGTTGAACATCAACCACTCCCCGATCGTCGAGTGGAGTGAACGTACGCCTCCCGAGTACGCTCAGCAGACCGTGGACGCGGGCGTGGCCGTGGAACACGCGATCGAGCTCGCCAATACACTGCACGCCGATCCGTGGCTGTGCGTGCCCCACCTGGCGTCCGACGACTACATCACGCAGTTCGCCACGGTGGTTCGCGACAACCTCGATCCCGACCTGCGCTGCCACATCGAGTACAGCAACGAGGTCTGGAACTGGAGCTACAGCCAGGCCGACTACGCCTACGCACAGGGACAGCTCCTGTGGCCCGAGGAGTCCGCCTACATTCAGATCGCCCGCTTCTACTCCCAGCGCTCCGTTGAGGTCTTCTCGATCTTCGAGCAGGTCTTCGGCGGCACCGAGCGCCTGGTGCGCGTACTCGGAGGCCAGCGCGGCGCGGTCACATCGACCGGCATCATCTGTTCCTGGCAGAACGCCTATCAGCATGCCGACGCGTTCGCCATCGCCGCCTACTTCGGCCGCGGTCTCGACGAGTTTCCGACCGAGGAGGTCGAGCAGTGGTCCGTGGAGCAGATGCTTGACTGGTGCGCCGCGCAGGTCGTCATCCAGCGCGAGGGCGGTTTGATCCCAAGCATCCAGACCGCCGCGGCCCACGGACTGCCGACCCTCGCCTACGAGGGAGGCCTGGCCCTGGCGGGCTACGCGAACAACCCGGCGGTGGTTGCCCTCTTCGAGGAGACGACGCGCCATCCGCAGATGAAGGCCATCTACCTCGACCAGCTCAACGGCTGGAAGGACGCGGGCGGCGATGTTTTTGTCGCCTTCAACTACCTCCAGACATGGGCGGACCACGGGCGCTGGGGAGTCCTGGAAAGCCAGGACCAGCCCACCGAGGAGGCGCCCAAGTACGACGCCCTGATCGAGTTCATCGACGCCCAATAGGGCCGGCACCTTTTCCCTACATGGCCTAAATTCCGCGCCCAACGCGGGACGATAGGCTGGCCGGGGGAACGAAAAATAGACGGGGGAGCGCGGGTCCAGGCCGGCCCGCCCCTGACAGAGGGCGATTCACTCGAACTCGCCCGAGAAGGAAAGCAAAGAGGCTGGGAGCCATGCAAGTGAGCAAGAAGAGAGTCAAAGTGCAGCGTGAAAAAATGGGCTGGGCCCCCGCGTGGTTCGCGGGAGTTTGCCTCGTCCTGGGCGGCTGCAGCTCCGGAGTAGACACACCCTCCCCGGGCGGTGTCGGCGGCGGCGATGATCCGGGCAGTGGTGGGGATCCTGGCGGCGGCGGCGACCCGGGCGGTGGCGGCGATCCGGGCGGTGGCGGCGATCCGGGCGGTGGCGGAGGTGGATCGAGTTCCACCTCCCTCGAACAGAAGGACAGCTTCACGACGGACGATGTCCTGCACCTTCTTGAGCGCACGCACTTCGGCGTGCGCGAGAGCGAGTTTGATCAGGTCATCGCCATGGGCCTGCCAATGTACGTGGACGACATGCTCCAGTTGCCGACGCCCGGCACGACCGCGGCCGAGGCGCAAGCCTTCGAGTGGCTCATCAACGGGACGGACCCGCTCGGCCTGGAAGGGATGTTCCCCGACACCGATGACCTCGCGCACTGGTGGCTCCACCTGATGATGCACAGCGAGCATCCCTTCCAGGAACAACTCGCGTTCTTCTGGCACGACCACTTCGCCGTGCCCGTGGCGAGCTTCAAGGGCGACCAGCGACACTGGATCAAGGAGTACGTCGATCTGCTGCGCGAGAAGGGCACGGGCAACTTCCGCGACCTGCTCGAATCGATCAGCCGTGACGCGGCGATCGCCAAGTCCCTCGACCAGACGGACAACGACGAGGACAACATCAACGAGAACTACGCTCGGGAGCTCTGGGAGCTGTTCTCCCTGGGCGTGGACAACGGTTACACCCACACCGACATCCGCGAATCAGCTCGCGCCCACACGGGATTGAAGATCGTCGACGACCCTCAGACGAGTCTCGAGAGCGTCGCCTTCGACGCCGAGGAACACGCCGATGATGAGAAGGTCTTCCTCGGTAGCACCGTCGCGGCCCAGCACGGGGCCGGCGCGTCCGAACATGACGACGTCGCCGCGGTGATCGACATCACCCTCGGCTTCGCGGGGCCGAACGGGGACGCCGCAGCCTTCATCTGCGGCAAGATCCTCGAACACTACTACTCCGTGGACCCGCCCGCCGAACTGGTGGACGGCCTGGCGGAAATCCTGCGCGACGGCTGGGAGCTCGAACCCGTCTTCGCCACGCTGTTCAAGTCCGAGGCCTTCTACTCGGACGCCGCCCGAGACCCGATGGCCAGGAGCCCCGTTGCGGCGGGCATCGGATTCATGCGCTCCACGGGCCTCCTGGTCTCCGCGCACCGCATCTCCGGCAACTTCGACAGCGCAGGCATGCTCCCGACCCAGCCGCCGGACGTGGACGGCTGGGACGCGGGCCTCGAGCTGCTCTCCTCCATCGGGCTGCTCGAGATCGCGAACCTCGCCAGGGACGCGGTCGTCGACCGGACCTACCAGGAGCAGGAACTCGGACTGGACATCTCCACGCTTCTTCCCGACGGGCCGCAGCAGGCGGCCGACGTCATCGACCACTGGGCCCACTGGCTGAGGCTGGAGGTGACTGCCGCGGAGCGCGATCTCCTGATCGAGTACATGGACACGGCCCGCTACGCGAACGGAGAAGTGCATGACTCACCCTTCGATCCAGATGATCTGGGGCATCTCGACGAGCGCCTGCGGGGCCTCCTGTACATCCTCGCCCAACACCCGACCTTCATGCTGAGCTAGAAGCGAGACGCACCATGATGAACGCCAAGTCGAACCACATCATCGAGAACGAGGTCAGCAGACTGACTGGCCTTTCTCGCCGCGAGGTCCTGCGCCTGGGCTTTGGAGCCGTCGGCGCCGTGGGAGCGGCGTCCCTCGCTCCCCTGGCACACGCGACCACCAGCACGCCCAGGCCTCTCCCCTGGGTCGGCCCACGCCTGGTGATCGTGAACCTCAGGGGCGGCAACGACGGACTGAACACGGTCGTTCCCGTGAACCTGCAGGCCTACCACGAGCAGCGTCCGACCCTCGCCCTCACTAGCGGACAGACGCTCTCGATGAACGTCGGGCCCGGGGCGAGTACCCAGTACCGGTTGCATCCACAGCTCGCCGCCCTGCAGTCCGCCTTCTCCGACGGCGACCTGGCCGTCTTTCAGAAGGTCGGCTACCCGGGCGCGAACGAGAGCCACTTCGAGAGCGAGACGATCCTCAGCCGTGCCCAGAGGGACATCAGCACCGGCACAGGCATCGACACCAGCGGCTGGATCGCGCGCCTGACCGACACCCTCGGCACTTCGCCCACAGCGGCGGTCGCCGTTGGCATGGGCCACCCCGAAGAATTCCGCGGCAGCGCGTCGCCCTTGCTCAGCATCGGCTCCAACCTGTCCAGCTTCGAGTTCGATGTGGACTCGCCCTACGGCAACACGAACGACCCGCACCGCAAGGCCACCGTCCGGGCCATCCTGGACCAGTTCCAGGGTTCCTCGGCCCTCGCGAATTCGGTTCGTGACGCGCAGGCGGTGAGCCACGACCTGGTGGACTTGATCGCCGACGCCGAGGCCTCCTACGCGAGCACCATCTCCTATCCGGAGAACAACGCAGTCGCCACCCAACTGCAGACGATCGCCAAGCTGATCCAGGGCGGCTTCGAGACCAACGTCTACTGCATCTCCAAGGACCGCTTCGATACCCACTCCGCCCAGGGGTCGCTGCACTCCGAGCTGCTGGGTCTCCTCGACGGCGCCCTGAGCGCCTTCTCGGACGACCTGGTCGAGATGGGAGCCTGGAACGACACGATCGTCCTCGTCGTCTCCGAGTTCGGCCGGCGCAGCTTCGAGAACGGCTCCTTCGGAACGGACCACGGTTCGGCAAACACGATGCTGGCCCTCGGCGGATCGGTCGTCGGCGGCGTCTATGGGGAGCCGATCACGGATGCAGACCTGACCGACGTGGAAAACCTCGAGTACGCCCTCGACTTCCGGTCGATTTACAAGGAGATCGTCGGGGACCACTTCGGAGTCGGCGCGCAGGGAATGGCCGACATCTTCCCCGAGCCGCTGGAGATCGAGACGAACCTCGGGTTTCTCTAGCAGGGGTCCTCCGCAAGATCTTGCTACAGGGCGGTTCGCGCGTCGGCAGCGGCGCGCGAATCGTTATATTCCCCAGCATGTATCGCCGAACCCTGATGGGGTCGCTCCTCGTGGTGGCGTCCGCGATCGGCGGCGCGTGCAGGGACACAGGTCCGGCGCGTGACGCGCCGAACCTGCTCATCATCACGCTCGACACGACGCGTGGGGATCGCCTGGGATGCTACGGCTACGACGAGGCCGTCACTCCGCGCATCGACGCCCTGGCCGCTTCGGGGACATGCTTCGAGCGCGCCTTCTGCCCCACACCCTTCACCCTGCCGTCCCACTCGACGCTGCTGACGGGTAACCACCCGCCTGGACACGGCGTGCACGTGAACTATTCCGGGCGCGTGGCGGTCTCGGACGAGATCCACACCCTGGCACAGGTGCTGTCCTCGCGCGGCTACCGCACGGGGGCCTTCATCGCCGCCCGCGTCCTGAACGACCACTGTGGCCTGGCGCGCGGCTTCGAGCGCTATTCCGACATCGAGGCCCTGCCGGGCGACGACCCCGAAGGGCCCGAGCGCCTGGCCCGTGCCGGCGACCTCGTCTGCGATGACGCGCTGGAGTGGCTCGAAGAGGATGGGCCAGGACCGTTCTTCGGCTGGGTGCATTTCTTCGACGCCCACGACCCCTACACGCCGCGCGAGGGGTTCGAGGACATCGGCGCCCATCCCTACGACGGCGAGATCGCCTTCGTCGACACGCAGGTCGGGCGCCTGCTCGACTGGCTGGAAGAGCGCAAACTGACGGAACGCACCCTGGTCGTCCTCTGCGGCGACCACGGCGAGGGCCTGGGAGAGCACGGCGAAGAGACCCACGGCCTGTTCGTCTACGACTCGACCATGCGCGTCCCACTGATGATGGCGCGCCCCGGAACGGTGGTCGGCGCTCACCGCCCCAGCGCGACCGTGGGGCTGGTCGATGTCATGCCGACCATACTCGCCCAGCTCGATATCGCCGCGCCCGCCGAGATCGAAGGCCGCGACCTCTCGCCCATGCTCGCCGGAGAGGACCCCGAAGGCGGGTTCGCCTACTTCGAGAGTGAGTACGGCATGCGCACCATGGGCTGGGCTCCCCTGCGCGGCTGGATCGAGTTTCCCTGGAAGTACACCGAAGCGCCATTACGGGAGCTGTTCCACCTGCAAGACGACCCCGGGGAGACCGAGAACCTCCTGGAGGCCCGACCAGAGATCGCGCAGCGAATGAGGAGTGCCCTGGAGGAGTTCCGCGCGCGTACGCCGCGGCGCGAGGTGACCGAGGTCACCAGCGAGACGGACGAAGCGCGCGAGCTGGCGATGCTGGGCTACCTCGCGAGCGACTTCGAGCTCCCCGAGGGAACCCGGATCGAGGAGCTGCGGGACCCGCGGGACGCCTACGACGTGTACTGGAGGACCAAGCACGCCGCCGACCTGATGAAAGAGGACCGCCTCGACGAGGCCCTCGCGCTCATCGAGCCCCTGACCGCCCTGAGCCCCGAGTCGGCGCGCATCTGGACCGTGCTGGGAGGCGTGCGCCTCAAGCTCGGGAAGTTCGCGGGCGCGGCGCAGGCGTATCGCGAGAGCCTGGCTCGTAACCCAGACCGGCCAGCCTGCATCATGGGCCTGGGCGACGCCCTGCGCGGCCAGGGGCTCGCGAGCGAGGCGATCGTCGAGTACGAGCGCTGCATACGGATCGACCCGACCCTCGGCCAGGCCCACAGCCGCCTGGGGCTGCTGCGCGCGGGCCGGGGCGAGATGGACGCCGCCCTCGACGCCCTGCAGCGCTTCGTGGAGCTCGAGCCCGCTTCCCCCAACGCGCGCTTCAACCTGGCGGGCGTGCTCATGCGGAGCGGGCGCGCGGATGAAGCCCTCTCCGAGCTGAGGACCGCCCTGCGCCTGGACCCCGCCTGCAAGCAGGCTCATGTGGGCCTCGCCAGGATCCTGGAGAGCAGCGGCCAGCACGAGCACGCCATCCGCGCCCGGCGCACGGCGCTCGCCCGGCTCCCCGGCGACCCCGATCTGGGCGCAGGCTTGGCCTGGCTCCTGGCCACGAGCACGCGCGACGACCTGCGATCGCCGGACGAGGCACTGATCCTGGCCCACGGAGCCCGTGACGCCGAGCCCTCCAACCCGCGCTTTGGCGACGTCCTCGCCGCCGCACAAGCTGCCGCCGGCGACTTCGCAGGGGCCTCTGCAACGGCCGAGCAGGCCCTCGCCCAGGCACGCGGTGTACTCCCTGCGGCCTTCGTCGCGAAGCTAGAGGCGCGCCTTCTCCTCTACCGGAGCGGGCAGGCTCACCGGGAGTGACGGCTCGCTCGCCGGCCCATAGACTGTCCGCATGCCCCCCAGCAGCAACGGCCGGCGCGACCTGCTCATCGCCAACGGGCAAGGATTCTGGGGCGACTCGATCCTCGGGCCCGTGCGCCTGGTCGAGGAAGGTCCCCTGGACTACCTGACCCTCGACTACCTGGCGGAGGTCACGATGAGCATCATGCAGAAGTTGCGCTCGCGCGACCCCTCGCGGGGCTACGCGACCGACTTCGTGACGCTCATAGACCGCATCCTCCCCAAGCTCGTCGAGCGCGACATCCGGGTCATCGCCAACGCCGGCGGTGTCAATCCCCACGCCTGCAAGGACGCCCTGCTGGAGGTCATCGCGCGTCACGGCGTGGAGGGCCTGCGGGTCGCGGTGGTCGAGGGGGACGACATCCTCGGACGCCTCGACGAGTTGACCGACGCCGGCGAGCAATTCGTCAACATGGACACCGGTCAGCCCTTCGCAGAGGTGCGCAACCGCATCACCAGCGCAAACGTCTACCTGGGCGCCTTCCCCATCGCCGAGGCCCTGGCGCAGGGGGCACGGATCGTCATCACCGGCCGCGGCACGGACCCGGGGCTCGTGCTCGGGCCCATGATCCACGAGTTCGGGTGGAGCGTGGAAGACCTAGATCTGCTCGCGGCGGGCACGGTCGCCGGGCACATCGTCGAGTGCGGCGCACAGTGCACCGGCGGAAACTACACGGACTGGCGCTCGATCGAGGACATGGCCCGCATCGGCTACCCGATCATCGCCGCGCAGGCCGACGGCGAGTTCGCCGTCACCAAGCACGAGGGCACCGGCGGCCGCGTCGACATCGACACGGTCACGCACCAGCTGGCCTACGAGATGGGCGATCCGGCGAACTACGTGACGCCCGATGTGATCGCCGACTTCACGAGCTTCCACCTCGACCAGGACGGTGCGGACCGCGTGCGCGTCGGAGGCGTCACGGGTGCGCCGCCGACACCAACCTACAAGGTCTCGATGTCCTATCGGGACGGTTGGAAGGCAGTCGGTCAACTCACGGTCGCGGGGCCCGATGCAATCGACAAGGCGCGCCTGTGCGCGGAGATCGTCTGGGACCGCCTGCGCCTCGACGGCGTGGAGTACGCTCCCGAGGAGCGCATGGTCGAGATCGTCGGCGCCAACACCTGCCACGCCGGGATCGAGGCCGCGGACGCGACGGATCCCTCGGAGGTCATCCTGCGCATGGGCGTCAAGGGCCCGGACCGCGACAAGGTGAACCGCTTCGGACCGGAGCTGGTCCCCCTGGTGACCAGCGGGCCGCCAGGCGTGACCGGATTCGCCGGCGGCCGACCGAAGGCGACCGAGATCATCGGCTTCTGGCCCGCACTCGTGGACAAGGAGCTGATCGAGACACGGGTCGAGGTCTTCGACGCGCCCGCAACCTGAACGATCCCGAACCGCCATGCCCACCGTATCCCTCGCGCGCATCGCTTCCGCCCGCTCCGGTGACAAGGGGCGCGGCTCCAACGTGGGCATCATCGCGCGCTCGGGCGCGGCCTACGCGTTCCTGAAGGAGGCACTGACGGAGGACGCGGTGCGCGCGCACATGCACGCCATCAACCATGGAGCAGTGACGCGCTACACTGCGGACAACATGCTCGTACTCAACTACCTGCTGGCCGACAGCCTGGGAGGCGGCGGGTCAGAATCCCTGCTGACCGACGCCCAGGGCAAGACCCACGGCCTCGGGCTCCTGCGCATGGAGCTGGATGTCCCCCAGGCGGTACTGGACGCCACACCGGCTCCGTGACGGTCATGGACCTCGCGCTCGAGACCCGAGAGAAGGCCCGCCGCATCGGTTGCCGGATAGTGCTCCCCGAGGCCGGCGACCCCCGCGTGCGCCAGGCCGCGGCGAGCCTCGCGGCCCAGGGTCTGTGCGAGCCCGTCCTGATCGACGACGGCACGATGGGGGCCGCTCCGACGAGTATCGAGGTGCTGCACCCCGAACGGGACGCGCGCTTCGAGGGCTTCGTCGCGGAGTACCACGAGCTGCGCAAGGAGCGCGGCACGACCGAGGAAGAGGCCCGCGAGCGCGTGCTCGACCCGCTGGTGTTCGGCGCCTTCCTGCTGCGCAGCGGTGACTGCCAGGGCGCTGTCGCCGGGAGCGCCACGGCCTCGGCCAACGTGCTGCGCGCAGGCATCCAGGTGGTGGGCACGGCGAAGGGCATCGACACGGTCTCCTCGAGCTTCCTGATGCTGCTCGCGGACTCGGTCCTGACCTTCGCTGACTGCGGGGTCGTGCCCGAGCCGACCGCGGAGCAGCTCGTGGACATCGCTCTGGCGTCCGCCGAGAGCCACCGGCGGCTGGCTGGCCAGGCCCCGCGAGTGGCCCTGCTCTCCTTCTCGACCAGGGGATCGGCCGACCATCCGCGGGTGGATAGGGTCCGCACGGCGGCGGAGCTGCTGGCGCAAAGGGCGCCGGATCTGTGCTGCGACGGCGAGCTTCAGGTCGACGCCGCGCTGGTCCCCGACGTCGCCGCCTCGAAGGCGCCCCGTTCCCCCCTCGCCGGACGCGCAAACGTCCTGGTCTTCCCCAATCTGGACTCGGGCAACATCGCCTACAAGCTGGTCCAGCGCCTGGCCGGGGCGAAGGCCCTGGGCCCCCTCGTCCAGGGTCTGGCCCGGCCTTACATGGATCTCTCACGGGGATGCACGGCGGAGGACATCCTGGACACGGCCTGCATCGCGGCGGTGCTCTCGACATGAGCGGACGCTACTTCCCGACCTTGCTGCTCGTGATCTGCTGCGCGTCGGCGTGCTCGAGCTTCTCGAGGCCGGTCGAGATCGACCGACAGCGCGTCACCCACCCCTCAGGTGTCGAGTTCGAGGACATCATCAAGGGCATGGGTCGCGCCGCTCGCAAGGGCCGAAGCGTGACACTGGAATACACCGCCTGGCTAGAGGACGGGACGCGCTTTGACTCGAGCCTCGACCGCGGGCGGCCGCTGACCTTCATCCTCGGCGCAGCGCCCCTGTCGGGCTGGGACATTGGGATCCCCGGGATGCGGGAAGGCGGTGAGCGCAGGCTCTTCGTGCCTAGCGAGCGAGCCTACGGTGAAGCCGGCCTGCCCGGGCTCGTGCCCCCCGGTACACCCCTGGAGTTCCTGATCGAGCTCCTCGAAGTCACGCTGGAGCCAGACGAGCGGGATCGCTGATGGTACGGCGGGCGCGCCGACCAGGTGGCGGCCGGGAGCGCGCGATACCTACGAGAGGAGCGGGCCCCGAGGGACCCGCTCCTGCGTTCACTGCGTGCAGTTGCGCTCAGCCCTGGACGACCTCGCCCGTGACGGGGCAAGTCTTCTGGCCTTCGGAGCGCTCTGCTTTGGAGGCCGAGCACTCGCTCTTCGCGCCCTCGGAGGAGCACTCGCTCTTGGACGCGCAAGCTGCGGCGTCGGCGTCGGAGCACTCGCCGGCTCCTGCGCAGCACTCGCTGGCGGGGGCTGCGGCGGAGCTCGCGTCCTCGACCTGGGTCGAGTCGTTGGAGGCGCACGCGAAGCAGGTGGCGGCAAGGGCAAGGCCGATGATCAGTTTCTTCATGTTCTTCAGTTGTGTGGCCGGCCGGTATGGGTGTGCCGGCCTGTGGTTCAATTCGCCCGCTGGGCCCGATCAGCTGCTGGAATCCAGATTCTGGAATCCCAATCCTGCGGGGGCCGCGCCGGGCGGTTGTCAAAAAACCCCGGGCGACCATCGCCCAGGCTTCTCCAAGCTACGGATGCTTCGCCCGCGCGTGGTGGCAAACTCCAGTAAAACCATCGTGAAGGGAGATTCGCGAGATGAGAGACCAATCTGAGCCCTCCCAGGCCGGTCGAGAGATCGATCTACACGGCTTGAGACCCGAGCAGGCCCTGCGAAGCCTGTTCAGCGGCCTTCAGACCGCCCGCGTCCGGGGCTGGACGAAGGTGGTCGTCATCACCGGCCGCGGCTGGGGCAACGCCCGCCAGGAGCCGATCCTGCGGGGCAAGGTGGAAACCTGGCTGCAAGGGCAGCAGGCCCGCCGCGTGGGGGTGAAGTCCTTCAGCCGCCAAAGCCACGGAGGCGCTCTCGATGTGAACCTGAGGGCGCCGGGAGAGGCCGAGGGAGCTTGACGGGAGCCGACCCGGCCGCACCATAGGCCCCTGCCGGTCGAGGAGCGCTCGGCCGGGGAATGACCATGAGGAGCATTAGCGTGAGGCACACCTTCCACAGCCTGGCCGTGATCGCAGCGCTGACCCTGTCCGGCTGCCTGTCCCCTTCGGCCGAGCTCGAGAGCATGCACGCCAACAGCATGCGGGAGATCGGCCAAGGCAATCTCATGACCTCCCTCGGAACCGAATACGAGGAGAACCAGCAGCGGCGCATCGAACGCGTACACGAGCTCGCACGCTCGGGCGACGTCAGCAGCGCGGACGACCACTACTACGCCGGGTTGATCCTCGCTTCTTCCTCTCGGAGGGAAGACCTGGAGCTAGCGCAGACCATGGGCCTCGCGGCGGGCGAACTGGGCGAGCCGCGCGGCTACCGGATCGCCGCCGAGGTCATCGACAAGGGCCTGCGCATCAAGGGCGAGCCCCAGCGCTACGGGACGCAGATCAGCTACCTGCCGGTGTTGAAGGAGTGGCGGCTCGATCCGCTCGATCCGCGCACGACAGACGAAGAGCGGCGCGCCATGGGAGTGGCGCCGCTGGCCGAGCTGAAGGAGCGCGAGCGCCTGGTGAACCTGCCCGCGAAGATGGACGCCGGCGGCGAACAGGCGCCCTAGCCGCCATCCCTACAGCGACAGCCATGAGGCCCTCTTCCGTCACGGCTCGCGCGGCCCTGTTCCTCGGCACGCTCGCCCTATTGGGGGGCATCGGAGAGATCGGCCTGCGCCTGGCCGATTACTACCCCCTGCGAGAGCTCCACGCCCAGGACTGGCACGAGTCGTTCATCCGCGCCTCGGAGGACCCCGTACTGCGTTACGAGCTAGTCCCCGGAGCCACCGGATACGGCTGGGGCTGCAAGATCGAGATCAACAGCCACGGATTCCGGGGCAAGGAGGTCTCCCTCGCGGCGCCCGCGGAAGTCATCCGGATCGCGGCCATCGGCGACTCGGTCACCTTCGGCAACAAGCTCCCGGTGGAGTACGCCTACCCCGCGCAGCTCGAGTCGTCCTTGACCGACAACGGGTTCGCGGCGGAGGTGCTGAACCTGGGAGTCGGAGGCTACGACATCCTGCAGAGCGTGGTCTTCCTGGAGCGCACGGGGCTCGCCTTCCACCCCGACGTCGTCGTCCTCGGCTACTGCGTCAACGACATAGGCGCCGTCTCGCTCTCGCGCCACTACATCGAGGGCGCGGACGAGTACAGCGCTTGGATCTATGGCCTACGCATAGCCCAGTGGTTTCGAGTCAAGCGCGACTTCAATGAGCTCATGGCCGATCTCACGGAGCGCAACGAGCCCGATCGCTTCCGACTCGAAAACGAGGGGTTCATCGCAAGCTTCGATGACGATCCGACGATGCTGGCCCAGCTGCGCGACGTCGAGAAGCTACTGCGAGACTTCGACATCCCGGACGGACACGCCTACCTCCCCTGGTACGCGTCGGTGCCCCACGTGGGGAAACTGCGCGCCTCCCTGGGGCGGCTCGCGCAACTGGCGCAGGAGCACGGCTTCCGACCGCTCGTCGCGATCATCCCGGTCCTGGGCGAAGGCGGGATGAACATCCTCTACGACCGGGCCTACGCCCTGGTGGAGATGGAAGCCCGCCGTGCCGGCCTGGACGTGGTCACCATGCGCACCATCGTGCGCGCCAACCGCCCTTCAACCCTGCGGGTCGAGCGCATGGACTTCATCCACTACAACGAGCGCGGCAACGCCGTGGTCGCACGCCGGATCGGGGGCTGGCTGGTGGAACAGGGCCTGTTCGAGCGCTGACGGATTCCCACTGGAAAGGACCGGGGAACCGTCCCAAGGAGTGATATCATTCCATCTGGATTGCAAGATATCTACGCTCCATGATCGGTCTCACCAGTACTTCGCGCCTACTCAAGGCCCTGGCGGAGGAGACGCGCCTGCGCATCCTCCACCTGCTGGCCCGCGAGGAGCTGTCGGGCACGGACCTGATGGAGATCCTCAATGTGGGCCAGAGCCGGATCTCCACCCACCTCGCGCTCCTGAAGGAGGTCGGCCTGGTCAACGACCGGCGCGTCGGGCGCCGCACGCACCACTCGATCGCCCCCGGCCCGGCCGCCGGCCTGTGGGAGATGGCCCTCGCTGCCAGCGGCACGACGCCCGAGTTCGAGGCCGACCTGGCCGGACTCGAGGCCCTGCGCGCGCGGCGCAAGGAGGCCACGCGCGCGTACTTCGATCGCGTCGCCGCCACCTTCGGCGAGGAGCTGCTACCGGGCCGCACATGGGAAGGCCTGGCGCGCGCCCTGCTCCAGCTCGCGCCCCGCGGGCGCTACATCGACCTCGGCATCGGCGACGGCCTGCTGACCCTCATGCTGGCGGAAGTCGCCGAGACCGTGACGGCTGTGGACATCTCGCCCGAGATGCTCTCCCAGCTCGAACGACGCGCCCGCGAGCGAGGGATCGAGAACATCGATTGGATCGAGGCGGAGATCGAGGACTTGCCCCTGCCCGACGCCTCCCACGAGTGCGCCGTCCTCAGCCAGGCCCTTCATCACGCAGCTCTCCCCGAGCGAGCATTGCGGGAAGCGTGGCGCGTGCTCGCACCTGGTGGCCGCGTCCTGGTGATCGACCTCCTGGCCCACACCGAGGTGTGGGTGCGCGACAAGCACCAGCACGAGCACCTGGGCTTCACGGAGGCCGCCCTCTCCAACCTCCTGACCACTGCCGGGTTCGAGCATGTCCGCGTCCAGCGCGCTGCTCGCGACCCCCACCCCCCCCACTTCATGACCCTGGTCGCCACGGGAATCCGAACATGACCTCTCCCTCGATCCTCTCGGCGCTCGACCTCCGGGTGCTCGTCATGGACGGCGCCATGGGAACCCAGATCCACGCCGCCGACCTGGAGCTGGAGCGGGACTATCACGGCCAGGAGAACTGCTGCGAGATCATCAACCTCACGCGGCCCGAGGTCGTGCGCTCGATCCACGAGGCCTACCTGGCTGTGGGCTGCGACGCCGTCGAGACCAACACCTTCAGCGGCGGCGCCCTGGTCCTGGCCGAGTTTGACCTCGCCGACCGCACGCGAGAGATCAACCGTGCCGCGGCGATCATCGCCCGCGAGGCTGCCGACGGCTTCGCGACCTCCGAGCGGCCGCGCTTCGTCCTCGGCTCCATGGGGCCCGGCACCAAGCTGCCGACCCTCGGTCAGGCCACCTACGCCCAGCTCAAGGCGTCCTACACGGAGCAGGCCCTGGGCCTGACCGACGGCGGCGTGGACGCCTTTCTGATCGAGACCTGCCAGGACCCCTTGCAGACCAAGGCCGCGATCAGTGCCGCCCTCGCTGCCCGGGCGCAGGCGGGGACCGAGACCTCCATCTTCGTCAGCGTCACGATGGAGGTCACCGGCACGATGCTGGTCGGCACCGAGATGGCCGCGGCCCTGGCACTGCTCGACCCCTATCCGATCGATCTCCTTAGCCTCAACTGCGCCACGGGACCGCGCGAGATGGGCGAGCACGTGCGCCTCCTCGGCCAGGCCTGCACGAAGCTCATCGGCGTCTACCCCAACGCCGGCCTGCCGCAACTGGTGGACGGCCAGCCCTTCTACCCCCTGACGCCCGAAGAACTCGCCGACTGGTTGCAGCGCTTCGTGGAGGAAGACGGCGTGAACCTCGTCGGAGGCTGCTGCGGAACGACCCCCCAGCACCTCGAGGCCGTCGTGCGCGCCATCGGGGAGCGCGCGCCTCGCGAGCGCAAAGTGGACACCCCTCCACAGGTGACGAGCATCTACGGAGCGACCACCCTGGAGCAGGAGTCCTCGGTACTGCTGATCGGCGAGCGCTCCAACGCCAGCGGCAGCCGCGCGTTTCGACAGCACCTGCTCGAGGAGAATGTCGACGCGATGGTCCAGATGGGGCGCGAGCAGGTGCGCGACGGGAGCCACGTACTCGATGTCTGCGCGGCCTATGTCGGGCGCGACGAGATGGTGGACATGACGCGCGTGATCGAACGCTACCGAACGGATGTGCCCGTACCGTTGATGATCGACAGTACGGACGAGAAGGTCCTGCGCGAGGCTCTGGAGCTCTGCGGGGGGCGCTGCATCATCAACTCCATCAACCTCGAGGACGGACTCGAGCGCTGTGAACACGTGCTGCCCTTGGCCAGAGAGCACGGCGCGGCGGTGGTCGCCCTGACGATCGACGAGGAGGGCATGGCCAAGACTGCGGACGAGAAGGTCCGCATCGCGCGCCGCATCCACGATATCTGTGTCGATGATCACGGCTTGCGATCGGAGGACCTGCTCTTCGACGTCCTGACCTTCACCATCTGTACCGGCAACGAGGACGATCGGCGCCTCGGCCTGGAGACCCTCGAAGGAATCCGTCGGGTGAAGGAGGAGTTGCCGGGCGTCGGGCTGCTGCTCGGACTCTCAAACATCTCCTTCGGCATCAACCCCGCGGCCCGCCACGTACTCAACTCGGTCTTCCTGCACCACGCTCAGGAGGCCGGCCTGACGGCCGCGATCCTCCACTCCGGTCGCATCGAGCCCCTGCACCACATCGACGAGAAGGTGCGCCAGATCGCCGAGGACCTGATCTTCGACCGGCGGCGGCCGGGCTACGACCCGCTGGGGGAGTTCATGGGGCTGTTCGAGGGCGTCGGCGTGAAGGCCCGCGCGGAGCGGGCCATACCTGAGGACGTCTTCGATCGCCTCCAGTGGCGCATCGTCGAGGGCGAACGCGAGGGCCTCGAAGCCGATCTCGACCTCGCCATGGAGTCACGCCCCGCCCTGGAGATCATCAACACGGTACTGCTGGCCGGCATGGGCATCGTCGGTGACCTGTTCGGCCGCGGGGAGATCCAACTCCCCTTCGTCCTGCAGTCCGCCCAGACGATGAAGAACGCCGTGCGCCACCTCGAGCCTCACCTCGACCGCGTGGAAGGCGACACGCTCGGAAAGATCGTGATCGCGACGGTACGCGGGGATGTACACGACATCGGCAAGAACCTGGTGGACATCATCCTCTCGAACAACGGCTACACGGTCTACAACATCGGGATCAAGCAGCCGATTCAGCACATCCTCGACGTCGTGCACGAGCACGACCCTGACGCGGTCGGCATGAGCGGCCTGCTCGTCAAGAGCACGGTCATCATGCGCGAGAACCTCGAGGAGATGAACAACCGCGGCGTCGATATCCCCGTAATCCTCGGCGGCGCCGCCCTGACGCGCAAGTACGTCGAGGACGACTGCCGGCGGATCTACAAGGGCCCGCTCTACTACGCGCGTGACGCCTTCGAGGGCCTGGACACCATCGCGCGCATCGTCGCCGGTGAAGAGCGACCCCAACCCATGGCACCGGCCTCCCCATCGTCCGCGAAGGCCGTCGCGCAGGCGGCCGAGGCCGTCACCGAGGTGGGCGGGAGGCCCGAGCTCAGCGAGGACCCCGGACTGCCCACGCGCCCCGATATCGAGCGCGACATCGAGTACCCCGCGCCCCCTTTCCTGGGGCACCGACTGATCGAGTCGATCCAGCTCCAGAGCGTGATGCCCTACATCAACGAGAAGACGCTCTTCCACTTTCAGTGGGGCTACCGGCGCAAGAATAGCTCCGTCGACTCGCACCGGCGCTTCACCGAGGAGCACGTCCGCCCCATCTACCACGAACTGATGAAGCGCTGCGACGCCGAGGAGATCCTGCAGCCCAAGGCGGCTTACGGCTACTGGCCGTGCACGCCCGAGGGCGACACGCTCGTCCTGCTCGACCCGCAGGACCTGGGGCGGGAGGTCGCCCGCTTCGACTTCCCTCGCCAAAATGGCAAGAAGAACCTCTGCATCTCGGACTTCTTCCACTCCAGAAATGGAACGCCGGACACCGTCGCCCTGCAGGTCGTGACCGTCGGACAGGATGCATCCGACACGGCCCGCGAGTGGTTCGCCGAGGATCGCTACCAGGACTACCTGCACCTGCACGGTCTGTCCGTCGAGACCGCCGAGGGTCTCGCTGAGTACGTGCACCGCCAGATCCGCGGCGAGCTCGGATTCGCGGGCGAGGACGCGCGCGAGATGCGCCAGCTGTTCAAGCAGGGGTATCGGGGTTCGCGCTACTCCTTCGGCTACCCTGCCTGCCCGAACCTCGAGGACCAGGAACAGATCCTCGCCCTCCTGCACGCCGACGAGCTGGGCATCGAGATCTCCGATGAGTTCCAGCTCTGGCCCGAACAGTCGACCTCAGCCATCGTGGTCCACCATCCCGACGCCCGCTACTTCACGATCTGAACATGCTCGAACGCATCCTCGAAACCGAAGCCATGGACTCGATCGCGGAGACCGAGAGCTACGACTCCATGGATCACACAGCGGCCAACAACTCCTTCGTCGGGCGCCTCTTCGACCTCGGTGCGAGCGGGCGCATGCTCGACATCGGCACGGGGCCGGGACACATGCCACCGCTGATCTGTGACCGTGACCCCGACGCGACGGTGGTCGGCGTGGACCTCGCCCAGCACATGATCGCCGCCGCGAAGAACAACCTCGCCAAGACCACCCACGGAGCGCGCATCGAATACGTCCACATGGACGCCAAGGGGCTCAATTTTGCCGACGGCGAGTTCGACACGGTGTTCTCCAACACGATCCTGCACCACATCCCCGACCCGCGGCCCTTCCTGAGGGAGGCCCGGCGCGTCCTGCGGCCCGGAGGCACACTCCTCGTACGCGACCTCTTCCGACCGCCCTCCCGGGAGCAGCTCGAGGCCCTCGTCGCAGCCCACGCGGGCGAATGCACTGAACACCAGCGCGGGTTGTTCGCCGACAGCCTGCACGCCGCCTTCTCTCCCGAAGAGTTCCGGGATCTGGCAGACGAGAGTGGCCTCAAGCTGGCCGAGATCGTGATCGACAGCGACCGGCACATGTCCCTCCAGGCCCGGGCCGCGCACTGAGGCCGGGTGTGGAAGAAGGGGCGATGAAGCACTCTACACCCGCCGGCGAGCTGGCGCTGACCCTGGGAGGTGGCGGAGCGCGTGGCGCCTACCAGCTCGGCCTGCTATGCCACCTCGCGCGCCGATTCCCTGACCTGGAGGTGCCAATCCTGACCGGGGTCTCCGCCGGCGGAATCAACGCGGCGTTCCTCGCCAACCACACGGGCAACTTCGCGCAGAAGGTCGAGGGCCTGCTAGAGCTGTGGCGCGGGATCACCGTCGACCAGGTCTTTCGGGTGGACGGCCGCTCGCTCTTCTCGCACGTCCTGCGCGGACTCGCCCAGCTCGCATGGTTCGGCGGCCGCGGAGGCTCGAAGGAGCTCCACGGAATGGTGGACACGAGTCCCCTGCGGGCACTCCTGGAGCGCAGCCTGGGGGGCGGGGACGGCGATCTGCCGGGCATCGAGAGCAACCTCGCCCAGCGCGATCTGCGTGCCGTCGCCCTGACGACCACGCGCTACGACACGGGCCAGACCGTGGTCTGGACGCAAGGCAGAGACATCTCCCTCTGGAAGCGCCCGCAGCGACTCGCGCGGGCCACCGCTCTGGGAGTGGAGCACGTCATGGCCTCCGCCGCCCTGCCCTGGCTGTTTCCGGCGGTGCAGATCGGAAAAAACTGGTACGGGGACGGCGGCGTGCGCCTGCACGCGCCCCTCGCGCCCGCCATCCACCTGGGCGCAAGTCGCATCTTGGCCATCTCGACCCGCTACGGGCGCAACGATGCGGAGGTCGACCTGACAAAGACCGACCTCTACCCAGCCCCAGCCCAGGTCGCCGGGATCTTGCTCAACTCGATCTTCCTCGACCTCCTCGATCAGGACGCCCACAACCTTGAGCGCGTCAACGAGCTCCTGGCGCGCATTCCCGAGCAGGAGCGCGGCGACCTGCGACCGATCGACCTGCTCGTCCTGCGCCCTTCCCGTGATCTGGGCAAGCTGGCTGACGAGTACGAACCGACCCTGCCGCCGCTCTTCCGCTTCCTGACCCGCCGTCTGGGCACGCGCGCGAGCCGCAACCAGGACTTGCTGAGTCTGATCATGTTCCAGCCCGACTACATCGAGCAGCTCATCTCGACCGGCGAACGAGATGCCGAGGAACACGCGGACGAGATCGCGGAGTTCCTGACCTAGAAACCTCTCCGCCAGGAGGCGAGCAAGGAAAAGTCCGGACCGGTGGCCGCGACCAGGTCCTCGTGGAAGCTGATGGAGAGGGTCGAGGCGTCACCCGCATCCCAGACCACCCCCAGGCCCAGGTCCAGGATCTCGCGGTCGATCTCCTCAAGCGGTATGGACTTCACCATCGGACCGCTCCAGAAGAACTGGGCCAGGAGGGACACGGAGTCGTTCCAGCGGTACTCGCCACCGAGCTGAAAGTCGAACGCGTCCCTCAGTTCGTGAGCAGCGGAGGAGCGAAATCCCTCCGACTGGCCGGGTACGCGCCACGATAGCCCAAAGGTGGTCGTCACCCGGCCGAGGTTCTTTTCCCCCACCAGGCCCAGACCGTAGTCGAGGGCTCCGTTCCCAAAGCCCGCCGACTCCGAGCCCGTGGGGACTTCGACGCCCAGGCGCCAGGCCAGGGCGGGAGCGTGCTCTCCTTCATCCTGGATGCGACTCGTGTAGACGACTGACAAGTCACCGAGGTCGAGGCGATCCTCCTCGAGGGTGTAGAGCAGGTCATCGCCGTCGGCGAGTGTCATGGTCCACTGGTCGTTCTCGATCCGCTCCCGACCGCCGTCCGGCAGAGAGAGCAGCTCGTGCCAGGACTCGATGAAGGCGTCCAGGAACCCGCTGGTCGTGAAGAGCAGGGGCAACTCGACCTCGACGTCCGCGCGCCCGCTGAGTCCGTAGCGCATGCGCGGCGCGATCCGCAGCAGCTCACCGTCGAAGGCGGCGACCTGCGCGCCCTCGCTGTCCACCTCCTCGATGCTGCTGTAGGCGACGCCCAGGGCGAGCGCCGTTTGCCCGCGGGGAGTGGTCAGCGGCCGGCGCGGACGCAAGGCGAGCTGGGTCAGGGCCAGGGGGTGTTGGTTGCGCGCTCCGAGGGGGCCGCGCACGCGCGCGCGCGGATCCTCCGAGAACCCTGGCATGCTCGAGCACGCCGCGAGCACGAAGAGCACGGTCAGCGAGGCGAAGGGGCGGAAGCAATGCACGGCACGCGGAGCGGTCGGGTGGAGTGCACGCCAGGAGCGCGCAGCGAGAGGCGGGCAGCGCCGCCAGAGGAAAAACTGCTCAGCCGGCGAGTATAGCAGGCCGCGAGCCGCTCCCCTAGGAAACCGCGCACGGCTCGCCACCCTCCACGTACGCTGCGCGCGAGCCTTCAAGTCGGACCGTAACGCTCGGTCACCGCATCCCGAAATCGGTCCAGCAGCTCGCCGTAGGCCGCGACGCGGTCACTGTCCGGCTCCGTCGACGCCCCGGACTTCCGGACATGGGGCGCCGCGACCTCATCCGGCCCGACGTCCTCGCCGGCCTCGCGCCGACAGGTCCAAAGGGCCTGAAGCGCAGCCCCCAGGGCGGCGGACTCGGGCTCCTCGAGCTGGGTGACGGGGCAACGCAGGAGATCGGCCAGGATCTCGCGCCAGAGTGCATTCCCCGCGGCGCCACCGACCAGGTGAACGCCCTCGACTGCGATGCCCAGGGCGCGCATGCGCTCGACTCCCCAGGCCAAGTTCAGGCTCGTTCCCTCCAGGGCCGCGCGATAGAGCACGCCGGAACGCAGGTGGCCGGCGCGCATGCCGAGCAGGGTCCCCGCAGCCTCGGGCAGATCCGGAACGCGCTCGCCACTGAGGTAGGGTAGCCAGAGCAGGCCCTCGCAACCGATCGGCACCGAACGCGCCGCGGCGGTCAACTGCGAGTGATCGCCGCCGAACCCGCGCCGAACCTCCTCGCAGACGCCCGTCAGGTTCATCACGCACAAGAGCGGCAGCCAGCCGCCCACGGAGGAGCAGAAGGGAGCGATCAGCCCCGCCGGGTCGATCACGGGTTCCTCGGTGTAGCTGAAGACAGTGCCCGAGGTGCCGAGGCTGACGACGACGACTCCCGGCCGAGTGGCGCCGCTGCCCACGGCGCTCATCATGTTGTCGCCGCCGCCGGCGCTGACCAGCACGCCCTCCCCCAGGCCGAGCAGGGCGGCACCGTCAGCGTTCAGTCGGCCCGCCGCTCCACCCGGCGCGAGCAGAGGCGGGAGCAGCTCCGCGAGGCGCGGATCGACGACCTCCATCCGCGCGTCATCGAAGACACGCGAGACCGGATCGAAGAACCCCGTGCCCGAGGCGTCGCCGGCCTCCATGCAAGCGTGCCCGGTAAGCGCGAGATTGACGAAGTCGTGGGGGAGCAGCACGCGCCGCACGCGCTCCCAGCGCTGCGGCTCGTGCCGGGCGAGCCACCGGACCTTCGACGCGGTGAACCCCGTCGGAACTGGTCCTCCGAAGGCCTCCGAGAGCTCGCGCGCCTCGACGGCGGTAGAAGTGTCGCACCACAGCTTGGCGGGCCGCACGACCTCGCCGGCCGCGTCGAGGACCACCAACCCGTGCTGCTGGCCCGAGACTCCGACGCCTGAAAAGCGCGCCGCCTCGACGCCGTCTGCGTCCAGCAGTTCGGCCGCCACGGCGCGCACGGCGTCGATCCAGGTCGACGGGTGCTGCTCACAGACGCCCGGCCCCAGCCCCTCCAGCAGTCCGTAGGCCGCCGACGCACGGGCGACCACGCGCCCCGCCTCGGCGTCGAGGACCACGCCCTTGGTGCCCTGGGTCCCGACATCGAGCCCGAGAAAGAGGGTCATGGACGGCCGGGGCTCAGGCCCGCACCCCCATCAAGTGTTCCATCAAGATCTGGTCGAGGCGCTCGTAGCGCAGGCCGCGGGCCGCGATGGCGTCCACGTCGATCTCCAGCCCTCGCAGCGCCGCCCCCTTCTCGGCGCCGTACTCCCCGCAGAGAAGGGGGTCGATCGCCTCATCGCTCGGCACGGCGCAGAGCTCCCCGACCTCCGGGTCGGCGTCGAAGGAGCGCGCTCGCGCGCGCAGGATGTTGTAGGTCCGCATGCAACCGATGGCGAACTCCCAGACGCCGTCGATGTCCTCGGTGCGATAGGCGTGGGCGTCGAAGTGTCGCGGACCCTCGTAGGGCGCCGTGCCAGCCGTCCCCTCCAGCAGACGCACGACCAAAAATGCCTGCTTGAGGTCTTCCGATCCGAAGCGCAGGTCCTGGTCGTAGCGTCCGATGCGCTGGCCGTTCAGGTCGATGTGGAACAGCTTGCCCGCCTCCATGGCCTGGGCGACGCCGTGGGTGAACGAGAGGCCCGCCATGGTCTCGTGGGCGACTTCCGGATTGACGCCCACCATCTGAGAATGCTCGAGGGTCTCGATGAAGTGCAGCATGTGCCCGGTCGTGGGCAGGTACATATCGCAGCGCGGCTCGTTCGGCTTCGCCTCGAGGGCAAAGCGCGTGTCGTAGCCCTGGTCCTGGACATAACCACAGAGAAAGTCCAGCGCATCGCGGAAGCGCTTCAGCGCGTCCTGCGGGTCGCGGCAGGCGTCGGTCTCCGTTCCCTCGCGCCCGCCCCAGAAGACGTGGATGCGCGCACCGAGCTCCACGCCCAGGTCGATGGCGTCCATCGTCTTGCGCAAGGAAAAGGCCCGCACGCGCGGGTCGTTCGCGGTGAAAGCGCCGTCCTTGAAGATGGGGTGGCTGAACAGGTTCGTCGTCGCCATCGGGACGACCATCCCGCTCTCATCCAAGGCCGCCTTGAACCCGGCGACGATGCGGTCGCGCTGCGCTGCACTGGAGCCGAAGGGGATCAGGTCCTCGTCGTGCAGGTTCACGCCCCACGCGCCGCAGCGCGCGAGTCCGCGCACGAGATCGCAGGGATCCTGCGTCGGACGCACCGGCCCTCCGAAGGGATCGCGGCCGGGGTTGCCGACCGTCCACAGGCCAAAGGAGAACTTGTCTTCGGGTCGGGGATCGAATGTGTCCATTTGTCGGCTCGGCCGGTTCCTGGCTGGCGGGTGAGGGCGAGCCCGTATTGCACCCGGCTCGGGGGCCGGTTCCCACCCCGCAGCGGTCGCTTCCCCTCAGGAGGGCATTCAGTTCATGCCGGAGTGCACCCGCACGGAGAAGGGCAGGCTCGCGACCAGCCTCCCCTCCCGCTGCCGAAGCGTCTCGATGCGCTCGCCGGCAGCCCGCTCCCCGACGCGGCGCCGCGCCAGGTGGAAGAACAGCCCCTGATGGGCCGTCTCCGACGGCACCAGGTCGCGGTAGAGCGCGGCCAGTTCCCGGTCCTCGAGGTGCTCCTCCAGGAGTCGAAATCGCTCCAGGCTGCGGGCCTCGATCAGCCCGGCCACGACGAGGCGATCGAGGAGCGTGTCGCCCCGACCCTCCTTCGTGGCGTTCAGGAGAGCCTCCGCGTAGGGGTTCGCGCACAACCGGGTGAGGGCGCCGCCGCGCGCGTGCAGAATGCGCGTCACCATCGAGAAGTGCTGCATCTCCTCCTCGGCCATCGCGGCCAGCCGCTCGACCAGCAGCGCGTCGTCGGGGTGACGAGCGATCAGAGCTTGCGCGGAAGAGGCCGCCTTGAGCTCGCAGTGGGCGTGGTCGGCGAGCAGGGCGAGGGGTTGCTCGGCGACACGCCCCACCCACTCGGACGGCGTCCGCCAGGCGAGCTCGATCATTCCTCGCGGCCGGCGCCCGGCACCCAGAGCACATCGGCCCGGCCGCCGTCGTTGAGGGCGCGGGCGAAGACGAAGAGCAGATCCGAGAGGCGGTTGAGGTAATGCAGGGGCTCGGGCCCCATGCGATCGGCCTCCCCTTCGAGCCCGAGCAGCTCGACGAGGTGGCGCTCGGCGCGGCGGCAGACGGTGCGCGCCAGGTGCATCCACGCGGCGGGTGTGGTGCCACCGGCCAGGACGAACGACTTGAGGGGATCGAGGTCCTCGTTGACGAGGTCGATCAGCTTCTCGAGGCGCTCGGTGTAGACCGGTGTGATGCGCAGGGCGTCGTCCCCCGCACCGGGACACGAGAGGTCCGCGCCGAGGTCGAAGAGGTCGTTCTGGATGGCCCTCAGCCAGGCGCGGAAGGGCTCTTCCACATCCTGAGCCAGGGCCATCCCCAGCACAGCCGAAAGCTCGTCCACGCTGCCGTACGCCTCGACCCGAGGATGATGCTTCTCCACACGCTCCCCGCTCCCCAGAGCGGTCGTCCCGTCGTCTCCCGTCCGGGTGTAGATGCGATTCAACCTGACCATGTGCGCCTCCGTGGCCTGGAATCATAGCGTCCTGCGCAGCCCGTCACAGCAGGGGCGGGGGCAGGCGCAAGGTCGCGCCCCCCCAGGCGCACGAAGGAAACGGGGCAGCCAAGGTCGCGCTCACCGGGTAGTGCCGCGGGATGGCGCGCGACGGCGTAGGCGTCGAGCGGGGCGACACCGATCAGGATTTGGAGCGGGAAGTCCGACATGGCAGGCGGAGGAATCTCAGCGGGGCGGGCACAGACCACTCCGTGGCGTGGTCCGCGAGAGAGAATTACTAGAAATCAGCGCGGCTCTCAGGCCCCAGCGACGCCTCAGCGGGTGACACTGGAGCGACCAGCTCGATCATCGGATGGGTCGGACGCCTTTATCCAACCCGATGCTGTGTTTCGGCCCTGCGCAGGCGCTCCGCGCGCCCGGCCCTCTTTCCACCCCTCACCCACGAGACCCCAATGAGAATGAGAATCGCGGTCGGTGCCTTGCTGGCAATCCTATCCACGGAGTCCTCCGCCTTGCAGGGTTCGGCCCAGACCCAGCAACCGGTCATCTCCATCGGCGGACGCTCCTACTCGTCGTGGCAATCCTATGTGCAGTCTCCGTTCTTCAAGCAGAATGAGATGCACTGCATCACCCCCTCCCGCAACCCCACGATCAATCCCTCCTCCTCGTTCAACTTCTCGCCCTCCGACTGCGCCTACTACTCGACCAATCCCAACCCGATCTACGATCCGACGGTCACCTACACGATCCAGGTGGTCGTCCATGTCATCCAGCACTCGAACGGCCAGGGGGCCATCTCGAATGCGATGATCCAGAGCCAGATCGACGTCCTGAACGAGGACTTCCGGGCCATGGCGGGTACCAACGGGGCTCCCGGCACCGACGTGATGATCCAGTTCGAGCTGGCCACGCAGGATCCCCAGGGCAACCCGACGAACGGGATCACGAACAGCGTCAACACCCAGTGGTTCAACGACAACGGGGCCTACTGGAACAGCCTCGCCTGGGACACGAATCGCTACCTGAACTTCTACACCAATTCGGCCGGCGGCTACCTGGGCTACGTACCGGACCTGCCGCAAGGCGGCATCCCCGGGAGCAACGCCGACCGCGTGGTCATCCTCTGGTCGGCTTTCGGGCGCAACGCGCCGATCGGCCCGCCCTACAACCTCGGGCGGACCGCGACGCACGAGATCGGCCACTACCTCGGGCTGTGGCACACCTTCGACAACGGCTGCGGGAGTGCCAGCGCCTGCTACACCTCCGGTGATCTGATCTGCGATACGAACCGCGAGAGCCAGTCCACCAGCGGTTGCCCGGGGAACAAGACGAGCTGCGGTTCGCCCGACCCAATCCACAACTACATGGACTACTCGGACGACTCCTGCATGTGGGAATTCAGTTTCGAGCAGACCAACCGCATGCGCTGCACCCTCGAAAACTATCGGCCCAACGTGTACGGAGGAAGCGGTCCCCCGCCGCCCCCGCCGCCGCCCGGTGATGTGGTCTCGATCAACATCGATGTGGGCGCCAACGGCGCATTCCCGGCCCCGGCCTCCAGTTTCGCCGGCGCAGCGAGCCAGGCGGGCGTCTGGAACGAGGTCAGCGGCACTGCCAACAACGTGTCCCTCGACGAGCTCGACGGCTCCGGCAGCGGAGCAACCATCAGCGTCAGCGGAGGCAATGGAAACTTCGCCTCCAACAACTCCTCCACAACCGGAGACGTAGAGAGGCTGATGGACGACATTCAGGACGCAGGCACGTCCACATGGACGATCTCCGGCCTGGCGAGCGGGACATATGGCGTCTACGTCTACTCCTGGGCTCCCGATGACCCCAACGGCTTCTTCAGCAATGTCACCGTCGTGGGCGGTTCCAACGGGATCCAGACCTGCGGCGGCACGGGCTGGAACGGGAGTTGGATCCACGGCGGCCACTACGTCGCCGACCAGGTGAATGTCACGAACGGCACCATCACGATCCAGATCGCGCCCAACGGCGCCAACACGCCGACGAGCGTCAATGGCTTCCAGATCGTCGACCACGGCGGCGGCGGAAGCACGATCGGGACGGCCTACTGCTTCGGCACGAATGCCGGCTGTCCCTGCGGCAACGGCGGCGCGGCCGACGAGGGTTGTGAAAACTCGACCGGCTCGGGAGCGACCCTCTCCGCCGGCGGCTCCGCCAGCGCGGGCGCCGACGACCTGAGCTTCCTGTCCGCCAACCTGCTCGGCGGTCAACCGTCACTACTCTTCGCGGGAACCCAATCCCTCAACGGCGTCACCTTTGGTGACGGCTTGCGCTGCGCCGGCGGGTCCGTCACGCGCCTGGGCGTCCAGACACCCAACGGGAGCGGACAGGCCGCCTGGGGTCCCGGCCTCGGCAACGCGGGCGGCTGGTCGAACGGCGACACCCGCTACTTCCAGGTCTGGTACCGCAACCCGCAGGGAAGCCCCTGCGGAACGGGTTTCAACCTGACCCACGGCCTCTCGGTGAGCTTCACTCCCTGAGCTCAGCAGCGCCCCCGAGCGGGGCGTGAGAAAACCCCACGGGGGGCGAGGCCTTTCCGCGCCTCGCCCCCCGCTTATATGGCGAGAGACGAGCGGTCAATCGTCATCGTCTTTTGCGTCGCGCCCGCTCGGGCTGGGATCGAGGCCGAAGTCCGACGGCTTCATCGCGCTCCCCAGAGTGCGCATCATCATGTGCCACGCGCGCGCGTCGCTTGTCTCGAGGGGTGATCGCGAGAAGATGCGGTCGATCGACTTCCCGATGACACGCTTCGCCTCCGTGCTGCGCGCGACGTGTTCGACGAAGGTGTACTTGAGGTTCGCCTTCAAGAACTCGCGTTCGGCACCGGTCAAGGGGTGCCCGCCCGGCTCGCGCCGGTGCACATCCTCGCCGCCGAACAGGCCCTGCAGCACGATCCCGACGCAGACCGCAAGGTTCAGGGAAGTGTGCTCCGCAGCTGTCCGGAGGTGGAGCAGGCGCTGACAGAGCGAGGCGTCCTCGACTGACAGGCCGGACATCTCGCCGCCGAAGACGAGGGCCAGCCGATCCGCCGAGCCGGCGGCCAGGGAGCTCAGCTCGTCCCGTACCTGGTTCCAGTTCTCGCGGATACGGTTGTCGCGCACGCGCGCGGTGAAGCCGACCGACGCCGAGCAGTCGGCCAGGGCTTCGGTCAACTCATCGACCACCCGCACCTTCTCCTCCACATTCTTGACGCCGTGGGACATCTGCGCGAACTCGGGATGGAGCAGCAAGGCGGGTCGTTCGGGGGCGACCAGCACCAGCTCGCAGGGCCCGAAGTTCTCGCAGGCGCGCAGGATCATGCCCACGTTACGGGGCCCTTGCGGCCGAACCAGGATGACGCGCTTCACTCAGATTTCCCAAGGATGTTGATGATCGCCGCGCCGCGGGCGTCCGGCCCCTCGGCGCGCTGGGCGAGAGGCCGGGGATCGAGCAGCTCGATCCAGACGCCCTCGTCGGCCTGCAGCCCGATCCCCGGCCGATCGTACAGGCGCGGGTCATTCCATGCGGTAGAGGTGAGGGCCAGCCGGAGTTCCTCGGCAGCGCCGTACTCCCGACCGAGATAGCGCAACCGCTCGCGTTCGACACGCTGACCGTCGATGTCGAGGGTGACGCACAGAGTCGAGCGCGGGGTCCGAGATGGGCGAGCGACGCTCACCTCGAGGGGCGCCACGCCGCTCAGTACGAGGGCGTCGGGGCGCGTGGGATGAGCGGAGACCTGCACGCCGTCAGAAACGTCCACCAGCTCTGCCAGAGTCGGAGCGCAGGCCGGGACCATGTCCAGGACCACGCGCACTCGCTCGCCGGTACCGGGGACAGAGAGGACGAGGCGCCCGCCCGCACCCCGCGTGACCGACCCTGCGAAGGGGCGCGGGCGGCCATCTTCGAGAGTGGGCCACGCCGGAGCGAGGTCGTCGGGGATGAGGGGCAGGTCCAGCTCGCACAGAGAGTGGCCGCCGACGAACACGCCCTGCGCATCGAGAGCGCCCGTCGAGGAGCGGAGTCGCAGCTCGAGGGCCTCTCCCCGCCGCGCGGCGCGCAGGTGGGTCCACGGGGGAAGATCGCCGGCGCGCGCTGCCGGCAGATCAAAGGTGCGCGTGCCGGCCGCGCGACCCGCCGGTCCATCCAGGGCGAGGCCCTCCCAGGGCGCAAGAATCGGCTGGCCGAAGCTGCGGGCGCGGACCTGCAGGGCGCCTCCTTCCGGCGAGCGGCAGGCGATGCGCAGGACACCGAGCGGCGGCTCCTCCCCCAGGAGTCGCTCGAGTGCACGCACCTCGGCGACGGAATCGAGGAGCTGGGCGGGCGTCCAGAAGCCACCTTCGGCGACGGGCAGCCCCGGCTCGAGAAGGGGCGGCGCGAGGTCGGCGTCGATGCGCACGAGGCTGTCGCCCGCGATCGAGGAGCACCACATCCACTCGCGCCCCAACGCCACCCTGCGTGCGAACTCGGCGTCCTCGATCAGGACAGCGTCGCGCGCGCGCCCGTCGCTCAGGGCCAGGAGATCGCGCCCGTCGCGCTCGAAGGCCCCGGTCAGGGTCGCGAAGACGTCCACATCCTGGGTCGGGGCGCCGCGCACGGGGCTCCAGTCGAGGCGTGCGGAACGCATTACGAGCGGAGCGCGCAGGCGCGGCTCGGGATCGCCGCGGTCCGGGAGCGGACGCAGGGGCGCGGGCAGGGTGCCCGCCACGCCGCCGGTGACGACCACGAGGGCCTCCTCCCGTCGCCCGGCGCCGTCGATGGCTTCGATCACCTCCCGCAGCACGCCGTCCATGCGAGACAGGCGCGCGGCGTTCAAGGCGCGCACGAAGGCGCCCCGCGCGGGATCTCCGCGGCGTCGCAACAGCTCGCGCTCAAGAGCTTCAAGGGCCCCGGCGGGATCGTCCTCCAGGCGATCGAGGGCCGCGGCAACGACGGCGGAGGCACTCCGCCACGGATTGAGCGCGCGCCGCACGAAGGGACGCGCCGCGAGCGCGGCGGGCGCCTCGCGGTCGCGCGCGTCGGCGAGGTACAGAAACAGGAAGACCTTGCTCTGAGAGCGCAGGGCCTCCTCGAGGGGCGCCGCGATCGACGTGATCGTGGCGCTCGCACTCCGCGGCTTGCGCGGAGGATGGGCGAGGGTGGAGCACTCGTAGACATCGAACCCTTGGGCGAACCCCGACAACTCGCCGTCCAACTGGCCGAGAGAGACCGCCGCCAGGGTTCGGTAGCCCGCGGCGCGGAACAACTCGGCCATGGTCGTGTACTCCTCCGCCAAGGTCTGGCGCCCGCGCGCGCGCAGAGTGCCCACGCCGTGCCGGCGCGGCAGGAGTCCGGTAAACAGCGAGGCCAGGGCGGCGTTGACTCCGCTCGAAGAGGCACTGTGCACCAGGAACGTGCGTCCTCCCTCGGCCAAGTTCGCCAGAGCGGGTGTCGCGCTCCTGTCGGGGCTGAGCAGGTCGAGCTCACTGACGTCCACAGAGTCCCAGACGACGAGTGCGACGACGTCGTGACCGCGTCCGCAACTCGCGCTCAACTCCTCCCCTCCCGGGCGGCGGTTGCAGCCCTTGAACAGGTAGACGCCGCCGAAGGCCACCAAGGCGACGGAGAAGACGAGCATCCGGCAGCCGCCCGGGATGCGGACCGGTTGCCTCAAGCGCTCCCCCGCAGGGCGGCGATCTGATCCGGATCCGCGTTCCCTCCGGAAACGACGGCGGCCACGCGCAGGGGGTCGGCCCCGTCGCGCCCCACGAGCAGAGCGGCGGGCAGAAAACCTCCCAGCACGAGCGCCGGCGCCGCTGCGCCCGCCGGCTCGGCGCCGATCCCCGCGCTCACCAGGCGACCCTGCGCGCCGAAGACAGCCTCGTCCTCCACCAGGATCACCCCGTCCACCGCGGCCCGGCAGATGTCGACATTCAGCTGCCCCGAATAGAGCGGGCAAAGGCCCTGCACGGCGGTCGTGATCTCGTCCAGGATCACGGGCGAGCGAGCCTGCAAGGCGAGAGTCAGGGACGGGGAGCCCGCGGGCTCTGCGCCCAGGATCGTGACCGCGCTCCCCAGCTCCGAGCGCAGAGCGAGGGAGGTCCCAGAGATCAGGCCGCCCCCGCCGACGGGGACGATGACGACCTCCACCTCCGCCCAGTCGCGGGCGATCTCGAGTCCCACGGTCCCCGCGCCCTGCACCGTGCGGGCGGCGTCGTATGGGTGAACCATCACCTTGCCCTCTGCCACGAACGCGGCGCAGCGCTCCTCGGCCGCCTCGCGCGTCGGCGCGAGTACGACCTCGGCGCCACGCTCGCGGCAAGCGGCGATCTTGTTGGGATAGGCGTCCTCGGGCATGACGACCACGGCAGAAACCCCGGCGCGCTGCGCGGCCCATGCCAGGGCGCCGGCGTGGTTGCCTGAACTGCATGCCACGACACCGCGCCGGCGCTCGTCGTCGTCGAGGCGGCTGATCTGATTCCACGCTCCGCGCGCCTTGAACGAACCGGTGACCTGCAGGCTCTCGAGCTTGAGCCGCAGCTCGACGCGCTCATCGCCAGCGTCGAAAGCCACGAGCGGAGTGTGCTCGATGACGCCCTCCAGGCGCTGCGCCGCCTCTGCCACGCGGATGTGGTCGAACTCCTCCCAGTCCCCACTCATCGTCTCAGACCCGCTCACGCGGCGTAGAGTACCCTACGCTCCGTGACTTCTCCCGACTCCGCTTGCGCGCGGCCGGTGGCTAGCGACGCCACCGACCTGCCCTTCACGGCACCCTGGCTCCTGGCTCCCATGGAGGGCGTCACCGAGCCGTGCTTCCGTGACCTGCTGCTGGATCGCAACGACGCCGCCAGCCTGGGCGGCTCCTTCACGGAGTTCGCGCGCGTCGTCAGCGTCCCCTTGCCGCGCCACGTGCTGCGGGCCCATCTCGGCGCGCGGCGCAGGGAGCGGCCTGTGGGGCTGCAGCTCATGGGCGCGGACCTTGGCGCCCTGGGAGAGACGGCGCGGCGTGCGGAAGAAGTCGGCGCGCCCATGGTGGACCTGAACTTCGGGTGCCCCGCGAAGGGAGCCCTGCGCGGCTGTGCGGGATCGGCCGTGCTGGAGGATCCCGCGCGCCTGGAACGCACGGTGCGGGCGGTGGAGCGGTCCCTCACGGCGATCCCCCTGACCGCCAAGATCCGCGCCGGCGTCGAGGACGACAGCCGACTGGAGGAGCTGGCCCAGGCGGCCCAGGAGGGCGGCGCCGCCATGCTCACGGTCCACTGCCGCACCCGCCGCGAAGGCTATCAGCCGGAAGTGGACTGGAGCCGCCTCGCCCGCGCGGTGGACCACGTCGACATTCCGGTCTGCGGCAACGGCGGAGTCCGCGTCCATTCCGACCTCACGCGCATGCGAAGCGAGGCAGGTTGCGCCCTCGTCATGGTCGGTCAGGCGGCCCTCGGGAATCCCTGGATTTTCTGCGGGGAGGAGGTGAACGCCGCGACGGCGGCCCGCTTCCTGCTGGACTACGCCGAGGCCCTCCACGCGCGCTACGCCTTGAACGAGGGCCGGATCGCCGGGCGACTGAAACAACTTCTGCGCCACTGGAAAGCGGGGCGCCTGGTGGGCGACGATCCGATGGCGTGGTTGCGCGAGCGCGAGCCGGATCGCCTGCTCGAACGCCTACGCGCCCTCGCCGGCGACTGAGCCTATACTGTCGCCCCGCCGCCGAGCCCGCGCCCGGCGGATGACCGCAATGACGACCTGGACGCGACAGGACAGCGAGACCCTCTACCGAGTCCCCGACTGGGGCCTGGGATTCTTCGGGATCAACGACCAGGGGCATCTCGAGGCGACGCCGGACGGCGGCGATCACTCGCTCTGCATCGACATTCACGATCTGGTCGCCCAGCTCCAGCGGCGCGGTGTCGAGGCGCCCCTGCTGATGCGCTTCGACGGCATCATCCGCGCACGGGTGCGCGACCTGCAGGAGGCCTTCGACCGGGCCCGGGCGGAGTTCGGCTACGCGGCGCCCTACCACCCCGTCTACCCCATCAAGGTCAACCAGGACCGCTACGTCGTGGAGGCCGTGCTGGCCGAAGGCGCACGCCACGGCATGGGACTCGAGGTGGGCAGCAAGCCCGAGTTACTGGCGGTGATGACCCTCCACGGTCGCGATCACCCGCTCGTCATCTGCAACGGCTACAAGGACGACGAGTACATCGAGCTGGCGCTCCTCTCGCGCAGGATCGGCGCCCAGACGATCCTCGTGATCGAGAAGGAGAGCGAGGTCGAGCGCGTCCTGCGCATCGGCGAGGAGCTGGGGATCGAGCCGGTGCTCGGGGTGCGAGCCAAGCTCGGCCAGCGCGGCTCGGGACGCTGGCAGGAGTCCGGAGGAGACCGCTCGAAGTTCGGCCTCACCACGCGTCAGACCGTCAACATGGTCGACACGCTCTCGAAGGCCGGCAAGCTGCACTGCTTGCGCCTCCTGCACTTCCACATCGGGAGCCAGGTCACCAACATCCGCGCCTTCAAGACCGCCCTCGGAGAGGCTTCACGCACCCTCGCCGGCCTGCACGAGCTCGGCGTGCGGATCAACTGGATGGACGTGGGCGGAGGCCTTGGCGTCGACTACGACGGCTCTCGCAGCGACGCAGACTCGTCGATGAACTACTCGCTCCAGGAGTACGCCAACGACGTCGTCTACCACCTGGTCGAGATCTGTGCCGAGGCCGACATGGAGCCGCCGATCCTACTCTCCGAATCAGGCCGCGCCCTGGTCGCCCACCACGCCGTGCTCGTGACAGAGGTCCTGGGAGTCTCCGACACCACTGCCGTGGGCGTCCCGGAGCGGGCCTCCGAGGAAGAGGCGGAGATCGTGCGCGAGATCGCTGAGGTCAGCGAGGCGGTCGACAGCCGCTCCTACCACGAGAGCTACCACGACATCCGTGAGCTGCGCGAGCGCGCCATGATGATGTTCAACGTGGGGCAACTCTCCCTGACGGAGCGGGCGCGGGTAGAGGAGTTCTACTGGCGCGCCTGCGAGCGGATCCAGCGCATCACGCGCCGCATGGAGGAGGTCCCCGAGGACCTGGAGGCGCTCGAGCGGGACACCGCTGACACCTACTTCCTCAACTTCTCCCTCTTTCAATCCGTTCCAGATTCCTGGGCGATCCGCCAGCTCTTCCCCATCGTGCCGCTCCAGCGCCTGAACGAGGAGCCGACGCGCGCGGCCGTACTGGCCGACTTGACCTGCGACTCCGACGGTCGCGTGGATCGTTTCATCGACCGGCGCGGCGCCCGCAGGACGCTCGCCCTGCACGCGTTCGATCCCGACGAGCCCTACCATGTCGCCTTCTTCCTCGTCGGCGCGTACCAGGAGATCCTGGGCGACATGCACAACCTGTTCGGAGACACGAACATCGTGCATATCGACCTCGACTCCTCCGGCAAGCCGCGGGTGGTTCACATCGTCCGAGGCGATCGCGTCGAGGATGTGCTGAAGTACGTGGACTTCGAGGAGCGCGACCTCGTACGGGATCTGCGGCGTCGGGTCGAGGACGCCCTCGACGGCGGCCTGCTGTCCTACGAAGAATCCGCCCTGATCGTGAAGCGCTTCGAGGAAGCGTTGCACGGCTACACCTACCTTTCGCGCCAGCCAAGGCGGGCGCGGGCCGCGAATGCGGCAGGATCGAATACATCATGAAGATCGAGTCTGGCCTGCTTGTCGAGCTCAACTACGAACTCCTGGACTCCGCCGGGGAGCTGGTCGAATCAAGCGAGCACGAGGAGGTAGGCCCGCTGTGCTACCTGCACGGCCTGCAGGAGATCCCGACGGCACTGGAGGACGAGCTGGAAGGTCGCGAGACAGGCGCGGCGTTGGAGCTGACCCTCCTCCCCGAGCAAGCCTTCGGCCCCTACGACGCAGAGGCCCTCATCAACGTCCCACGCGCAGAGTTCCCCGACGGGGAAGCGGTGGAGGTCGGCGAGTGGATCCAGGTCACCGTGGAGGACGAGAAGAATGCCGACGGCGAGGAGTACGAGGTACACATGCGGGTGGTCCAGCTGGACGACGAGGCTATCGTCCTCGATGGCAATCATCCCCTGGCCGGCCAGCGCGTGACCTACAAGGTGGAGGTCGCGAGCGTCCGCACGCCCACCCCCGAGGAGTTGCGGGAGCGCGAGGAAGGCGGCCAGGAGGCCGACGACTGATCCGGACATCCAGCAGCGAGCGCCCACCGCGCGCTCTCCCGTCGTACACTCCCGCCCATGCAGGCGCTCTCCTCAAAGGGGCCGTTGATGGCCGAGCGCGAAGAGGCGCGCACGCCGGCCGGTCTAGCGCCACAGCTTCTGGTCGTCCTCGACACAGAAGAGGAGTTCGACTGGAACGCCCCCTTCGATTCCAAGGCGACATCGGTCGAGGCCATGAGCGACCTCGGGCGGATGCAGGAGCTGTGCGACGAGTTCGGAATCCGACCCACTTATGTCGTCGATCACCCTGTCGCATCCCAGGAAGCAGGGCGGCACCTATTGCGCGAGTTCATCGAGCAGGGCCGGGCGGTCATCGGTGCTCACCTGCACCCGTGGGTCTCGCCGCCGTTCGAGGAAGAGGTGACGAGCATCTCGTCGTATCCCGGCAACCTCCCAGCCGATCTCGAGGCACGCAAGCTCGAAGCCCTGACCGCGACGATCGAGGAACGTTTCGGAGTCCGACCGACGATTTACAAGGCCGGGCGCTACGGGTTCGGGCCCCACACGACCGCGGCCCTCGAGCACCTCGGCTACGAGATCGACCTGAGCGCCTGCCCCGCCTTCGATTTCGGCGCGGACGGTGGCCCCGACTGGTCGCGCTGGTCCGCGGCGCCCTACTGGTTCGGGACGCGGGGTGACCTGCTGGGCCTTCCGACGACCGGGGCCTTCGTCGGGTGGCTGTCGAGGGCGGGGGCTGCTCTGCACCGCGCCGCCCACCGCCCGCCGCTCGTCTGGGGTCGGGCGGGCGGCCTGCTCTCCCGGTCGGGCGCACTCGAGCGCCTGATGCTCTCCCCCGAGGGCTTCGAGCCTATCCACCACCGCCGCCTGACCTCCGCCCTGCTCGCCCGCGGCGTGCGGGTCTTCACCTTCAGCCTCCACAGCCCCTCCCTGCGCCCTGGCTGCACTCCATATGTTCGCTCCCAGGCACAGCTCGAGCGTTTCATCTGCTCCTGCCGACAGTATTTTGAGTGGTTCCTGGAGCAACTCGGCGGCGAGGCGACGACGCCTGGCGAACTCCGCGATCGCCTCGCCCCCCACCGGACCGATCCCTCCCCGCCCCCCGCGCACGATTGAAGATCCTCGGCATCTCCCCCCTCGACAAGGACGCGACCGCGTCGTTGGTCGAAGACGGACGCGTCCTCTTCGCCGCGGGGGAGGAACGCTATAGCCGTCAGAAGCAGCACGCCGGTTTTCCAGCTCAGGCCATTGCCGCCGCCCTCGAGGCGACGGGAACCGACCCCGGCGAGATCGACTCGGTTGAGTACCCCTTCCTCGAGTGGCGCGCGGAGGCCAAGCTGATCCGCGCCGCCCTCGCTGAAGAGCGAGCGTTCCTGCTCTCGACCCCTGCCGCCCCCCTGCGCCCCGCCCTGCGTGCGGCCGATGCCCGCCTGCGCGAGCGCTTGCACGAACGCACGGCACCCGTGCACGGGCTCTCGTCGCCGGACGAGCGCATGGCCAAGCCCCTCCACAAGCGCCTCGCCTACGAGCTGCTCGGCACCTCGTCCTGGTCGCGGCGCGTGGCCCTGCGCGAATCGGCCGCCTGGAGTGCACGCGCCATCGCAGCCCACGAACACTGGAACGATGAGCTCCGCACCGGCCTTGGCGCCCTCGGCCTCGCCGGGAAGTTACGCCAGAGCGAGCACCACCTCTCACACGCCGCCAACGCCTACCTGATGAGCGGTTTCGATCGCGCGTTGATCGTGACTCTGGATGGCTACGGCAGCGGCCTGGCCGGCTCCGTCAGCGTCGGCGAAGGTGGCGCGATCACGCGCCGTGGGCGCCTCGCCTTCCCCCACTCTCTCGGAACATTCTACGAGAACGTGACCGGAGCGCTCGGCTTCAGCCCCGACCGCCACGCGGGCAAGATCGTCGGGCTGGCCGCCTACGGAGACGCCGCCATCCTGGAGCCCGCCCTGCTCGATCGCTTCGACCGGGAGCGGTCCGGGTTCCGCATCCGCGAGATCATGAACACCTTCTTTGCCCGTCACCTGGCGGTGCGCTTCCCGATGGTGGACGTGGCCGCGGCCTGGCAGCGCGTGCTGGAGGTGATCGCGACGGAACTCGTCGAGCACTGGGTCGGCGTCACGGGCTGCCGCAACGTCGTGCTCTCCGGCGGGGTGACGGCGAACGTGAAGATGAACCAGCGCATCCACGAGCTCGAGGGGGTCGATGGCATCTTCATCTACCCGAACATGGGAGACGGCGGTTGCGGTACGGGCGTCGCCCTACACCGTAGCTGGCCCGGCGGGGTCGGTCCGACCATCGACGCGCCGTACTTCGGACCGGAATTCAGCGAATCAGAGATCGAGAAGGTCCTCAACGCCGAGGGCCTGGAGTTCACCCGCCCCGAGCGCATGGCGGTCGAGATCGCACGCAGGATCCACGCCGGCGATGTCGTGGCGCGCTTCGCCGGGCGCATGGAGTACGGGCCGCGCGCCCTGGGCAACCGCTCGATCCTCTATCACGGCAGCGAACCCGACGTGAACCAGTGGCTCAACACGCGGCTCGGCCGGACCGAGTTCATGCCCTTCGCGCCGGTGACGCTCTGGGAGGCACGCGATCGCTGCTACCACGGACTCGCCGGCGCCGAGCACACGGCCGAGTTCATGACGATCACTTTCGACTGCACCGACTGGATGAAGGAGCACTGCCCGGCGGCGGTGCACGTGGACGGGACGGCCCGTCCGCAGTTGATCCGCTCAGAGATCAACCCCGACTACCACGCCATCGTGGCCGAGTACGAGAAGCTGTCGGGTATCCCGTGCCTGATCAATACGAGCTTCAACATGCACGAAGAGCCGATCGTCTGCACTCCGCAAGATGCCGTGCGGGCCTTCCTCGACGGTCGCCTTGACGGGCTGGCGATCGGCGGCTTCTACGTGGCTCGCCCCGGCGCCGACGACGGCGCCACCCGCTGAAGGCCGGCTACTCTCGCTCGCGGGGCATGCGCGCGCCCGTCTGAGACAGCCAGCGACCGAGATCGGCCTGCAGGCTGGCGGCCAGCTCAGGGCGCTCTTCACTGAGGTCGGTCGTCTCGCCCGGATCGTCGTCGAGGTCGTACAGCTCGAGCGATCCGTCAGCGTAGCGCTCGATGAGCTTGAACCGACCCTCGCGGACAGCGCCCCCCAGTCGGTTCTGACCGTGCCAGGCGAAGTTGGGGTAGTGGAAGAAGAGCGCGTCCCGCTCGAGCTCGCCCTTGGCCCGCAGCAGCGGCATCAGGCTCTCACCGTCCAGCGGCACGCTCGGATCTTCGGCCAGGCCAACGGCGTCCAGCAAGGTCGAGTAGTGGTCCATGCTGATGACCGGTGTCGTGCAGATGCTGCCCGCCGGAACGACCCCAGGCCAGCGCACGATCAGGGGCACGCGGAGTCCACCCTCGAACAGAAATCCCTTGCCGGCGCGCAGCGGCCGGTTGTCCGCCACTTCCGTCCAGCCTCCATTATCGGAGGTGAACACCACCAGCGTGCGCTCGGTGAGGCCCAGAGTGTCCAGCTCCGCGAGCAACCGCCCGACGGAGCGATCGAGGGCCTCGACCATGGCCGCGTAGACCGGATCGCGCAATCCCAGGCCCTCGCGTCCGGCGTACTTCGCGATCAGCTCACCCGGCGCCTCGGTGGGCCAGTGCACGGCGTAGTTCCACAGGCAGAGAAAGAACGGTCGGTCACGGTGTTCGCGGACGTAGGTGATCGCCTCGTCGGCGAAGCGGTAGGGCAGGTACTCGCCCGGTCGTCGCGACGGCAGGTTGTGGATGCCGTAGGGATCGAAGTAGGTCGGTGGCCCGCCGAAGGCACACCCACCCAGATTCTGATCGAACCCCTGATGTTCGGGAACGAACTCACCGCTCCCCCGACCCTCGGGAGCGATCTGGCGATACAGGTGCCACTTGCCCATGAAGGCCGTGTCATAGCCAGCATGCTTGAGGCGCTCGGCGATCGTGACATGCTCGAGAGGGAGGTGATCGAGCATCGTCGCGCCAATGAGGTGCGATGTATCCGGGGCGTAGGAGTCGCTACCGGGAAGATGGTTCGTGAGGCCCACTCGGGCAGGCGCCTGACCAGTCATCATCGCTGCGCGCGTCGGCGAGCAGACCGGCGCCGCCGCGTAGGCGTCGGTGAAGCGCATCCCGTCGGCGGCGAGCCGGTCGAGGTTGGGAGTGTCGATCCGCGTGTTGCCCTGGCATGCGAGGTCCATCCAGCCCAGGTCGTCCGCCATGATCCAGATCACGTTCGGCGGAGCGCTGCCTTGCACGGTTGCCTCCATGATCGCCGGCTCGAAATCAGATGTCGAGCAAGCGGTAACGGCGATCAGAGCGAGATAACGCAGCATCAGGGAGAAGGCCGGAGGGGTTCGGGCGTGGATCGGTCATCGAGCGTATCCTGGAGAGAGGTCGTCGGATACCTTTTGACCGTCACGCTCATGCTAGCCCTTCGACTCCTGGCCGCCACGCTCGTGTGCCTGCTCTCCTCGCAGGCCTGGGGGCAGCTACCCGAAGATCCCGGGCCGCACCCGGTCGGCATCGAGAGCGTCGACTTCAGCCACCCCCTGGCGGCAAACAACAACGTCTCGGCACGGATCCACTACCCGGCCCTGACCGACGGCTTCGGTGCACCTCCCGACGCGGCGGGCGGTCCCTATCCGGTGGTCATCTTCATCCACGGGTGGTTCGCGCCCCCCGCTTTCTACAGGAAGATCCTCGATCACGTCGCTAGCTACGGCTTCCTCGTGCTCGGAGTCGGGACCGAGATCGGGCTGACGATGAACATCCCGAACGCCGCTCACGACGCCCATGCCCTGCTCTACTGGGCCGAGGAGCAAGGTCAGGACAGCTCCAGTTTCCTGCACGGCATGCCGGCCGACGGTCCCTGGACCGCATGGGGGCACTCGTACGGCGGCGCAGCGATCTTCCACATGCTCGAGTACGAGGATCGCATCGATCTCATCGCGCTCATGGAGGGATTCCACTTCGACCTCCCTGCCATCGCCCTCTTCGAAGGGCCAATGATGTCTCTGGGGTCAAGCCACGACAACATCGCTCCGCCGCACAACAACTCGCGCGTCTTCTACGATGAGGCCGTCTCGGCCGAACGAAGGGTCTATCCAGAGATCGTCGGCGGCGGACACAACGGCAGCCTCGACTTCCCCTTCGGTATCGACCCCATGCCTCACTCCGAGCAGCACCGCCTGCATCGCCGCTACCTGGGTGGGTTCCTGCGTGCCGAACGGCTCGGCGAGGAAAACGTCTACCTCCACCTGTTCGGCTCCGGCCACGACGGCGAGCCGATGACCATGGAAGCTGTCTACTGGCGCCCCGCCTTATGGATCGATGTGGCCTCCAACGCACCGACGATGCTCACGGCTGGTCTCGTCGGCGTTCCGGGCGAGCGCAGCGTCCTCGCCTGGTCGACCGCCCTCAACCCCGTTCAGGGCCCCGCGGGAGGATTCGGCATCGATCTGAGATTCGGTGAGGCGTTTCACAAGCAGAGCTTCGGGCCCTCGGGGTTGTTCGAGACCACCACCGCCTTGCCTCAGCTTCCTCCCGGCGAGACGATCCACGGTCAGGGCATGTCCGTGGGCGGAGGAGCAGCGCAACTGACTCGCATCGCCGAAGCGACGCACCCCTGAGCCTGAGCCGCTGACGAGGAGCGCTCGTCAGGGCAGGCTGACACCCACCTCGACCTGATCCGCACCCTCCTTCAGGACGATGCCCTCGACCGTCGCCCGGGAGAGACCGCGCCAGACCGTAACATCGTACTGCCCCGGTCCGTGGTGGCCGAGGGACACGCGCCCGTCAGCCCCCGTCGCCCCCTCGCCGGAGAAGAAGCGGCGAAAACTACCGCCGGCCTGCGCCGCGTCGGACGTCTCGGTGTCCCTCCGTTGCAGGCGCCCGCGTGCTCCGGAGACCGGCAGGCCGTCGGCACCGTGCACGACAGCGATCACCTCAATGCCCGCTCCGAGCACGAGCTCGAGCACTTCCTGCTCCTCCTCGGCCGAGACCACGACGCCTTCGCGTCGCGCGGGAGCGAACCCGTCCCGCCCGGCGGTGACCGTGTAGAGACCCGGCGCGAGAGCGTCGAGCCTGAACTCGCCCGTCTCCTTCGAGGTGGAGCGCACCGGTTGGAGGTCGGTACCGTCCTCCCTGGAGGCGGCCACCGTCGCACCGGCGACGGCCTGTCCCTGCGCATCCACGACCGTGCCCCGCAGGGCGATGGCCGCCCGCAGGGAGACCTCGATCCCGCGCACGACCTCACGCTCGGCCAGCTCGAGGATCTGCGGCTCGGCGGAAGCCAGGCGGTGACCCGCCTCCCGGGGTCTCGAGGGGGCACGAACGTGCAGCTCGTACTCACCGGCCTGCATGCGCGTGAATGCGAACTCCCCATCGCCATCGGTCCTCTCGCGGTACACCGCCCCTCCGGCGCGTTGGATCATCGAGCCGATCAGGCCGCCCGCCTCCACCTGCTCGGTGGGTCGGAGCACCACATTGCAGGCCGCGACGGGCTCCCCAGTGACCTCATCGACCACGCGCCCCTCGACGCCGCCCTCGGGAAAGAAGACATCGCAGCGGTATTCGAGCGTGTCCGGCACGTCCACAGTGACGCGCACCTCGCGGCCGGACCCCGAAACCCGAAACTCATATTCTCCTGGGGCCAGCCCGCTGAACTCGTACTCACCCTCGGCGCCGACACGCGCCATCTTGACGTCCACGCCCAGCATGTTCTCGCTCTCGAAGCACAGGGCCGTGATACCTCCGTGCTCTACTTCGACACCGCGGTCCTTGACGACACCGAAGACGCGTGTGCCGCCCGCTGACTCGTCGATGATGTCGAAGCGCACGTCCTCCTCCGCGGGGACCGTGACCATCTCGAGGTCGAAGTTCGTCAGGAAGCTGAGCGGGTTCAGGGCCGCGTCGCCGCGCGTCGCCACGACGAAGTACCCGCCGGCCGCCATATGTTCGATGCGGTACTCCCCTAATTCATCAGCCAGCCCCTGGTAGAGGCCCGTCCCCACGCTACGGGTCGAACCCCCGGCGAACTGAGCCGGTGACATGGCAAACACTATCGACCCGGCGAGCGGTCTCTCGTTTCGGTCCTTGACCGTCCCGTGAATCCCGCCGCCGTCGAGCAGTTCGACCAGCACGCCTTCCAGGGAGCCCTGCTCCTCAAGCAAGAGCTCGCCCACCCTGGCCGCCAGATAGTCGGGGTGAAAGGCGGCGACGGACAGCTCACCGGCCGCGACACCGGTCAGCTCGAAGGCGCCCTCCTGATCGGTTCGCACGGTCTCGTCGCCCAAGAGGCCCAGTCCCGCTGCGAAGCCGAAAAAGGCCGGCGGCATGTCACGCGCGATGTTCGGTGGGCGGGGCTCACCGTCCTCCCACCCACGACCGCGGCGGCGGCCCCCGCCCTGAAAACGTCCGTCTCCCGGCGCCAGAGCCGTCACATGCGCGCCCGCCACGGGCGCTCCCAGCGAGTTGATGACGTGCCCGCGCACGACCCCACCAACACTCATCATCACGATCACACCGCGTGCGGTCCCGCCTTCCGTCACGGCGATGCTCTCCACCTTGGCGGGCACGTAACCTTCCGCCTGGAAAGTGAGGGTCACGTCACCGGGTTGGACCGACTCAACGCGAAAGCGACCCGCCGCGTTCTCCACGAGCTGTCCGCCGGTGAACGGGTTCAAGCGACCCGGAGCATCAGCCGTCAACTCGATCCGATCGGAGGTCGTGATCGTGAAACGGCCCACGGGCTCCGCGCGCTCGAGATCCATCACGACTCCTTCCACCGCACCGCCTTGCAGCAAGACGACCTCTATCTCGTCGCTCTCCTCCTCCTCAGGCGACCAGCGGTGCCGCTTGTCGCGGTAGGTAGGCTTGTAGAAATCGATACGGTGAGGCGCCTCTCCGGAGAACGGGCCGGCGCTGAAGCTGCCGTCCGCTGCGGTCTTGGGGAACACGAAGCCCTCGACGGCTTGTGAGAAGAAGGGCGCGAAGGTGATCTGCAGGCCGCGCCCCTCCATCTCGTTCCAGTCCACGAGGTCCCAGTGCACGTTGACGTCCGCGATCGGTTCCCCCGAGCTGTCCACCACGCGCCCACTCGCGATCGGGCCCGTGACGAGCTCGATGTCGGCGACCTCTCCAAGACCACCTTCGCCGATCAGCACGCCTTCGCTGCGGCCGATGAGGTATCCGTCGGCGTAGCACAGGACGTCCACCTCCCCCGCCGGCACGCGGTCCATCTCGTAGCGACCTTCCGCGTCCGTCACGCGGTGGGTGGCGATCAGCAACTCGCCGGCGAGGCGCAGGTCACGCAGCCCGCGCGGCACGACGCCGACGTGAGCGCCTGCGATCGGGGCGGCCTCGTCGCCCTCGTCCTCGACCCTCGGGGCCAGCACGCGCCCAGACAGCGACCCGCCCTCGCGGGCCGTGACGACCACTCCCGTGTCGCGTCCCGCGCGCACCTCGATGTCGAGCGCATGCGAGAGTGCCATCCCCGGTCCCGATGCGCTGATCTCGTATCCGCGCCCAGGCGCGACGCCGGGAAAGCGGAAGCGCCCTTCGGCATCGGTGACGGTCTCCCGGATGCGCATCGACCCGTCCCGAGCAGAGTCGAAGACCAGGCCCAGGCCAGGGTCAAGGATGACCTTGGCCCCACGGACAGGCTCGCCGCCCCGCTGCCGGACGAAGCCGAAGACCTGTCCCGCGAGGCGCACGAAGATCTCCACCGGGCCGCCCGATCCCGAGGCCAGCACCATCGCACGAGACGGTGACTCTGGAACGTGGTAGGGGCTCTCCACATTCACATACCAGGTCCCCTCCATCACTTCCTCGAAGGAGAATGCGCCCAGCTCGCCGCTCTCGGCCACGGCGACGGGCTCGGCGCGCACCATGAACCCGGCGTCGAGGCCAGTCAGCGGAAGGACCCGTGAAAAGAAGTCGGCGCCGATGGGCGGCATGGGGAGCAGCTCGACGCGAGCGCCTGGTACGCCGCTACCGTCGGTGCGGACGATCACGTGGCCCCTCAGGCGCCCAGCCCCCGCAAGGCGCACGCCGACGCCTACTCCCGTGCGGGCGGAGATCTCCTCGCCGTGCAGCGCATCGGCGCCGCCCGTGAGCGCCGTCAACGGAGCGGAGAGTTCCTCCTCGGCGGCGGCGACACCTCCACTCTCTGGCGCTACTTCCACCGGCTCGACTCCCTCGGGGCTCAGACCCCACCAGACGAGCAGGACCAGGGAGGCGACGAGTAGCCCGACGAGGGTCACGAGCGCTCGCAGGGCAGCGCCGCGTCGAGTTCGGTCGGGTGAAGTCTGGGCCATGAGGTGAAGCGGTGTGGAGGGATCAGATGGTGAGCATTGTATGACGGAGCGACAGGGCTCGGATTCTGGGAATCCCGAAGACGGCTCGCGAGGCCGCTTCGGGCGCGCCGTGGCCTGAGCGGGAGAGTACAGCGCGAGCGGTCACGCCGACCTGATCGCCGGCGCCTGGTGGGAGGGCGACCATCCCTCCGGCGGCGGCAATGCGCCTTCTCGGAAGCAAGACCTCGTGAGGGTAGAGGCTAGACGCCGTTCATCTCCGCCAATGCTGCGCGCACGACCTCCTCGAACGGACCAGGAGTCCAGCCCAGCTCCTCCCGCGCCCGCGAGGAATCGCAGAAGAAGCAGGTCGCGGTCATGCGCATGGCCTGGGGCGTGGCGCGTTCGAGGGGCCGGATGCGGTCAATGAGGCTCACCACCCCGCGCAGACCGACCCAGACCGGGGCCGGGACGCGCAGGCGAGCAGGCCGTACACCGCAGAGGTTCGCCACGCAGCGCACGAGGGACAGGGTGTCGGGATTGGATTCCGTCAGGAGGTAGCGGCGGCCGCGGACGCCCTGATCCAGTGCCCGTAGGCATCCGTCCGCGACGTCCTCGACGCCGACCACCGCGACGCCGCCGTGCGGCACGGCGCGCACGGCCCCGCGGGCCATCTGCAGCAGGAACCACGCGCTGTTCGAGCCCTCGGGCGCGGGCCCGAAGACGGCACCTGGATTGACGACCACGACGTCCTGCGCGGCGGCCGCCGCCAGGACCAGCTCTTCCGCTGCGCGCTTGGTGGTCACGTAGTGGACGCCGAGCTCCGCGCCGTTGTAGGGCGCGTCCTCGTCGAGAACGCGTCCCGTGGGCGAGTGCCCGACGGTGACCATGGAACTCACGTGTACGAGGCGCCGGACTCCGTGTCGGCGGCAAGCGTCGAGGACGTGCCGCGTGCCCTCCACGTTCACGAGCCGTGAGCGCTCGCCATCACGCGTGCGATAGCTGATCAGGGCGCCGGAGTGGATGAGGTCGAGACCGTCCGCACCGCGCGCCGCCTCCCCCACCGCGCGTTGCACATCATCGCCTGAGGTGAGGTCCCCGACATGCCAGGTCAGATCGAGTCCGTCGAGCCGGCTCCGGTCAGAAGTCGACCGTACGAGGACATGCACCTCGCATCCGCGAGCCCGCAGCGCGCGTGCAATGAAGACGCCCAGGAAACCAGTGGCGCCCGTCAGGAAGACGCGCCTCACGAATCCTCTGGAGTCCGCGGCAAGGCGAGCAACGCGCGCGTGCCCCCACCCCCTTCCTCGGAGACGGGCTCGATCTCGATCTCGCCTCCGAGGTCGTCGACTATGCGCTTGCAGATCGCGAGGCCCAGGCCCGTGCCGTGCGTGCGCGTCGTGAAGTAGGGCTCGAAGAGGCGCTCGCGGGCTTCGCTGGTCAGGCCCACGCCCGTATCGCGCATTTCGACCGCGGCCTGGGCGCCCTCCGGCCGCACGCTCACCTCCAGCCTGCCGCCGTCGGGCATCGCCTCCAGGGCGTTGGAGACCAGGTTGATCAGCACGCGCCGCACATCATTCGGGTCGGCGAAGGCGAGACAGTCTTCGCCCTGGAAGTCGACACGCACGCCGAGCTCCTCGGCCCAGGCAGCATTCAGCGCGAGGATCTCCTCGGCCAGTGCGCACAGATCGAACTTGTGGGGCTCGGACTCGTGCTCCCCTGCGAATGCGTGGAAGTCGCTCGCGATGCGCCGCATGTTCACGACCTGACGCTGGATCAGGTCGATGGTGCGGTCGAAGATTCGGTCGAAATCCTCGCTCTTCTCGTCCCGCGCACGCTTCAGGAGGTTCGCCGAGAGACTGATCGGGGTCAGGGGGTTCTTGATCTCGTGCGCTACCTGGCGCGCCATCTCGCGCCAGGCGGCCTCCTTCTCCGCCTTGACGATCTTCTCGCGACTGTCCCGGAGGTCGGCGGTCATCTTATTGAAAGCCTCGGCGAGCTGGCCCAATTCGTCGCCGGTCGTGACTTCGATGCGGGCGTCGAGATCGCCCGATGCAATGCGCCGCGTGTGCAGTTCCAGGTCCAGGATCGGCTTGGTGGTGCGCCGGGCGATGAAGGCAGTCCAGAGCACGACCACGCCCAGCAAGAGCGTGGTCGCGTTGATCAGGAGGTCCCGCAGTTCGTTGACGGTGGCGTAGATGTCATCGTTGTCGATGCCGATTCCCACGACCCAGTCAAAGCCGCGCTCCTCGCCGGCGCGGCAGTGCTTGAAGGCCGCGTTCTTGCGCACGCCGCGAAACTCATACTCTGGATACATGGCCCAGTTCTCCGCCAGCGCGGCGGTCACGAGCTGGGGGAGTTCGACGGGCGGCACGGAGACGCGCGTCCCGAGGATCTCGACGCTCGGGTGAGCCAGGATCGTGTCGGCGTCCGCTCCCCAGAGCCATGCGTAGGTCGACGAGTAGATGTCCGCTCCGATCAGACCCTGAAAGTAGTCCCCGCTCCGCGCGTTGAGGATCAGTGCCTGGTAGAAGTCCCAGCCCACGAGGCCGTGAACGACACCCACGACCTGCTCGCGTTGCACCTGATCCCTGACGGGGGCGGCAAAACCGATGTGTCGGCGAGAGGGGTCGGCCGCGCCCGCCGCCGCGCCTGGGAACAGGAGTGGAGATGCGTGGTGATCGATGAGCACCAGCTCCCCCGCCCTGGCGCGCAGGAACCACTCATCGGATCGATAGTCGCGGTGCAGGATGCGGTCGAGGGTCGCCGGCGGCAGGGGCTGGCCGTGTTCGTCGCGCGTGTTCGATGCGCGGTGCTCTCCGTCGACGCTGATGGCGAGCAGGATGTCGAAGGTGCCGTCCGAGCGAACGAGCTGGTTGAAGCGCGCCTCGAGGACCTCATCGAAGGCCACCTCCTCTCCCGGATCCCCGGCCACGCACCAGCCCACGAGCGGATCGCCCGCCCAGCGCTCGACGTCATCCCCCTGGCGCAGCACCTCGCGATCGATCTGATCGGCCAGATCCGCCGCACGGGTCAGGAGGAAATAGTGGACGACATCCCAAGACAGGCGGTGGGCCAGCTTGCCGTCCACGTACCACGCGAAACCGAGGAAGGGCACCACCACCGCGGCCAGCACGGCGAGGACCCACTTGGTCGATATGCGCCGGATCATTCTGCGCGTATCCTAAGCGCCCGTGACGCCCCAGCGCATCGTCATCGTCCGCCTGTCGCACCTGGGCGACGTGGTGCACTCCCTGCCGATCTACCACGCCCTGCGCCTCGCGCACCCGGCGGCGGAGATCGCGTGGGTCGTGCAGCCTGAGTTCCGGGAGATCCTCGAGAGCCTCCCGGGGCTAGACCGCGTATTCGTGTTCGACCGCAGGGGAGGCTTGCGGGCTTGGCCGCGCCTACGGCGCGAGCTCGCTCTCTTCCGCGCCGACTGGGCCGTAGACGCCCAGGGAAACCTCAAGAGCTCCGTCGTCACCCTCTGCTCGGGAGCGCGCCGCAGGAGCGGATTCGAGCGCGCCGACTGGACAGAGCGATTGGGGGCCTGGGCCCTGAACGACCCCGCACCGAGGCTGGAGAGCGGGACAGTCCATGCTGTCGGACGCGCCTTGCACCTCGCTCGACATGTGGTGGAGGGATTCGATCCGCAAGAGCTCCCCGACCGCTGGCTTCAGCCGCGAGCGGAGGACCTGGAGCGCGCAGCGCAGCGCCATGAGGAGTACCTCGGCGACGGGCCGGAACCGGCCTGGATCCTGCACCTCGGCGCCCCGGAGGACGTGCGAACCTGGCCGGTGGATCACTACCGCCACCTGGCGACTGAGCTGTCGCGTCGGGGTCGACGCGTGCTCGTCCTGTCGGGACCGGCCGAAGCCCGGGCCGGCCGCGAGCTCGCCACGACTCTCGGCGAATCGGTGCGGCACTGGATCGGTCAGCGCGGCCTGCGCGAACTGGCTGCGTTCTTCAGCGTGGCGGCCGCGCGCGGCGCGCACATGCTGGCCTGCGACTCGGGTCCCCTGCACCTGGCTGCGGCCTGCGGCTTGCGGGTGAGCGCCCTCTACGGCCCGCAGGATCCGGCCCGCACGGGCCCCTGGCCCCCCACGCGCCAGAGCGTACTGCGCGCGGACCCCGCACCAGTCTGTGCCCCCTGTTCGTCACGGAGCTGCGAACACGAGGACGGCCCGGTTTGCATGAGCCGCATTGATCCCGAACGAATCGCCCGAACCCTGCTTTCCGATGACGGCGCGCAGACCGTAGACTCCCCGGCCCCAGAACCGGAACTGGGCGGAGCGCACGCGAACGCGCACCGCACAGAACGGTCCTGACACGACCCGGCCATGCGGATGATCCACTACTTCGGCGCGCTCGCGCTCGTCGCCACTCTGTTGCTGATCGCGACGCTCTGGACGGGCGTGACCGCCGCCTCGGACCACCTGACGGTGGGACTGCTGGCCTCGATACTCACCGTCGCCGCCCACTCGGGCCTGATCCTGTTCATGGTCGTGACCGGGCGCATCCTGCGCGAGGCCATGATCGCGCGCTCCCTGGGCGAGGAGTTCCTGGCGGAGCTGAACGCCTTCTTCGCCCGCAAGTCCGGCTACCCGGCCGCGCTGCTGGCCGTTCTCTTGATCGCCACGGCCGCGGTCCTGGGCTACGCGAACCGCAGCTTCGCCCTCCCGCCGATCGTGCACATGCTGGTCGGGATCACCGCAGTCGTTGGAAACCTGGCGGCCTTCGGAGTGGAGGCCAAGGCCCTGCTCGACAACCAGCGCCTACTCGACCGCGCCGCCGAACGCCTGGACGAGATCGACCGCGAACGCGAGGAGAGCGGCCTGCCGGAACCTGATGGTGCCGAGTACCACGGCCCTAACTTCGTTCACCTGGGCCTGACGATCACCGTGGGCGCCTGGCTGCCCTACCTGTACATCCTTCTGATCGTCTGGAAGGGTCGCGCCGATCAGGTCAGCGTACATCCATGGGCCGAGTGTTCCGCCCTGGGAGCGGCGCTATTGTTCCTGGCCCTGCGCGAACGGCGTCTGGACCGGCGCCTGAGCGACTGAACTGCACCCTGGTCAGGACCTCGGGCGCGAAGGAGGAGTGACCCGTCAGTCCAGGTCGTCTTCGCGCTCGGTCTCAGGCGTCAAGCGGCAGACCTTGGAGACCTCATAGCGTTGATTCGCGAAGGTCCTGTAGGCCCAGTCGAAGAGCTGTCGGAATCCGGGGAGCGCCACCAACAGGTAGAGGGGCCAGCCCCACCAGACACGCCTCATCACGTAGCGGTACACGTCCGCTCCGGAGAGCAGCACGCCCCCCTCGAGGAGCAGGCGCAGGTCGGTCAGCAGTTCCTCTTCGGGGATGGCGATCTTTTCGGCGACCCACTCGCTCTGCAGCGGGGCGAATTCCAGCCCGACCCGTGCGAGCGTGGAGCCCCAGAAGGGGACCCAGTGACTGCAGACTCCACAGGAGCCGTCATAGAGGATCCATCCTCGGGTCTGGCGCTTCATGATCAGGCGCGGATGCGCGCACCCCGGAACACCTTCACGGCCGATCCGTCCGCCAGGAATGCGGAGGTGGGCTCTGCGGAGAGGGAGTCTACGAAAGTTGTGCCGTAGACGGCGGCGACGTCGCACGAGAGGCGCGCCTCGACAGCCGGGGCCGCGAGCCACGGGGGATGCTCCACCTCGTACTCCATGGTACCGCCATCTCGCTGGACCGCGTAACCCCAGTAGTGCTCGCAGATGAACTCGGTCTCGCTGCCAGGAGGGATCGGCGCCGGACCACTGCCGGCGAGCACCTCCAGCGAGCTCTCCCTGTCGCGGCGCCCCCAGCGATAGGCGACCGAGCGCCCGCTATTCTTCAGCGAGTGGCCCATCGGCACCCTGGAGTAGGCCTCGTTGTACAGCGCTCGCGCGCCGACGGCGATCACCCGGCGAGGGACGAACTCCTTGATGAAAGTAACGGCACGCCGCCACTCCCCGTCTACTCTGCGGCGGACGTAGAAGCGGAGGTTCACTTCCTCGAAGGAGCGATGGAAGGGGAACGGGATACCCAGCACGCGTGTGTCCTCGAAGAGGAAGCCCACGACGCTGACGAGGACCTCACCATTCCACGGGTCCAACTCCGTGCCGGCGGGGACGAAGGGCTCCAGGATCCCTCGGTCGATCCTGTAGTTGAGTATCGCGAGGTGGCGCCACTGTGCCTCGAGCAAGGGCTTTCTTCGGTGCTTGGTCACGATCCAGGAATCCGTTCTACCGGCTCAGGGAAGACGCGCGGCGTAGGTCGGTCGGGGGCGGTCGCCGCGCTGCAGCTCGTAGGCGTGGCCGAAGGCCAACAGGCGCGCCTCGGACCAGGCGGGCCCGATGAAGGAGAGGCCGACCGGCAGGCCCTCGTGGAGGCCCATGGGCACGGTCAGGTGCGGATAGCCTGAGACCGCAGGCAGCATGGTGGCCGCGCCGAGGAAGCGGTCGCCGTGGTCCAGGTCGATGGGAAACGCGGCGCTGGTGGTCGGGGCGATCAGGGCGTCGCAGCGGTGGTTGCTGAGGACGCGATCGATACCCGCAGGTCCTGCAGTACGCCGGTTGTGCTCGAGGGCCGCAAGGTACGCCTCGGCCCGCACGCCTTCGGTGGCCTGGGCCTCGAGGAACAGCTCCTGGCCGAAGTGCACCAGCTCGCGCTCCGCCTCGCGCTCGTTGAAGGCGATCACCTCGGCCAGACTGCGGGTCTCGACGCCGGCCGCCGTGTCGGCCAGGTAGGCGTCGAGGTCGGTCTTCAGCTCGTGGATCAGGACCGTGAGTTCATTACTGCTGATCTCGTCCATGGACGGGAAGTCATGGCCGCCGGGCAGCACGATCTTCGTGATCTCGGCGCCTGCGGCACGCAGGTCGTCGAGGGCGGCCTCGAACACCTCTTCGAATGCGTCGCCGAACTTCCAGGACTCGACCATCATGACCCCCAGTCGCTTGCCCCGCAGGGCGTCGGACCGCAGGGCGAAGGTGTAGGCCACGCGCCGATCGTCCGCCTCGGCCGTGGCCGGATCCTCTTCATCGGTGCCGGCCATGACCTCCAGCAGCACGGCGACGTCGGCCACCTTGCGCCCCATGGGGCCGGCGGTGTCCTGGGTGTGGGAGATGGGGACGATGTGTCGGCGGGAGAGCAGGCCGACGGTGGGTTTCAGCCCGACGATCCCGTTCATGGCTGCGGGACAGGTGACCGAGCCGTCGGTCTCGGTGCCCACGGCGACAGAGACGAGGTTTGCGGCCACGGCCACCCCGCTCCCCGAACTCGAGCCGCAGGCGGTGCGGTCGAGGGAGTAGGGGTTGCGGGTCAGGCCCCCCACCGCACTCCAGCCACTGCTGGAGCGGGTGGAGCGGATGTTGGCCCACTCGCTCAGGTTGGCCTTGCCGAGGATGACCGCTCCTGCGGCTCGCAGCCGCGCGACGATGGGAGCGTCACGACCGGTCCGATTGGCGACCAGGGCCAGGGAGCCCGCCGTGGTGGGCATGGGGTCCGCCGACTCGATGTTGTCCTTGAGGAGCACCGGGATGCCGTGCAGGGCCCCGCGCAGCTCTCCCCGCTCGCCCTCCGCGTCGCGCTCACGGGCGTCGGCGAGGGCATTGGGATTGACGCACAGCACGCTGCTCAGGGTCGGTCCGGCGCGGTCAAGGGCGTTGATGCGATCGAGGTAGAGCTCGACCAGAAGCTCGGACGAGACGAGACCCTCGGCCATGTCGGCAGAGAGCTCGGCGACGGACCTCTCCTCGATCGCGTAGCCACCTCCGCCGCCCGCACGGTTAGTCATGGTGTTCGCGCAGGAGAGGAAGAGGTGCAAGGAGGCCAAGACGAAGACGGGGCGGTTCATGAGGACTTCCAGGGAGTGACAGCATGGGGTCATGCTCGCCCGCAGGCAATCCGGTTCGAGGTAGACGACCCGGGATGGAGCGGGGAGACGGGACTGGGCGCTCCCGAGCACCCCCTTCGCTGCGAAGAGGCGGGGAGGCCCCCTGCACGCGCTAGACTTCCAATCAATGGCCCTGCTGCAGGACTTCAGTGACGGCAGCGGCGCGACGCTGGAGGACGGGCCCAGCTCCTCGCGGCATGGAGACTCGAGTATTGCCTTCTACCCCTGCATCGGACTGCCCTCGGCCAATCACCATGAAGAGAGACCGCTACCTGGGTCCCTGGTTCCTCTTTCTCGCAGCCTGCGTCGCCACACCGCCCCAGATCCCTGCGGGTGAGGATCCCCTCAGGTGGCAGGATGCCGTCGAGGCCTTCGAGGCCGCAGCGGTCCTCGACCCGCTGCCCACCGATGCAGTCCTCTTCGTGGGCAGCTCCAGCATTCGTTTGTGGGACACGTTGCACGAGGACATGCAGCCGCTGCCCGTCATCCAGCGAGGCTTCGGCGGCTCCCGGCTCTTCGACGCCGTCTACTGGGCCGACCGCCTCGTCCTCGCCCATGATCCGAGGGTGATCGTGATGTTCTCGGGTTCGAATGACATCGCGGGGAACCAGCCGAAGCCAGCGGCGAGGATTGGCGAACTCTTCGAGCAGTTCGTCGAGAGGGTTCGCGAGCATGCATCTCAGGCTGCGATCGCCTACATCGCCATCAGCCCCACCATGGCGCGCCAGCGGCACCTCGATCTGGTCCTCGAGACCAATCGGTTGATCTCCAGTATCTGCAGCTCGGACCCGACCCTTCACTTCGTGGACGCAGCCGCGTCTCTCCTCGATCCCCAAGGGTTGCCCGATGCCCGGTGGTTCAAGGCCGATGGCCTCCATCTGAACGCGCGCGGCTACGCGCGGTGGACGGAGCTCATCAAGCCCCTGGTAACGCGGCTGCACACCGAGGCCATGTTTCGCCGCACCACCTTCTCCCGCTGACCATCGCCCGAGCGAGAGTCGCTCGACCCTATCGCGGCTCACCGATCTGAAGAGACGGGGTTTGACCGGGAGCACCTAAGGCGATCACCCGGGACGTGACAACAGTCCAATCCCCCTCATCGAGCGCGAGAACCCTGATGGAGATCACGCTCCCACGCCAGCGAGAAGCCTCTGATAGGATGGAGAATGGACTCATTTCATCGCTGACTCATCACCATGATCCTCTGCATTCAAGCTCTCTGCCTTCTGCCGGCTCTCAGCCTATCCCGTCCCATACCTGGCCAGGACCCCACGGACAGGGAACGCTTCGATGAGTTGCTCGAACGCATCGACGAGCTGACCAATGCCCTCGACAAGGTCCGAGAGGAGATCAACCTCCTGTCCGACGGGACCACGCCTCCTGCCAAGCGATTCGAGTGGTGGGCCGAACACCTCGCAATGGAGGAGCGCTCCGCCTTCGCCGACTCGAAGTGGCAGCACCTCGGCCCGACCAACATCTCCGGTCGAGTCACGGATGTGGCCTTGACCACGCCGCGCGGCGAGACCTACGTCATGTACGCAGCGACCGCTTCAGGCGGCGTCTGGAAGACAGGCAACGAGGGCCAGACCTGGGAGTCGGTGTTCGATGACGGTCCGACCCAGTCCATCGGGGACATCACTCTTGCGCCCTCAGACCAGTCCCAGCTCTGGGTGGGTACTGGCGAGGCGAACATCTTTCGCAGCTCCATGGCCGGGTGTGGCGTCTATCGCTCTCTCGACGGAGGGGAGACCTTTGAGCACAAGGGGCTGGCGGCGACCCATACGATCGCGCGCATCGTGATCCATCCCACCGACCCCGAGACGGTCTACGTGGCCGCCTCCGGCCACGAGTGGACCGACAACCCCGAGCGCGGGGTCTATCGCACCGTCGATGGTGGGGAGAGCTGGGACCAGGTGCTCTTCGTCGATGAACAGAGCGGAGCGATCGATCTGGTGATGGACCCGGTAAAACCCGAGATCCTCTACGCCGCCACCTGGGAGCGACGGCGCAAGCGCTGGAACGACCCGCGCGCCGAGCCCGACCACACGGGCAGCGGCATCTGGCGTACGACTGACGCGGGCGACAGCTGGGAGCCGGTGAATGACGGGCTGCCCGAACCACAGCATCGCGGGCGCATCGGCATCGACGTCGCACGCTCCAACCCCAATGTGCTCTACGCCTTCATTGACAACTACGAAGAACGCGAAGAGGACGATGAGGAGGAAGAGGAGGAGACCGACTCCTACGGGCGCGAGCGCGAAGCTGCCATCAAGGCCTCGGAGATCTACCGCTCGGACGACCGCGCCCTGACCTGGCGCAAGGTGAGCAAGTCCGACGACTACATGGCCCGCATCCCCTCCACCTACGGCTGGGTCTTCGGCCAGATGCGTGTCGACCCCACCAATGAGGACAAGATCTACGTCATGGGCCTGTCGCTCCATGTCTCCGAGGACGGCGGAGACAGCTTTCGGCGCCTCGGCGGCATGCACGCCGACCACCACGCCCTGTGGATCGATCCCATCAACACCGACTATCTCGTCAACGGAAATGACGGCGGCATCAGCGTCTCCTACGACGGTGGCGAGCAATGGCACTCCCATACCGACAACCTGCCTGCAGTGCAGTTCTACAACGTCGGCTACGACATGGAGGAGCCGTTCAACGTCTACGGCTCGATCCAGGACCACGGTAGCCGCAAGTCCGTCGCTAACGTCGCGCGCATCCGCGGGGGACGAGAAAATCAGCGCGCGGGCCGGCGACGGTCGCGGGGCCGCGGCGTGGCCACAGAGTGGGAGTCGACCTCTGGCGGGGAGGCGAGCTATCACGCCGTGGATCCATCAGATCCGGACACGCTCTACTCGGCGGGCTTCTACGGCAGCATCGGTCGCTCCGACCAGGCGAGTGGCGAGCGAGCGCGCCTCAGGCTGGAGACCGAGGACGAAGAGGATGAGCTGCGGGGCCAGTGGCTAGCCCCCTTCATCATCTCGCCCCACAACCCACGCATCATCTACCACGGCATGAACCGCCTCTTCCGGTCCATGGACCGCGGTGAGAAGTTCGCGCCCATCAGCCCTAACCTCACGGGCAACGACCCCGACCAGCTGGGTGACATCCCGTTTCAGACCATCGCGACCATCTCCGAATCGCCCTTCGAGTTCGGGCGCATCTTCGTGGGCAGCGACGACGGCCTGCTGCACGTGACCTTTGACAGCGGCAAGACCTGGAAGCTCATCAGTGATGATCTGCCGCGGGAGCGCTGGTTCTCGCGCGTGGTCGCCTCGCAGTGGACTGACGGTGTGGTGTACGCCGCTCAGAACGGAAAGCGCTGGGACGACTTCACCGCCTACCTGTGGCGCTCGGAGAACGACGGCGAGAGCTGGCGGAGCATCGCCGATGGGATCCCGGGCGGGCCGATCAACGTGGTGGCGGAGGATCCGAAGAATCCCGACGTGCTCTACGTGGGCACGGACCTGGGCGTGTACGTCAGCATGGACCGGGGAGAGAGCTGGGACGCCTTGACGGCGGGCCTGCCCACCACATACGTGCACGATCTGATCGTCCACCCTCGCGACGACGTGATCGTGATCGCCACCCATGGTCGCGGCATGTGGGCCATGGACGCCCGCCCGATCCAGGACCCTGAGTTCGGGCGCTCCGAAGAGGAGGAGGGTGAGGAGGAAGCACAGGACGCCGAGTCCGCTGGTAAAGAGGCGGCCACCGAAGGTGAGACGGCCGAGGGAGATGGCGAGGTCGACGAAGCCGAGGCGCAAGACGCTGAGGACGAGGCGGCCGCTGCGGATGAGAGCGCCGAAGGCGAGGCGGCCACGGGAAATGGTGAGGTCGACGAGGCCGAGGCGCAAGACGCCGTGGACGAGGCGGCCGCTGCGGATGAGGGCGCCGAAGGCGAGGCGGCCGAGGGAGATGAGGGGGCCGCGCGAGGAGAGCCCGCGGAGGGTGAAGGCGACGACGACGGAGCAGGGGAAGAGGAGAGCGAGGACGGCTGATCCCCCCTGGGGGAGTACCTCCCCGAAGACGTCCAAGCCTGGAACCTCGAGGCGATCCCAGGAGGAGTACTCCGAGCAAGCCTCAGACTTGATGCGCTCCCGTCCCATGCGAAGGTGCTGATCTCGAACCTCGACGGTGCGAGGATCGAGGAGGCCTTCGTCTCAGCGACCTTGGAGGGGTGAGTCCTCCACGGGCTACGCTCGACGCCCTCTGGACCTGGCGCGCCGCTCAACGCCTCTCTCCAGCCCTCAATCCAACGGGCCGGCCTGAAGGCCTCGCGGCGGGACGTCGAGCTCCCGCAGGAGAGTCGCCCCCGCCTGCCGCAGATTCCGTCCCGCATAGACGACCCCCAGCCCAACGGGGACGCGCGCCTCGAAGGCGCCCGACTCGTCAGGATGGAGGGGGGTCATCACCCTCGCCCCTTGGGGGGTTTCGTGGATGTGGAACAGCTCCTCACCTTCCACGGGCGCCCCGCGTCGCCCGGACAGGGGAGCGCTCGTGAATTCCACCTGGACCGACTGGTCGCCGCTCACCAGGTGTACGTTCAGCACCACGGTGGTCCGACCCCAGTCCCCGTCCCTGATCGCGAGCGCGTATTCCCCAGGAGGAGCGGCCGTGAACTCGAAGTTCCCGTCGGGGTCGAGCGACGTCGAATCGGGGATCCGCTCGCTGAAGAACCGGGAGCGAAGCACGCGGGGCATGAGCGAGACCCTCCATGGGCCGGGCCCTCGGCCATCGATCATGAGCCGGCCGGTGAGCAGCGCGGTGGTGGGAGTACGGAAATCCAGGTCGAACACGGTCCTCTTCCCCTCGACGACACGACAGGACCAGGGGATCGGCTCGCGCGGGACCACAAACGAGGTGCCCCCCCCGCTTCCGCGCGCGTGACCATGTTCGGACTCCATCCTCTCCACGAGCCAGTTCCCTGGCATCAGGTGGTCGAAACGGAAGGCCCCGTCCGCTGCGACCCGCTGGGCCTGCAGCGTCCCGTCACCGTTCGATGCGCCGACGTACATGCCGGCGGGAGAAGTACCGTCGGGGAGCTGCAGCCGGCCCCCAATGGAGCCGCCTGGCATCATCTCGATCTCGATCTCCCTCGGGTGATTCAATCCGTCAAGACGGAACGTCCGAGACAGGGCCGGGGCCAGCCTCTCTCCGCTAGCATGCAGCACGAAGTCCAGGCCCTCCTTTATCTCCTCGAAGTCGAGCGGGAGAGCGAACCGACCCTCTGCATCCGTCATCGTCCCGTGGCCGTCCACGCCGAGCCACAGCCAAGGAAAGCCCGCGTAGGTGAACTCCTGGTTCTCCGGCACGACCGAGTGGAGCTGGACCACAGCCCCCTCAACGGGTGCGGCGCCCGTCCTCACGACGCCCCTCAGGACCGGGAGAGGCCGGAGCACCACCTCGATCCTCTCACCCACGTCTCCGGGCTCCATGGAGGGGATCTCGACGGTCTCGTAGCCGACCTTGTCGATGACCAGGCCGAAACGCACCGCCGGGCAGACGATCGAGACGCTGACCGAATCCTCCTCCCTTTGAAGCTTGGCGGAGGAGGAGGTCCTACTACCGCCCTCCGACCTGGTTCGGCTCACGATGTAGACGCTGTCGACAGGCACGGCGTCTCCATGCTCGTCGCGCGCGGCGATCTCGATCCACTGCGGCGCACGCAGCCGCAGGATCAGATCGCGCGTGCCCGGCTCGACCTCCGCGGCACCTGAACGATGGTGCTCCGTCCCCTCCCCTCTCCGTGTCCGCCGACCGGCGGCCTGGATCGTGACGGGGCCATCGACCTCCTTCTCCAGGCGAAACCGCCCCTGCCCATCCGCCGTCATGCTGTTGACCCAGACGCCACGCTCGGAGTGCCTCCTGATGGTGAGCGGCGCGTGCGGCACGGGTGCGTCCTCTTCGTCCAGGACGATCCCCGAGATCACGGAGTCAGCGGGGATCTCCCCCAAGACGAGCGAGACGTCCCGCGTCTCGCTGCGCGGAGCGACCGCAACGCCGGGGACCCTGCCGGAGAGCATCGCCTCCTTCTGCGCGCAAACGTCCACGAAACCCGTCGGCACGCCGCTGAGCACGAACCGGCCCTGCGCGTCGGTGCGCGCGAAGGACAGGCTGCTGTATTCCCACTCCTTGGCGAAGGGTGAGAATGAGCCCGGACGCGCGGGAGGCATGGCAAACACCTCTGCTCCCTCCTGCCCCACGCCCGCCTCGTCCCTTACCCAGCCACTGACCGACCCGCCGGGTGCCAGCATGATGTCCCCCAGATCGATGGACAGCCCGCCGCGCTCGATTTCGAGCCTCACCTTGGTTCTCGAGAAGTCGCGGGCGGTGATCCTCATCGTGGCACCGCCGTAGTATGGCGGGGGATCCATCTCGAACTCGAAGCGGCCTTCGGAGTCAGTGGCGCGCTGCTCCTCATCTCTCAAGGTGATCGCCACCCGAGCGCCGGCGACGGCGCGCCCGCCCTGATCGAGGGTGCGCCCGACGATGATCAGGCGCGGTCTCTCGACTGCCAGTACCTCGGCCGGAACAGCGCTCAGGAGTGATTCACGCTCTTCGGCTGCGGCCTCGGTCGCACCCACTTCTTGCTCCGGCGTCACCAGATCCACAGCGAGGTCATCACGCTCGAGCGCCTCGGCCGCCTGCGGTGCGGAGAGGGTCGTTAGCGAATCGGAGGTGAGGGTGTAGATCAGCACGCCAAGTAGCGCGGCGCCGATGGCCAGGAGAGGTTTCATGGTCAGGATTCCCAGAGTCAGGGTGATGGTCGTAGCCGTGGAAGCGACGGCGGCCCGGTCGATCCCCGCCAAGGGCGCGAGCGCCGTGCACCATGTCAGCCGTTCGCCGCCATGGCGGCGGTCGAGTTCTTCGGTCAATCGTTTCAGTCCTTCGCTGGTCCTCCAGCGAACGGTCCCCGCCGGGATGTCCATGCGGCGCGCGATCTGCACGGCCGAGAGTCCCTCGTAGTAGCGCAGCATGACGGCGCTCTTGTAGGGCTCCTCCAGCTCAAGCACGAGCTGCGCCAGGAGCGTCTGGCTCTCGACGTTCCCGACCATCTCGCTCGTCGAGGGCAGCGCCTCATCGCGCGCCGCCCCTCGCTCACGGTCGCTCCTGCGTGCGCCTGCGCGCCGCTTCTCGTGGACCGTGTTGCGCAGCACGCGCGCGAGCCAGGGCCGGATCGGCACTTCCTTGCGCAGGGGTCGCGCGAGGGCCTTGAGCCAGGTCTCCTGCACGAACTCCTCGGCCTCTGCGACGTCGCGCAGAAGCCGCAGGGCGAGTGTGCTTAGCCAGCCCGAGTGGACCAGCAGGTCCTCGATGGCGTGTGTTTCGGGGGAGACATCCATGGGGTTCACACCCTGGATGACACGCGGCGCACAGTGTTGGGTCCGAAGCGCAAGAAATCTCGCCCTACGATCTCAAGTCGTTACGTCACGGTCACTTGGAGCACACCAGTGACACATCGTACAGCACTTAACTCACGGGGTTGCTGCTGGTCCCCTGAGGCCGGAT
>PVBE012178485.1_pt1 | contig 165396 bp, 141 predicted proteins | sample 1631181 | NCBI WGS metagenome assembly PVBE01 (sample SAMN08397723, study PRJNA350692) | Marine metagenome, whole genome shotgun sequencing project. | isolation source: water | place: Pacific Ocean | collected 2012-04 | reverse complement strand
CGCCGATGCTGCCGAACAATACGTTGCCCCGCGCACCCCCATCGAAGACGCGCTCACCGAGATCTGGGCTGATGTCCTCAACGTCGAACGGGTCGGCATCCACGATGACTTCTTCGCACTCGGCGGGCATTCGTTGTTGGCAATGCATCTTATCTCGCGCATCCGCGATGCATTAGACGCAGAACTGCCGCTGGTCGAATTGTTCAGCCACTCGACGGTGGCCGAACTTGCCGGGCAACTGCAGAGCAGCGCCCCCGGGGGTGAGATCGCTCCATGTAACCGGGAACAGCCGCTGCCGATGTCTTATGCGCAGCAACGACTCTGGTTCCTTTACCTTATGGAGCCCGAGTCGGTTAACTACAACGTACCGTTTGCTATTCGACTGCATGGCTCTCTCGACCGGATTGCGCTCCAGACTGCGGTCGATTATGTCGTCGCACGTCACGAGTCCCTCCGCACAACCTTTAGCGAAACTGAAAATTCCTCGGTACAACTTATTGCCGAGTCGCTGCATATTCCGGTTGAGTTCATCGAATCTGCCGAAGCAAGTGACGCCGATGTACGCACGAAACTGAACCAGCTAATACTGGAACCGTTTGATCTGCACACCGGTCCACTACTGCGCGTACAGGTACTCGAACTCCGCGAGAACGAACATATTTTGCTACTGAGCATGCATCACATTATTTGCGATGCCTGGTCACAGGGGCTTCTGTACTCTGACCTCGCAGCGCTGTATCGCGATTACTCTAATAACCGGCAAAGCGAACTGCCGGAACTGGCAATTCATTACGCCGACTACGCGGTCTGGCAACGTAAGCAAATAGCCGGGGTTGAGCTTGAACAGCAGGTGGAATACTGGAAAGACCGGCTGGACGATGCCCCGCCACTGCTTAACCTGCCACTCGACAAACCCAGGCCGCCCGTCGAGGCGCATGCCGGCGCAGCCCGATCGCTGCAACTGGACAAGAATCTGGCGAGCAGGCTCGACGAACTGGCAGTCTCGAGTGGATGCACCCTGTTTGTAGTCATGCTGGCTGCACTGAACACGCTCTTGTATCGCTACAGTGGTGAAGATGACCTTGTTATCGGAACGCCAATTTCCGGCAGACAGCGTTCCGAACTGGAGGGAATTGTCGGGTTCTTCCTGAACACCCTCGCGATACGTGCGGACATGAGCGGCAACCCTTCGTTCAATGAACTGCTAAACCGCGTTAAAGATTCGACACTGGGCGCTTTCGCCCACCAGGAACTGCCTTTCGAGAAACTGGTTGAGGAACTTCAACCGGACCGCAACCTCAGTCATGCGCCTATCTTCCAGGTACTCTTCGTTCTGAACCACATGTCCCGCGAAGACGTGAAATTCGGCGACCTGGAAATCGGCAGCGCACTCTACGACATATCAACAGCCAAGTTTGACCTGCAACTCACCGTATCGGAGGTCACAGATGGGCTCGCGACCACGATTCTGTACAACACCGACCTGTTCGAAGAGGGAACGGTCGACCGCATGCTCGGCCACTACAGCATGCTGCTCGAAGAAATCGTTGCCAGGCCGGAAAGCGGTATAGATGAACTGGCGCTGCTGGACGACAGTGAGCGCCAGCTTATAACTGCAGACTTCAATAATACGAGCGCCGGCTACCCCGGGACATCCCTGGGAGCAATGGTCGAGGCACAGGCCACGAGGACACGGGACGCCATTGCGATTGAATCCGCCGACCGCAAGCTAAGCTACGCGGAACTGAACAGCAGGGCTAACAGGCTGGCCCGGAAGATAATTGCCGCGGGCGCGGGGCAAGGTTCGCTGGTCGGCATCTGCACCGAACGCTGCATGGATGCGCCGGTGGCGATCCTGGCCGTGCTGAAAGCCGGAAGTGCTTATGTGCCCATCGATCCGGACTACCCGGTCGAACGTGTCAGGTTTATGCTCGAAGACAGCCAGGCGCCCGTAATAATTACCCAGTCCACGCTCATGGATCGGCTAGGCGATCAAGGCGCTCAGGTCATCTGTCTCGACGAGTTCGATTGGGACAGTGGCGACGACACGAACCTGCAAATCGATATTGCGACCGGAAATCCTGCCTACGCAATTTATACCTCTGGCTCTACGGGCCAGCCAAAGGGTGTATTGCTGCAACAGGAAGCCCTGGTCAACCTGCTGCATTGGCAGCAGTCACAGCAGGGGCTGAAAAACAGTGCACGAACCCTGCAGTTTGCTTCATTGAGTTTCGATGTCAGCTTCCAGGAGTTATTCAGCACCTGGCAACTTGGCGGCTCGCTGATCATGATTGACGAAAAGCTGCGCCGGGATCTGCCTGCGCTGGCAAGGTTCATAGTTAAAGAACGTGTCGAACGGTTATTCCTGCCTTACGCAGCCCTGCAACCGCTGGTCGAGTGCATATTGAATGACGGGCTCGAGGATTCCCTCGCTGTACAGGATGTCATCGTCGCGGGTGAACAGTTACAAATTACTCCGGCGATTCGCAAACTCTTTAGCAAACTGGATTCTTCCCGGCTGCATAATCACTACGGTCCGTCGGAGACTCACGTCGTGACAGCCCTTACCCTGCAGGGTCCGGCAGAAAGCTGGATGCCGCTACCACCCATCGGAAAACCGGTGGCCAATACACAGATTTATATACTCGACAAACAGTTCCAGCCTGTACCCATAGGCGTTCCCGGTGAACTCTATATAGGCGGCAGCCAGGTTGCGATCGGGTATCTTAATCGCGATGACCTGACAGCTGAAAAGTTTGTCAAAGATCCATTCAGCGACTCGGATGATTCACGTTTGTTCCGGACTGGCGATAGCGCGCGCTTCCGTGCTGATGGAAATATCGACTACCTGGGCCGGACAGACGACCAGGTCAAGTTGCGTGGCTTCAGAATTGAGCCTGGTGAAATTGAAACTATCCTGGCAACACACCCGCAGGTGCAACAGGCAGCTGTTCTGTTACGTGAAGATAGTCCGGGCGACAAACGCCTAGTGGCTTACCTGGTCCCTGACACAGGTGAGGCTATAGATAACGCCATCATCAGAACCTATGCAAAAGACAAGTTGCCCGACTACATGGTGCCATCAGTCTTTATCGCCCTGGACTCAATGCCGCTGACCCCGAGCGGAAAAGTTGCTCGCCGAAAACTCCCGGAACCGGAGAACCTTGCTTTGAGCTCTGCCGCGGGTGAACTTCCACATGGGCCCCACCAGAAAGCTTTGGCCCTTATTTGGCAACGCTTGCTAAAAGTTAAAAAGTTAAGTCTGGACGACAACTTCTTTGAGATGGGCGGCCATTCCCTAATGACAATAAAGCTAATCCATGAAATCGAGGAAGCTACCGGGGAACAGCTAAGCATAGCTGATGTATTTGAGAACCCAACTATCAGGGAATTCAGCCTGCTGCTGGAAAATGCTACCTGGATAAATGCAGAGCCCGCTAAAAAGATTGCATTGGCACGGTTCTGGGATTTTATTAGCCGTCGATCTGTATAACTGGCCGCAACCCAACCGGGATGACAATATTTATGTGGCTAGATATGCGTACGCTCAATTAATTGAACCGTGCGTGCAAGTGCAGGGTCGACCATAAAATCAACATGCTTGTTTACCTCTGGAAAGATTTCGACAGTTGCTCCCTGCAGAATCAACTCGTGCCAGAATTCGCAGCATATATCGTAGGAAGCCTCAAACTTATTTCCATACAGGAAAGTTGCTTTGCAATCTAAAGGCCGGTAGGTGTAACGGCTCATCGCCGGCCCAAGAGACTTGAGGTAACCTATCCAGCGCAGACTTTCCGGCAAGGGCCTCTTTAGCAGGAAGTATATCTTTACCACGAAACTGCGAAACATGTAATGAATCCTGGATTTCAGTGACCTGGGAAATCGACGCAGTAGTTCCAGAAAAAAACTCAGCCGACTCTCCGATCCCTCACGAATCATCGCCAGCTTTCCCTTTCCGGCCATACTCTTGAAATATACGGTAGGCTCCACCAGGGTCATATTGCCTATAGTTTCGCCTGCTTCCAGCAATTGCCGGGCCATTTCATAAGCAACACAGCCTCCTGCCGAAAAACCACAAAGATAGTAAGGGCCCCTGGGTTGCACCTGGCGAACTTCAGACAGGTATGTGGCTGCGAGACTCTCTATAGACTCAGGATTCTCATCATGGAAATCCGAGTGATACACATGACTCAAGCCGTATACAGGCCGATCGGGATTCATCCGTTGCGCCATACGCAAAGGCTGACCGTGCACACAAAACAAGGGAGGCCCTGAGCCCTTGGTCCTGACGGGCATTAGTGTCTGAAATCGAGCCATACAAATGGTTTTCCAGGAATTCTTATCGAGGCACCATGTAACGGAGCCGATAGTACGTCATGCTAATACCGGCAGCAACGAAAGCGGCTCACATGGACATCTGCACATACAAGTGACACAGGATCGGGTTTGGAAAACCCCGGGCAGGAAATGCCCCCATATTTGGTGGACAATACCACCAGTTCATATCCTTCGGAAGAAATACACCACATCCATAACTATGAGCAAGCTACCAAATACAGGAACAACAATTTTTACGATTATGTCGAATATGGCGCATGATTATGATGCGATTAATCTTTCGCAGGGCTTCCCGGATTTTTCTGCCCCGACAGAACTGTTGGAGCTAATCAATCAACATATGCTGGCGGGCCATAATCAATATGCGCCGATGCCCGGGCTACCAAAGCTGCGTGAACAGATTGCCCTGAAGGTTGATGCGCTGTACGGGCGCAACATGAACCCCGAGACAGAAATCACGGTGACCTCGGGCGGTACCGAAGCCCTTTTCAGCGCAATCGAAGCCTTCGTGCATCCGGGTGATGAAGTCATCGTGTTTGACCCTGCCTACGATTCCTACGATCCGGCGATACGCCTGGCCGGTGGGCGGCCCGTGCACCTGCCGCTAATGGCTCCGGATTTTTCGGTTGACTGGAAGCAGGTTGCCGGCGCCCTGTCACCCCGCACGCGCATGATTATCCTCAACACGCCCCATAATCCTACGGGGGCCGTGCTGGGGTCCGACGACCTCAAAACATTGGCCGAAATCGTACGTGACACCGATATTATCCTGCTCAGCGATGAAGTTTATGAGCACATCATTTTCGATGGCCGGCGCCACGAGTCCCTGCATTACTATCCCGATCTTGCCGATCGCAGCCTTATTGTTTCTTCGTTTGGCAAGACCTATCACGCCACCGGCTGGAAAATCGGATATTGCGTCGCCCCTGCTCCGTTGATGCTGGAGTTCCGGCGGGTGCACCAGTTTGTGCAATTCTGTGTCGTAACCCCAATGCAGTTTGCACTGGCGGACTACATGGAAAGCAACCCGGAACATTGCCACCAGCTTGCAGGCTTTTACCAGGAAAAACGTGACCACTTTGCCCGGCTGCTCGATGGCTCACGCTTCAGGCTGACTCCTTCTGCCGGAACCTATTTCCAACTGGCTGATTACAGCGAAATATCCGGTAACGAAGATACCGAATTCACGCGGTGGATGACCACGGAGAAAGGCGTGGCAACAATACCCATTTCGGTATTTTATGAGTCTTCGCCGGAGCAGCATTACATACGTTTCTGTTTCGCCAAGAACGAATCCACACTGGAACAGGCTGCAGCATTGCTTTGCAAGATCTGAGACTCACACTTCTACAAGCGGACCTGCTCTGGCAGAACCCGTCCGCGAACCGCGATATGTTTGGCGAGCAGATCGCCGCGCAGGCAGAAAATTCGGACCTTATAGTCCTGCCGGAAATGTTCACGACCGGGTTTACGATGGATGCGGCTGCTAACTGCGAGGAGCCCGACGGTGAATCAAGCCGGTGGCTGCAGGATATGGCAGACCGTCACGGCACCGCACTCTGCGGCAGCCTCATCATTCGCGACGCGGGCGTTTACTACAACAGACTTATCTGGGTCGAGCCCGGTCAGGAACCATCAAGCTACGATAAGCGTCACCTGTTTCGCATCGGCGGCGAACACGATCACTACACGGCGGGAAAGCAGCGATTGATTGTTCAGCTCGGCGAGTGGCGTATCTGCCCGCTGGTCTGCTACGACCTGCGCTTTCCGGTTTGGAGCCGCTGTGACAACGACTACGACCTGTTGCTCTACGTGGCCAACTGGCCAGGAACACGCCGGTCTGCCTGGCTTAGCCTGTTGCCTGCCCGCGCAGTCGAAAACCTCTGCTACGTCGCGGGGGTTAACAGGGTCGGAACGGATGGTAATAATGTCGGCTGCTCGGGCGACAGCCTGATCGTTGACTACCTTGCAACAATTATCGCTGCTGCAGGCGACACGGTAGCCGCAGTAAGCGCAACACTCAGCCTCGACAAGCTCGAACGTTACCGGAAGAAATTTCCTGCATGGAAAGATGCTGACAGTTTCTCCCTGTCAGACAGCGGGCGGTAGTGGGTGATGAACGACAATCGCCGCACAATGCGGGCACTGCTCACTATCGTGTTTATCAGCGCCGTTCCGACCACCCTCATCCTGCCAATGATGCCGAGCCTCGGCACACAGTTCGGGGTGAGCCCCGCAGAACTCGGGTTCCTCGTCGGCATTTACCCGCTCATGAGCATGCTGGCATCGCCGTTCTGGGGAAAACTGAGCGATCGTTACGGGCGTAAACCCATACTTATCTGCACGCTTGCGGGTGGCGCACTGGCTTTCCTGGTATTTGCGCTGAGCAGCTCGTGGGTAGGCCTCTTTATAGCCCGCGCGATGCAGGGCCTGGCCGGCACCCCGCGCGGCATCGGTTTTGCGGCCGCCAGCGATATGGCCGGGGACAGCGAAAAGTCGTCGAGCATGGGCCGCGTCGCGGCGGCCATGGCTATTGCCTTTACCGTGGGCCCGCTAATAGGCGGCTTGTTTATGGGCGAGAACCCCGATAGCTGGATTGGCCAGTTGCGAGCCTCTGTTGGCCTGCCGGGTGCGGGCTTCAACCACGTGATCCCCTCTTTAGTTGGAATGACCCTGAACCTGATCGGTATCGGCGTTGTCGTCACAGGCTTTAAGGAAACCCTGGTACCGTCCGAAGCGAAGACAAAACCTGAAAACGCTGAAACCGAAACGCACAGTTTCGGCGAAGCTATTTTTCATGTCAGCGTGCTGCTGGCCATCGCGTTCTTTTTGCTTTCCGGGTTCATCCAAAACAGCCTGATGTTTTCCTTTACGTTGTGGGCTGACCTGACGCTGGGCTGGAAGGCGCAGCTTATCGCCTGGTCCGGGGCATTTGTTGGGGTCGGTTTCGCAATCGGCAGCGGCCTGGTTCTGCGGCCGATGGTTCGCCGCATCGGGCAGGAAAAAACGGTACTGACGGGGGCGCTGATAGACGCATCCGGGCTGGTAATTTTTTTAGTCTTCCAGGCAACGCCGCTGATTGCGCTAATGGGTCTGATGGTCGCATCACTGGGCGGATCACTATGGTCCACCACCATTCTCGGGTTGATGTCACGGCAGATAGACCCTGCGGACCAGGGCCTGGCACTGGGCGTTGCAAATGGCGCCGCCTTGTTGGGCAGGGTTATAGGTCCGGCTTTCGTTGGGCTGATGGCGGGCAGCGTGGATCCCGGCGCGCCGTTCATGATCATCCTCGGCTGCGTACTGATGGCCGTCGTACGCGGTGCTGCACTCGTCCGCGCACACGCGAAGAAATACCCTGGCTAGCGCCGTTCGAGCGTTGCCCGCTTGTTCGTCAGCGCGCCGATTTCACCACTGCCGAGGAAAGCCATCGCCGCCTCGTCCGACTTTATATAGGCGTCGAGAAATGCAGTGGTCACGCCGTTACTGATGTTCAGCGCATCGAAGTCGAGCGGGCCCGAGCCCGGAATATCCTCACGGCAAATAACGCCGCCGAAGTAATGATTTGACCCGTCCATAAATAAGTAGTGGCGCGGTTGATCGGGCCGTTCGGCATCAGCTGGCAAATACCAGGCACTCTTGCTTTTTACCCCGTCCCGGGCCCCGGTGGTGCTGAAATCCTCGGAACCCGTCACGATCAGCGTCGGTACCCGCGCCAGGCGCCAGGGTTCTTCCGGCATGATGCGGTTGTTACTCGGTTCGCTGATCAGTATCAGGATCTCGAAGCGATCTTCGTCCGAGGAAAGCGTGAAGTTGTCTACCGGGTTAGTCATCACTACCCCGTTCAACGTCATTGCTGTACCGGCACCCATCGAATGGCCCGCCGCAATTAACCGGCTGGCATCAATTTTCCCCGCAAGGCCGGGTACCTTATCCTCCAGGTCATCAAGCGATTCGAGAATGAACTGCACATCCCTGGGGCGACTGCTGACTACCTTGGTCATGATTTCCAGCGTGACCCCCTTCATCGTGAAGCCAAGATCGCGGGAGTCCATATGGGTCGGTTGAAGCACAACATAACCGCGGGAGGCCCAGTGATCCGCGAAGCCCGCATAAAGGCCAGGGGAGCAGCCGTTACCGTGTGAAAACACGATGAGCGGATACGGCCCCCCGGTAGACGGAAAAACAGCCCGCACACGCAGTTCCTTGTCAAATTCGCCGAAAGTCAGTGTTGTTTGCTCCACGACGGTAACGTCCAGCGGACCGGCTTCGGTGCGATAGGCGTTGCGGATATCGGCTTCCGATAATTGTCCCGGCGACGTGCACGATGCGATGAGGAAGGCACCGACAGGGATCAACGCTATGCACAGCAGTCTGGAATATATACGCGTTGCCATTAACTCCACTGCCCGATAATGAAACCCATCAGTCCGAAGGACACGATGTGATAACTGGAATGAATAAAAATCAGGACCAGCGGGCGCCTCTCGAACAGGTTGATAACCCCCAGCGCCGCCATTACGAAACTGAAGGCCAGAAGCATACCCAACTGCAGGCCTTCGAGCCCGGTTGCGGTTGGGCCCAGGAGAGCAGCCAGCATCGAAGCGGCCAGTAGCTGAAAGAAAAAGCCGGCCACAAAGGTTCCCGCGGGGTTGGGCATCTGGTTTCCGGTCATGGGGATGCCGGATGCCTTGCGCCAGGGTTTACCGAGAAATGCCGGTGAATACCAGAAGGCGCCCAGCAAGAGTGCTGCAACGGTGGCGCCGAACACCACCAGCAGGTTTATCGTCGCAAAGTGAATTGTAAATTCCATGATCCTGCTTTCCCTGTGTGCGTACGGAACGATTGCTCGGAATTATAGCGGCAGTCCATTGACAGAAGCACACGGATACACCATCTTCTTCGGCAATATTCTCCAAAATCACAGCCTGACTATGAAGCGCTTGCTTGTTTTCCAACACGTACCACATGAAATTCTAGGTACCTTCAATCCGTTGCTAAAAGACGCGGGGTTCCGCATACGCTACGTTAATTTCGGCCGGACACCCGATGAACAGCCCAACGTGGATAAATACGACGGGCTGATCGTCCTGGGCGGCCCTATGTGTGTCGATCAGTCGGAAAAGTATCCCCACCTGGAAACCGAGATAGGCGCGATCGGGACAGCCATAGAACACGGAAAGCCGGTATTCGGCATTTGTCTCGGCGCGCAACTAATCGCCACGGCGCTGGGCGCCCGCGTGTACAGGAACCCGGTCAAGGAAATAGGCTGGTACGACGTTACGCCAACCCCGGACGGCGAACGGGATCCTCTGTTTAGCAGTTTCGACGGTACACAAAAAATATTTCAGTGGCACGGTGATACCTTCGATATCCCTGCAGACGCGGTGCACCTGGCAACTTCGCCCGACTGCACTAACCAGGCCTTCCGCTACGGCGATCGAACCTATGGTTTGCAGTTTCACCTCGAAGTCGACGGGCCCCTCGTACAGCGTTGGTTGAAAACGCCCGTACACACGAAGGAACTGGATGCGCTGGACGACGACCGCATGAATGCCGCAAGAATACTTGCGGACACGCCCCGCTATATCGACAAAACGACTGACCTGGGCAACCGCCTGTTTGGCGAGTTCATACGCCTGTTCAGCTCCAGGGTCAGGCGCGTCACCCTACCGTCCCGCTAGTCTTCGGCAAAAGCTATAATTTATTTAACCGTATTAACAAAGACTTACACTAAAACTAACAGCAACCCTTGACTCTTGACCAGACTCTAGGGTTTATGATCGCCGCATGGATACCCTGAATAATCCGGCCAGGCTAACGATCGGCCGACTCTCCCAACAAGCCGGCGTCGGCATCGACACGGTGCGCTTCTATGAACGCCGCGGCCTGCTACCTTCGCCTGCACGGTCCCCATCCGGTTATCGACTTTATAGCGAGGACACCATCGCTCGCATCCGCTTCATACGCCGGGCAAAAGGGCTGGGCTTTACCCTGGATGAAGTTGAGAACCTTCTGCGTCTGCAGGACCAGGGTGGCAGAAAATCAGCGGTACGCGAACTCACGGAGCGCAAACTCATACAGATAAATGCCAAGATCGATGACCTGCAGCGCATGCGAAACGTACTGCAGAAACTTGCGGGCGAATGTAGCGGCAAGGGCAATGTAGACAGCTGCCCGATTATTGAAGCACTCTCGAACGAAGACGAATATGACGGCACGTAAGCGTGGCTGATTCAGCTTTAAAAGGTAGCAATAAAAAACTCATCATTCCTGTATCCGGAATGACCTGTGGTGCGTGTGCTGCACGCATCGAAAAAGCAATGCGCCGGGTCACCGGCATTACTGAAGTCAATGTCAATTTTGCAACCGAGAAAGCGAGCGTGGAATGGGATTCTGCCATCCTTAGCAGCAGCGACGTCACGGATGTAATCGGCAAGGCAGGCTTTGATGTCGTGGTGGACGAATTCAGTTTTGGCATTGAAAGCATGACCTGCAGCGCATGCGCGGCACGTATCGAAAAGGTTCTGAACAAACTGCCGGGTGTACTTGAAGGCAGCGTTAATTTTGCGCTCGAAAAAGCCCATGTTACAGCCGTAGCCGGAAGCATTACCCAGGCGTTACTGGCCAAGCATATACAGGGTGCCGGTTTCTCCCTGACCGCCTCGGACGAAACGGCGGGCAGTGAGGAGGCGCAACTGGCCAGGGAGGAAGAAAAGCTTGCGAATGAACTGCGCACCCTGAAGATTTCCATCGCACTCACCGTGCCGCTGTTGCTACAGATGATCATGCAGTTCATGGGTTTTGATAACACACACTTCGGGCCTGAACTCGAGGTATTGCTGGCGACACCCGTGCAGTTTGTGATCGGCGCCCGCTTTTACAAGGCAGCACTGAACGCAGTGCGTGCCGGCGCCGCCAATATGGATGTGCTCGTCGTGCTCGGCACGACATCAGCCTACATTTATAGCTGGTACCTGATAGCAACCCTGGGCGTCGAGGCAGAAGGCGAACTGTACTTCGAAGCCTCCGCAACGATCATCACGCTGGTTCTCGTCGGCAAGTATCTCGAGTCCCGCGCCAAACGCAGCACTACCGAGGCCGTGCGGCAACTCATGGAACTGCGGCCCGCTGTCGCCCGGGTCAGACGAGACGGTAACGATATAGAAGTGCCCATCACTGAAGTAAGCCGTGGAGACCTCGTTATCGTAAAGCCTGGCGAAAACCTGCCGGTCGACGGGGTGGTCGCAGAGGGCAGCAGCGAGATCGATGAATCACTGATTACGGGCGAAAGTATCCCGGTTGTAAAAAACCCGGAAGATGCCGTGACCGGCGGCTCTATAAATGGTACTGGTTTGCTAATAATCGAAGCGACAGCGGTAGGTGATGATTCGACGCTTGCGAAAATTATTCGCCTGGTTGAAAACGCCCAGGCCGGCAAAGCCCCGGTACAAAAACTGGTAGACCGGATCAGTGCAATATTCGTCCCGGTGGTGGTGGTGATCGCCCTCTTTACCTTCGGCATCAGTTTCTGGCTGTCTGGGAATGCCGGGGAAAGCCTGATCGCCTGCGTATCAGTACTCGTAATCGCCTGCCCCTGCGCGCTGGGACTAGCCACACCGACAGCCATCATGACCGGCACGGGCGTGGCGGCACGACACGGTATCCTGATTAAGGACATCCAGGCGCTGGAACATGCCCACCGGCTGAACGCGATCGTGTTCGACAAAACGGGGACACTAACTGAAGGCCACCCGGCCGTAACCGACATACACATGGTAACGGGCAGCGAATCCGAACTGATTCAGCTTGCGGCAACGATACAGCAAGGCAGCGAGCACCCGCTTGGTCAGGCTGTATTACACGTGGCGGCAGATCGCAATATTGAGCCGCTGACGCTGAGTGACTTTGCAAGCCACACCGGCAGCGGCGTAGAAGGCCGGGCTGGTGAAACTCACGTACGCATCGGCAACCAGGCTTTCATTGCAAGCGGCGGAATCGATACCAGGCCTGCCGAAGAAATGGCTGCGAAATGGGAAGCGCTGGGCCGGACCGTCATTTGGGTTGCATCAGACGAAACACTTGCAGGGATTATGGCGCTGGCGGACCCGTTGCGGCCGGAATCTGCCGCAGCTGTTGCCCAGCTCGCCAGCATGGGTGTGCGTACCCTGCTGTTATCGGGTGATGCCGAACCGGTCGCGCAGGAAATAGCCCGCCAGGCCGGTATCGACCAGGCCTACGGCGGCGTGCGGCCTGATTCGAAAGCACATCGCATCAAAGAGCTTGCGGCAGAAGGTTACAAGGTCGGCATGATCGGCGACGGCATTAACGATGCGCCGGCGCTCGCCGCCGCAGATGTCGGGATTGCGATGGGCAGCGGCACCGATATTGCGATGGAAACCGCCGGCGTGACACTGATGCGTTCGAATCCCATGCTGGTGCCGGCGGCGATTGAAGTGAGCCGTGCGACCTGGGCAAAGATTCGGCAGAACCTGTTCTGGGCATTCATTTATAACGTTATCGGCATACCGCTTGCAGCGGCTGGCTTGTTAAGCCCGACAATTGCGGGCGCAGCGATGGCGATGAGCAGCGTCAGCGTTGTCAGCAATTCACTTTTTCTCAAACGCTGGAAACCTAAACTGTAAAAGATAAACAGGAGCACACCGTGGAACAGATAAAACTGCAAGTCGAAGGCATGACCTGTGGAGGTTGCGTAAAGAGCGTCCAGAATGCGCTTACAGCCCGTGATGGAGTAAGTGAAGCCAGTGCCGACCTGGACAGTGCGACGGTAACCGTTGACTTTAATCCGGCGGTTATACAGGAAAGTGCAATTCGTGACACGATTGAAGATGCCGGTTTTGACGTAGCGGCCTGACCGCTATTGTCTATCGCCGCGAAAGCGCTACTGTTTATCGCCGCGAAAGCGCTATTGAATGCTTAGTGTTGCACGGTCGCTGACCGTGCGCGGTTCAAGTAATTTTGCCGCACTTTCGTCATCGCGCAGGTAGAAATCGAGAAAGGCGGTCGACAGCTCGAGGAACACTTCCATCGCTTCGTAATCCGGCGTGCCGTCGGCTTTTTGCCGGTGAATTAACCCACCGAACTGGTGATCGAGTCCGTCGACAGACAGCAAGTAGTGCTTGCCCCGAACCGGTGATTCGGGTTCGAGCACCTCGTTCTGATAGGTTGCCGGCCGCCTGCCGTCACCCATGAGCCCGTAGTCTTCAGGGCCCGTCGCCATGAACACCGGGCGTGAACCCCCCAGCCACAAGTCCTCCGGCATCAACGCCATCTTGCCGGGATCGCTCAACAGCACCGTTGCGCTGAAACGATTCTCGTCGACATCCTTTATTTTACCTGTCTGCGGATTACGGATTCTCAAACCGGTCATCAGCAAGGCTGTCTGGGTACCGACCGAATGACCGGCTGATACCAGTCGGGTTGCATCCATACGATTTTTTATGCCGGGCAGTTTTTCCGCGATACCGTTCAGCTGATCTGCAATCGCAATGACATCACGTGCACGGCTGTCGATGATTTCCAGCATATGCGCTTCACTTTTAGGCGTTTCTGCGTAGTTGGCATCGCGATGACTCGGCAAGATGACGATGTAACCGTTTGCGGCCCAGTGCTGTGCTACCGGGTCATACCTGGTACCAGCCGAAAAGGTGCCGTGCGACAGAATGATGACCGGAGACGGCTCATTGCCGGCAGCATACGCGACGCGCAGAGGCAATTCGCGATCGCCGTCGACCAGAATACTCGTGGAATCGAAAATAACATCACTTGCCAGGGTGATTCCGCTGAAGGCGATCAAGGGAATGAGCCACAACACCTGCCAGGCGACGCGATGAATACGGGGCAGCTTATGCATTTGCCCTACCCTAGTGGGCAACTACCGCTGATTCATCGCCCGGTTTACCGCCAGGTGAGTAAATTCGGCAGACGACTGCCAGTAAGGCAACAATCCCGTTGAACGCGCCCAGCAGCACAAACGGCGCGTAACCGCCTATGGAATCGAAGGCCTTGCCACCGAAATAAACCGCAATAAATATGCCGATTGCACCGAAGGTATTGAACATGCCCACGACCGAACCGCGCTTCAGTTTCGGCGCCTCGGCGCTGACGAGGAGCGTGGCGCCGAGAAATGCACTGATCTGGCCCAGGCCCAGTAACACGAACACGAATATTGCCTGTGTGCTGAGCGGGAAACCGTCGGTTTTTATCATCGTCGCTTCGTCGATGAAATAGGTGGCCCCGTACCCAACCGCCGCAGACGCCATACAGATGATGACGGCAGTTACACGATTTAACTTGCGCAGCATGAAGCCGAGTATCGGCAAGTACAGGAGCGAAGCGCCGCCGGTCACCGCGAATATTGCTGCGCCCTTGCCGGAAGCCGTCGCGAAGTCCAGACCGTGGTATTTCATCGCCACGGTCGCGCCCCACAACACGGTAAATGTGCCGAGTATGACCTGGTCACTGCGCGCGACAAATGCGCAGCAGTAGGACAGTGCTATACGTGGGTTTTTTATGCCCTCGCTTATCCCGCTTGTGATCAGTTCCGAAATTGGCGGCCGTTCTTCCTTGGTGCCCGGAGTACCCGCTTTTAGGCCGAGGTAAAAAATAATACCTGAAGCAAAGCATATGCCGGCGATGACGAAGTGCGTAATCTTGCTTGCGGTCAGTGGGTCATAGCCCCTGCTTACCAGATATGGTGCGAGGAGGGTGGCTATTACGGCGGTGATAATGACGACGCCCAGGCCGTTGAAAATGCCGCCCACCGCGACGAACATGCTGCGTGTACGATCACCCGAGTAATCGGCGATCAGGGTGCCAACCATGCCGGCACCCATGCCCAGGCCGAAGGCGTAGATGGCCCTGTATACCAGCAGCTCGTTCAAACTGGTGGCAAAAGGATACAGCAAGTAGCCGATGCCCATGATGATGACACCGACGGAAAGCACTTCTCGCCGGCCAATGCGGTCAGCTGCTATGCCCGCGATAAAGAACACGATGACCTGGACGATCTCGGAAATGATGACCAGGTCTTTAGACGCATCACCCATCTGCTCAATGGGAATCCCCATGGCCTTGAGTACCTGTGCCGTGCCGGTCGACACGAAGGTCAGCAGGCCGATCATTGCAAAAGATGCATATAAAAAGGTTATCGCGTTGAGCTTCGATACGCCCGGCGCAAGTTCAAGAAACCATAGGCTTTCGCTTTTTTGCTGCCCGCCTGCGTCCGGCGTAATCTGATCTGACATGTGTCCAAGTCTCCGTTTGCGCTACCGCATTATGCCCTGATGGGTGTAGATGAGCCTTATTACATGATGATATGTATCGACTTCGATCGCGTATAGCTGAGCACCTCTTCCAGGCATTCCTCGCGCCCCAGCCCGCTGTTTTTCCAGCCCGCGAAACCCGTGCCCATGTAGTGCCGACCCGCACCATTGATCCAGATGCAACCGGATTCCACCCGCCGCACAGTATCCATCGCGGTCTTGATATCGTTTGTCCAGACGGCTGCTGTCAGGCCCATGTCCAGGTCATTCGCCATCGCGATAACTTCCTCGCGATCACTCCATTTCAGTATGGAGAGCACGGGCCCGAACACTTCTTCACGCGCGACACGCATATCCATCGTGACATCGGCAAAGACGGTCGGCCGAACCCAGAATCCTTTCTCGAACTCCTTGCCCTCCGGCCGGCTGCCGCCGGTAACCAGTCTTGCGCCTTCCTGTTTGGCTGACTCTATTAATCCCGTCACGTGCTGATAGTGCTTCTCGGAATTGACCGGCCCCATGCCCGAGTTATGGTCGAGCGGATCGCCTACCTTTATAGCGCTGACCTGGGCCTCGATATCTTCGACAACCTGGTCGTAAATAGACTCATGCAGCATCAGCCGGCTGGTCGAACCGCAGGACTGACCCGACCAGGCAAAATTCATACCCGCCACTGCCGCATTCGCGACCGCCTTCGGATCGGCATCAGGAAACGCAATAAAGGGATTCTTGCCGCCGAGCTCAAGTGAAATATGCTTTACGGCAACTTCAGCCGCGGAACGCTGAATGGCAAGCCCGGTTGGCACCGAGCCGGTGAAGCCGATACGCGGTACCTGCGGATGGCGAACAATCGCATCGCCGACAACAATACCTTCACCCGAAACAAAATTAGCCACGCCAGGCGGCAAAACCTTGTGGCAGATTTCCGCCATGATCGATGCCGACAACGGACTCTGGTCCGGTGATTTCAAAATGACGCAGTTACCGGCAAGCAGGGGCGCGCTAAGGTGCGCACCTGCAAACAGGAAAGGATGATTGAAAGGCACAATGCGCCCGACCACACCATAGGGCTGGCGCATGGTGAAGTGAATGTGCTCGGCGGTTGCGGGCACACTTTCACCTTTAATTTCGATGCCCAGGCCTGCGACAAAATTCATGTAGCCCGAAGCGAGCACGATGTCACCGCCAAGGCTGGCAATCGTATTGCCGGTGTCGGCAGCTTCCATTGGCAGCACATCGTCAGCCCGCCGCTTCATTTCAGCCGTTAACTTGCGCAGCAAATCGCCGCGCTCCCAGACCGACTTTGCACCCCATTCCGGTTGTGCGGCAGCGGCTGCCCTGACGGCGCGATCAACATCGGACACCGTGCCTGCCGGCACCCTGCCATGCACTTCGCCCGTGGCCGGATTAACCGAATCCATCCACTCGCCACTGTCGCTTTCTGTGAATTCCCCGCCGATGTACATCGGCCGGTCCCCGAAATGGGTGGACATGCCACTCCTCCGTTCTTTTTTCTGCTTTTTCTACGGCGCAGCCTAAAAATGCCGCGACGTCGCAAAGATAAAGGGACTCAGGCCGAATACGCGGTTAAACTGGTGGCCCATCCGACTAGCGGCTTGGAGGCTGAATACGATGACGCAAACGTCCGGCCAGCGGTGCCGGTTCGTTGTGCTCAGCCGGTTAAAGCATCCTGCATTCCGCCTGTGGGCGTACTTGATTTCGGGTCAAATTTGAGCACCAGGATACACAACACAAGCACTATCATGTTGGCCGCAGCCACCAGGATGAACGGGGCAGCCGGCCCATAAATTCCCGACAGATATCCACCGACCTTGGCGATAAGCAGAATACCGATCGCACCGAACAGGCTGAACAAACCGATAACGGCACCCCTGCCCTTCACCGGCGCTTCAGTTCCTATCAACGTCAGTGTTGCGAGGTTGGCTGATATCTCTCCCATGCCCACTAACACCGCGCAAAAATACATAGAGTTGCCGAGCGGGTCTGCGAAAAAGAACAGGGAAAAATACCCCCCGCCGGCAAGAATCATGGCCAGTGCAACACCGGCAACCCGGTCAATGCGATCCAGGATAAAGCCCAGCACCGGTAGCCAGCACAGCGCAAACAGTTGAATAAGAATATAGAAAAATATCCCCCTTGCGCTGGCGTCGGCAGTTGTCATCCCGGATTTGACTCCCTCCTGGGTGAGCCAGAGTACAAAAAAAGTGCTAAGCACAGCCATGTCGCCGCGAGCGACGACTGCCGATGCATAAGCGAGCGCGACCCGGACTCTTTTTGCAGCCCTGATGCCAATCTTCACCGTGGAAAACATCGGTTCGCGTTTTTCGAGCTGTGCCGGCGCGCCAGGTTTGAGGCCGAGGGCAAGAACCGTCGCAACAACCATGCAAATGCCGGATGCCGTCCAGATCCACATCTGGGCCGTCCTTACCGCATCGCCGTCCGCTATTTCGGTAAATACCCCCAGCAAACTCCGCAGGGGCGTCATTATGAGCAGGAACCCAAGCGCATTCAGAGTAAAGCAAACCGAGAGCATCTTGCCGCGTGATTTCTCCACCGGGTAATCATTCGCTACCGAGGGCAACATCGCCGTATTGCAGGCGAGACCGATCGCGAAAAAGGCGCGATAAAGGATGAGTTCATCCGGGTTCTGCGCCAGCGGGTAAAGAAAATACCCAATCGTGAATATGAGGAAAGCCGCAACATAGAGGGGCTTGCGGCCGATCTTGTCCGACAATGCGCCAATCAAACCAATGGTTACTATCACCATAATTTCTGACACAAAGGTCAGGTTGCCGGCCAACGGCCCCTGCTCGTTCTGGGGCAGCTTGAAAACCTCTTCAAACAGGAACGGCTGGCACGCATTGACGAAAGCCATCATCACGATGCCAAAGAATGAGCCGAACAGGAGGGTCGATACATTCAGGCGCGAAACGCCGGGCGCCAACCACAGGTTGAGCCGTTTGGGTCCGAAGCGGATGCCTTCATCGGGTGTACCTGGCATGGTTGCGCTTGGTTCGCTCATTTACACGTAGCCTAGAAAATGGCACCCCGAAAGCGGTGCCTGTAACGCATGCTCAGGGAAGCGGCGCGCTCGCACAATCAGGCAGCCGTCACACGTTCAACCTGCAAACAATCTGGCGGCGGCTCCCCTGCCCGATACCAGTGCGCGGGCCGTCCATAGTGCGGTACCGGCATGGAACATGTAATCTGCACAGCGGCACAGGTTACTATTCGCTGCCGGGCATTAATCAGACTCGAGGGCAGGAATCACCATCATGATAAAAAAGGCATTACTCGGATTACTCGCCATCATTGTCATCATCTGCGCCGGCGGCGGAATTTTTCTGTACAACGCCGTCAATAAAGACATAGATGAGCACTTTGCCGGGATCTGCACCACGCTTCCCCTGCCGGGCAGCGCCGAAGACAACCAGGTCGACCGCGAACGAGGGTTCGCGTATATGTCGATACTGGACAGGCAAGCGATTGCCAGCGGCAAAAAAGCCGCACCCGGCCAGGTCATGCGCCTGGACCTGAATACGCCGGAACTAAAGGCCGTTAACGCGCTGCTCGATCCTCCCGCGGGATTCCATCCCCACGGCCTCAGTCTTTTTATCGATGAAGCCGGGCAGCGGCACCTCATTGTCATTAACCACCCGGAGAACCGCGGCGTCGACGTGGAACATATCGAACGTTTCGTCGAACAGTCGCCGGGAGAGTTTAAGCATGCCGAGACTTTCAGCAGCCCACTGATCACCCGACCCAACGACCTGGTCGCCGTCGGAGCACGGGAATTCTATGTCGCGCAAGACACAGGCCGGGGGACGGGCATCACCGATACGCTGCTGGTCTATTTTGATGGTAACGACTACACGGTTCTTGCGGAAGACATTAAATCGGGCGGTGGCATCAACCGCTCGGCTGATAACGGCACGCTTTACGTAGCCGAAACCAATGCGAAAAATATCCGGGTGATCACGCGTGGCGCCGACGGTGGCATTGCGGATGTTCGTAACATAGCGCTGCCCACTTCACCCGATAACATAGACGTGGCCGAGGATGGTTCACTCTGGATCGGGGCACATTCGAACCTGACCGCGCTGGTGATGCATTTCATCATAGGCAGCAATGCGCCAACCCAGATTTTACGCGTGGACCCAAACTCGGCAGACGCCGCAGTCGAAGAGATTTACCTCAACAAGGGCACGGAAATCACGTCGGGCAGTGGCGGTTCGACCTGGGGCAGGAAACTGCTGATCGGCTCGATTACGGCCAGAAAGATCCTGGTCTGCGACAGAGATTAGAAGTGCAAGCCTAGCCCAGCAGGATCCGGTCGACTATTGCGCCTACGAGCAACAACCCCAGTTGCACAATTGATGCAGCAAAAGTTTGCCAGGATTGTGGAATAGTGGGCTTGTTGTGTAACCGGATCGTTTCGCGCAGGAAATAGATGCCGCCCGACGCGGCGCCCAGCAAATAAATCCAGCCCATGCCGTAAATAACCGGCACCAGTGACAACACCACCAGCGCGACAACATGCGCAAGAATGGTCCAGGTTGCCACGTGATCTTCGACGACTACCGGTAACATGGGCACGCCGGCCTTTTCGTAATCGCTGCGGCACGCAATGGCCAACGCCCAGAAATGTGGTGGCGTCCACAGAAACAGAACCGCCGCCATAATCCATGCGGCCGGCACAATATTGACGTCCACTGCTGCGGCACCGGCAAGCACCGCAAAGCTACCCGCCAGTCCGCCGATCACAACATTCCAGACGGTGCGCCGCTTCAGCCATACCGTGTAAACGATGCCATAACAAAATGCGCCAAGGAACAGGTAAAAAGCCGCCATCACATTCGTGGCCATTGCCAGGGCCAGGATCGCCAGCATCGAAATCAGTATGATTGCGCTCAGCCAGTAAGCGTTTGCGGAGAAACGCCCGGTAACGAATGGCCGCATTTTCGTACGATGCATTTGCGAGTCTATGTCACGCTCGTAAAGCTGGTTAAATGCGCCCACGCTGGCTGATGCGAGCAGTACTGTTATGCCAAGCACCAGCACCTGCCAACTTCTCAGGTTCTCGCCGGGCGTCATCGCAAAGCCTGCGAGCGCGCAAAGCATAATCAGGAACCCCAGTCGCACCTTCGCAGCGGAGTAAATTAGTTTTAAGGTTTCGGCCATCGATTTTGCTATGTATGGCCCGCCAGGAAGATACCGGTGAACCGCTTTTTCAAGGCCGGCAATTATAGCGAAAATCCTGTCGCTGGCGGGCTCAAAACGCAGTCCCGAATGCGCGCAACAGCTAACCCTAATGCGCTGCCCGGCCGCGTCGGTGGCGCCAAAAAGCCTGTTTTGTGACACCTTTCACAGGCAGCCTTGTGGGGTATATTGACCTTATATATCAATATCTTATAGTGTATTTGCCGGATATAATTTTAGGTTATAGCGCGATAACAACAATTACGTTCACAGCCCCGCTGAAGGTCTATACCTTAAGCATCCCGAAACCAACACAGTGGTTTTCATCGGAACAGGCAATGCACGGACTGGCGCCAAAAGATTCAGACTTCGCCGCGGTTTTTGAGCCGGGCCCCGCGGATGCGGCTGCCCTCACGCTCGACGAGGAGCAGTCACGCAAGGCTGCGATTGCCCACTGCAATGAATTGTTTGCCACATTACCTGCTGAAGAACGGGTTGAATGGGCGCTACACAATCTGCCCGGCCGGCACGTGCTCAGCTCCAGCTTTGGTGCCCAGGCGGCGGTTTCATTGCACATGGTTGTAAACCAGCAACCCGATATCCCCGTGATCGTCGTCGATACAGGCTACCTGTTTCCCGAGACCTATCAGTTCATCGATGAACTGACCGAGCGACTCAAACTGAACCTCAAGGTGTACCGCGGCAAAACCAGCCCGGCATGGCAGGAAACCCGTTATGGCGAGCGCTGGAACCAGGGCCTTGAAGGTATCGCCGCGTACAACCGGGAAAATAAAATTGAGCCCATGGAACGTGCGCTGCGCGAACTGAATGTCAGCACCTGGTTTGCCGGCCTGCGCCGCGACCAGTCGATATCACGCGCCGATGTGCCTTTCCTTAACTGGTCGCGCGGTGAGCGCTGGAAGGTTCATGCCATAGCCGACTGGGGCGACCGCGACATATACAGCTACCTTAAGAAACACAATCTTCCCTATCACCCGCTCTGGGAACAGGGTTACGTTTCTATCGGGGATGTGCATACGACAAAGTCACTGAATGATGTCGACTCCGCCGAAGAGACCCGCTTTTTCGGCCTGACCCGCGAATGCGGACTGCACGACATAGACCTGTCCACGGTCTGACCCGAACCTGGAAAATACTTCGTTATCGGAACGGCAGGACTGCCGGAAGGATCAGGCAGCCGACCCGAATTCGTCTTCGCAACCACCGCGCAGGGGCAGTGGGGTTTTCTCGAACAGCGCATCAACCTCGGCCTGGGACTCCAGGCTGGCAGCCCTCTGCGTCAGTTCGGGTAGCAGGTGCGGTGCAAACAGTGACGCGAAATCGACCATGTAGCCGCGCAGCACACTGTCGCGCCGGAAACCTATCCAGGTTGTTACACGCGGAAACAGTCCGACCGCATCAAGCGCGACAAGGTCGTTCTTATCCTGGCATTCCCATGCCATAGCAGCCACGACTCCGACACCCATGCCCATGCGAACGTAAGTCTTAATGATATCGGCATCACGTGCCGTAAAAACAACATCCGGTTCCAGCCCCTGCTCCGCAAATGCCTTTTTGAATGACGATTCGCCCGTCAGGCTGAATACATAGGTGACCAGTGGATACTGCGCCAGCCTGTCGAGTGAGAGGGGTTCCCTGCTGTTGGCCAGTTCATGGTCTTTCGGTACCAGGACTATTCGATCCCAGTCGTAACAGGGCAGCAGGGCCAGGTCGGGGAACAGGTCGTACGCGCCGGTGGCGATCGCAAAATCGACCCGGTTGGCGGCGACCAGTTCGGCAATTTGTTCGGATGTCCCCTGGTGCAATTCGAGGTTAACTTTAGGGTAGCGGTTACGAAACTCCTGGATAACGTCGGGCAACACATAACGCGCCTGTGTATGGGTCGTCGCGATGGAAAGTGTGCCCTCCTGCTCCTCGGAAAGATCGCTCGCGAGGCTGCGGATATTTTCGACTTCGCGCAGTATGCGCCTGGCGCGCGCGATGACCTCGTGACCAGCCGGGGTTATCGACGCCAGGCTCTTGCCCTTGCGTGTGAAAAGCTGGATACCGAGCTCCTGCTCCAGCAGTTTCAGCTGCTTGCTGATTCCGGGCTGACTCGTATACAGCCGCTCTGCAGCAGCCGTAATATTCAGGCCGCTATCCGCGATGCCCAGCAGGTATCTGAGTTGCTGTAAAGTCATGTTTAAGCTTGGAAAAAAGGCTGCAGGCCAGCAAGGGACGCCATATAACCATTTGTTACATGGGCTGTCAAACAACGTGTCCGGGTAATAGAGGTTTATAGCCAGGCGGTATAAGTGCAGAAAAAGATATTATTTTTTAAAGGCTTGCGATGTGCGACTCTACGCGCCCCTAGGTAAAACTGGAGCAAGATGGACTACTTCCCGCTATTTGCCCGCTTGACCGGCACATCCTGCCTCGTGGCGGGCGGTGGCCAGGTGGGGCTGCGCAAAGTGTGTCAGCTACTTCGGGCGGGAGCTGCGGTTGAGGTGGTGGCCACCAGCTTCATACCCGAACTGGAAGCGCTGGCCGCTGACAACCAGGTCAGGCTCCGGCACGAGCCGTTCGACAGTTCTGCGATTGCAGACCACGTGCTGATAATTGCCGCCACCGATGACCCTGCAGTTAATACAGAAATTGCAAAGGCGGCAGTGGCAGCGAAACGTTTTTGTAATGTCGTGGATGACCGCAAACTGTCCACTGCTATTGTGCCCGCTGTTGTCGATCGTTCCCCCCTGCTCGTTGCTGTATCCACCGGTGGCGAGTCGCCGGTACTTGCAACCCGCGTACGTCAGCAAATCGAAAACCTGCTGCCACACTCGATAGCCCGGCTGGTACATTTCGCCGGTGAGTGGCGCGCGACCGTCAAACAGCACTTCATGGATTCCGCCAGCCGTCGGCACTTCTGGCAGGACATGCTGGCCGGACCACTTGCGCAGGACGTGCTCGCCGGTAACCTGGACCGCGCAACGGAGACTATGCGACGAAGCCTGGCGGGATCACCGCCCGTGCACGGAGAGGCCTGGATTGTTGGCGCAGGCCCGGGTGATCCTGAATTGCTGACGCTGAAGGCTGTGCGTCTGCTTGGCGCCGCCGATGTGGTTTTGTATGACCGGCTGGTATCGGCAAAGATACTGGAATATGCCCGCAGGGATGCAGAGCTTATCCCGGTCGGCAAACAGGGTAGAAAGGAATCGATAAGCCAGCAGCAAATTAATGACCTGCTCGTTCAATTCGTACAGGAAGGTAAGCGGGTTTGTCGTTTAAAAGGTGGCGACCCGTTCATATTCGGCCGCGGTGGCGAAGAAACAGAAGCGCTGGAAGCAGCCGGACTTTCCTGGCAGGTTGTGCCGGGAATCACAGCCGCAGGTGGTTGTGCCGCGGCGGCCGGGGTGCCGCTTACCCATCGCGGTGTTGCCCGCTCGGTCGTATTTGCAACAGCACACACAAGCGATGATGCAGAACCACATTGGGAAACCCTGGGGCGCGATGGGCAAACCGTTGTGTTTTACATGGGCCTCGACCGGTTGGAAGCTATCTGTACGAATATGCTTGCAGCCGGAAGGCGGCATGGCTTACCGGCGCTCCTGATCGCGAACGGCACGACGGGTCAGCAGCGCTGCATACGGGGTACACTGACAACGTTAGCGAAACGGGTTAAGGAAGCGGATGTAGCGGGCCCCGGCCTGGTAATAGTCGGAGAAGTAGTAACCCTTGCGGTCGATCACCTCGCAACAGAACTTGCTGATGAATTGTCCGACGAAAGGGCGGCGGACAACTGGCTGCCTGCGGCTGCTGGAAACAGACGTTAATGCGTAGCAGACATGCGATGGAAACAGATAATAAAAATAAGCTGCTGGTGCTGCACCGCCTGAAGAATGCGGCTGGCCAGGGACTCGATGCTGATTCGCTGGCAGTGATGCAGGCGCAGGGCTTTTTTCTGGATACCTGCCTGCGTCAGCTTATGGTTGTGGCGGCACCCGCCTTTCCCCCGGAATTACCCGGTAGGGACCTGGCCGACCGGTTGAGCGGGCAGCACGCGTATAGTTTCCTGCTGCAGACCGCAGCCGGGCTGAACAGCTCCATTCCGGGTGAGAGCAATATCCTCGGCCAGTTTCGTGGCGGCTGGAATGCCTGGCGGGCGACCGTCGATGCGGAACACGTCTGCGCACTTACGAGCTACATGCATCGCCTGTTCAGGGACAGCCGACTCATCCGGCGCGACTACCTGCAGGGTATCGGTGGATCTTCTTACGGCTCATTGGTACGAAAACTGATGCAACCGCACAAGCGCGCCCGGATCCTCTTCATAGGTCAGGGTAAACTGGCGCGCTCGGTACAACCCCTGTTTAGGGAATACACAACGGCGCTGTGGAACCATCGCAACAGCCGCAGAGAACCCATGCCCGCGCAAATCAGCTTTGCTCCCGGATCAGCCGAGGCTGCAGCCGACTGGGCAACACATATCATCATTACGACACCGGCCGATTCAGAGAATGATCGAAGCTGGGCAAATCTTGCAGGCAAGCGGGTCGAACACGTTGTGCATCTCGGCCGGCGACGAGCTGCACAAGGTATCTGGTCGGACCCGGCACACCAGTTTCAATTTAGCGACCTCGACGATATCTTCGACCTGCGTCGCGCCCAGTCGTCACTGCGCTCGGCGCAAATAACCCGGGCCCGCAAGGCCTGCGAACAACGTGCGGCCGGGTTGGCAAGCGAAGCTTTGCACAGGACCTTACCGGAAGCGCTGGCCCAGGGTGCCCGAGCATGAGCAAGCGAATGAATCTACGGCTGGGAACGCGGCCATCGCTGCTGGCCATCGCCCAAAGCAGGCTGGTTGCACGCGCGCTTGAACGGCGTTACCCGGAGCTTGGAGTCGAACTGGTCAATGTTTGCACCCGAGGTGATCGTGATCGGCACACCCCCCTCACCCGGGTAAATGATCCCGGATTCTTCGCAGCAGAACTTGATGAGGCGCTGCGTGGCGGCGACGTCGACTTCTGTGTGCATTCTTATAAAGACCTGGGACCCGACAGGCCTGCCGACATAGCACTTGCGGCAATTCCCCCACGGGAAAATCCACGCGATGCCGTTTTGTTTAGTGCAGATGTGCGCGACAAACTCGAACGGGGCGAAACAGTGCGCATCGGCTCATCGTCGCTGCGCAGGCAAATCAATATCGGTGACTTCCTGCCGCGCGCATTGCCAAACGATGGCAAATCTGTCGCAATCGAATTTCATGCGTTGCGCGGGCCCGTGCATGAACGACTGGCACGCATCGATGCCGGAAACGAAGGCCTCGATGGTGTAGTGCTTGCGCTCGCCGGCCTTGCTCGCCTTTGGCAGGATGCTGACGGCCATGCCGCCATTGCACCTTTGCTTGCTGATGCGATGTGGATGGTGCTGCCGCTCAGCGAATGCCCGACGGCAGCGGGCCAGGGCGCGCTGGCGGTGGAGTGTCGCGCGGATGATGAGCGTACCCGGCAACTACTCGGCAAGCTGCATGACCCCGGCAGTGCTGCTCTCGTTGCGGCCGAGGTCGATACAATTGAACGTCACGCTAAAGGAATTGAAACAGGGGTTGGTTCTACCAGTAGTTTCCTTCCCGCCCTGGGTCTCGTTACCTTGTTACGCGGCCGTGCATCCCCGGAAGACGGCCGGTTGATCGCGGTCGCCGAAAGCAGCGCACACGCGCAGCCCGGCACCGGAAGCGTTAAGGCATGGAGTGATGACGACTGGCGTCGGTATACACAACGCAGGAAATTAAGTACGGCGCTGCCTGAAACGGGCGCGGTGTTTGCCGCACACTGGCATGCGCTGGACAGCCGTAAGCTGAACCCGGACGTACGTTGCTGGACCAGCGGTGTAGCAAGCTGGCTGCAAATGGCACGACAGGGGCTATGGGTCGAAGGCTGTGCGGATAACCTCGGTTTTGAATCGATCAAAGCCACGCTGTCCTGCCCGGTGCTTGCTTTACCGGAACTGAATGAATGGACGGCACTGACGCACGCCGATGCAATTGACGGGTGGCAGGGCAGTGGCACCCGGAATGCACTCGCGACTTATGAATCGGTGATCGACAGCATAGTGTCCGACGAATTGGATGAGCAACTCGTTAACTGCACACATTTTTACTGGTCGAGCGTGCGCCAGTACCAAAGCCTGAAACCATGCTTACCCGAGACTGCTCACCACGCATGCGGCCCGGGTAAAACACTCACCGCCCTGCGCGAGGCGGGGCTCGACAACGTGCAGGCTTTTGCATCCCGCAAGGAATGGCAGCAATGGCTGGCCTGAGCCTGCGCCGAACCCGGCTCAACCCGGCGATACGCGAATTGACTCGCGAGATCCGCCCGGTTGTCGGCCAGTTCATACAGCCCTTGTTTGTTGTCGAGTCGCTGAGCGAGCGAGAAGCTGTGCCAGGGCTAAATGATGTATGGCGCGACACGCCGGAGTCGCTTGTTCAGCAGGTCAGGGCTGATCTTCAAAAGGGGGTGAGCAAGTTCCTGCTCTTCGGTGTCCCGGCCGAAAAAACGACAGCAAACTTTGATCACAGCTTTACAGCCGCACAAATTGCCCGGGTCCGCCAGGAATTCAGCGACGATGTGTGGCTTGCAGCCGATGTTTGCCTGTGTTCGTCAACGACGCATGGTCACTGCGGAATCGTCAATGAACAAGGAGACTACGTCGATAACGAGGACAGTGTGGCCGCACTGGCTACAGCAGCCCTGCAGTACGCACAGGCGGGGGCCGATTGCGTCGCGCCGAGCGACATGATGGATGGTCGCGTGGCAGCCATTCGCACACAACTCGACAATGCCGGCCTCGACAGGACCCTGATCATGAGTTACTCGGCCAAATTCCATTCGGGCTTCTACGGGCCGTTTCGGGTTGCTGCGGATTCAGCGCCCGGGGACAACATCAAACTAACCGACCGTGCCAGCTACCAGATCGACCCTGCGCGACCGAGTGATGCATTCCTCAGTTCACAACGTGACGCGGAAGAAGGTGCCGACATACTGATGGTCAAACCCGGCATGCCGTATCTCGATGTTCTCGCTGATTTGTCTGCCCGGATTGCAAAACCATGGGCCGTATACCAAACCAGTGGCGAGTCGGCCGCGCTGGAATTGCTGACGCAGGCCGGACTCGCCCGGCGCGAAAGAATAAATGCGGAAGCCTGGACTGCGTTTCTTCGCGCGGGCGCAGCCATGATCATCAGCTACGATGCGCGCCATGCACACGACTGGCTCAGCAGTGAATAAAGCCGCTGAGCGATCAAGCGAACTTTACAGCCGCGCACTGGCCGTGAGCCCGGGCGGCGTCCACTCGCCGGTGAGGGCATTCGGACAAACCGGCGGCAGCCCTCTTTTTATCCGCTCAGCGGAAGGCTCAACCCTGACGGATGTCGACGGCAACACGTACACCGACTTCTGCATGGCATTCGGCCCGTTGATACTCGGCCACAACGATCCGGCGGTCGCGGCAGCCGCGCATGCGGCACTCGACGATGGCTGGAGCTATGGCACGGCAGAACCCTGGTCAACAGAACTGGCGGAGTTGACCAGGGCAGGAATTCCGTGGGCCGAGAAAATCCGCTTTGTTAATTCCGGGACCGAGGCCGTTATGTCGGCATTAAGGCTGGCCCGGGCGGTAACCGGTCGCAATCGCATACTCAAGTTCGCGGGTTGTTATCACGGCCACACGGACGCGATGCTGATTGAAGCCGGATCAGGGCTGGCCGGTACCGCAAGCAGCGCCGGTATCACACCGGGCGTGGCCGTTGACACCCTTGTCGCCCCGCTTAACGATGTTGACGAGTTACATGCCGCATTCGACCTGTATGGGCATGAACTGGCAGCGGCCATTATTGAGCCCATGCCTGCCAATCACGGCTTGTTGCCACAGACTGGTGAGTTCCTGGGCGAACTTGCTTCTCTGTGCCGTCAGCACGGCACCCAGTTAATTTTCGATGAAGTTATCAGTGGCTTTCGTACAGGATTTGGCGGCTGCGCAGAGCGCTTCACAATCGAACCCGACATCGTCACCTGGGGAAAGATAATCGGTGGCGGGTTTCCGGTCGGTGCCTATGCGGGGCGCGCTGAACTGATGCAACATATCGCCCCCGAGGGCGATGTCTACCAGGCAGGAACACTCAGCGCAAATCCGGTCGCCATGCGCGCCGGGCTTGCGACGCTGTTGCAGCTGCAGGACGGAAGTGTTTACAACTACCTTGAGCAACTGGGCGTGCAACTCGAACGGGGTATTGCCGGTATCGACGGCATAAACATCACCCGGGTAGATTCGGTGTTCTGGTTGTGGCCCGGGTCATCGGTTTCAGGTGAGGCGCCACCTCGAAGCCCCGCTTGTTTCGATAATACGGTCACAGAACGCTTCCCCGATTTTTACTCACATTTGCTGGAAGCCGGTATCTATCTGCCCCCCAGCCCCTGGGAAGCCTGCTTTATTGCGGCGGCTCATCAGCCGGAAGATATGGAGAAACTGGTCGCTGCCATCGGGTCATTTTAGCTGCCTTTAAGCGGGCATAAAAAAACCCGGCAATGCCGAGTTTTTCAATATAGCTGATATGGTCGTCAGGGTTTCAACAAACGCAGAAACTCTTCACGGGTTTCGAGCTGATCCCTGAAGCTACCCAGCATGCAGGATGTAGTCATAACCGAGTTCTGTTTCTCGACACCGCGCATCATCATGCACATGTGCTGTGCCTCGATCACTACCCCAACTCCTTTTGCATCAATTGCATCGTTTACGCAATCTGCAATCTGCTTGGTCAGCACTTCCTGTATCTGTAGCCGGCGTGCAAATAAATCAACAATACGGGCGATTTTCGACAGGCCAATCACTTTACCCTGGGGCAGGTACGCGACATGCGCCTTACCAATGAACGGCAGCATGTGATGCTCGCACATCGAATAGAGTTCGATATTCCTGACGATTACCATCTCGTCAGTATCCGAGGTGAAAATGGCATTGTTTACCAGGTCATCGATATTCTGCCGATAGCCTCGCGTCAGAAATTTAAATGCCTTGGCAGCCCTTTCCGGTGTCTTGACCAGACCCTCCCTGTTCGGATCCTCACCGATCGCTTCAATAATCTTTTTCCAGTGTTCTTCCATGTTCTCGTTTCTTATAGGTTTAGCCGCATACCCCGGGGCACGGTTCAACAATGGGAATGGAGCGTGACATCAGGAGAGGTTCTTGTCCAGCCTGAGCAGCAGCATATCAAAACCACCAGCGGAATGTATCTTAACTTATTGTTAAGTAAAATCTTTTGTTGCATTTATGGCCCTTAAGCATAACGCGCGCCCGGCTGCGATCAGGGTGAGTCTTTGTTCGGCGTGCCCGGGACCAGGGAACGAAAAAAGGCATACATCGCACTAATCTCCGCTTCCGTTAACAGGGTGTAGCGGTATTTGGACGCATCCACCATGTGATAGTCAATGTCGCGCTCGCCCATCGGAATCCCGGTGCGAATCAGCCTGATGAAATTGGTTTTTGTATACGCGGCCGCAATCTCAAGATTAGGACTGCCCGGTACCCGTACGCGGCCGTTGTCGCCATGGCATTCCGTACAAATACTTTCAGCCAGGTAACGCCCCCGGTTCTCCGGACTGCCTGCCAGTGCAGGATCCGGTCGTGGCGCCGTATGGTCAATAAGGTCCGCAACATTGGAGGGCAGCCGCCCCAGAACCCAGCGCACCCAACCAATAGGCAACAATTCGAAACGACCCTGGAATCCGTCCTGTTCGGGCAGGCTACTTATATAAGTGATAATCGCCGCCACATCAGCGTCACTCATGTTGTAGTAAGCAAAAGAAGGCATCGCCGGCTGCAGGCTGGTGCCATCCGGTTTCACACCGTGTCGCACGGTCCGGGCCATCTCTGCCCGCGAGTATTCGCGCGCGACACGGGTGAGATCAGGCGCCACGGCGATAATGCCTTTGCCAGCCTCGGCGAAGTACTTTTGCCCTTCCAGCGAAGCCCCGTGACACCAGAAACAACCGCGAATACGGGCCAGGCGCTCGCCTTCTGCAACAATCCCGGGACCCTCCGGGAATTCGAGCGGCGCCAGCGGAACATCGTATTTACGGTTTAGTTCACTGTCTGCACGCACGTACACATATAAAGTAAGCGCCAGGATAGCGCCAACTATGGTCAGCAATAACACTTCCCGGTAATTTTTGTATGTGGTCATATGTGTTACGTAACCAGGAAAGTGATCAGGCAAAGCCTGCCTGAATCGGGCTAGAATCAGTACAATAGGATCATACTCATTTTAAAACCAGCACGGATTGGCGGTAAAGCGACAATGTCTCATCCTCCGGCCCTGTGCTTCGCGCCCAAACCCACCACACTGCCTTTAAATGCAATATCGCTCACTCGAAATTCCTGACGTCCTGATTCTTGAGCCGGCTCGCTTTAGCGACGAACGCGGCTTCTTTTCAGAAATTTTCAGCCGTGACACGATGGCGGAGGCGGGCATCAGCCTGGATATCGCCCAGGAGAACTATTCTCTGTCAGCTTCGGTAAACACGGTACGGGGCCTGCATTTTCAGGCGCCACCCTGTGAGCAGGCGAAACTGGTACAGGTCACAAGCGGTGCGATACTTGATGTAGTGGTCGACCTACGCCGTGGATCGCCCTGGTACGGACAATATATAAGTGCTGAACTCAGTGCAGAGAACTGGGCGCAGTTATGGGTTCCGGTGGGCTTCGCACACGGTTTTTGCACATTGGAACCGGATACTGCAGTGCTCTACAAAGTCTCCGCCCCCTATTCCGCGGAACATGACGACGGAATACTCTGGAATGATCAGGATCTGGGCATAGATTGGCCGATCGCCGCCAGCGACGCGGTACTCTCGGACAAAGATGTCGGTCTGCAGGCCTTTAACGGCTTCCAAACGCCGTTCAGCTACGAGGATCAATCCTGATGAAACTGCTCGTTACGGGTGGCCTCGGTTTCATAGGCTCGGCGGTCGTGCGTCACTTTGCCGCCGTGCCGGGATGCGAGGTTCTCAACGTTGATGCCTGCACTTACGCGGGCAACCCGGCTTCAGTCGCGGCCGTAGCGGAATATGATTCCTACAGGCACCTCCGTATCGATATTGCAGATGCGGAGGCGATACTCGATGTGTTCGGGCAGTTCAAACCCGATGCGGTGCTGCACCTTGCGGCAGAATCACATGTGGACCGGTCTATAGACGGACCCGGCGACTTCGTGCACACCAATCTGGTCGGTACGTTTACATTGCTGCAGGCAGCCCGCCAGCATTGGGAAGGGCTTGATGCGGCGGGCCGGGAAGCCTTTCGCTTCATACATGTATCTACGGACGAAGTATTTGGCTCGCTGGGCGACACTGGTGCTTTCACGGAAACTACACCGTACCAGCCCAGTTCCCCTTACTCCGCTTCGAAAGCCGGTTCGGATCATCTTGCGCGTGCCTGGCACCGCACCTACGGACTGCCGGTCATCGTAACCAACTGTTCGAACAATTACGGGCCCCGCCAGTTTCCGGAAAAACTGGTCCCGCTGATTATCCTGAAAGGACTCGCCGGTGAAACACTACCTGTTTACGGCAAGGGCGATAACGTTCGCGACTGGCTGTATGTTGACGATCATGTCAGCGCCCTGGAGCGTGTTCTCGACCGTGGCATAGCCGGCGAAACCTACAATATCGGCGGAAATTGCGAGCTGACAAATCTCGAGGTCGTGCGCAGCATATGTGCATTGCTCGACGAGCATTCGCCAGCCAATGCTCCGCATGAAAAGCTGATCGAGTTCGTGGACGACCGCCCCGGCCACGACTATCGTTACGCGATGGATACAACCAGGATCACACGGGAACTTGACTGGCGACCGGAACAGAGTTTCAGCAGCGGCATTGCACGCACCGTAGAATGGTACCTGGAGAACCGCGACTGGTGGCAGGCGGTCCTTGACGGCAGCTACCGACTCGAACGGCTGGGAACCACCGGAGACAGGCAGGCATGATTAAAGGCATTATCCTTGCGGGCGGCAGCGGTACGCGGTTGTACCCGGTCACCCGAACGGTCAGCAAACAGATGTTGCCGGTTTACGACAAGCCGATGATCTACTACCCGCTGTCGACGATGATACTGGCCGGCATACGCACGATACTGGTTATCACAACTCCCAATGACGCGCCCCAGTTTCAGGAACTGCTTGGCGATGGCAGCCAGTGGGGCATAGACCTGCAATATGCTGTCCAGCCGGAACCCGGCGGCCTTGCGCAGGCGTTCATAATCGGCCGCGACTTTGTGGGTAACGGGCCCAGCAGCCTGATACTGGGAGACAACATTTTTTATGGCCGAGGCCTGAGCGATATCCTGCAGGGCATTACGGCGAACAACGACGGCGCGACGGTGCTCGGCTACCAGGTCATGAATCCATCCGCTTTCGGCGTCGTGGAACTCGATGCAGAAGGCAAGGCTATAAGCATTGAGGAGAAACCAGCGCAAGCCAAATCTCCATGGGCCGTCACGGGAATGTATTTCTACGACAACCAGGTGTGCGACATCGCCGCAAACCTCAAACCTTCCGCGCGCGGCGAGCTGGAAATAACAGACGTCAACCGCCACTACCTCGAACAGGGCATGTTGAACGTGCGCAAACTGGGTCGTGGCTTTGCATGGCTCGACACGGGCACCCATGAAATGTTGCTACAGGCAAGCGAATTCGTACACACGGTGGAACAGCGACAGGGCCTCAAGATAGCGTCGCCGGAGGAAGTCGCATGGCGCATGGGCTATATCGATTCCTCGCAGCTCGAAGAACTGGCAAGGCCACTGGCTAAAAATGGTTACGGTGAATACCTGTTACGCCTGCTAAAAGACTCTTACTGAGTTGTTTAGGTCACTGACAAGGATGTCCCGGTAAAAAAATTTCTACTGATCCTGTTAATTCAGGTAGCCGCAGCCCTGCTCCTTCTGCCGCCTGTCGCCGGCCGGGTTTCCGAAGACGGTCTACGCCGCTCCCGAAACCATCAACCGCGTATCCCCCGCAGCGCCCACTGTAAGGTCTCCACGTGCTCCGCTATATCGGCGATAGTTGGCGCATCAAACAGCTTGCGCAACGGCAAACCCACCTGCAGCGAATCGGTCACCCGGGAAACGAGTTGCGCTGCCAGCAAGGAATGCCCTCCCAGTTCAAAAAAGTCATCGTGTACGCCGACCTCCTGTATGCCAAGCACATCAGACCATATCCCCGCTAACTGTTTTTCTGTCGGCGTTCTCGGGGCGACATACAGAATATCCAGCGCGCGCTCCCATTCCGGTTCCGGTAATGCGCTCCGATCAACTTTACCGTTCGCCTTCAACGGCAACCCGTCAAGCTTTACGAACGCGGCCGGCAGCATGTATTCCGGTAGGGCGCTTTTCAGGTGCCGCCGCATATCGGCCTCGCTTACATCACCTACGACGTAGGCAACCAGCCTTGACTCGCCGCCGGATCCATTAATCGCGGGCCCGCTGCGCAGCACAACCGTGCTGCGCTCGATTTTGTCGAGTTGCGCAAGAGTCGCTTCGACTTCGCCAGGCTCTACCCGGTGCCCGCGAACTTTAACCTGTGCATCGAGCCTGCCCGTGTACGCAAGATCGCCGGTCGGCAACATACGGGCCCTGTCGCCTGTTCGATATATTCGCAGTTCCGGGTCTGCGGCGTCCGCAGCAAACTTCTCGCTATTTAAGTCATCTCGATTGAGGTAACCCGTGCTGACGTAGCGGCTGCGAATAACGACTTCTCCGCTGATTCCACCAGATTGACCCGCCTCATCCATTAACAGGATATCCGTGCCGGCTACCGGTCTACCGATTGGCACAACATCGCCGGCAAGTCGAGTGTTGTGATCGGCAAAGAACTGGGTAGCCAGCGTCGATTCCGAGGGTCCGAAACCGTTAACAAAGATTGTCGGCGGTGCAAAATGTTTCCTGAACAGGCCAAAGTCCCGGCCCAGCGCCTCTTCGCCGCCGAGCACGACCGCGCGTATACCTGTCAAATCATGCCGGCAGACTTTGTGGCGCATCAGGTAGCGAAATACGGTAGGCGTACAGTGCAGGATCGTCGCGCCAAAGCCCTGCTCTGCTTCGGAATTGATATCGGTCAGGCCCATCAGGTCGAGCAACTGCCCGGGATAATCTTCCTGTTTAAGTTCCAGCGGGTGCAGGCAAGCACCATTCAACAGTGCGCCGAAGATATCCATTACGGCAGCGTCGAAGCAGTAATTCGCAAACATGGTAAGGCGATCCTGCTCACTGATATGTAGCGAGTTGCTGTAGGTCCTTGCGTGATGCAACAGGTTACGCTGACTTTGCAGCACACCTTTCGGCACTCCGGTAGAGCCCGAGGTAAACAGAATATAGGCGAGGTTATCCGGCATCGACCATTTTGCCGGCTCTGCCGCATTCACATCGGGCCTTAAAGGAACTTCCACCACTGCAAGTGAGCCGTTGACCGCTGCATGCAATAAATCACGGTGTGCTGCATCGGTCACGACCACCGCAATACCTGCTTCCTCGAGAATTGACCGGATACGCGCGGGCGGCGCGCCCGGGTCTATAGGCACATAGCTGCAGCCTGCTTTGACCACGCCTATCAGGCCCGCGACCATGCTTGCATCGTGCCCTAACAACAAGGCAATCGTGGCTGCGGAGCCTGCGGCCTGTTGAACTGCCTGCCCCACGGTATTGGCCAGTGCATTCAGCTCGCGGTAAGTAAGTGTGCAGCCCGCAGTCTGCACCGCCGGCCGGTCCGGGAAGCGGCGTACAATTTCGCCGAAGCGCGCGGCAACTGTTTCCTTAAGCGCCGAGTCGGGGAATGGCGTGTACGGCCAGTCCGGTGCCGATTGGAACGTGTTACTGCTCAAAGCAAAGGAAGCGACGGGCTGGTCCGGGTCCAGGACGATTACTTCCAGCAGTTCACCGTAATGGCGAAGCAGTTCGCTTACGGTGTCGTGTTCGAACAAATCCGTGCTGTATTCGAATCCCGCGTGCAACCCCCTGGTGCCTTCAACTATGGCAACGGAGAGGTCGAACTTGGCGGTTCCCCTGTCTACCGCAAACGGTTCTACATCAACGCCCTGCAGGCCTAAGCCGGACGACGGCTCGTTGTGCAGGTTGAATATGACCTGGACCAGCGGTGCGTGCGCAGTGCTCCGTACCGGTTGCAGAATCTCCAGCAATTTCTCGAAAGGCAGTTCCTGGTGGTCATAGGCCTCGAGCGTCGTTTCCTGGACCCGCCCCAGCAGCTTTATGAACGATGGGTTGCCAGCAAGATCGGCACGCAACACGAGTGTGTTGAGAAAGAATCCAACCAGGTCTTCAAGTTCGCTGCGCTTACGCCCGGCAACCGGTGTACCGACTACCAGGTCTTCCCGGCCCGTATAGCGCGCGATCAGCACATAGAACGCGGCCAGCAGAACCATAAATAATGTGCAGCCCCGCTCTGCAGCAAGCGCCCGGAGCCTTTCAGACAGCTTCGGGCTGAATTGCCGGTTGGCCCATGCGCCCCTGTAACGCTGCACGGGTGGCCGCACGTGATCGAAAGGCAGTTCCAGCACCGGGGGCACATCCCGAAGCTTTTCCCGCCAGTATTTTTCCTGGCGCTCAAGTTCCGTTCCTGCAAGCCACTCACGTTGCCACGCTGCATAGTCGGCATATTGCACCGGGAGTTCAGGCAGTTTCGCAATACAGCCGCTTACGCCCGCGTTGTAACAGATCGTCAGCTCACGAAACAGAATTCCCATGGACCAGCCATCGGAAATAATGTGATGCATCGTCAGGAGCAGTACCGACTCATCGGCAGCAAGCTGTAACAGGTGAACTCTTAATAATGGACCGGTGCGCAGATTGAATGGTTGTCGGATCAGCTTGAGCAGGCGACTGTGTACCTGGTCATCCGAACCGGCGGGGAGCGCGTCATACTCTACCGGCACCTTCAATTCCGGCGCAATCAGTTGCACCGGTTCACCATCATTTGCACCAAACGCAGTTCGCAGCGACTCGTGTCGGTCTACCAGCCTGTCCACTGCCTCCTGTAACTGGCCCGGATCGATTTTGCCCCTCAGCCTGGCTGCCCAGTGCAGGTTGTACGCCGCGCTATCGGGCTCCAGTTGATCCAGAAACCACAACCGTTGCTGAGACCATGATAGCGGTGGAAGTTTGCCGACCCTCCGGCGCGTGGTCAGTTGCACACCGGTATCCTTCCCGGCTTTAGCATCGATAATGGCCGCCAGGCCGGCGATAGTCGGTGCTCCGAAAAATTCGCGCACCGAAATTGCTTTCGCAAATGCATCGTATGCGCGGGCGATAACTCGCGTCGCAAGCAGCGAATGCCCGCCGAGACCGAAGAAATCATCGTGCACACCGGGTCGGTCCACAGCCAACAGGCCGGCCCATATTCCGGCAAGTTGCTTCTCGGTCGCATTACGCGGCGCAACGAATTCCGCGCCGCCATTGTTACCGGGATTCCGCTGCCATGAAGGCACAGGCAACGCCCGCAGGTTTGTTTTGCCGTTCGGCGTAAGCGGCCACTCATCAATCCTGGTTAAAACCGTCGGAACCATGTAAGCAGGCAACACGCGCTGCAGGTGGAACCGAAGCTCCGTCTCTGCGATGTCACCGCTGTACCAGGCCACCAGCTGCTTGTCGGCCTGGCGTTCCGCCTGCTTACCCGCGAACGCTGCGTTCGCACCGGAAACGACACAGCGATCGACTGCCGGATGCCGAAGCAACTGCGCTTCTATCTCGCCCGGCTCTATGCGCTGCCCCCGGATTTTCAATTGCTGGTCTGTGCGCCCGCTAAATGCCAGCTGGCCATCCGGCAATCGCCGCACGATATCACCGGTACGGTAGCGCACGAGCCCGAGCTCATCCTGACCGGAACTGAAGGCTGCCCGGGTCTCATCCGGCTGGTTCCAGTAACCGGTTGCCACAAAGCGGCTGCAAATGACCAGCTCACCGGTAAATGCTGCTTCCGAATCATCCTTGTTACACAACAGCACCCGGGTGCCGCTAACCGGCGAACCGACCGGCATTACCGCGCCTTGCAGTTGCGTGCTGTGGTCAGCGAAAAACTGTAGCGCCAGGGTTGATTCCGATGGCCCCAGTCCGTTAACGAACAGCGCAGGCGGGACAAAATGCTGCCGGAACAACTCGAAGTCTGTCGCAAGCGCTTCCTCACCCCCGAGTACAACCAGGCGTACGCCGCGAGTGTTATCCGCAGCGCCAATATGTTCCGCAAGCAAGCGAAATACCGTGGGTGTCGAATGCAGAATGGTAATTCCCTGCTCGCCAAACAGCTTGCGGGGCAGGCCCTGTAACGGTGTATCACCGCGCAGGTCAACCGGGCAGAGGCACGCACCATTCAGGAGCGCACCATATATATCCATGAGTGCCGCATCGAATCCGTAATTTGCCAGGAGACTCAGCCGGTCATGTGCATTGATGTGCAGTGCCTCGGTATAGGTGCGGACATGATGCAAAACGTTACGATGCGTTTGCATTACCCCTTTCGGCACACCAGTCGAACCCGATGTAAACAGGATGTAGGCCAGGTCCCCAGGCTGAATGTCGATCTCGGGCGGGGCTATGTCTTTGTTAAGGGTTGCAGGTACTTCGATAATCTGCAGCGATGTGTCAGCAAGATCTGCAGCACAGTCACGGTATCCCGCATCTGTTACGAGTACCTGTATACGAGCCTCTGACACCAGGCTTTGAATACGCGCAGGCGGTGCGTCCGCATCCAGCGGTACATATGGGCAACCGGCCTTAATGACGCCGAGCAAACCTGCCACCATATTCGCGTCGTGACCAAGCAGCAGGCCAACGGGATTCCGCCCGCCATCGCCTGCAGCATGCACAAGTTGCGCGACCTGGTTTGCACGTGCTTCGAGCTCCGCATAGGTCCAGTTTTCAGCGCCGACCTGAACCGCAGGCCTCGTCGCAAAACGCTGTGCGACGCTCGCAAAGCGGTCAGCCAGGGAAGCATGTGCGGTGCCTGCATCCCACCGGTCATAAGACTGCCGGGGGGCCGGTGCCCCCGCACCAGGTACCGGTTCAACGGCACCGATACCACTATCAGGCCTGGCGACGAAAGCTGCGAGTAAACGTCCGTAATCTCCAAGCAGCTGCTCGATCGTAGCCTGCTCATACAGGTCCGTGTTGTATTCGAAGCCAATCTGCAAACCGGACTTGCGCTCCGCGACCGCGACTGAAAGATCGAACTTCGCGGTTGACCGGTTAAGTTCAAAAGCTTCGGTTTCCAGCCCCTCGAGTTGCATACGAGCCGAAGGTGCGTTGTGCAGATTGAACATGATCTGAACAAGCGGCGGATACGCTGTACTGCGATCCGGCTGCAACACTTCAAGGAGTTTCTCGAACGGCAGATCCTGGTGCTCGTATGCATCCAGCGTGGTTCGTTTTATGCGGGCAAGCAGCTGCCTGAAGGTGGGGCTCCCGTTCAGATCGGTACGCAGTGCGAGCGTGTTAAGAAAAAAGCCAACCAGGTTATCCAGTTCGGTGTACCGCCGTCCGGCTATGGGCGTGCCCACAACAATATCCTCTCGGCCTGTGTAGCGAGCCAGCAACACCTTGAAAGCCGCCAGCAGCACCATGAAGACAGTACAGCCTTCCCGGGTAGCGAGTGCGTGAACGCCAGCCAGCAGTTCAGAACTGAAAGTATGGCTCGCCCACGCTCCCCGGTACCCTTGTACCGCCGGTCTCGGCTTGTCGAGCGGAAGCTCCAGTAATGGTGGCGCGTCGTTCAATGTCCTGCGCCAGTAATATTCCTGCCGCGTCAGTTCCTCACCCGACAACCAGTTGCGCTGCCAGACCGCGTAGTCCGCATACTGAATCGGAAGTGACTCAAGCAGAGGTGATCGCTTGTTCACAAAGGCTGCGTAAAGCTCTGCGAGCTCACGAAACAACACGCCCATCGACCAGCCATCTGCAACTATGTGATGCAGCACGATTAACAGGTAAGACTCGTTGACGCACGTCTGTAACACATGAACACGAAACAGCGATCCGCTGTACAGGTTAAAAGGCTGGTCTGTTAGCTTGAGCAAAGCGGCGCGCGCCTGCGCTTTGTCGGGATCGCTGCAAGTCAGCTTTGTTACGATGACCGGTGTGGTAGTTGCTGCTGCAACCAGTTGTACCGGCTCCCCGTCGCTGGATCCGAAACTGGTGCGCAGTATTTCGTGGCGCTCAACCAGCGCATCGATAGCACGTTGCAGATTGTTGATATCCAGCGAACCATTAAGCCGTGCTGCCCAGTGCAGGTTATACGCTGTGCTGCCCGACTCAAGCTGGTCGATAAACCACAACCGTTGCTGAGCCCAGGATAATGGTGGTAAATCGTCGGTCACCTTGCGCCGGGTGATGCGCTCGTCGCTGGCCACAGCAGCCCCGGAATCCAGGGCGGCGGCAAGTCCGGCTATCGTCGGATCCTGAAACAGGACACGTAAGGAAAGATTTACGCCCAGCGCATCCCGAACGTGGGCGACGACCCTTGTTGCAATGAGTGAATGACCCCCAAGCGCAAAGAAGTCGTCATGTATACCCACACCTTCGAGTTCAAGAATGTTGGACCAGATTGCTGCAAGTTTGCGTTCGGTCGGGGTCCGGGGTGCCATGTGCTCAACTGCGCGACCGGGTTCCGCTTCAGGTAAGGCCTTAAGATCGAGCTTGCCGTTTCGAGTCAACGGCAATTCAGCAAGCGGGACAAATGCGGCAGGTAGCATGTAATCCGGCAGATGCGGCTGCAATTGTGCGCGCAGTCCGGCTACATCCGCATCGCCCGTGACATAGGCGATTAGCTGATCTTTATTGCGGACGAGAACAACTGCCTGCTCCACTCCCTCCAGCCGGGTAAGCCGGGATTCGATTTCGCCGGGCTCTATCCGATGGCCCCGGATTTTGATTTGTGTATCAAAGCGCCCCAGGAAGACGAGCCGGCCGTCCGGCAGGTAACGTGCCCGGTCTCCGGTGCGATAAAGCCGGCCCGGTAATCCGGCCACTTCGACAAAATTTGCGGCACTTAACCCGGGCAGGTTGCGATAACCGCGCGCAAGTCCGGCACCTCCTACGTAAAGCATCCCCGGTACACCCGCCGGTAGTACCTGCTGCTGTTCATCCAGTACCCAGGCGCTGACATTCGGAACCGGCGCCCCGATCGGCAACTCGCCACAGGCATCCGGGTCCGTATGGGTCAGCTCACACCAGGTAGCTGCAATCGATGTCTCGGTGGGCCCGTAGGTGTTAAAGAGGCGCACGCCATCAGTATATTGCTGCCAGCTTCGAAAGGCGTTGACCCCTGCTCGTTCGCCGCCAATCACAACATTCCGCAGTGCGGGCGGAAGCTGCAAATTGTCATGCTCGAGCGACCGGCATAACTCGTGCCACCAGGCAGTAGGCAAACTGGCCCAGGTAATACCGGCTTGCGCACAGCCGTTGGCAAAATCCTGCATCGATGCGACCATCGCATCCGAACGCAACACGAGCGTGGCGCCATGAAGCAAAGCCGTAAAACACTCCTCAATAGAAATGTCGAAGCTTAGGCTGGAGAACTGCAGCACCCGGTCAGCGGGCCCGACACCCGTTTTCTGTCCGAGCTGACGGACATAGTTCAAAAGGCCCAGGTGTGGTAACTCCACACCTTTAGGCCGCCCCGTCGTACCCGAGGTGTACAGGATAAACGCGAGGCAGGACGCGTCTGCCAACGATGTCGGGTTCGTATCCGGATAGTCCGACGTTTCAAACAGTGCGGGTTCGAGTTCCAGCGTATGGATGCCCTCTGCCGGTAGCCATAAATACTCGCCCGGGGGCACCAATGCGATGTGAGCAGCGGTGTCTCGCGCCATGAAGCTCAGCCGCTCCTGCGGATATTCGGGGTCCAGGGGCACTACACAACCACCCGCTTTCAGAACTGCCAGCATCGCTGCAAAGGTTTCCGGTTTCCGTTCGGCAAGCAGCAAAACCGGTTGATCCGGAGCTACACCCTGCGCCTGTAACCGGTGGGCAAGACGGTTCGCACGCCGGTTCAGTTCTGCATAACTGTAGTCAAGATTTTCTGAACGCAGCGCGATAACATCCGGATGCTCACGCACGCACGACTCGAACATCGCGCCCAAGCCAGTAACCGCAGGCAGATTCCTGTTCACCTGGCTCCAGCTCTCGATCAGCGCACGCCGTTCCGCGCCGGCTATAAGCGATAAATCCGCGACGGGTGCGGTCGGGTGAGCAACGATTTCTTCCAGCAAATTCTGGTAGTGACTGGCCAGGCGTTCAATGCTCTCCTCGTCGAACAGATCAGTGTCATATTCGAACATTGCATCAAGGCCTTTCTCAGCCTGCCGTATAGACAAAGTCAGATCGAAACTGGAGGTGCGGCTACTGAATACAACCTCCGGTACTACCTCCAGATCACGGACCGGCAATCGCCAGCGCGGTTCTTCCTGCAAATCAAACATCACCTGGAATACAGGCGAGTAACTCAGTTCACGTTGCGGCTCAAGAATTTCGACGAGCCGCTCGAATGGCAACTCCTGGTGCGCGTGGGCTTCAAGAGCAGTCTCGCGCACTGCTTGCATTAGTGATTCGAAATCAGGGTTGCCGCCAAGGTCCTGGCGCAACACAACAGTATTGATAAAAAATCCAATCAGTCCTTCCAGGTCGGTGCGCGGCCGGCCTCCCATAGGGGTGCCGACGACCAGATCGTTGCGCCCGGTGTACTTCATAAGGAGCACATAGAATGCTGCGAGCATTACCATAAATAATGTGCAGCCACGGCCGCTCCCCAGGCTGCGCAGCTCACTTGCAAGGCTGTCAGGCAGTACGCGCAACACCGAGGCGCCGCGGTAGCGCATGGCTGCTGATCGTGGCCGGTCCCATGGCAACTCAAGCAACGGTGGGAGACCGTCCAGCTTGTCGGTCCAGTAACCGGACTGGCGCTCCAGTTCATCGCCATCCAGCCACTGCCGTTGCCAGGCGGCATAGTCCGCGTATTGCACAGGGAGCGCTGCAAGTTCTGCGGGAACACCGCCTGTTTCTTCATCGTATAGCGCGGCAAGCTCGCGAAACAGGATACGCATGGATGCACCGTCCGCGACGATGTGATGGATGAGCACAAGCAATATATGCTCACTGGCCGACAGGCGCAGCATTGTCACCCGCAACAGGGGGCCGGCTGCAAGATTAAAACTCCGGGCAGCCAGCTTGCCCAGGGTTGCCCGGACTTTTTCGTCTGTCGCGCCTGTCAGGTCTTGCTGCGCAATGGCGATGTCTTGTTGTAGCAGTATTTTCTGTTGAGGTACGCCTTCTTCTGCAGGAAAACAAGTACGCAGGCTTTCGTGCCGTTCGACAAGACGATTCAATGCCGCTTGCATCCGGGCAAAATGCAGTTCACCTTTGAGCCTGACGGTCCATGAAATGTTGTAAGCCGATGAGCCCGGCTCCAACTGGTCAAGAAACCACAAGCGCTGCTGTGCCCATGACAATGCGAGCGGTTGATGGCGATCCACCGGCACCAGGGGAATACTGGTCGACTGGCCGGAACGTCGTGTCCATGACAACAGCCTGAGCAGATTGGGCTTGTGCCGTACCAGTTCCGTGCGTAACTCGTCTGTAAGTGCATCCCTTGGCGCGTCAAGCTCCAGGTCGCCGTTAACAGCGCGGATTCTTATACCTGCGTCGCGCAGGCGTGCTATCAGGTCGAGCGCAGTCACAGGCGCACCACTTCGCGGTCTTCGCCCGGGCGCGGTTTCTCATCCTGCAGGGCCCAGCGCAATGCTTCTATCTGACGTGCCAGTCCTTCAACTGTCGGAGATTCGAACAAGGCCTGCAGCGGTAAATCGACTTCAAGCTCATCGCAAACCCGCGCATTAACCCGGGTAGCGAGCAGCGAATGTCCGCGCAAGGCAAAAAAATCATCCCGTATACCCACCCGGTCGAGGCCGAGCGTTTCCGCCCATATACGCTCGAGTTGCTGTTCCAGCGTAGTGCGGGGAGCGAGGTAGGCTGATTCGTCCGATCGCGGCGCTGCCGATACAGGTAGTGCATCCAGGTCCAGTTTGCCATTAGGCAGCAGCGGCAGGCTTTCAAGTTCGCGAATCTCGGCCGGCACCATTGCACGCGGCAATCTCCTCTGCAAATGCACGCGCAGCGCGGCGACATCCCCCTCGGCCCGCTCGTGCCAGACCACGTAAAGACAGAGCCAGTCGGCCTCATTGCGTGACTCACACAACTCCAGCGCGCAGCGGGCAACATCGGGATACGATGATGCCTGCGACTCGATATCTCCGGCCTCCAGGCGCAGCCCCCGCAGTTTGATCTGCCGGTCCGTGCGGCCAATTAACTCGATATTGCCGTCGCCACGAAAGATCGCAAGATCGCCGGTACGATAAAGTCGCGCGCCTGCTTCCGCGGTATACCGATCCGGTACAAACTTCTGCTGATTTATCTCCGGCTGATTCAGATAACCGTCCGTCACCGAGAGACCGCCGACGCACAGTTCGCCCGCCACGCCCGGCGGAACCGGCCGGCCTGCATCATCGAGAATATAAATCCGGGCATTTGCTATTGGTTTACCGACCGGTACCCGTGCGTTGTCCGGCAAATCAGCAAGGACTTCGAAACAGCTTGCATCCCAGGTTTCCGTCGTTCCGTAAGTATTCAGTACCCGGCATTTCGGCCAGCGCCTGCGAATTTTTGCGGCCAGTTCACCTGTCAACACTTCGCCACTACTAATTAATGAACGCAGAGGCGCTATTTTCTGCCGGTCAGTTACGGTCTCTATCAGCGAGGTCAGTAACGATGGCACGGCGACAAGATGAGTAATCTCTCGCTCACCCAGCCAGTCCGCGATCGCGGGGGGATCAGCCTCGAGGGTCGCGGGCAAAACCTCGACACGCGCACCGTGCAACAGGGCGCCAAAGATTTCCCACACGGAATCGATGAAATTAAGGCTCGTACGTTGCGCGAAAACAGAATTCGCATCGAATCCGAATTGCTGCCACATCCAGATACAACGGCTGACAGCAGCTGCGTGCGTACCCTTAGCCCCCTTGGGAGCGCCGGTTGACCCGGATGTGTACAGAACCCACGCGGCATCACCGGGTTGGCTGTAGAACTGCGATTCGGTAACGGACAACGTCTCCGTTGTGCGCAACTCACTTACCGGCAACGCAATACCCAGCGAGGCCAAAATACTGTTGCGATCATCGACCAGGATTCTCTGCGGCTTCGCGTCGGCAACCATGGCCTGCAACCTCGCTAGCGGATAGTTGGGGTCAAGTGGCAACCAGGCCGCACCGCATTTCAGTATCGCCAGCAACCACGCAACCGTATCGGCGGACCGTTCAAGGCTTATTCCGACCAGGTCGCCGCGGCCGGTTCCCCGGGCGGCAAGTGCCCGGGCGTACCGGTCTGCCCGTTCATCGAGTTCGGCATAAGACAAAGCTTCGCCTGCATCCGCGATGGCAGTTTTGTCGGCTGTTAACCGGACCTGTTGCTGAAACAAACCGTGCAGGGTTTGCTCAGGAACCGGCATCACTGTAGCGTTCCAGTCAACCAGCTGGCGACGCAGCTGTGCATCGCTGTGCAAGGCCAACGTTCCCACGGCCGCATCCGGATCCAGCGCGATAGCCTGCAACATGGCGGCCAGGCCTTCTGCCCACCATGCCAGGGCGTCAATATCGAAAATATCTTCACGGATACCGAGGAAGCCGGAGAAGATTTTACCGATACCATGGTCAGTCACGGACAACTCGAGATCCCAGTAGCCGGCCCGGTCAACGACGGGAACGTCGGTAGCGAATACGAGTCCGTCTGCACTTACCCCCGGATCACTCCTGTCTTCGAACATAAACATGATCTGGAACAGCGGATGCCTGCCGTATAAACGCTCCGGCGCCAGCTCTTCAACTATCTTTTCGAATGGCAGGGTACTGTGGTCGTAAACAGCCAGGGAATTTTCACGCTCGGCCAAAAGCAATTCGCGAAAACTGCTGTCCGTGTTAACCGGATTCCGATACACGACATTGTTAACCATGCAACCAATCATGCGCCGTGTATCAGCATCACGCCGCAGGGTTGCGGGGGAGCCAATAAGCAAGTCATCGTTACCCAGGCAACGTGTCAACCACGCACGCCAGGCTGCCAGGAACAGCATGAACGGTGTCGCGCCAGTATCTCGCGCAAGTTTGCGAAGAATGTCTGTTGCCAGTGCATCCAGCGCGAACGGCACCCTTACTTCGCGTCCCGTATTTGCGGAAACTCCGGGGTGACCGCCGGCAGGAAATCCATCATGTCCTGCGAGTTTGTCGCGCCACCAGTCAAGTTCCGAGCGCGCCCATTCCGGCGTCACGGCATCGCGCTCGCGGTTGGCGAAATCTGCAAACTGCATATCTGGCCGACATGGCATTGCATTTTCATACTCTGCCGCAAGCTCGTCGCGTATAAGCGGAACACAAAGCCCGTCAGCAATTATGTGGTGCACGGTCACGAGCAACACGGTCTCAGCGCCCGGCATTGTGTACAGGACTGCCCGCAGCAGTGGCGCACGATCGAGCGCGAAGGGAAGGGCAATCTCTATCGCCGCGCTGTCTGCGAGCTGCCGCGCCGCATCCCCGGGAGCCCCTGCCTCCAGTTGAACAACTGCGAGGTCCGTAAGCTCGCCGAGCTCGTCAAGTGAGACAACTTGCTGCGCCGGTTGCTCCAGCGAGCCACCAACATAACTACGCAATACGTCATGCCTCGACAAAAGGCTTTGCCATGCGCGGGAGAACCGTTGTTGATCGAACGCGCCCTTCATTCTGATCAGGAACTGCTCGTTAGCGCCCGTGTTATCGGGATAGAGCTGTTGCAAAAACCACAAACTTTGCTGCGCATACGAAAGTCGCGCCGGACCTCTGCCTGCCACGGCAACCGGCCGATGCTCTACCGGTGACACACCTTTGCTACGTGCTACCGCCTCCGCATGATTTTCCTGCAACCATGCTGCGTAAAGGCGGATACTCGGGGCATCGAACAGGGCAGCCAGGAAAACCGTATCGTCGAGGTAGCGCTGCACCTCGGTGGTCAGCCTTACGGCGAGTATGGAATCGCCACCTGCAGCAAAAAAATCTTCGTCGCGATCAAGTGCATCGTGCTCGAGTACTTTGCACCATATCGCCGCAATATCTCGTTCCAAAGAACCCGCACTGATTACCGGTGCGGGTTGTGCATTGCCTTCAAAAAAGTTTTGCAGGCTCGTCCTGTCCAGTTTGCCGCTGGCATTCAGCGGCAGCTGCTCAAGGGTCTTCCAGCGGGCAGGAACCATGTAAGCTGGCAACCGCGCGGCCAGCCACTCTGCATAGCCTGGATCGGGCTGCCGGGTCTTTGCCCGGGGGGCAGTCCTGGTCGAAAGCAGGCTCCGGTGCAGTGCTGTCTGGTTCAGCGCAGTCTCATGATGACGGGTTGTATGAGTCAGCAGTAGTGGTGGAGCATCTCCCGGCAACACGTTGGCTTCAATTTCGTAGTCGGGATAAATGCCGGAATCCGGTGTGGCACACATCCAGCGCGCGTTAATCGTGGTACCGGCAGACAGCTCGACCGGCTTGTCGCACAAGGGCAGCCAGACAGGCAGCCAGGCCTGCTGGTGTTCAAGAAAATCGACAGCTCCATCCCCCCCAGAAAAGATTCTCGTCCACAGCAGGAAACCGTCAAACAATCCATCTCGCGTAACAACGAATGTCGCCTCTCCCGTATAACCTGGCTTGAGCTCGTGGCGGAAATCGAGTTTTTCGAATATGGCGGGTTCTGCCAGCAGCCCCTCGGCAGGAAAGTTGCGTACACAGAGCCGGACATCGAACTCCCGACCGGCCTGCGCAAAAATTGCCTCGGCATAGCGGCGCGCGAGCCCATCGAAGCGTGGCGAGGTGCGAGCGTCATCCGGCAGTTGTGCCGGTGCAATGAATGTCGTGCAGACTTCGGGCACGGCAGTGAACGACTCCGCGAACAGATGGCGGGCATCATTCCAGATAGGCACGATACCGTCGGAACTACCGATATTGCCGATAATCCCCTGCGTACAGACGTCTACAAGCTCGGGCAATTCCACGGCCTGCATATCACCGCAGATGACTTCGATGCGATCACCAAGCCCAAGCCACCGCACCAGCTCATCGGCTGCTGCTGCTGCGTCCGGTAAAACTTCAACGGCGTATACCTTGCGCGCACCGGCAGCGACACACATTCTTGCGAGCATCGCATCCTTGCCGGTGCCAATGTCCAGCACGACCTTGCCGGTCACGTTTTGTTCGAACGCACGTCGATAACTTGCGACCCTTATTTCGTCGCTGGCCATAAAGTCATACAGCAGCGCATCGTAGACCTGGTATTCACCCAGCGAGGGCCAGAATTCCACACGGTCTGCTGCTCTCCCGGCGGGCACCACAAACGCCGTCAAGGTTTGCGAGCTACCTGCGTTCTGCACCACGACCGCAGCATCGCGAATACCCGGATGCTGCTGCAGTTGCATTTCGATTTCACCGGGTTCGACACGATAGCCACGAATTTTTACCTGGTCGTCAACACGGCCAACGAATTCGATCTCTCCCACGGCATTAACGCGCGCCAGGTCGCCACTGCAATAGAAACGCTGCGTGGTCCCGTCGCTGGCATCAAACTCACAAAAACGCTCCGCCGTGAGCTCGGCATTGTCCAGGTAGCCACTCGCTATCATCTGACCGCCCAGGTGTAATTCGCCGGTTGCACCAGGTGCAACTTCAACGCCGGTCTCAGGATTCAGTATCAGTATTTGCGCATCGCGAACCGCCTTACCGATTGAAGTCGGCGAAGCCGTCTGCCCGCGCCGGTACTCCTGCATCGTCATACGCCCTGCTGTCTCTGTCAGTGCGTAGGTATTTACTAACCGGGCTGACCCGGCTTCGTTCACCCGGTACCATTCTTCGATATCGGCGGCATTCACAGCTTCGCCACTGAATACCAGCAACCGCAAGTCGGGCAGGCCATTATTTGCGGCCAGGCAATCGGCGTGCAGCAACTGGCGAAACCCTGACGGCGTAATGCTGAGAACCGTTACATGATTGTCCGCCAGCACCCTGCACCAGGCCACGGGGTCGGCGCGCATGGCAGCAGGGATTATCGTGAGCTGCGCACCCGTACTAAGCGCACCCCATATCTCCCACACCGAAAAACCAAAGCCAAGGGAATGCAACGTCGACCAGTTGTCGTGCTCGTCGAAGCCCAGCTCTTCCTGCACATTTTCAAACAAGAACGCCAGGTTCGCGTGACTTACCATCACGCCATTGGGTGTGCCGGTAGAGCCGGACGTAAACATCACGTAGCAAAGGTCAGTCTCTTTAACAGCGAGTTGAGGGTTCGTGTCGGTATCACCGGCTGCTGCAACGTCCGTTAAGTTCAGGTACAGAACTTCGTACTGATCGCTTTCGATTTGATGCGTCAGGTCCGCCGGCAGTGAGTCAGACGCCAGCACTACGCCCGGCTGAGCCTTACGCAGAATCTCCCGGATGCGAACCGCCGGGTAATCCGGATCGAGCGCCACGTATGTGCCGCCGGCCTTCATGATCGCCAGCATGCCGACGATCAGGTTGACAGAGGGATGCATGCACAGCCCGACCAGTACATTGGGGCCCACGCCGAGTTCAATGAGTTCATGGGCTACGCGGTTAGCGCGGATATTGAGTTCACGATAACCGATCGAATCCTTACCACAAACAATCGCAATACGGTCCGGCGACCGGAGCGCGTGTTGCTCGAAACGTCTATATAGAAACTGATGGGCCTGGACAGCTTTAGCCCCGGTCATTTCTGTATGGACTTCCGTTGGCATCAGAGGCTGCACTCCAGGATAGCTATCGGTGGATTATCGAGATACTCACGGAAGTACTCTGCGCCACATTCATTTATCCCGACAGGATCGAGCTGCAAATCGTGCCACTGAATATCTTTGAACCCCGCTGCCTTAAGCGCGGTTTCATAACACTCCAGGCTGTAGAAATAAGCATTGAAGCGAATCATTTTTCGGCCGCTGACCATCGTGTAGCTGATAGGTGACCCGTCAACACGGGGCAAGTCGACGGACTTGTTAAAACCGTACTGCACGTAACCCGCATAGTCGCTTGCTGCCTGCATCGGGTTTTCGTTGATGCAGACAAGGCGGCCGCCGGGTTTCAGGTGGGCCGCTATCCGGCGGCACATCTCCCCGAGTTCGGCCTGCGATGCCGAGTAGTGCAGCAGGTAAGTCGCTGTTACAAGATCGAAGGATTCTTCCAGTTCGAGTTGGGCCACATCAAAGCACGCGTAACGTACACCCAGTGGCGCACGCTCTTCCTCCTCCACGGCCAGGGCGATCATCTCGGCAGAAATGTCGACCCCCAGCACATCCCTCGCGCCGGCATTCTTTAGCTGGCGCGTATAAAAACCTTCGCCACAGGCAAGGTCCAGTAAAGCTTTACCGCGAATGTCGCCAAGTAAGCGAAAAAAACTACAGACTTCTACGTAACGCCTTAACGGTGACTCTTTGGTCCGCTTGTAATCGGCGGCGATAGCGTCGTACTGGGCGCTCATCGCTCTCTTCCCGGGTTCTGCGAACCCCAGCTATTTAACAGCGCAAGGCAATCCGCATGGAGAATTCCCCCGATTATGCGCGGGACATCTGCCTGGTCTGCAAATACCTGGCTAAGCGGTACACATAACTCCGAGCCCGTCACCGCCTGCATATCCAGGAGGGAGGCACCGAAACAGATTTCGCCTATTCCAGCGTAATAACTTGCCGCAAGGCACATCAGGCAGGGTTCGACGGTAACAAAAAGGGTGCAGCCGTGAAGATCAAGCGCACGAAGTTCGCGACATGCCGAACGAATGACTGCCACCTCGGCATGAGCGGTCACATCGAGGTCACTGATAACTGCGTTGTGGGCGCTTGCGATAACTTCTGTATCGCGTACCAGGCAAGCACCAACGGGCGGGCCGCCGGCCGCCATGCCCCGTTCGGCCATCGTCAGCGCAACGCGCATGAACTGCTCCCGCACGGCGGGAGCCGAGTCCGCGGCAACTTTCATTCCCTATACTTCCTCTGCGTTCCCTATCTGGCCGCTCAATCGCGTCCCGCACAGAGACGCACACGACCTATCGATCCGCTAAAGCGTGTGTTGTTCCGGTTTTTTAAACCGCTTTGTTATGTGCTTCCTGTGCCGGCCGGGCACACATGGGTCAACAACCCGGCAGCCCGATTTTGACACACCATCGGGGTATTTGCCGCTCCTGCACCCTGCCCTGAAAGCCAGCCTCCTCACCATTTTGGAGCCATGGAAGTCCATTTAGTGGTAATCTAGCGCGCCTGCGCACGACTGAAGAACAAGAAGATGACCACAAGAACTATGTCGATATCCCTGAATTCAGAATCCCCTGCTGATACCGGCAGACGTGAGGTGCTAAAGCAGGGTTTCGCGTCCCTCTTTGCGCTGTCCGGCGCGGCAACGCTATCGGCCTGTCATGACGATGGAAGCTCCGGCCCTAAAGTCAAAAGCAACATAGAGAATATCGGGCCCCTTGCGGCGGTTCCGGATGCCAACGGTTTGCGGCTACCGGCCGGATTTACCAGCCGAATTGTCGCCCGCTCCGGTTATATTCCGGCCGGCACGTACCCCTGGCACCGGCTGCCTGACGGTGGCGCAACATTTGCGCTACCGGGCGGCGGCTGGATATACGTTTCCAACAGTGAGGAAAATCCTGGTCTCGGGGGCGTCGGCGCACTGGAATTCGACGCCACGGGTAACCTGGTTGATGCGTTTTCGATACTAACCGGCACAACCAAGAATTGTGCAGGGGGCCCAACCCCTTGGGATACCTGGCTCTCATGCGAGGAATATGACGATGGTCTTGTCTGGGAGTGTTTCCCTGCCAGCCGCGACGCGAGCACCGCGATGGCAATGCCTGCGATGGGCGTTTTCTGGCATGAGGCAGCGGCAACCGATCCGGTTACAGGGATTGTTTACCTGACGGAAGACCGTCTGGACGCATGTTTTTATCGCTTTATTCCCGACGATTTCGGCGACTTGAGTTCCGGCAAGTTGCAGGCCGCCGTTCTAGCCGAGGCAGGGCCCGACCAGATGGCCGTCGAGGGGACCGTGAGCTGGATTGACATCCCCGACCCCTCCGCGGCGACCGATACGACCCGGGCACAGGCGCAGGCAGCCGGGGCATCTATCTTCAGGCGCGGCGAAGGTGCCTGGCAGCACGGGCGGGTCACTTATTTTTCGACGACCTCGGACAATACGATCTGGGCCTATGAACCGGACATAGGCGATGCAACCGGTATTTTGTACCAGCTTTACAACAATACCGATCTGTTTCCGGGGGATACCACTTTGAGGGGTATAGACAACCTGGGTGGTACCCGGGCCGGCGACATCGTCGTCGCAGAAGATACGCCACCGAACGCGCTGGAACTGCAGGCACTTACCAACACTTCTCCAACCCGGCTGGTTCCGTTACTGGCACTGGAGGGTCATACTGTATTTGGTTTCGCGGGAGAGCTGACAGGTCCTGCTTTCGACCCGTCCGGCACGCGCCTGTATTTCAGTTCACAGCGCGGCACTGAAGCTGACTTTTTACAGTTCGGAAATCTTCGGGGCGTGACCTTTGAAATTACCGGGCCGTTTGTCATCGATGCCTGACCCTGACTATTGCAAGCAAAATCAACCAGGAAACAATAATGCAGACTATTACCGTCATTGGTGGCAGCGGTGAACTTGGTGGCGGTCTCGCGCTGCGCTGGGTGAAAGCCGGACTTCAAGTAATTATCGGTTCCCGCGATGCGGGCCGGGCAGCCCAGGTAGCCGCTGACATTAATGCTGCAGCCGGGAATGATCTTGCACGGGGCATGGAAAATTACCCGGCCGCGGAAGCCGGCGATATCGTGGTGCTCACGGTCAAGTTCGACCACCACAAAGCGATGCTCGAAGAATTAAGACCAGCCCTTAAAGGCAAAATCCTGGTTGATACGACTGTGCCGCTTGTGCCGCCGAAAATCATGCGGGTGCAATTACCTGAGGGTGGTTCTGTCGCCGTTATCGCGCAACGACTGCTCGGTCCGGATGTAGAAGTTATTTCCGCATTCCAGAATGTGTCAGCTGCCACACTCAAGAGCGATGCTGAACCAGAATGCGATGTGCTGGTCACCGGCGCCAAAGCGGCAACGCGGCAAACCGTCATTGAGCTGGTCGAAGCGGCCGGCTTCCGCGGCTGGCATGCCGGCGCCCTGGAAAACTCTGCTGCCGCCGAGGCCCTGACCTCGCTGTTGATATTCATGAATAAGAAATACGACAGTGATCATGCAGGCCTGCGCATCACCGGCATCGGCCAGACCTGATTCAACATACTGCATCCTGTACTCGCCGATGAGTGCCCACCAACTCAACCTGTTCGCAATTCCCGCTATACCGCTAATAGGAAGCGGCGATGACCTGGCGGGGCTTATTTGCACGGCCGCTGACGATGCGGAACTCACAATCAATACAGGCGACATCCTGGTTATCGCGCAGAAGCTGGTTTCCAAGGCTGAAGGCAGAATCGTTTCGCTAAAGGCTGTCGAACCCGGCGAAGAGGCGCGCCAACTTGCAACGGCTACCGAGAAAGAGCCGGAAGTGGTGCAGCTGATCCTGGACCAGTCACGGCGGATACTGCGTCACCGTCCCGGCGTATTGATCGCGGAGCACAAACTGGGTTTTGTACTCGCCAATGCAGGTATCGATCGCTCCAATGTCGATGAAGATCCGGACAAGGTGTTACTACTGCCCGAGAATCCGGATCGTTCAGCGGCCACTTTGCGCGATTCCATTAACAAAGAACTGAATGTTCGTGTCGGCGTCATTATTGCAGACAGCGTGGGGCGCGCATGGCGCATGGGCACCACCGGTATGGCGCTGGGTTGTGCGGGTGTCGAAGCACTGGCAAATTTGCGCGGCCGGAAAGACATGTTTGGCCGTGAACTTCAGGTTAGCGAACACGCGGTTGCCGATTCCATCGCGTCTGCAGCTGAACTGTTGATGGGAGAAGCTGACGAGGCAACACCGGTCGTGGTGGTGCGCGGACTGGAAGAAGGCGAATCGGAACAGGATTCGAAAGTGCTGCTGCGTCCTGAAGATGAGGACATGTTCCGCTAGCGGCGGCACGCTCCCATGCAAGCCACCGATAAGACTTACACGGTACTGTCAGGAGGAGGCGGCGGCGCAAAATTTGCGCTTGGACTGGACCAGGTACTCGCCGAGGGGCAGCTACAGGTTATTGCGAATACCGGTGATGACTTCGAGCACCTGGGCCTGAAGATCTGTCCCGACATCGACACACTTATGTATACCCTCGCCGGCATTGCCGACCCCGATACCGGCTGGGGCCTGCGTGATGAAAGCTGGCAGTTTATGGAAAGCCTCGAACGGCTGGGCGGTGAAACCTGGTTCCGGCTTGGCGACCGCGACCTCGCAACGCATGTGCGCAGAAAAGAATTGCTGGCGAGTGGCAGCACCCTGACCGAGGTTACTGCAGAACTGTGCCGGTCTATGTCGGTCAGAGCATCCATTCTGCCCATGTCGGATGACCCGGTAAGTACGCAAATCCATACAACTGAGGGTGTACTTCCCTTTCAGGAATATTTTGTGCACCTGCAAACGGAGCCGACCGCGACCGGTTTCGACTACGCGGGCTGTGATTCGGCACACGCAGCCCCGGGTGTGCTGGCTGCGCTCGGGCATGATTCGCTGGCCGCCATATTTATAGCCCCATCCAACCCTTGGTTAAGTATTGACCCTATACTTTCCCTAGGCGACATTAAATCCACGATAATCAACGCACGGGTGCCAGTGATCGCGGTATCGCCCATCGTTGCGGGCAAAGCAATAAAAGGGCCAACCGCCAAACTGATGAAGGAAACGGGTCTGGATCCATCGGTCACAAGCATCGCCGGGCACTACGGCGATCTGATCGATGGCCTGATCATCGACGAACAGGACGCAGGTCTTCAGGGCGCTATTGAGGACACGGGGTTGCAAGTTGGAATAACCCAAACGGTAATGAAAAGTCACGAGGATAAAGCTGCACTGGCTGCATTTGCGATTGATTTCGCTATTTCGCTTGGCGGTAACAAGAAATGAGTGACGTCTGGGCGCTCGTTCCCGTTAAAGCACCGGAACAATCCAAGTCACGCCTGCTATCGGTACTGCAGCCCGATGAGTGCGCGATGCTCAGCCGCAGTATGTTGATGGATGTACTCGGAGCTTTGGGTGACTCCCGCTCAATTTCCCGCATCTGCGTATTAACCGACGACGCAGAAGTCGCCGGCCTGGTCAGTCAGCTTGGCCATTACGTGATAGCCGACGATGCAGCCGGTGATCTTTGCGAAAGCCTGGACAACGCCGTCCGGTTTATCTGCGCTGAAGGAGCGAGCAGTGTTTTCGTGATGCCGGGCGACATTCCGACAGTTACTTCTGCCGATATCGACGCGTTGCTGGAAAAACATAGTGGAGGGCTGAGCCTTTGCCCGGCAATTCGTGATGGCGGCACCAACGCTATCGTCTGTACACCCCCCGACGCACTGCCATTTCAATACGGCGAGGACAGCGCGCGCCGGCATTTAGAGCTTGCCGCACAACTGGGTATCACCGCCGAACGCCTGGCTATACCTGCCTTTTTCCGTGACATCGACCTGCCCGAAGACCTGGCTTGGCTTCTCACGCAGGAATCTGGCAGCAACACGATCCGCTTCCTGCACCGGTCAGGCATTGCTGCGCGACTGAACATGAGCTTTCTGGGTGCATCAGCATGACGCGCACCGGCATTCCGCATCAGCTGACCGAGTTGCCACTCGAAACACTTGTAGATACGGCAGGCGGACTCCGTGACCAGGGCTGGGGCCGGCAGGTCACATATTCACGCAAGGTTTTCATTCCGCTAACCGAACTGTGCAGGGATGTCTGCCATTACTGCACCTACGCGAAAACACCGCGGCAGTTGGAGCAGGTCTACCTGTCACCCGAACAGGTTCTGGAGATAGCGCGGGCAGGCGAATCGCAGGGTTGTCGTGAAGCGCTGTTCACGCTCGGCGACAAACCGGAATTGCGTTACCGGGCGGCGCGCGATGCGCTGGATGAACTCGGCTACACCTCTACCCTCGAATACCTGCGGGCGATGGCAGAACTGGTACTAAAAGAAACCACCCTGCTGCCCCACCTGAACCCGGGCGTGCTAACACCGGCCGATTACGAGTTATTACGACCGGTTGCGCCATCCATGGGCATCATGCTCGAGTCATCCTCGCAACGCTTGTGTGGTCGTGGCCAACCGCACTTTGGTTCGCCGGACAAAGATCCGCAAATGCGCATTCAGGCTATAGCCGATGCTGGTAAAGCAAAAGTGCCGCTGACGACCGGCATCCTGGTCGGCATCGGCGAGACACGCGAAGAACGCCTGGAGAGCCTGCTGGCAATCGAGGCCCAACACCAGCTTTACGGCCATATCCAGGAAATAATCATTCAGAATTTCGTGCCGAAGGCCGCTACCAGGATGCATTCGGCTGCGGCACCGGACTTTGAGGAGCTACTCTGGAGCATCGCATCGGCGCGGCTTATTTTTGGACCCGGCATGAGCATCCAGGTACCCCCGAACCTGAACGAGGGCCGGCTGCAGCAGCTCATTGAAGCCGGCATCAACGACTGGGGCGGCGTATCGCCTGTTACGCCCGACTATGTCAATCCCGAGTCACCATGGCCGGAACTGGAACGGCTGCAGGCCGAAACCGCGGCAGCAGGACACCAGCTCGTTGAACGGCTGACTGTTTATCCCTGGTTTGTCGAGCGGCGTGATGGCTGGCTTGATACCGGGTTGTGGAAGGCCGTATTAAACCACTCCGACAGCAGTGGCCTGGCCCGGACAGACAGCTGGACTGCCGGTGACAGTCGCAGTGACCAGATTTTTGAGCCGGCAACCCAGGGGCCTGGGCTTGCATCACGACCGGCACACAGTTCGATCCGGGTCCTGACAGAAAAGGCGGCAAACGGAGAAACACTGTCCGAATCTGAAATTGTCCGGTTATTTAATGCGCGTGATGAAGACTTCGAACACATCTGCGAGGCGGCCAACGAACTCCGCAGGGAAGTATCCGGCGAAACGACAACTTATGTCGTTAACAGGAACATCAATTACACCAACATGTGCACTTACAGATGCCATTTCTGCGCATTCTCGAAAGGCAAGGGCCACAACAGTTTACGCGGCGATCCTTACTTGCTCGATTATGACGAAATTGCCAGGCGTACGAGCGAAGCATGGGACCGCGGCGGCACCGAAGTATGCCTGCAGGGAGGTATACACCCCTCATTTACCGGGGATACCTACCTGGAAATTTGCCGAACCGTTAAAGAAGCGGTACCGGGTATGCATGTGCATGCGTTCTCGCCACTGGAAGTGGCCCACGGCGCGAGTACGCTCGGCGTTTCCATCGCGGCCTACCTGGAGATGTTGCGCGGCGCCGGTCTGGATACTTTGCCCGGTACCGCCGCCGAAATCCTCGATGATCCGGTTCGCCGCCAGCTGTGTACGGACAAGATCGATACCGCACAATGGGTCGAGGTTATATCAACTGCTCACGAAGTCGGCCTGAACACCACCTCGACGATCATGTTCGGTCATATCGAGACACCGGCAAGCTGGGCACATCACTTGCTGACGTTACGCGAACTGCAGCAACGAACGCACGGTATTACTGAATTCGTGCCACTGCCTTTCGTACACATGGAAGCGCCCATGTACCTGAAAGGCAAGGCGCGGCCGGGCCCGACAAACCGCGAAGTGATTCTGATGCATGCGATCTCCAGGCTGGCGCTGCATCCGCTTATACCGAACATCCAGGTCTCCTGGGTAAAACTTGGCCGCAGGGGCTCGGCCGATTGCCTGCGGGCGGGCGCTAACGACCTGGGCGGTACGCTTATGAATGAATCGATCTCGCGTGCCGCGGGCGCTGATTACGGCCAGGAGTTACCGCCCGCCGCGATGGACGAGTTGATTCGTTCTATCCATCGCGAGCCCGAGCAAAGGACAACCCTGTACGGCCGGCCTGCTACAGATTGCATCGAAAAATCCTACCGTGCAGCGCCACTGCAACCCATAATCAACCGCCCGGCACGGGAACTTAAGCGGGCGTCCTGAAGGTTGCGCCTGTTAAGCGCTTAACGCAGGCAGAACCTTTTTCGGCAATCGGCAAGCTCCGCGGGCCTTGCCCACGCATCAAGTATGAGATCTAACGGAATTTCACATCCGGCGCCCTGATCAGCGCAGGAGCGGCACGACTTCATCGGCCAGTCTTTCGATCTGGCCGACAAAATCACGGATAGGATTGAGAACTATCAAGGCTGCGCCTCCCGCAACGACTTCCGCCAGCCCTTCCGCGCATTTCTGTGGCGGACCCCAGACACAGATATCTGCAACAAAATCGGGATTATTCTTAATCATCCATGGATAACGTTCGTTAAAGAATTCGTCGAGCACAGCTTTTGCCTTATCCGCATCATCATCGACGTGCAGGTAAACGCGTTTGGAAACAGGAAAAGCAGCGGGATCACGGCCTGCTTCCTCGAGGTACTCGCGCAACTTATCGACGTGACCGATGAAACTCCGCGTCGGCGTCGGTCCGGCGCCCATATAGCCGTCGGCGTGCGTTGCCGCACGTTGCAGCGCGTTGGGGTGCTGGCCGCCGAAAATGACCGGCGGATGCGGTTGCTGCAAGGGCTTGGGCTCCATTGAGGTGCCGTCGAGGTGCCAGAACTCACCATCCATGTGGACCTCGGCCTCGGTCCACAGGGCTTTCATAACGGCCAGCCCCTCATTGAAACGCCGCACCCGTTCGGCATATTCGACTCCGAAGCTGCGGTAGAAATTTGCGGCGCTCGCAGGCGGTCCCAGGCCTATTCCCAAAATAACCCGGCCATTGCTCATGTGATCCAGGCTGCTGACGGACTTGGCCAGTTGCACGGGATTGCGTATCGGAAAAACAATGACCGAAACGCCCAACCGCATGCGGTTCGTGCAGGCGGCTGCATAAGTCATCAATCCCATGCAGTCGAGCAATGACGCCTCACCTGTAACCTGGTCCTGCGTCCAGGCGCTGTGGAACCCAAGCTCTTCTGCGCGGGTTAGGCTTTCGCGGACGAGTGCCATGTCGGCCCTGCCGTCGAGGAAGACCTGGGGTATAGGTATGCCGAATTCGACCGCCATCGCTTTTTCAGAGTAGCTCGCTCGCCAGCAGTTCCATCGCTTCTTCAGACGCGCCCGCGACCATCATGGTACCGACCTCACCCCGTTGCCCCGCCTCCTTCCATGCCAACAGCCGTTCTTTGATGCGCGCGGCCGGGCCGACGAGCGCGACTTCGTCCACCAGTTCGTCCGGCACCGCAGCCACCGCTTCGCGCTGTTTACCCGACAAATACAGATCCTGGATGATCGCCGCGGCATCTTCATAGCCCATGGAAATTGCGTAGAAGTTATAGAAATTCTTTTCCCGCGGGCCCATGCCGCCTATATACAGCGCCAGCCAAGTCTTAACCCGCTCACGACACGAGTCCAGATCGTCCCCGAGTGCAACCTGCACCACCGGCGCAATATCGAACGTCCCGTCTAAAGGTGTTTCACGTCCGGCAAGGCCTGCCTCGACAGAGTTCGCGAATAAATCGTAACGTTCCGGATTCATCCAGATCGGGAACACGCCTTCCGCGACTTGGGCCGCAGTCTTCAGCCCGTTTGCCGTGAATGCGGCTACATAAATATGCAGCGGGTAGTCACTTTTAACCGTTGACTTGAGCGCCAGGCCCAGGCCCGTCGAGTCGTCACCCTGGTAGGGCAGCTGATAGATATCGCCGGCGAACTCGAGCGGCGCCTTGCGCGCATGCAATTTCCTGATAATGGCAATGTATTCGCGCGTACGCTTGAGCGGTTGCCGGTAAGGGAGCCCGTGCCAGCCCTCCACGACGCCGGGTCCCGAAGGCCCCAGCCCCAGGATAAACCGGCCACCCGATAGTTCGTTCAGCGTTATGGCCGTCGTGGCGGTGCAGGCGGGTGTGCGTGCCGGCACCTGCATAACAGCTGTGCCGATGCGGATTCTGGACGTCTTCGCCAGCATCCAGGCGGCAGGAGAAACCGCATCGTTACCGTAGGCCTCGGCCGTCCATGCCGAGTCGAAACCTAGTTTCTCGGCCAACATCACATCTTTTTCCGATGGATATAGCCGGCCGCCGCCCTCGATTGTTGACATGAGCCCGAGCTTCATAATTGATTGCCAGTCGCTCCTCTATTTAGAATCCTACACATACACGGAGCGCGGGAGTAGTATTTTTCCGGGCCACCCTGAACCCTAACCGCACGCCTACCAAAGTTGAGTTTCAGACTATTAATCACCCAACCGAACCACGGCGCCTGCTGTTCTACGTCGAACAGGACTACTCGTTTGAAATTATGCGCCCCCTCCAGGCTGCGGCACACCGGCGTGGTTACGAGGTCCGCTGGCTGGTGGTAGCCGATGCCTCGGCGTCGATACTTCAATCCGACGAACGACAGTGCCAGACGATCGACGACGCCAGGGCCTACAGGCCGGCAGTGGTTCTTGCTCCGGGTAATCGTGCTCCCGGTTTTATTCCCGGCCTCAAAGTACAGGTGTTCCATGGCATCAGCGAAAAAAAGCGCGGCACGCTGCTCAGGGACCGTGGCCTGTTTGACCTTTATTGCACGACCGATCCCCTCCGTACCCGCACACTGAATGACCTGAATCGTGACTATTTTGATGTAGCAGAAACGGGTTGGATTAAACTGGATGCGTTGTTTGGAATTAAGCCGGCGACAGGCTATGAACGGCCGCAAATATTGCTTGCTTCAACTTTCACCCCGAGCCTGTCGGGCGCGGAACCGCTTTACGAGGAGATTAAACGGCTGAGCCGCTTATCTGAATGGCAGTGGCTAATCACGCTGCACCCCAAGATGGCAGCGCCGACAGTGCAAAAGTACCGGCAACTTGAAAACGAAAACCTGAATTTTTTCGGCACGGAGCATGTAATAGAGTTGCTGCACCGGGCTGACGTCATGGTGAGTGACAACTCATCTATACTGCAGGAATTTATGTTGCTTACCAAACCGGTCGTAACTTACCGCAACTATGCGCCCGTGCCGGGTATGCTGGATATTCATGAACCGGATCAACTGGAACCCGCGCTACGTAAAGCCCTGGACCCTGAACCGGCACTCTTGGCTGCAATAGAAGAGCACGCCTCCTCCCTTACACCGTGGCGCGATGCCGGAAGTTCCGACCGCGTACTCGATGCAGTGGAACAACTGCTAGGCAGTGACTGGCATGACCGCAAACCATTAAACTTGTGGCGCAACATTAAAATGCGTTTTCAGTTAGGTTATTTCGGCTTGTAGAGAAACCCCGGAACCAAGCGGATGAACAAATGCTATACCCTTTCAGTCACCCTGATAACGCTTAACGAAGCCGATCGCGTGGAGCGTTGCCTCAAGTCTGTCAAAGACCTGGCAGACGAGATTATCGTATTCGACAGCGGTAGCACCGATGGAACCCTTGATATCATTGAGCGTTACACCGACAAAATCTGGAAAACGGACTGGCCGGGCTTCGGTAAACAAAAACAGCGCGCGCTGGAACAGGCAAGTTGCGACTGGGTACTGGCCATTGATGCCGACGAAGCACTGGACGAAACCATGCAGCAATCGGTTGCCCGGGTGCTTAGCGAGGAACGCGGCGACCTGGTCGCCCTGAAAATGCCGTGGGCGGTCATGCTCTACGGTAAACGGCTCGATTACGGGCGAAGTGCGCGTGCTCCCCTGCGAATGGTCTGGCGCGAAGGTGCAAGTTTCACCGACGTCGAAGTGCATGAAACCCTGCTGCATCAACCGGGCACTAAAAAGACCCTCGAAGGAAGGCTGCTGCATTTCACCCACCGCGATTACGGGCATGGCGTACACAAAAGTGTCGAATACGCGTGGCTCGGCAGCCAGAAGTATTTTCGCCAGGGCAAACGCTGCCACAGCCTGCTGAGCCCGATACTGCGCTCCATGTGGACCTTCTTTCTTATCTACATACTCAGGGGTGGTTTCCTGGATGGCTCGGTCGGCCTGCTCACGGCTATTAGCTATGCACAGAACAACTACAACAAGTACACAGGATTGTGGACCCTCACCCGCATGGAAAAGCTTGAGCGCAAAAAGGCCGGCTAAACTGTGCCTTAAGCTGCCAGTTCCCGGTAAACGCTCAGCATTTTAGCGACTCCCTGCTCCACGTTGAAAAGCGTCCGGATGCGTCGCTTTGCTTCTTCCCCGAAACGTTCGCGCAGGATTTTGTCTTTTGCGAGCACCTCAATCGCATTGCCCAGCGCGGCGGGATCTTCAGGTGCAACGACATAACCGGATTCACCGTCTGCAACCAGTTCGGCATTACCACCGGTGTTGGTTACTACCGCCGGCCGACCGTAAGCCATTCCCTCGAGAATGGCCCGGGACAGGCCTTCGCGCTTGGTAGTGGGTAATACGATCACATCACTGGCCCCCGATACTTCCGGGGCGTCATCACGATAGCCCAGCGCATGCACACGCTCCGGAAACGCGGCTGCCGCAACCTGCTCCCGCAATTTCGGGTCATCCGGTCGTGCACCAACCAGCAACAGGTGTACCGGGATATCGGGGGAAATATGGTGTGTCGCTTCCATCAGCACGTGCAAACCCTTACGTGGGCGCAAATTGGCAACCAGTGACAGGGTTACAGCGTCCTCCGGGAGCTCCAGGCCGGAAAGGTCTGCTGGTGGATTCTGGTACCAGGAAAGGTCATGCCCCTTGTATATGGTCACCAGTTTGTCTGTGTTGCCCCATAACTGTTTCCGGAGATCGTCCTCCACCGCCTGGGCCACGCAGATAATCTTGTCGATCCTGGGATGGAGCATGTTGAGGTAACTCGCCGGGTCGTAACGCTTGATACTCCCGGTCTGCCCGCGGTAGGCAATTACTTTAACCGGCAGGCCGATGGCAGCGTTAGCACCATTACTGATTGCCTTGCTGTTAAACAAATGCAGCAGGTCGTAGTTATGTGCCCTTATTTGTGCGCGGATAAAGCGGATGGCATCGAGCGACACTTTTTTCCTGATGCTATGGGTCACCGTGCCTATGCCATGATCGCCATAATATTCGATCAGGACAGAACCGGGGCTGCACAGTACCGTAACGTTTACCTCGCCGGATTCTTGCAGGCCGATTAGCTGTGCTGCCTCCGGCCGAATCGGGTTAATGTTGCTGTGGCTAACGTAATCAGAAACTGCGAGAGCGCAAATTTTTTTATCGACCATATCGGATTCAGGATCTGTGTCTATGTTCCCGGACAGAACTTTCCTGCAACGCCGACTTTAACTGTTATGCTTCCGGGGTCAAGCTGACAGGGTCAATATGAAACCGTACCAACTATTGCTGACCGCATTACTTGTTGTGGGCTGCGAATCACCCGAAGCCCCCGCCGATACGCTGAGACTGGTGCAGTTGTGGGTGCAGGGCAACTACAACAACCTGGCGCAAACCGAGGCGGACGTTGCGGCCGGGCTTCCGACAGAAAAGACGCACCGGCCAATGCATCAGTTATTCGTACCGGCCGAGGTTCCGGGTATTGATGGATACCTGCTCTTCCAGCAATCCTCGCTGGATGGTTCGGAAAACCCGGCCATGATATTTCGCCATGGCCTGATGCAATACTTTTACGACCCGGAAAGTGACCGCCTCAGGCAGCGCGAGCTCTACTTCAAGGACGCGGAACAGTTCAAGAATGCCCATCGGAATCCGGTGATCCTGGGCGACGTCACACTGGAAGAAATGACGTGGGACGCGGGCTGTGATTTTTACCTGCAGGCAAATGCGCAAAAAACAATGGTCAGCGGCCCCATTACCGAGGGGAGTTGCGTGTTGTATAGCGAGGGGCTACAGAAAGAAATGTATGCAGATGACCTGGTGGAAATCACAGCAACCGAATACCGCTTTCGCGGTCGCTACGTTGATAAAACGGGTGCGGTGCTATGGGGCACCGAAAGCGATGAACTCAACAGGCTGATCAGGCAAGAATAGCCTGGAAATCTGCTGGCAGGACGCTAGTCCGCGTTTTCCGGGCTTTCCAGGTCGTCGGGATCGGCGCCGTCACCCTCAAGCATGACCTGCTCTTCGAGTATGCGCATGGTGTCGGTGAGTTGCTTGCGTTCAGCCTGCAAGCGGCTTATCTCGCTCAGGACCGCGTCGGAACCGGCTTTAGCGACATGCATTTCAGTCTCCGCTTCTTCGGCTCGCATATGTTCACGAATAGTTTCCGTAGCGCGATCCTGTAACTCAAGACGCAAGTCACGCATCTTGGCAACCGAACTCTTGTTTTCTTCGCGTACATCGTCGGATTCTCGTTCGAGTTCGGACATTGCTGAACGCAACTCCTGGAGAGTCTCGACTGCACTAGCAAACTCCTCGCTTTTCTTGGCCAGTACCTGCTGCGAGTCATCATACTGGCGCCGTACGGTACGGAGGTCGGCCTCGAGTTCGCGTATCAGGTGATTGCGGGGATCCTCGGTGGCCCCGGCCCGCGAAGCAATGCGTGACAAAAAGCAGCCAAGCAAAAAGCCTGCCCCGCTGGCGGCAATAAGTAGCTGAGTCGGATTAAGGTCTGGAAATTCCACAATATGTTACCCCCGGCAAAATTATTGAATCGGAGGGTGCGCTGCTGCGTGCCAGTTCTCATTCCTGAATATTATTTTTTACCTTTATTTTTCAGTTACTTATGAGTGCCCCCGGCTAGCTGTCGGCGCTCGAGGTCAGTATGACGGCCTAAAGCGTGTTGTATGCTCACGGGCCTGCGCAAAAATAAGGAAAAACCAAGATGGGGAAGACAACGCTGAACCGCCGCCATTTCCTGCAGGTCGGCGCTGCCGCCGGTTGGGTAACACCGGTCGCCGCCTGGGGAGAACAGGCAATAAAAAAGACGCTGGACCTGAAAGACCCCGGGGATTGCCTTACGGCGATGGTAAAGATGCGGGCCAGCCTGGAGGCCGTTGATTCTCCGAACTGGTATTTCGGCACAATTTACGGTGTGCTGCCCGGCCAGGCGCCGGTGCCGATGGTTGATTACGAAGGTTCCGAGATCGATTACTACGAAAGGCAGGCAGATGGCAGTTACCGGGCTTACGGCGCAACCGTCAGTTTCTTCCGCGACACTGTGACCCGGAAACGCATCGATGTGTTTGATAACCCGATTACGGGTAAACGCAACGAGGTACGGCCCAACTCAATTTCGGTAAAAGCACATTACATTTACAGCATTTACGGCGGCAAACGTTCGGACGATGACCGGCCGCTGGGCACGATGCCTGTTATTCACAAGCAGCTCAAATGGACCGAGTCGGGCGACTACATCTGGCTTAATACCCGGCGCCCCTACCCGGCCGGCATAGCGATGGGCGAGGACCAGACTATTCAGGGCACGCTGCGTGAACTGCATGACCCTAATACTTCAAAGGTTTATGCGACCGCATCGCCAACCTATATCGCACCCTGGCTAAGCTGGATGGACATGAAGGGGCACCCGGGTCATACGGTCTGGGCCGGTCCGGCGCGCAAAGTCGACAGCGTGGAAGACTACCCCCGCGAACTGCTGAATTTCCTCGAGAAGCACTTTCCCCACAAATTGACCGCGAAACCTTCCTGAGGCTTTCTAAAGGTTGCTAGCTGCTGAGGCTTTTCAGTCCGGAAGCGCAAACGCCAAAATATAATCACCTTTGGGGAGTGGCGACCATGCATGGCCGCCCGCCGATACCACGACAAACTGCGTTCCATCAACCTCGTAGGTCATTGGCGTAGCGTTGGCCGAGTAAGGTGTGTTGACCTCCCAAAGCAATTTGCCCGTTTCCACGTCAAAGGCACGGAAGCGTTCATCGTAGGAAGCGCCGATAAATACCAGGCCTCCACCGGTGGCAATTCCGCCGCCCGATCCGGGAGTACCAAACTCCAGCGGGAACGGTACCGGCGAAAGCTTGTCGAGCACACCCAGAGGCCGGTCCCAGATAATTTCTCCCTTGTCGAGGTCCACGCCCACCAGTTTGTACCAGGGCGGCTTGGAGCACGGTGAGAACGAGGGCGACATTAAAGGACCCTGTTGCAGCCCGTATTCTGCACCCTTGATAAAATCGGGCGGACCCATCGGCATACCCGCCATCGGGTGATCACTTTTTTCGATCTGCTCGTTGGGGATCAGCCGGATGAAAAAGGGAATCTGCGCGATTGGCGTCACCAGGATATTGCGATCCGGGTCAAAAGCGCCGCCACCCCAGTTACTGCCACCACCTATCATCGGATACATCACCGTGCCCTGCGGCGTCGGTGGCTCGTAATAGCCGCCGTAACGCATGGACGCAATTTTGTCGCGACAGGCGTTGCGGTCAAAAATAGTAAAGCCCCAGGCGTCGTCCGGCGTAATACCTACGTTCATTAATGGCGGGGGTTTTACCGGGAACGGTTGCGTTGGCGACAACTGGTCACCGGGTATTCCGTCGGTAGGCACCGGCCGTTCTTCAATCTCAAAAAAAGGCTCACCGGTATCACGGTGCAGTACAAACACGACACCCGTCTTGGTCAGGATGACGACAACCGGAATCTGCTTACCGTCTCGCGTTATATCGACTAACAGGGGGTGCGTGGGGATATCCCAATCCCATACGTCGTGGTGCACGACCTGGAAGTGCCATACCAGTTCGCCCGTCGAGGCACGTATTGCAAGTATGGAATTGGCGTAACGATTATCACCGGGCCTCAGCTTGCCGTAAAAATTGGGTGACGCACTCGCGGTCGGGGCAAACAGGAGATCACGCTCGTTGTCCCACGACATGGTCGTCCAGACATTAGCGCCGCCCACCATTTCATCGGATGCTCCCTCGCCTTCTCTTATTAGCGTATCAAAGGTCCACAGGTTTTCGCCTGTGCGTACATCGAACGCCCGCAGTGCGCCGTTCATCGAACTGACATCCTTGAACTTGTTAGCCGTGCCACCAATGATAATGACATCATTGACAATCGCGACCGGCGACATCAACTGCATACCCTCCAGCTGATTGGCCGGTTTAAGTTCAAGAATTATCGGCGTGACATCAATCTGCCCGTTATCCCCGAAATCCGTGCACTGCTTACCGGTGCGAGCATCGATCGAGATAAGCCGGCGGTCGTTTGTGGCCAGCACGATTCGCGAAGCGCAGAATGCCTCGACCGGTAGCTTGCTGTCGGTCCACTGCGAAAGACCGCGGCAATTGAAGCGTCCGGCCGCACGGTTTTCTGTATTAAGTTCGGGATCAAATGTCCACCGCTCGGTGCCACTCACCGGGTCAAGTGCGATCACCCTGTTAAAAGGTGTGCAGGTTACAAGGTGACCGCCTGCTTCGGCCGGTAACAAGATAGGTGTCGCCTGGTAGCCGCTTAGTTCGATAAGGTCCGGGTGGCGCTCCTGCGCACCGGTCCGGTAGATCCAGGCCAGCTCAAGTTCGTCTACGTTTTGGCGGTTGATCTGTGCCAGCGGTGAATAGCGTCCCCCGCCTTCCTGCCCGCCGTATTGCGGCCAGTCGGACTCCCCCGCGAAGATGGACGATGCGCCAAAACCTGCCAAGAGTCCGACGATCAGGCCGGGAATGCGGAATCGATTATGCATTTTAGAACACCGTTATTGTTGGTCGTTGCGGTTCAGCTAGTGCGCTGTTTCGAGTATAGCCAGTCTGCGCCATCGCCTTTAGCCCAAGAACCACTATACCGCGCAGCGGACAATACTGAGCGAGGCACATGCATACGCTGCCCGCAGCATGGCTTCCTGCTAGAGTGCTCAGCCCTTGCATTATTTGAAACAGGAACCGCCATGGCAACTGTCGTAGTCACCGGGAGCACCAGGGGAATCGGCCGCGGACTCGCGGAAGAGTTTATCAAGCTTGGGCACAATACTGTTATCTGTAGTCGCAAACTTGCCGACGTTGAAAACGTCACGCGGAAGCTGGATGCACTGGGCGACGGCAACTGCATCGGTACCGCTTGCGATACCACCGATAAAGCCCAGGTCCAGGCACTTTGGGACCACGCTGTACAGGCATTCGGCACCGTGGACTACTGGATCAACAATGCCGGCCGAGCGACCTCCCGCCACGAAGTCCACGAGCTACCCGAAGACCTGACAAAAACAATTATCACGGGCAATGTACTGGGCACGACTTTTGGCTCACAAGTCGCGATTGCCGGCTTTCGAAAACAAGGTAGCGGCAATCTCTACAATGTGCTGGGTGGATCCTTTGACGGCAAGTTCCTTGTACCAAATATGGGTGTGTACAGTTCAACGAAAGCCGGCATCCACCTGCTCAGCAAATACCTGGTCAAGGAAAATAAGGATCACAATATTCTTGTCGGTATGATCAGCCCCGGCATGTTAATAACGGAGAACTGGTTCGAGGAACAACAGGAACTCAGCGATGCGGAATGGCAGAAAATTAAGCCGCAGCTGGATATGATGTGCGATTACGTCGACACCGTGACACCCTGGCTTGCGGAGCAGATCCTGACCAATACCGAGAGCGGTAAGCGCATTGCGTGGATGACCAGCGGCAGAATGCTGCAGCGTTTTGTCCGCACCAAGCTGCTCGGCCGGAAACGCGACTTGTTCAGCCGTTACGGCCTTTGACCCGGCTGCGGCCCTTCCCGGGCGCACTTCTGAAGGTTTTCCACGACATATAGCGTCTGGGTATAAGCGCAGAAAAAGATATTATTTTTTTCCTCGCCAAGGGGCGGTTATCTTAGCCTGCCGGTACACACAGGCGGGTCAGGCCCATTTTTTTCCATTGGTTTTTCAGGTATTTAAGAGACGGTTGGTACGTAGTGTCGCAAATGATAATCGCCAATTCACTGCCCAACGGCTTCGTTGTTTTTCTGACAGCGGAAAACGGCTGGGCCCATGACATCGACAAAGGCGTGATAGCCGAATCGGACGCTGAAGCCGACGCGATGCTGCGGACCGCAAAACAAGCGGAGCATGATTGTGCCGTGGTCGACCCTAACCTGATTACGGTTGAGATAGTCGACGGTCAACCGTGCCCGACCGAGTATCGCGAATACATACGCGCTACCGGCCCTTCCGTGCCGACACCTTCCTGACGCGTTTTAGAGCCCCGCCATGTATCGCTACGATGAATTTGATACCCGTCTCGTCCAGGAACGCGTGGAACAGTTCCGGCGCCAGACCGGGCGGCGGCTGAACGGTGAGATGGACGAAGATCAGTTCCTGCCGCTCAGGCTCATGAATGGCGTGTATCTGCAACTACATGCCTACATGCTGCGTATCAATGTGCCCTACGGAGCGATGTGCTCCCGGCAGATACGTCAGCTTGCGCACATTGCGCGCACTTACGACAAGGGTTACGGACATTTTACAACCCGCCAGAACATCCAGTTCAACTGGATACAGCTCAAGGACGTGCCAGATGCGCAGGGCGACCTGGCCGAAGTGGAAATGCACTGCATCCAGTCCAGCGGTAACTGCATTCGTAACACGACATCCGATCAGTATGCAGGTGTTGCCAAGGACGAGATAGAAGATCCACGGGTTTACTGTGAAATTATCCGCCAGTGGTCCACCCTGCACCCGGAGTTTTCCTACCTGCCACGCAAGTTCAAAATTGCGGTAACCGGATCCCCGAATGACCGGGCCGCCATAGCATTGCACGACATCGGCCTGCGCATGCACCGGAATAAAAATGGTGAGCCAGGCTTCGAGGTATTGGTCGGCGGTGGTCAGGGCCGCACACCTTTTGTAGCCAAAACCATCCGTGACTGGCTGCCGCCCGAGCACTTGCTTTCGTATCTCGAAGCCATTCTGCGCGTGTACAACATGGACGGACGCCGGGACAACAAATGGAAAGCCCGCATCAAGATCCTGGTGCACCAGACTGGCCTGGAAGAATTCCGTCGCCTGGTCGATACCGAGTGGGAACAGATCAGGGACAGCGTGCTGAAATTGCCGCAAGCCGAGATCGATCGTATCAATGCCTATTTTGCACCACCCGATTACGAAAAACTTGACGATGCAGGAGAAGCAGTCGCAGCCTGGCGCGCCGATAACGCGGACTTCGATGCCTGGGTCAGAGTCAACGTAGCCGACCATAAAACCCCGGGATACGCGATTGTGAATATCTCGCTGAAAAGCCCCAACCAGCCTCCCGGTGATATGACCGCCGCGCAAATGGATGCATTCGCGAATCTGGCCGACGAATACAGTTTCGGTGAATTGCGGGTCAATCACCGCCAGAACCTGGTACTTGCAGATGTTGAACAATTGAGGCTTTGGGAACTCTGGGAAAAGCTGCGGGCGCTCGACCTCGCGACACCGAATATTGGCCATGTCTCCGACATGATTGTCTGCCCCGGACTCGATTACTGCTCGCTGGCAAATGCCCGTTCGATACCCATCGCACAGGAGATCAATGAGCGCTTCAGCGACATGGACCGGGCGCACGACATCGGGGAGTTGACCATTAACATTTCCGGCTGCATGAATGCCTGCGGACATCATCATGTCGGGCACATCGGCATACTGGGAGTCGACAAACGGGGCAAGGAGTTCTACCAGTTCACGCTGGGCGGCTCCTCCGACCAGGCCGCTTCTCTCGGTGACCGCACCGGTCCCGGCTTCCCCGCTGACAAAGCGGTTGACGCCGTGGAGACCATACTGAATACCTACATCGAAATTCGTAAAGACGGCGAACGCTTCCTCGACACTTATCGCCGGATGGGCATGGCACCGTTCAAGGAGGCGCTGTATGGCACTTTTTAATGAAGGTGGACTGGCCGAAGATCTTTTCAGCGATGTTAGCATCGGTGATGAGTTGCCGGCCAAAGGCACATTAATCGTCAGCCTCAACCAGTGGCGTGAAAACCGCGACAAGCTTATCGGCCGTAGCGAACCTTTAGGTATCCGCCTCAAAAGCGACGAGAAACCGGAAGAAATCTCTGCCGACCTCAGGCATTTTTCGGTCATTGCGCTTGAATTTCCGGCATTCAGGGACGGCCGGGCTTATTCCTATGCGCGCCTGTTACGCGAGCGTTACGGGTACACGGGTGAGCTGCGTGCCGTCGGTGATGTGCTGCTGGAACAGCTGCATTTTATGCACCGAGTGGGTTTTAACGCATTCAGCATCACAGATGACGACGCCATGCGCGCGTGGGAAATCGCGGCGGCTGACTTCAGCGTCTGGTATCAGCCCACGGGTGACGGGCGGGCATCGGTGATGGCACTGCGCCACGGTCGGCGCTAAATATACCCGGCGGTGGCGCCAGGCCTTTATCACTGCTAGGCTTGCCCGCTGTCTTGCCAGCCCGGCGCACCTTTTCACGTGTATCGCGCCCGCCTGCGACATTCAGCGCCGTTAGTTAACACCGGGAAACAGCATTCACCATGACAGATGCGGCGGGAAGCCTGCGCGGCAAACTAACCCTTGCAGGGGGCATGACGCTGTTTGCGATCGGACAGTCGTTGCTCTTCATTATTATTGCCCCCCTGACGCCGCTGACAGGTCTCGACAAAACACAGTTCGGGCTCATTTTCGGGCTGGCAAATATTCCGCTGATATTCGCCGCGCCGATGTGGGGACGGCTAAGTGATAGTCATGGCCGTAAACCGGTATTCGTGATCGGGTTGGCCGGCAGCGCGGTCGGCACTTTACTGGTTGCCCTCTCACTAAGGTATGGGCTCAGTGCGGGGTCATCGGTCGGGCTGGTAGCGTTACTGCTGTTCATGTCACGGGCTTTCTATTCAGCAACCGCGTCTGCTATTTACCCTTCTTCGCAGGCTTACATGGCCGATGTGACGCCGCCAGAAAAAAGGGCCCAGGGAATGGCGCTGATCGGGGGTGCGAACAGCCTGGGTTCGATACTGGGTCCTGCTATCGGCGGCGGGCTCGCGTTCATGGGCCTGCTGTTTCCCATGTATGTCACCGCCGTGATCATGGCTGCAGGTACCATCTGGGCGATGTATGGGTTACGTGAACCCGCAAAACACATGGAGCAACAACAGAAATCCAACATCAAGTTCTCGGATAAGCGCCTGCGCCCCTACATGATCCTGTGGGCCTGTTTCTTCTTCGTATTTATTTCCATGCAGTTCATTACGCCGTTTTATATCGGCGACAAGTATGGCTTCAGCGACCCGAAGGAGATGTCACAGGTGGCAAGTATCGCGCTTGCCAGCATGGCTGTGGTGATAACGATTACGCAAGGTGTGATCCTGCAGATCATCAAGCCGCATCCGCGCACGCTATTGCGCCTGTGTGGGCCAAGCTTTGCTATAGCGCTGTTGATTATCGCGTTTGCACCAAATATCTATATCATGATTTTTGGTTATTCAATGATAGGCATCTCTTTCTCGTTCGCAACGCCGGGAATCAACGGCGGCGCCAGTCTGAGTGTAGAACGGCACGAACAGGGTGCCGCCGCCGGCGTCCTGGCCGCAGCCAACACGGTGGGGCCGATCCTCGGTCCTGCGCTCGGTCCGCTTATGTACACCATCGCGCCCAACGCGCCCATGTTGTTCGGGGTCGGAATATTTGTGCTGCTGAGCCTTTATGTGCTGACTATTAAAGTCCCGGACTACAGCACGGCTGACTAAACCAGCCCGACCGCCCTGACGGCATTCATATATTTCGAGTGCCTGGAAATGCGCAGCGGGAAATCCTCCATCATTGCTACTGCACGCTGCCGGTCTGCACGGGCAAACTTGAATTCCACCACCAGCGTATCCTGCATAATGGCCGGGCGATCGAAATTGGGATACAGCCCGCTGCGCTGGTCAAATACCTGTTGACTGGTATCGATAGTGGCGCGGATTGCCGTGTCCGTCGTGCAAAAATACTGCCGTACATAGCGGTTGATCATGATGGGCAAGGGATTCTGATCCAGCCACAATCTTCCATTCCAGGGCAGCTGTGCGCGTAAGGCAGCGCGGATTTCGGTCCAGTTTTTTCCGGGCACGTAAGGCGCTTCGTCCACCGGGAAACGCAGTTTCCAGCCGAAGTAATTGCGTTTTTGCTTTACCTCCAGCGAACCTGCCGCAGGGCCTGCGCTTTCACCGTACCAGCGGTAACGAACTTTCGACCGCGCACTGACGCCTGCCAGGTTTTCGGCATAGGCACGATAATCCCAGTTATCAAAGTACACATTGTTTACCTGCCTCTCGGGGTAAGGCCGGATAAAGCCGGCCTGATGCAACAGCAACCAGTTACGCACCCGGTCAAGTTCCGTTACATAGGCAGCAAACTTGATTTCATGGCGTTCTTCGTGCCCGCCTTCCGCCTCTGCCGTCACCTTCGCAACCCCGGCCGCATAACCGTTTCATACAGCGCATCGACATTAACGTCACGGGTTTCCTGCTCTGCGCCATCCAGTTGCACGCGGCTGCCTGTCTGGACAAGAACCGGGGTTTCCGCGCTATCGATACTGACATTTTGTGCCACTATTTCGGCCGCGCCGTACTCAGGTTTCTTTATATACGCGGTCAGGCCCGCAAAGCTGGCATTAGAAATTTTTGCATCGCTAAGCAGCAGCTTCGAGCCGTCCTTCGAAGCAGCACCTGTGCCGATACTGCTGATAGTTACGTTGCGCGCGTCGAGTTCACTCCTCTCCCCGACCGACAACGCCTTGTCCGACACGTTTTCGAAGTGGGTGCCGATGACCGTAACTCGACTGCCGCTGACATCAATCGCATCTCCACCACCGGCAGTGCCGATATTCAGGAATCCTCCACCCTTAACCGAGCCTTCGGCAAAATCTGCATCGAAAGCATCGGATGCCGTACCGTCGATCACCGTGTTCAGCAATTCGAAATGGGAATTGATAATGTTCAGGGCATCTTCACCCTGGCTGCCGCGCAGTTCGCAGTTACTAAGCTGCACATCGCTGGCATAGAAGTTGACCCCACCCGTAAGTGTCCATGCATCCGTTACAACGCTGGTGGTGCCTTTCACAACCACATGTTCCAGCACGGAGCGTGCGCCTGCCTCCATTACGACCAGCCCCGGCCAGCCCTTGCCATCAGCCGGTTCCAGCACTATCGGTGCAAACGCCTTGCCGGCCAGGCGCACGGGCCCGTTCGACAGCAGCAGCGCATCGGCGGCGAACTGCAGCGTCACCCCCGGACCAATTTGCAGGCTGTAGCCTTTGGGAACGATCAGCGATTCCCTGACCTGCCACGTTCCGCCTTCGATCCGCAGCACGTTTGGCTCGACGAGCTTCAGATAACTGTGGGCTGCAAGTTGCGCACCGAGGGTGCTCCCGGGAACAGGTACCGCTTTGAGGGCAGGATAGACCCGGGAAACAGCAAAATCCTTGACCCAGTGCCTGCCCTTTATGCCGGCAGTTACGACCAGGCCCCAGGCTCCGGTATCCGGTGGCGCCAGCAGCGGAACGCTGAACCTCTTACCTGTCGACCATATTCCCCGTGCGGGAAAATAGAGCGGCATCTCGCTACCTGGAGCAGTCGCCTGGACAGGTTCCCTACCCTCGGGGCTGCGCCACTCAACCTTGGAAATTCGAACATCCCTGGGAATGGCGGTTTCAATAGTTAGCTGTAGGTCATCAATATTTCCGGACAGGCCAAGATTGAGAAAAACCGGATACACAAACATTTCTTTTTGTGCAAAGTGGTACATGCGCCTGGTCTTATCGGTTGCGGCTTCATGAGTAGCGGCACGTTCCAGCAGAGATTTAAGGCGTTCGTCGAGATAGTCGAGCGGGAAAGGCGCAAGCAACCGAAACTCCGTCTGCAAAAGCCGGAACGGCTCTTCCTCCTCTTCGCGCCAGAACTCCTCGAGAGAACCGTCGCTGTACATTTCAGCCAGTTCCCTGAGCACGCTCGCATACCGTTCCCACAGTTGAGGATCTGAAAGGATCTCCGCGATCATGGGCTCGTCATTTATTACCGAGTCTATGCCGATGAACCGATCCTGCAGCGTCACGTCAAATACCACAGGTTCAAGCCTTAGTGTCACCGGGTTCAGATAAAATCGAAGGTTGTGCCAGGCAACTGCATGCCATGAACCGAAGACTTCGGAAATTGCTATAAATGCACCGAGCTGATCGACATCGAACACCTCGGAGGCCTTCAATTGCCCATCGACAAAACTGCGCAGCAGCCCTTCTGCAACTACGTATTGTTTCGTTAATGCCTCCGATTCCGCAATTTTGCCGGAGCCAAAGGCGTCGATTTTTGCATTACCGTAGTGATCAAATGCGCCACCCCAGCCGACTGCCTCGCCATAGGGGGAATCAGCTGCCTCCCAGACACGTGATTCGTCAAAGCGAATAATTACGCCTTCGCGCCGACGGTTGTATTCGAGCAATTCCTTTGCGAAGAACTCTTCAAGCGCCATGATCCCCATTGATTCACCGTTGAGCGTCACCTCTACAAAATCGTAGCGCGGACGCATCACGCCATAGCGGTCCAGAATTTTGAAGAACAGAAGCTCCGACTGGTAACCACGCGTACTGGGATTCTGGATCGAGAAACGTCGCATCCCCATGATCTGCTCGTCGTTACGAGTATGGATGCGGAACGACCACTTGAGACCATACAGATGGTCGTTCCAATCGCCCTTGAGCCGCATCTTTATCGGAATCGTTCGATCCCGGAAGCGGATCTCGCCCCTAACGAAATCGTCGGGCCCCTGGATCAGGCGTCCCTTCTCAAGGGCTTCCTGGCGCTTCTCGTAAACGCGTGACATTTCCCTGAACGGAACGTCGATGATGAGCCTGGGTACTTCCGGTATGCCTTCTTTCGCCTGCCGCAAATAGGCGCCAATAGCGATGATCACCTTCTGGGCGAGGTTTACATCCAGTTCGCGAAACTCCTCTCCCCAGCGCTCTTCCAGGTCGCGGGACGCATTCTGCACCACCACCGGATTAGTCAGGAACACGAAAATGACAAATACGAACGCGACCGCAATCAGCAGAAGGCTAATGCGGCCGAGACGCCGCAACAGGCTTATCGGCGTGACATCGCTATGCCCGGCCTTTTTAGGCTGAGTCACCTTCATGGCAACACCTAGATTCCGGGCATACCGTTCTGGTCAAGGAATGTGACGCCAATTTCCGGGAAGCTCGCACGCAGGTCATCACTTAACTTGCTAAGTACGGTTGTCGAATCGATATCGAGCAGATAGGTCGCGTCGAGGTTTCCCGACCGCTCGTCGAAACGGCGTAAATCACTTGAATTTACGTGCCGGCCTATAACTTCGTTGATCGCCTCGAGCTGGCTTTTCCCGCCCCCTGCCTGGGCGAGGTTAACGGACAGGTAGAGGTTCTTGCCCGCGTCACGTTTGCTGTACTGTTTTATCAGTGTCATCGAGGCCAGGATAAAGACGCCGGCGGCGATTGTTGCTGCCACCTGGTTGGCGCCCAGGCCCAGGCCCATCGCAATGGAAATAAACAGGTAGGCCAGTTCTTCCGGTTCTTTAATCGGGGTCCGAAAACGCACAATGGATAAAGCACCGACAAGGCCAAGGGACAAGGCCAGCGAACTCTTCACGACCATAATGATAAGCACGGTCGTCAGCAGTACGAACGGCAGCACGCCTGCCAGCTCGTCCCGGTTGGATAAAGTCGACCCGAAGCGCAGGAAATGCCATCGCACGAGCAACGCCAGCACCAGGCCGATGGCCAGGTTCAGCAGCAGCTCAAGCAGGGAAAATGGAGCATCTCCGGCAGCACCAAACAAGTCAAGTTCTGTTGGCATATCAGTTATCTACCTCGGATTCGGCGACACGTACTCAGCGGACGCAATTGTGCATCACCCGCAGTGGAATAACCAGCGCCGGGGCTCCGGGCCACATGAGCTAAACGGATGACGGGTGCCTTTCAGGTACGGAAACGCGCGAACAATTCTTCGTCGATTCCGTATTCTTCGGACATCTCGACCATATGTTGCGCGGTAACGCACGTGGCACCCTTGGCCTGCGCATGCTCTTCGAGCCGCTCGGACACCATCTGGCGTACGGCAACGGGAACGTTCATCAATGCTTCGACAGCCAGGTCGTCCCATTTCATGGTCATCTTGATCTTGCCGCCCTTCTGCCCGCCCGGAGGTTCCTTCAACTCGTGCATCTTCACGTTGTCGGTGTACGCGTGATAGTAGTAGCGGCGGCTCTGGTCACCGAGCCCCACCGGCAGATTCATTGCGGGTATGCGTTCGGAACGATCCATCTGTTCCAGCCCTTCATCCATCACTATGGCTTCGATGTTCGCAATAATGATGCCGCTGCTCTTCTCGAGGTGAATCACCTGGTCTACCGTGCATTCCGCAATCTGCGGGCATTCGTCGATACTCGGCGGCTTGACCTTGCGTGACGGGATCATCGTGAAACGCGTATGCTCCAGCTCGTTTACCCCTTCCGGCCAGAAACGGGCTGTCTCCATCATGTCATCGAGGTAATCAGCCGACGGGCAATTAACGACAAATTCGCCGGTGGCAAGGATATTCTGGAAGGTATGCGATTCCTGCCGGAACCCCACCATCATGCGCGGACTCTTTTGCATCACGTCGAACTGCATGATGTGCGAGTACGGGCCGGCGTTTACGTTGCCTTCCTTGTCGAGCGTGGTAATAACCGTGATCAGTTTCGGAAATATCCAGATATCCGAATACCAGAATGGCCTGATCCGAATTTCTTCCTTTTTCCTCGGCATATTTTATGTCCTTTTGAGAGTTGCACTAGCGACAGCAGACGGCGAAATTATCACAGGCAACAGAGCGATATAGTAAATAATTGGCGCTAACCCCCGTGCGGACTCTTGATAGCCTGTCCGGGGGCTATCAGCGCAACAGGAGGCTTTATGCCCGATGTATGTCAAGCAGCGCCCGAGCCGTCCGCCTGGGTTGTTCGTCACGCAAAAAATATCCCGTCCGGGGGCACAGTACTGGACCTTGCCTGCGGCTCGGGTCGCCACGCGCGCCTGCTCTGCGGGCTCGGTCACTCAGTGCTGGCCACGGACATTGACCTGGGGCGGGTCAAAGACCTGGAGGGTCAATCCGAAATCGAGTTGTGGCAGACCGACCTCGAACAGGACAGCTGGCCATTTGAAGAAAAGCAGTTTACGGGTATCGTGGTGACTAACTACCTGCACCGGCCTCACCTCGGCAAACTCGCCGATTGCCTGACAGACTCCGGCATATTGATTTACGAAACTTTTGCCGCAGGTAATGAAAAATACGGCAAGCCGTCGAATCCGAATTACCTTTTGCAACCGGGAGAATTGTTACAGGTATTTGGTGCAAGGCTGGATGTTGTCGCGTTCGAACAGGGTCTCGTGCACGAGCCTGGTCCGAAGGTAGTACAACGGCTATGTGCAAGACAGCAAGCGGTAGCCCACCGCGGGCGGTGAAACACGCGCCTAAATCGCGCCCGGCAGTGCCCGTCGATGCGCAAAGCGCTGCGCCGTGAGGACGTAGGACAACTGCAGCACGACTTCACCAGCGTTGCCCGGCGCCATACCGAAACCACTCATCGGTACGCTGGCCGCACCAAACATAGCCAGCGCTCCCAGCAGCAACCATGGCCAGTCATTGCGCCGCCACAATGTAAAGCCAATAACAATTGTCACGATAGTACCGACTATCGGCGGTATCGGCGGCCCGGAGCCGGTCACGGCCTCCTGCCCTTCAAAACAGAAGTGCGAGGGGTGCAGGTTGGCGGTATAGCGCAGAATGCCGTCGAAACACGCGGGCACGATTTCAAGGTTGATCAGGTGTTCGAATGCACCGAGCAGGATCATGGCCCCCACAAGAATCCAGATACCAATCCGCCAGGGCCGCGTCGCTGCCCATGGTATGCCTCCCGCGATCGCCATCTGGCTAACCGCGATCATCATGAAAGGCGTGAGCAGCGCATGCATATAGAAACGCGGCAAACTTAATAGCTCCAGCAAAGACCCCTGCCCGATAGAAACTCCCAGCGATATGATCAGGTTGTCATACACCAGGCCCGCAGCAATGATTGCGATAATCGGGGCGCCGGGGGCCTTGTATTGTTTGGCGAGATAACAGGCCCAGCCAAAAATAATGGCGTGGGAGAGCGCGTAGAAAGGGAATGCGTAGATTGACAATCTGTATGCCTCTTGTTGTGAGTGCCAATACTAGCAATTTAATCCGGAGCGGAACCAACCCGCGGCAAAGGCCGATGGGTGTTGCCCCGCCAACCAGGGTACTCGGTTATTATCGTGGCCATACATGCCTGAAAGCCGGAGATACATGATGGTCAGACCGTTCCTTTGCATGGCCCTGTTGTTGTTAATGATGACACTGGGGACCGGTTGCAGCGTGCTCGATGACCGCCGGGCAGCTAGTTTTGACGGGGACGCGCCAACCATATTGATAACCGGATCCAACCGCGGCCTGGGCCTTGAGTTTACGCGACAGTATGCGGCGAAGGGCTGGAATATCATTGCCAGTTGCCGTAACCCCTCCAAGGCAGATGCTCTGCAGGAACTTGCCGACAGCAATGAGCAGATTGCTATCGAAACACTGGACATAACCAGTGATGAGCAGGTCAATGCACTGGCGAAACGCTATGCAGGACAGCCGATCGACGTGTTGCTGAACAATGCGGGGATTTACGGAACGCTGGAGAAACAAACACTGGGTAGTTTCGATTTCGAAGAGGCCAAACGCGTCTTCGATATCAACAGCCTCGGGTCACTGCGGGTCAGCGCCGCATTTGTGGATAATGTGCTAGCCAGCGAGCAGAAAAAAATCATCAGTCTCGGTGGCGGTATGGGCACGCAAAGCATTGGCCGCCTGTTCGGTGGGCATTACTTCATGAAAATGAGCAAGTCCGCACACCTGATGGCGATGGGTGTCATGCAGACGGACCTCAAGGATACCGGCATAAATATTGTAATGATCTCGCCGGGACGCGTTGACACCCAGCTCATGCGCGACTCGGGGTGGACGGGCCCGTCTATTTCGGCGGAAGAAAGTGCCCGGCATGTAATCGAACGTATCGGACTGCTCGAACCAAAACACAATGGCCGCCTGATCATGTACAACGGCACACAGATACCTTGGTGAAAGTTAACCCACTTTGATGCTAACCACACAGGGAAATCACTGACATGCTGCGCATCTTCGTGGCAATTGTTGTCATCGTCGGCCTGTTGATACTGGTCGCGTTGCAGATAGAAGACACATCCTCCCCGATGTTCAGCGAAATCGGCACACTTGTGGTCGATGGTAATGCCGAGATAGTTCAGGCAACGCCCGATGGTAATGTGCTTGTCTACACCAACAGTCAGCGTAATTCGCTGGATATAGTCGGGCTCGCGGATCCCTCATCGCCCTCCCTGCTCGCCTCGGTCGAACTCCCGGGAGAGCCCACCAGCGTTGCGATAGGCCCAAAAGGCAACTGGGCGCTAGCTGCGGTGGTGGTTGCTGATACCCCCGACGGTGTGGCACCTCCCGATCAACGGCTACCCGGCGTACTGGCTATTGTCGACATCCGTGAACCGGCTTCTGCTGCCGTCATTTCCACTATAGGGATCGGCCATCAGCCCGACAGTATCGCCGTGAGTTCATCAGGCTACGAACTACTCGCAATACTTGCGATTGAAAACGAACCCGTAGTCGTTGCCGACGGCCTCGTCACTAAAGATGAGGGGCCCGGTAACGACGGCGACATCAGTTTGCCGGGAGCCGTACAGATCGTAGCTGTTAATCCCGAATCGCCGGGAAACTGGAGTGTTGCGACAGTCGAGCTGCCGGCTTCGCTGCTGCGTGATGCGCAAATGCTTTTCAGCGACGATCCGCAACCGGAATTCGTAGCGCTCTCGCCAGGCAAACATATCGTTGCGGTCTCGCTGCAGGAAAACAACGGTATCGTGCTGATTGATCCGGTGGCACACGAAGTGATTGGTGCTTTCAGCCTCGGACAGGTCATGGACAGGGCAGCGGACCTCGCCGACGATGGCGATATTGATTTCAGTTCCACCTATCCGGCCGATGCAGAGGAGCAGGCGCTGGCCGGAACCCGCTTTCCGGATGCGGTCGCCTTCAGCCCGGACGGCCAGTACATACTGAGCGCAGACGAGGGCGAGCTACCGCTCACCGGCGGTCGCGGATTTTCTATATGGGCTCTCGATGGCACTTATGCCTGGGATGATCGCGGTGAAATCGAACAGCTTGCAGCGGAAGCAGGCCTTTACCCGGACGAACGCTCTGCCAGAAAAGGTATCGAAATCGAAGGCATTACCGCCGGCCGCATAAGGAACCGGGACTATGCTTTCGCTGTTTCCGAACGCGGATCGTTCCTGGTTATCTACGATATTACGAACCCGCCTGCCCCAGAGTTCGTACAGTTACTCCCAACGGGCGCGGGGCCCGAAGGCGTAATCGTCATACCCGACCGGGAGCTGGTTGTAGTCGCGGCGGAAGAATCGGGTTCGCTGCATATATACCAGTTAATTCCCGATGGGTCCTGATACGCCGCAACGCCGATCAACATGAGCAAATCTGCCGCTGCGGCATCGGCCGATACCGCCCTCGCCTACCAGGAGCTTAGACCCGAGGACATCATTGACGCCGTCGAGTCGGTCGGCTACCGGTGTGACGGCAGGTTGCTCGCGCTAAATAGTTACGAGAACCGTGTTTACCAGGTTGGCATCGAAGGAGAGGAAAACCTGGTGGCCAAATTTTACCGGCCAGAACGCTGGAGTGATGCCGCAATACTTGAAGAGCACGAGTTCAGTGCAGAACTCGCGGAAGACGAGATTCCGGTGCTCGCGCCACTCGCCGTTGACGGTGTGACCCTGCACCATCGCGACGAGTTTCGTTTCGCGGTGTTCGCCTGCCGCGGCGGTCGTTCTCCCGACCTCGATAATTTTGATCTCCTCGCGCAAATAGGACGACTGGTAGCGCGTATACACCTGCGGGGTGAAACTTATGACTTCGAATCGCGCCCGACGCTGGATATCCAGGGCTTCGGAATAGAATCACGTGCGTACCTGGTCGACAACGATTTTATTCCGGCCGATATCAAACCAGCCTACGAGAGCATTTGCGATGACCTGATTCCCGAGATCGAAGCCTGCTTCGAACGGGCGGGCGACACCCGAAAACTTCGCCTGCACGGTGACCTGCACCCTGCCAATGTCCTGGTCACGGATCAGCAACTGCACATAGTCGATCTTGATGACACGCGGATGGGTCCGTCGGTTCAGGATTTGTGGATGTTTCTGTCGGGCGACCGCAACGAGCAGACACCACAACTGCACGAGCTACTTGACGGTTACATGCGTTTTCGAAACTTCAATGCACGTGAACTAAACCTCATCGAAGCATTACGAACGCTGAGAATCATGCATTATGCCGCCTGGCTGGCGCGCCGCTGGGAAGATCCAGCGTTCAAGATCGCATTTCCGTGGTTCAATTCAAACCGGTACTGGGACGATCACGTGCTCGCACTACGCGAACAAACCGCTTTGATGCAGGAAGAGCCACTCAGCTGGATCGCCTGATAGCCAATCCTGCCGGGGCATTTCACTACTCGCCCGGCGCCCATAACCGTGCGTCGCGTCGCCTGTCTCCTTCAGTCAGTACTTTTTTTCGCAGGCGAATGCTGGCAGGCGTAACTTCGACCAACTCATCATCATCTATAAATTCGAGCGCCTGTTCCAGCGAAAAACGGACCGGCGGGCTTAGCACCAGGTTCTCGTCGGTTCCGGCAGCACGAATGTTGTTGAGCTGTTTGGCCTTGGTGGGGTTTACAACCAGGTCATTGCCGCGACTATGTATACCGATGACCATGCCTTCGTACACCTCGGTACCATGCCCCAGGAAAAGACGGCCGCGATCCTGCAAATTGAATAAAGCGTATGCCAGCGACTTTCCGCACGTACTTGAAACCAATACCCCGTTGATACGCTGACCAATACCCTCCGGTACCGCGACGTCATATTTCTCGAACACGTGGTAAAGAAGACCGGTACCAGCCGTGGCCGTCAGGTATTCCGTACGAAAACCGATTAACCCTCGAGCAGGGATGCGGTAATCAATACGCACCCTGCCCTTGCCGTCGGGCTGCATGTCGAGAAGCCGGCCTTTGCGATCCGCAAGCCGGCTCATAACCGCGCCCTGGTGCTCCTCCGCGAAATCAACGGTTAACAACTCCCACGGTTCATTGCTGACACCATCAATAACACGCCGGATAACCTCAGGCCTGGATACCGCAAGCTCGTATCCTTCGCGACGCATGGTTTCGATGAGCACCGAAAGATGGAGTTCGCCGCGACCCGAGACACGAAACTTGTCCGGATCGGCCGTATTCTCGACTCTCAGCGCAACGTTGTGCTTAAGCTCCTGTTCCAGGCGCTCACTTATCTGGCGGCTGGTGAGGTACTTGCCATCCTGCCCGGCGAAGGGTGATTTGTTGACCTGGAACGTCATACTGATAGTCGGCTCATCAACCGTCAGCGGCGGCAGCGCTTCTGCATGCTCACGGTCACACAAGGTGTCCGAGATGTTGAGTTGCTCGATGCCGCTGAACATGACAATGTCGCCGGCTGATGCTGCGGCAAGCTTCACCCGCTCCAGGCCATTAAAGCCATAGAGTTCCAGCACGCGTCCCTGGTGTTCCCTTTTGTCCGCAGCGACGATCGCGACCGGGGTATTTGGCAATATCTGCCCCCTGCTAATACGTCCGATACCCAGGACCCCGATATACGCGTCGAAGTCAAGGCTCGAAACCTGCAGTTGCAGCGGACCTTCAGCGTCTACTTTGGGCGGTTCTACATGCTCGACAATTGCTTCGAACAACGGATCCATGTTGCCGTCACGGACATCTGACTCACGCGCGGCGTAACCATCAAGTGCCGACGCATAGATCACCGGGAAGTCGAGTTGCTCATCAGTCGCGCCGAGCTTGTCAAAAAGATCGAAGGTCTGGTTCAGCACCCAGTCCGGTCGGGCGCCATCGCGGTCGATCTTGTTTATAACGACGAGTGGTTTCAGCCCGCGATCAAAAGCTTTCTGGGTAACGAAACGGGTTTGCGGCATTGGTCCTTCTACAGCATCAACGAGCAAGAGCACGCTATCAACCATGCTCAGGATGCGCTCCACCTCGCCCCCGAAATCCGCGTGCCCGGGCGTATCAACGATATTGATATGCCATTCATTCCAGCCGATTGCCGTGTTTTTCGACAGGATGGTGATGCCCCGCTCACGCTCGAGCACATTCGAATCCATCGCGCGCTCCTGCAGTTCAACGCGCTCGCCCAGCGTCCCGGATTGCCGCAGCAACTGGTCTACAAGGGTGGTCTTGCCATGATCAACGTGAGCGATGATGGCGATATTGCGCAGTGAATCGGCAGCAGGCATTTGTCTGGTGTCTACAGAGGTCTGGGTGGGGAGCCCCGGTGGGGCGAGAAGCGACGCATTATAGAGGAGCATGCGCGCGGACAACAGCCGCCCTGGCAGGCGCAGGCTCAGCCGGGCTTAGCCTGCCCCAGGAATGCAATAGTTGCCAACAGCAGGAACAAAACGACGGTTACAATGGCGCCACGATTCACCTGCGTACGGACCCGTGCTTCCAGCTCCGGCGAGGAACCTGTGATTTCCATTTGCCGAAAAATAGCTTCGACCGGTGCATAAAATAGCGCCATTAATGCGGACACCAGGAATACCTGGCCAAACAGCAGCACTTTTAATGCCAGCCAGTTCGTAGCAAAAGGCTCGCCAAACCGGAGTGACTGGATACCGAACCAGGTGCACGCAAGAAATATGCAAACAAATAACGTGCCCGTCCCCATGTATATACGCACCATGAGCTGTGTACCCATGTTCCTGAACGCCACGATTTCTCCGGCAATCCAGGCAAATGCAATCACCCAGATAACTGCGTTCAGCCAGCCGGGCACGCTGACCAGGCCCAAAGACTCGCCAAGGACGAGCCCTACAGGTGCAATCAGCGCCATCGCTGCGCGGGGCGTCATGTCTATTAGCAAAGACATGCGCATTAACAGTATCCGCTGCTCCACTGAATAATTCGGGTTTCTGATAGCAAGGGCCAGCGTGAACACACCCAGGTCGGCCCCAAGCCAGTACACAAACATCAAAACATGCAGGTACAACCAGACCTGGTAACTGTCCATCGATTAGATAATCTCTCGTGCAGTATGTAATGCTTATCGTGCAACAGCCCGGTATAGGCGCAAAGCCACACACAGCAGGCTGTCCATTTGCTGGTATGCTTGCGCACCGTTTCAGGCCACCTATTTACATTCTTTGCCATGCCCCTCGTTCGATTAGACGAAGTTTCACTCGAGTTTGGTGAACAGGTATTGCTGCGCGATGCGTCTATGTCTATCGAGGCAGGCGAGCGCGTTTGCCTGATTGGTCGCAACGGAGCAGGCAAGACTTCCCTGTTGCGCCTCATTACGGGTGAACTCGAACCCGATCACGGCGAACTTCATTACCGCGGCGACATCGGTATCAGCAAACTGGACCAGACGCTGCCGGTTGAACTCGATATGACAGTAAGGGAAGTCGTCGGCCAGGGGCTCGCAGCAGTGCGCACCCTTAGCGAGGAATATGAACGGCGCTCGAAACTTGATCTCGACAAGCACGGCCTGCGGGAACTCGAGCAATTACAGCGCCAGATTGATGCTCGTGGCGGCTGGAATATCGATCAACAGGTAGAGAAAGTGCTTTCGGAACTCGGGCTACCTGCCAACGAAAAGCTTGCATTTCTGTCGGGCGGCTGGCGGCGGCGGGTTGCGCTGGGGAGGGCACTGGTTAGCCAGCCTGATTTACTACTGCTCGACGAACCGACCAACCATCTGGATCTCGCGACGATACGGTGGCTCGAAGACCGCATTTACGCCTGGCCAGGCGCTGTAGTTTTTATCACTCATGACCGCGCCTTTCTGCAAAAGCTCGCGACCCGCATCCTCGAGCTCGACCGCACTAAGCTGAATAGCTGGGAATGCGATTATGAAACTTACCTGCGGCGTAAAGAAAAAGCGTTGCTGGATGAACGTGAAGGGAATACGCGCTTCGACAAGAAGCTCGCCGAAGAAGAAGCCTGGATACGACAGGGAATTAAGGCCCGAAGAACTCGCAATGAGGGCCGAGTCCGGGCGCTGGAAACCATGCGTAAAGAGGCGGCCACGCGGCTCAAGCGCGAGCCGGGAGCGCATATAAGCATCGATGAAGCTGACCAGTCAGGTCGCAAAGTTATACGTATGCGCAACGTCAGTTACAGCTACGATGACGCCAGCATAGTAAAGAACCTCACCCTGACGGTAATGCGCGGCAACCGCATAGGCCTGGTCGGTAACAATGGTGTAGGTAAAAGTACCTTGCTACGACTCATGCTCGGCGAGCTGAAGCCCGCAACGGGCACCGTTAAACGCGGTACCAATCTTGAAGTCGCCTATTTCGATCAACTGCGCCGCGATCTGGATCCAAATAAATCCGTTGCCGAGATCGTCGGTGATGGCAGGGATTATATTTTTATCAACGGCAAGGAGCGCCATGTTGTCGGCTATCTGCGCGGCTTCTTGTTCTCGGCCAAGAGGGCAATGACGCCCGTCCGAGTGCTGTCAGGTGGTGAACGCAACCGGGTAATTCTTGCACGCTTGTTCACGCGTTCGAGCAATCTTTTGGTGCTTGACGAGCCGACGAACGATCTCGATGTAGAAACTCTGGAAGTTCTTGAAGCGCGCCTTTGCGAATACAATGGCACACTAATCGTCGTAAGTCATGACCGGAGGTTCCTGGACAATGTAGTTACCAGTGTCCTGGTTTTTGAAGATGACGACAGGATTCATGAATACGTTGGTGGCTTTAGCGACTGGCTCGCCCGTGGCCATAGCCTTGCCGAAGCTGAAACTATTGTGCATGGCGGCGACTCGCAGACAAATTCAAGCGCCGCCAATAGCTCAAACGACCAGCCAAAAAAGCTTAGCTACAACGAACAGCGCGAACTCGACCTGTTGCCGTCGCAGGTTGAGCGACTCGAACTGGAGATTAAGGAATTGGAGCAGGATATATCCAGGCCTGATTTTTATGGCCTGCCCCACGATCAAACCAAGCCTGTACTTGGGCGGCTTACTCAATGCAAAGCAGAGCTAGAAAGTAAGACTGAACGTTGGCTGCTGCTCGAAGAAATACAGCAGCGATACCAGGATTTTCGAAGCAGGTCGCAACGCTAACAAACAGAATAAAAGATTTACAGGTGCTCGCTAGTTGGGCAATTTGCCCGCCTCTTTTTCATCTAGTGTTTCAAGGCTTTTGTAGGCCATCGCACCCTTGCGGCTACCACCCCAGGGAATGCCTGGTCGACCGTTGTATCCGCGGATGGGCTCGAACTGCACCACCATTCGGCCCTTCTTGCCGTTCATTTCGGTGGTCTTGGCCGTAATTTCGGCTTCGGTAGCTTCGCGCACACCAATAACGCGGCCGCCTTTCCATGAACGCTGTGATTTTTGTTTGTGTAATGCTACGTAGTCAGCCGATGACTCATCGCTGTCCAGCACCCACATTAAGCTTTCAAGATAGCCTTCAGGTGCCTGTTGCAAACCTGCACCCTTCTCGATTAGATGCAGGATTTTCACGGTACCCCCTTTTAGAAATACTGCCATCAGCATAAGTATTGCAGGTGCACCAGGCGAAGTCTTGACGCAACGTGTCAGATATCAGGCGCTCTGCCCCAAACCGGCATACGGTTATTGGCCGGCATGGCCTCATCCTGCAATAACCGCCCGACTGTACTTCGGCCGGTTCGCTCACCCATTCGAAATCGCGGATCGCACGCTGCAAATTGCCATCTTTCAACCGCTGATCAAAGCGTGCATTGCGTGCATTTGCGTATTTACCGCCATAAATGACATTCTTATTGCGTTCACAGGATTCGGAATGGAGTAAAGCGCCTCCGGAGCCTTGCATCACAACTGTCTATCTGTGAACCTCACCACCATGTCCTGCTATCCACAAAAAGGTCTGCACGCTTATGCGCCAACTGCTTGTTATAGCAACCCTGATTTCCTTGACAGGCAACTGTCTTGCCGCCGATCGGGACCTGACCACCGATGATACTCAACGGCCTGCTGAAAAAGATCCACTACCCCTGTGGGAGTGGAAACTTGCTGAATTTAATCGCTATGGACCAGCATACCCGGCGTCCGAAGACACCCAGGTTGATATTTTTCTGCTACCGTTCCCGATTTACCGCGGGAAGATTCTCCGCATTGGTGACGACGCCGAGAAACCTGTCCGGACCAGGATATTTCACCGTGACCGGATAAAGGTCGACATCGACTTTGGTTTCAACTTCCCGGCCGACAGTGACGACGTCGACGCGCGTGACGATATGCCGGACCTTGACCCCCTGATCGAAGCAGGCCCTGAATTCGAACTGCGGTTCGCCGACAAATATTCCGGCGGAGACCTGTTCCTGGCAATCCAGGCCAGGGGTGCATGGTCGATGGACGGGCTTGACCCTTCCTCGGAGGGTGCAATTTTTACAACCGAGCTGCGATATGAGAAGTTTTTCCCAAAAACCAAGCTGGTCGTGAAGCTGCAGCCCGAGTGGGCCAGCGGTGATTACATGGACTATTTTTACGGCGTTGAAGAAGAATTCGTGACTGCTGATCGGCCGGCCTATGACGCCAAGGGTGGTTACCTCGGCACAAAAGTTGGCTTTTCGTTGAGACGTCAGCTCAGCGACCAACTTGAAATCGTCTGGGGTGCACGCTTCGGTTACTTCAAGGGCGCACGCAACGACAACAGCCCGCTGTTTACAGACGAAACAAACACAAACCTATTTATGGCTTTCCTGTGGAAATTCTGGGAGGGTAAAACGCGCGCGACCGCAGAGTAGCGACGGGGCTTTATAGCTGTGGCGGTAGACGCCCGTTGAAATCACCCTAGAAAAGCAGGGTCCCACTGCAACAACAAGAATCAGGGAGTCAGAACAATGAAAATGACCATGCTCAAAACCCCGGCGAATGCTGATCAGAAACCAGACCCGGAGCTTGATCTGGACGATCCAGAAACCAATTTCATGGCGATGCTGAAGATCCGCGGCGACCTGGCGGAAAAAGATTTCTTTTTTGCATTTCCGGGCGAGATGTGGGCCTCGATCCCACAAGAAGGCTATACCCGTTGCTTCAAGACCTTTGGTATAGGTGCAGGCCGTATTGAAGAGGTCGACGAAGGCTGGCGTATTTACAATCGCGAAGTTCTTTATTACATGGACCCCGATACCGGCGAAATTCTGCAGGAATGGAGCAACCCGTTCCTGGGCGGTAAAAAAGTCGAGGTCTTTCATGTCGCCAACGACCCCGTGAACGGCGTATTTACGCGCACGGGAAGCCCCGTGCTGTCACCGCCCTATCCCTATGTCGCCTACGGTGACGACATCGTGTTCCAGTGGGATTTCTATATTTTTCGTCCGGCTCATATGAGCCGTGAGGAATATCCACTGTATTCCAGTGGCGATATGGACCAGCACTGCGAACTCTGGGGTATCCAGGGGCGCAAGAGCGATGTGCTGAATCCGGATATCACTTCCGGCCAGTGTACCCTGTCATGGTCGCGCGTCGCCCAATGGATTCCGTTTATGGAAATGGGTAACAGTCCCGGCTACATGACTAACCAGAGTCACTGCGTGAAACTGCTGGGGGGCCCGAGTGAACTGCCCCGCTATATTCTGGACTACACAGAAAAACACTACCCCAAGTACCTGGAAGCGCCGACTGAATGGAACGGCCCGCAAATGACCAGTCAATATGAAGAGTTCAAGAGCCACATAGAAGCGAAGAAGGCTGGTAAAGAATAGCAATGCGGCGGCGAGTATTTGTTAAAAGCCTGCTGGCGGGACTTTCCGGGGCAACGCTCACTTCGACCGCGCAGACTACAGCCGCTGCGAAGACTGACATAAATGCAGAAATCAGCGCCCTTCTCCATGAAACCGAGGCGCGCTGGGACAGCCAAAATACCGCCAGCCTGAAAGAACTCTGGGACACGGAGGACACAGAGCCCTTTTATCTCGCAGGTGAGCAGGACGACTGGTTTGCGGGCTGGGATCAGCTCAACGCCTACCTCGACCCCAGGGGAGGGCCGAAAATTACCCAGGCCATACGGGTGCGTTTCTATGATATCCGGGCGCGCCTGCTGTCGCCGGATTTAGCCTTTGCTGCGTACTGGATGCGTACGGACATGAAACTCGTGTTTCAGCCCAAACCCTTTGCCTCGGACAATCGGGTAGCTGCTGTCTTTCGGCGCAAGCCCGGAGGCTGGCGCTACCTTGCCTACATGGAGGCCTTCCAGGCACCGAACATGTATATCAACAAGCTGATGGAGAAAGATGTCGCCGACGACTACCAGCAGTTTTTTGATGAAGTCAGTAAACGCTGAGGCTAACTTTTCTTCTACTTTCCCGGGAACTGTGCGATCCCTGACAGAGAATTTTTCTCACCGATATTGTTGCGCGCGATGATTTCACCGTCGGACAGCCGGTACCTGACGATTTCACCGGTGAAGAAATTACCGACGATGACGTGCTCGTCATCGATACCGGGCGCTATCGCCGCCCAGCCCATGCCGCCGAGCTTCCGGTTGTCGAGCAGTTCGCCCGTATCGGGGTCGAGCACGATAAAACCGAGGTTGGTTGAGATCAGCAGGCGTTCGTCCGGGAACGCAACCATAACGAGCACCATGGGCACACCCCAGTCCGGTTGCAATACGGCCAGATCGGGTAACTGTTTGTTGTTCTCCAAGTCGAACTGCATTACCCGGTTGCCATTCTCCGATACGTAGATCATGCGCTTGCCGTCATCGGCCAGCACAGTGCTGGTAATCGCCAGGAACGGCGGTACCGGGTGGAAATCAGTCTCGTAATGAGCGAGCTCTTCACCGTCCTGACTGTACTTAAAAATCCAGCCGTCACCGATTACCTCGCGACCGGGCAACAGCCTGAATGTCGTAGAAAGCCTGGGTCCTGCAGATATGCTGCTGCCGGCCAGGTGCTCGCCGAAGTACAAACTGCCATCTGGGGCAAATGTGACATTGCTGAATGTCCTGTCGGACCATTTATGCACCGGCAGTTGTTTTGCATCCGGTGTGAACTGCAATATAGCGGGGGTTAACTGCGCAAAACCCCACAACATTCCGTTCGGGTCGAACGCGAGGCCGCCTATCTTGTGGCCCGTGCCCTCGACCCAGATGGTGCCCTTTATATTGAGGTCCGCGTCGTACTGGAGGATGCGACCCGTGCCGGCATGATCGTCGTCCGGGTCATCCATGACCGTGGCTGCCACCAAAATATCCCCTCGTTCGAACGGTGTAGCCGTCGATTCAGGCAACTCCTTTGCCGATAACGAAAAGCAGGCAATGACTCCCGCGAATAAAACTGTTCTTAATATTTTCAACATGATTTTTGTCCTAGCTACGTTGGCGCGCGATGCCGCCCGGCGCGCACCTTATTGCAGGTACCTCGGAACCTGTGCCGAGTGCCCATGCATAGTTGCTGCTTACCTGCTCTTCCGCTTCAACCTCGCCACTGCCGTCAGCGTCGCAGTACCAGAAATCCGGATTTTCCGCGGGACCCGTGGATGGCGTCCACTGGCTCCCGTCACCATCGAGGAGGCGCAACGCCGTGTCGTCACTGGAATGCGCACCCGCCAGATCGCCCTCCGCGGTTCCGGATGCGCTGGCCTGGCCCGTCCCCGGAGCATCCCAGTAACTAGCCTGAACAATCCCCTCGGCATTCTTTCCGACCAGGCCCCCGACATCAGCCTGGCCCGTGACCGGTCCCGCCGCATAACTGTGAAAAACGATACCGTTGTTATTGCCGGCAATGCCGCCAACACCGGTATTTCCTTTAACCGTTCCCGTCGCATAGGCGTTGCGAATCCGGCTCTTGGAATTGAACCCAACGAGGCCGCCGGCATTCACCTTGGTTCCGGTTACTGATCCCGTCGCATAACTGTTGGTAAGAAGTGCGTCGGTGTTCACGCCTGCCAGTCCGCCCACGTTCTCGTCCCCTGTCACATCACCGGTCGCGTAGCTACTGACCACGCGGCCACGCGTGTTGAGCCCGATGAGGCCGCCTATCCCCTGGCCACCTTTGACTTTACCCGTGGCGTAACTCGCAAAAATACTTGCGTTCTGATCGCCTACCAACCCACCAACCGCAAACTTGGCTTCAACGTCTGCGCTCGCATGGCTGTACGAGATATTGCCAGCGTTGGCGCCAACCAATCCGCCAACAGCAGCAAGGCCTTTAACCTTCCCGGTGGAATGGCAGTTGTATACCGTGCCGAAATTTGATCCGACGATAGTTCCTATTCCGCCCCTGCCCTCGACCTGCGCATTGACGAGTTCGATATTGCGCACCACCTTGCCGCGTGAAATTACGCCGAACAAACCGACGCCACCCAGTTCGGGCATGCTTATCGTCAGGTTGCTGATGGTATGTCCACGGCCATCGAAACTACCTTTGAAACCATACTTGTCGAGGTCGTTCATACAACTGCCGGTCGGCCCACAGTTGCCGATCGGAATGAAATTGGGTATGGCCGCTGCGTCGATACTGCGCACCAGTTCGTAATCACGTTCATTACGCTCGCCGTCGCTCAGTCCGGTGGCTTTGCCTTCGCCGGTACCCAGCGTATTGATCGCCTGCAACTGGTGGATGTTGCAGATCTCGAAGCGACCATCGTTGTTGGTGTCGAGGACAAACTCGTCAGCGTTATCCGGCGCCGCATCGTAGGCGTCGACAAGTCCGTCGCCATCGGAATCGAGGTCGGGATACTTATCGTTCGCAGGCAGGGGACAGCGCGATTCATCCGGGAGACCTATAACCGTGGTCCCAAGGTCCGAACCGCCTTCGGCGACTAAGGCACCGCTTGCGGTTGCGGCAGCCGCCACGACTGGGACGTCACCACCCGTGCCGCCGCCCAGGCCCTTCTGACTTGAATACCAGGCTGCCAGATCTTTAAGTTGCTGATCGGACTTACCAATGATCGTGGCACCCATGATCGCATTGTTGCGACTACGCGCCTGGTAGGCTTTCAGCGCCTCAAACAAATATTGCTCATGTTGGCCCGCGAGTATCGGGAATGCCGGCGACGGACTGTTGCCGTCGGCACCGTGACATGCGGCGCAGTCAGTCGCGAGTTCCCGGCCCCGATCAGTATCGCCCTGGGCATGGGCAGCACCGCTGACCAGAAATATCGAGACAATTAGCGCGAGCATCCGGGTGATGCGAGTTACATTGATCATCATGCTGGACCCTGCTTTTTATTTGCTCTTATACACCGAAAATACCACTGCCCGGGCCAACAACCAAATGTGCAGAAGTCTTACAGGCACATACCGCCATCTATATACATCGTGGTACCCGTAACAAAGGATGACCGCTCGGAGATCAGGTAAGTCGCTGCTTCACCCGCATCGTGCTCCGGATCGCCAAAGCGGCCCACGTGATGCTTGGCGACTTGCTTTTCCAGCACGGCTGGCATGGCCTCATGCAATTGCTTTGATTTTTCTGTTTCGAACACACCAAACAGCAAACAGTTTATGCGTATGCCCTGCCGGGAGTATTCGAGAGCGGCTGCCTGGGTAAGCCCTTCAACCGCCAGCTTGGAGGCGATGTACGGAGCCATGCGCATGCCTGTATCGCGACTCGCGCCGGAACTGATATTAACGATTGAGTAGTTATCGCCTGTCTCGGCACCTTGTGTGATGAATTGGTTAATCGCGTGCTTCATGCCCAGGTAGGTGCCCGTGATATTGGTCCTCATTACCTGGTCGAAGCTCTCGAGTGGTTCGTCCGCCAGCATCTGGAAATCCCCCGGGAACACTGCGTTGTTAATGATGGAATCGAGGCGTCCAAATTTATCGACTGCAAATTTAACGACTTTCTCGTTGTCTTCTTCAATGCAGATATCCATCTGCAGGTAAGCGACGGCATCTGGATCGCAGCCCGCCGTCTCGATTAAACGAGCCAATGCTGCTTCACCCGTATCGCTGTTGCGGCTGGTAATAACCACTTTTGCGCCGTACTGGGCCAGCCGGGTCGCCATTCCAAATCCAATACCCATCGTGCCGCCGGTGACAATGACTACTTTTCCGTCCAGCTCTTTACTGTTTTCCATTATTTTTCCTTTGAGTTTTGGTTTTGCCGATTAGTATTTTTTTATTAACCTGAAGCTGATCCGCTCCTGGGACCACCGCTTCCCATTTGTTTGGCCTGCAGTTCTTCCGGGAATCTGACTGTTACAAATATTGTACCAGCCGTTTGTGTACAGGTCGCCTCCCCTTTTATATTCAAGTTGTCAGGCAACCGCGCCAAGATCATGTTTAAGCGCGCGGGCAACAACCTTATTACTCTCTGCCATGCTGAGGCCCAGCATTCTCAGTACCAGCCCCTGGAAACATGCTGACGCATCGTCGTCCGCGGTTCCGCTAAGCATGTCCTGCACAACTGCAAGGGCCGCACCGCGAATTACCAGCGCAACCGTATGCACACTGTCCACACTAAATCGGCCTTTGCTAACGCCTGCACTAATCATCTCAACCAGGGGGTCTGCACTACTGGAAACAATAAGTTCACGGAGTGTTTCGCTTTTTACCAGTATCCAGCCAATGACCGGGTCCGTCATCGCGATCGACAGGGTCAGGCCGATGTTAATTGCAATAGCTTCGGCCGGGTCATCTATCTGTTTAAAAATAAGTTGCTTGGCTTGCCGGTCCTTCCGGAAAAACTCGGCAGCTATTTCACGCGCGAGTTCATGCTTCGATTCGAAATGATTGTAAAAAGATGGCTGGGAAACCCCGGCGGCACGAACGATCTCCAGCACCGTTGTGGCCTTGACGCCGTTGGCCGCAAAAGCTTCCCGGCCGCTTTCAAGCAACCGTTCACGGGTATGGGCCCAGCGGGCATCGGCCTTGGCGCTAGCGGCGTTCATGCCCCTATTTTGCAAACTACAAAATAAAAAGCAAGGGCTGGTATCAGCGTTTGGCCAGGCCGTGCTGGTGCAGGCGCCACACCAGCAGATCGAAGCGATCCTGGCCGAAAAACGCCTCGCCTTCGAAAACCATCAGGGGAACTCCCCAGTGACCAGCTGCCTCCTGGTCCCTGTGATTACTCTCTATCCATTCGTCAAGCTTCTCGGGTTTAGCGGTAACCATCTCGTGCAACTCATCCGGGTCCAGCCCGGCACGCGCCATCGCGGCATGCATCTGGGAATCCTCATCCCAGTTTTTTACCCTGCCGAAAATCATCCGGCTGACTTCATCGATAAATGGCAGGCACAGGTCCCTCTCTGCCGCGGCTGCAGCCAGCCGCATAAGGCTCGTAACGCGTGACTGGTCACCGGGCTCGTCACTCATAGCAGCAGTGATGTCAACCGGGTCCGGGTCGGGTGCCGCGATTGCAATGCCGTAAAACTCTGCCAGCCGTTTCGAATCGAGTAAAAAATAATTTAGAAATAACGGGTGCATCTTCTTCAGGATCGAAGGATCACGAACAGCCAGTGGATAAACCGGGCGAGCATGTACATCGACTTCAAACTCTTCCACAAGTTGCTTGATCCGTGGCATAACCAGGTAACTGTATGGACTGCGAAAAGACCAGAAAAGATCGACCTGCAAACTCATATTTATCCAAGGCTCAGTGGTAACCGGGCAGTATCGGCCACCGGCTTGCGAGAAATCAGCGATGGTGCAATCCGCTCGATGACTTTTGATGCCGTCGCCCGATAGGTCGTCAGCTTACCCCCATATAGCCCGAGTACACGAGGCCGGTCCCGTCGATCCGGTTGCAGTATTGTTTCACGTGACCGGTGGAATGCATGCCCCGGGCCGCCGGGCAGTACCCGCAACCCGGCCCAGGAATTCAGCAAATTGCTCCGGTTAATTTTTCCAAATCCGGGAAAATAATGCCGTAGCACGCCCAGCAGGTAAGACTCCTCGCCCGGAAGCGGCCGAACATTATCCGGATTTTCGCGATAACGGGTCTCGGTAGTGCCTATCAACAGATACCCGTCACGTGGCATGACAAAAACGGCGCGGCCATCGCGGGGGCTCTCAAGATAAAAGAAATCATCGCCCAGCGAGCCTGGTACGGCAATATGCGCGCCCTGTACCAGTTCCACAGATATTTTCGGAGGTGTTGGTGTTATTTTTGTCGCGACCTCGTTTATCCAGGGTCCGGCCGCATTTACCAGTACGCGGGCGCTGCAGGACCGCTCCCACTCGCCCGTACGATAATGCAACTCGCAACCATCGGCATGCACCTCCGCGCCACAGAACATGGCCGGACACAGCAATTCTGCACCGAGTTGCTGCGCGGAACGCATTACGGCTTCGGTTAACAACGCATCATCGGTCCGTGCGTCGGTATAGCGAAAGACAGCACGAAGATTATCGGTGCGCAGACCATTCAGGCTATCCCACCCAGATCTGGGCACGCTTGTGAACCGGGCTTCGGCGTTCATACCGCTAAGCAGGTAATAGAGGCTCAGGCCTGTGCGCAACAACAGGGGGCCACGACGGGTTTTCCGGTAAAGCGGTACCAGGAATTTCTGCAACTGCACCAGGTCTGGGGCAAGCTCAAGCAGTAACGCCCGCTCACGCAGGCTTTCACGTACGAGGCCAAATTCATAACTTTCCAGGTAGCGTAGCCCGCCATGGATGAGCTTGCTTGATTTGCTGGACGTTCCTGCCGCCAGCCCCTGTTTCTCTAACAGCACCACGCTGTGTCCGGCTGCGGCTGCGGCCTGGGCTACTCCCACGCCGTTAATTCCGCCGCCAATGACGGCCACATCGTAATTGTTTCCGCTCATTTATCGCTCGCCGTATTTAGCGCCGTATGCATTTCCGCAAACCACATGGTTTCAAATATGCTGACCCCGCGCGCAGCCAGTTCTTGCGCCATTTCGGGTTTGGTAATTTCGTAGGCAACCCAGATCCATGGTCCAGCCCAGAGCTCGGCAGGCATTTTTATATGGTTGCAGAACAGGTAGTCGGGCATTAACTGCCCGGCTAACTCATGCGACTCTTCATTCCATGTGCGTATGGCCCATCCGATCGGACGACCGGTGCGTGCCCGCACTTCTCTTACATAGTCCGCATCGAAAGAAATAACCACGCATTGTTCCAGTACCGGGGTTATCACCGGCAGCACTGCGGCGAGCACTACTTCCAGTCCGAACTGCTTAATGCTTTCGCCTTTGACTTCAACAAATGCGGTTACATGCTTCCAACCGGCCAGTGCTTCAACCATGGCTAACAGGGTTGGTGGCCGTACGTCCCTGAACCCCTCACCCAGCCGCTCTTCCTCGCCCACGGGCATCGCTGCTATCTCGTCTGCGCCGAGATCAAATGCAGACTTTTCGACACCAGCGGTACGCTTGAAATCGGCATCGTGGAGCAGGAAGGGAACCAGATCGCGGGATAGCTGAATATCGAATTCCAGCAATGTTGCGCCCGCATCGACCGCAGCCTGCATTGCTTCGAGCGTGTTTTCGGGATAGTGGGCTGCATAGCCACGATGCGCGAGTAGCGCAACAGTCTCGGGTCCGGAAGTATCGGTCATCGGCAAAAGCTATCCCGTATTAACGTGCCCGCACGGTGGCTATCGCATCGTGACATATGGATGCGGGACATGCACCCACCCCCGGCTCCATGCACCGGGGCTGGCAGGTGACATATAATTCCCAGGGCTGGGCTGGGGGGCTCCGCAGGCCTGAGAATAAAGCGGTATAGAATGCCTGTTTAAGAATGAACTAAACCTGGGCGGAGGAGAAGCATGCAAACAGCTGTCGATATTCTGCGTGTAAAGGGTGACGAGGTCTGGTCCATCAGCTCAGACCACACAATTCTCGAAGCAATACAGTTAATGGCCGATAAAGAGGTAGGCGCGTTGCTGGTAATTGACAACGACAAACTTACGGGCATCGTTACAGAGCGCGATTACGCCCGCAAAGTTGCACTGGAAGGCCGATCCTCGAAAGACTCCAGGGTTGCCGATATCATGTCGCACAAAGTGCTTTGTGCCCGACCGGAGCAAACAGTAGAAGAATGCATGGCGCTGATGAGCGACAAGCGTGCCCGTCATCTGCCTATTGTTGATCACAAAAAGGTTATTGGGGTGGTATCTATCGGTGATCTGGTAAAGAGCATTATCACCGAGCAGCAGTTCGAGATCGATCAACTGCAGTATTACATCACGCACTAAAAATATTGAAGGTTTGCGTGACCTTGTCAGCGCAAATACTCGCCGCAACGAATATCAGCGTCGGGGACGTCCGGGTCAGTTGCCCGGCCCGTTCCGTAGCGGCCTCTGTCACATAACGCGGCAATCAGATCCAGCAAGTTCTGCACATATTGTGCCTTACCCCGGCCAGGGACCAGTTGCGGACCCATCTCGCTTCCGGGTTCGCCGTTCATCGTAATAATCGCTACTGCGTAACCGTAATAGCGCGCATGCTGACCAAGCGTCTGGGTACCGTCATCAAATAATATATCTGCAGCATCTGTTCCATGGCAAGCGGCACAATTTTGCTCATAGTAAATGTGCCCGCGCTCCGCATCGCCACCAGATTTCATTACGAAGCCCTTGGGCGAATCCGCCGATAGATCCCATAAATCACCAGGCCCTGGAATAATCCCGTCACGCATGGCCAGCATAAAATCGACCAGAGCTGAAATCTGTGAGCGCGTCAGAACGGGACCGAAAGCAGGCAGGTCGTTCCAGCCGTTCTCTATACGATCGATCCAGACTTCGGGCGGTTCCGCGTCATTGCCGGGTCCTGTACTTAATACATACTCTTTGGCCTGGTAGGCCTCTCCATAGATTCCGCTGTTGGCCAACAAATCCCAGCCAAACAAACTCTTGAACCGGTAGTTATGGCCGCTATTGAGCACCGGGTTGCCGTCACGGTCATTCAGTGTGCCATCCCCGTTGGGGCCACCCTGTCCATCCGCTTCTACCGTATCGGGGTTGTCCGGCACAAAATCGCTACCCGTTTCCTGGTACCACTTGTCGAACAGTCGTCCGCCGTAAGCCGTCACCGAATCGACTGCCGGCTCGTTTGTGCAGGCAACCATCCCCATCATCGACAGGATCAGCCAGGCCCTGGTTGCACGGTTTTCCATTAAGAATTGAGTTAGAGACATTTTCTTATGATGGCTGGCCGGCTGAAGACAGGTCCGCTTCGGTCAGGTGATAAAACTTCAGCAACGATATTGAGACGAGATTGCAAAAGACAGGAATTCCGATGTAGCCGATTTGTATGGCAAGAACGGCTGAGGCTGACTGGTCAGCCTTTGTCGCCAGCTCCCTGTCAAAACCCAGGAGACTCAGCAAAGTACCCACTATAAAAGGCCCTAAAGCCATACAGGCCTTTTCAACGAAACTGAAAGATGCGGACAACACGCCCTCGCGACGGTGCCCCGTAAGCTGGTGATCCAGTGCAAAGGTATCTATAAGCATAGACTGTCCGTACAGGTGCGCCCCTGCCCCGAACATGCCCAGCAATACAGCTCGGGTCATAAGGAGCGGGACCGGTTCGTTGGGTCCTGCCAATAACCAGGATGCGGACAAAACACAGAAGCCGCCCAGCGAAAGCACATAGGCGGGCTTCTTGCCAATTCTTTTTGACAACCAGTTGCATACCGGCATAAACAGGACTGTGGTCAACATCTGGATACCCATCACCTGGAAAAAGCTGCTTTCATCCAGCTTCAAAATGCGGGTAAAGAAGAACATCGCGGTGGTTAACGCAGAAAATACGCCCACATAAATGGCGATCTTGGTACCGACCAGTATCACCAGTGGCCGGTTTTCAAATAACCACCGAATATGCTGACGCAAGGGAATGTCGCCCTGTCCGCTGACCGCAACCGTTTGCCGTGTACGCTTGGTAAGAAAGAAAGTCGCCAGCATGGCCAGCGCAATAAATACGCCAAAGTAGATTGCAGCTTCACCGTAACTTGCACGGTTTGCTTCCTCGCCGCCCAGCATTTTGGCAACAGCGCCGTATCCGGCGGCACCCGCCAGGTTTCCGACTGACATAAACACCACCCGCCACGACATGATCTTGGTCCGCTGGTGGTAGTTGTCCGTCATTTCAGCTGGCATCGCCATGTACGGCACCTGGAACGACGTATATGCAACCGCAAACACGGCCAGTGCAAAGCCTACATATATATAGCTGGCCGTCGGGCCCAGTTCCGGTATGTTGAACAACAAAGCAAAAGAGATTCCGCAGGCGAAAGAAGATCCGAGCAGCCAGGGCCGCCTTCGCCCCAGGTTTGTTTGGGTGCGATCGCTCAACGCGCCGATTGGCGGATCGGTAACCACGTCCAGCATTTTGCCTGCGAAGATCAGCGACCCTACAACAAAGGGATCAAGCTTGATAAGCGTCACCAGGACATACAACAGCATCGCGGTAGGCGCATTCAGCATGGTTGCCGTTGCCATGCTTCCGATACCCCAACCTGCTGCCAGCCAGTTCGAGACAAAACCACCCGGGCGGTCTGCAGCAACTGTATCCGCTGTAGTCGAACTCATATCGGGATGTCCTGTTATTCTTGCCGTGGCCAGCGGTCGCCGAAAGAATTAATCTGGTCTTGAAGTATATACCCACCCTGTGTACAAACGTCCGGACCTGTCCGATCGGATTGCAATATTGACGACTGCCAGGAATCAATTTAATGCCTGAAAGGAAAAAATATGAACAGCAGTTTTATTGATCACCTCGCACTGAACCGCCGTGAACTGCTGGCCGGTTCACTCGCCTTTGGCGTCGCAGGCCTGGCTGCCAAGGGCACCGTACCAGTCGCCACAGCCGCAACGCCCGGAAGCCCGGACTACCTGGACCCGGCATTCAACCTGTATGCCTTCGGTAAAATCTGGTCGAGCTACGAAGAACCCTGCATCGGTGCTTTTCATGGCCTTATGTACGTACGCATGCCCGGCAAACGCATGATCCCGGTTTTCGGCTACACAGGCACCGGGGTACTACTGTCAAAAATTGATGAGAACGGCGATCTGTGGGTCAAATCACGCGAGACAGGTTACTTCACCGATCTCGAAACGGGCGACATTCTCGAAACCTGGGATAACCCCTTTACCGGCAAAACTGTTGAAGTGTTTCATTTCTATAACGACGTGCTGGTCGGAAAAATTGGCAAGGAAATCCCGAAATTCTTCATGGGCGAGGCCGGCGACACGCCGACACTTATGAACGAAGGCACGGTGTTCCCCGATAAGGACGGCAGATACCCGTTCGTCCTGCCGTTCCAGCAGTACGGCGACGACCTGATGATGTCATGGGACTACACGCACGAGCACACCAACCCGGTGAGGCCGGAAGGCTGGCCCCGCTCCTCCACCGGGCCGCGCATAACGCCGTCGGAACATTTCACTTTCCAGGTGAACAAATACGAACTTGAAGATCGCGACCTGAACACCTGTCGCATGACCGCCGGTTTTTCACGTCTTTCCGAGTGCTGGCCGTTCATGGAAATGGGCGGCACCAAATTCGCCGACGTCACGCTGTTCGGGCGCATGCACAGCCATAAAGGCCTGCGGGCCTATGATGATGTGCCGCCAAAGGTGCTGGCCTACATCGAGAAACATGCGCCGGACTACCTTGCTCTGCCCAAGCACTGGAATATTGGCAACAAGCGCGTGGACACCTGGAAAACCTATGCGCTGGATGTCCCGCCTGAAAACCCGGACTATGAATGGTCGCCAAGTGACTTTGTCGTACCGTCGGGTAAAGGGAGTTTGCGCGTACTCGGACGCGCGAATTAATAAGCCGCGCAGCGGCTACCCACGCTCGAAGAGCGCCGCCCGAAGGGCGGGCTTATAAATTCCCTATCCGGCGCTGGCAATAAGGCGCGCCGCTACCAGCCTATGGTCCGGCCGTCGTGGCCGGTAAAACTGCCAGTCTTTTCAATAGTCAGGTCAGCGATCATGGGCCTTAAGGCGGCTATGCTTTCGGGAACTTCGACAGTGGCATAGCCGAAAGCATCCATGCGCGTCTTCACGTAACCGGGACAATACATCGCCACGATTATGCCGCGCTCCTTCAACTGACCCGCGATGATGGTCATGACACGGTTCAAAGCTGTCTTGCTGCTGGCGTATGCAAGTGCCGGGACGCTCATTTCGGCTATCGAACCCACGGTGCTCGAAATCGTAACGATCTTCTTCTGTTCGCTGGCCGCGACATTCTCGAGGAACACTTCGGCCATCTTCACGGGCGCAAAGGTATTCGTTCGCAACACCTGTTCCCAGACCTCGTAGTCCATCTTGCTGAAATGCTGCCGCATTGCATTCTCGGCAATCGGAATGGGTCCGATAATGCCGGCATTGTTAAGCAGCACATCGATGGGTACGCCCTTGTACTTTTCGCCAAGCGCGTCAATAGCCGCGAAGTCATTGACGTCCAGTTGCTCGACCGTGATGTCCGCGCCGGCCGCAAGCTCGTTCAGCTCGTGTGCATCGGCCGGCGTCCGGCAACAGGCGATAACTTTCCAGCCATCGGCCGAGTACTGCCGGGCAAACTCGAGTCCAAGGCCACGATTGGCCCCGGTGATTAATATTGTAGGCACAGGATGCGCTCCCTTTTAGTCGCTTGTGTCGATGCGATCCATCATTGATGGCGGTGTATAGTCGTCCTGCATTTTCTTGAAGCGCTTGTTGGTAACAACGGTGCCGCCTTCGCCTTCAACTATTTGTTCTGCCATCTCGACGATCATCGAGCGCACGAACATGGGCACGTCTTCAAGGGTCTCCAGGGCTTCGGACTCCCACTCAAGATTCATCCTGACGGTGTAGCGAGCATCTTCTTCTTTAGGAGGTGCCTGCACTTCGTCCACCATGATGTCCCCGACCCGGGTCCAGTGAAAGAAGCGCCGCCCGGCATCGCCAAGGGTTATCGTCGGATCGACGGCCTTGGCAAGTTCAGGCCGGGACATGTCAACCAGGTCTTCGTCGACGAGAATATTGACGATATTGCCGATCGCGTGGCGCTGCGACTCATCGAGGTCATAGAATTTATCAAGCTTGCACTCCAGTACCTGGCGCGATTCAGCCAGCGTCGGCGGCGCAACCTTCTGTGAAGGGATGGGTGTCATGCGCATGAAATCCAGCTCATTCACGCCCTTGGGATAAAAACGACATGCCTCAAGTATGTCGTCAGTATATTCATAAGGCGGAAAATTAACGACGAACTCACCGGTCTTACAGATGTTCTGAATGGTATGCGCAAACTTGCGCATCATCAGCATAACCCGCGGCTGCTTATCCAGATTGTCGTAATGCATTACGCCCGATAGCGGTGCCGCGTTCGGTATGCCTTCTTCGTTCACGGTTGTTACAATTGTTACTGTCTTGGGCCAGACTATTTTGTCCGAATACCAGAAGGTCTTGATGGGCACGCTTACTTTCTTCTTCACGCCATTCCCCCGAAAAGCGGTAGATCATAGCAGGAAGGTGCAGTGTTGCCGACCTGGTAGCTATATCATCCCGCCTGGGCAGTGACTAATACCCTTCTGACCATTCCTTACCCGTGCCTTTCTCGCCGGTTTCCTCGTTCCTTCGCATGACATTCAGCATGCGTTGCACACGCCACGGTGTCATCGGGATTTCCGGAACCATGTTGCCGCCTACCGCATTCATGACCGCAGATGCAATGGCGGACATACTGACCACTATCGGGCCTTCGCCGACTTCCTTGGCGCCGAAGGGGCCATAGGGGTCAACGGTTTCCACCAGGACATAATCGACTTCCGGCAGTTCATAGGTCCGAGGCAGTTTGTACTCGAGGCGCGAAGGGTTCAGCACCAGGCCATCCTCCACGCGGCATTCTTCGTATAAAACCTGCCCCATGCCCGAGAAGACCTGGCCGTCCAGCTGCCCCTCGATAGCCAACGGGTTAATTGCCCTGCCGATGTCATGTGCAGCCCAGACTTTTAACAACGCAACCGCGCCTGAATCAGGATCGACTTCAACTTCCGCAATCTGGCACCCAAAGGAAAACGCAAGTGCGCCAAATGCTTTGGGCGAATTGAAAAAGCCGCGGCCCATGACAAACCGGCCCTCTTCGGAATGCAGCGTTTTATACACAACCTCGGCAAAGGTCATGGACCGATCCGGACTGGATTTCACGAATGCCCGTCCGGCATGAAACTCGATCTCATCTGCCGATGCATTCAATTCCCGGCCCGCAATCTCGGCAAGCTGCCCGCGTGCATCTTCGGCTGCAGCCTTGACAGCATTACCCGTCATAAAGGTGCCGCGCTGTGAAAATGCACCCCAGTCAAATGGCACGATATCCGAATCCCCCTGCACCAGCCGGATATCTTCAGGTTCGGTACCCAGTACTTCGGCCACGATCATACTCATAACCGTGTGGGATCCCTGCCCCATATCCGGAATGCCTGTATACAGCGTGACAATACCGTCATCGGCTATCTTGATCATCGCGGCCGACGTGTCATTGTCGGTACCTTTAGAACCCGAAGCCTGGGCGCCGATTCCAATACCGATGCCTCGAAACTTGCCGTCTTTAGCTGGCAGGTTTCCGTACTTGTCTTTCCAGCCCGACCGTTCCACCGCTTGCCGGATACACTCCTTCAGGCCGCAGGACGCAAACTCACTGCCCTCCATCGCCTTGTGCCCGGGCTCAACCGCATTCTTCAGGTGAAATTCTGCAGGATCCATTCCAAGCTCTTCGGCAACACGATTGAGATGTTGCATCCAGCCCGCGTTCATGCGGCCGAAAATGCCGCCATGATGTGAGCCCTTGGGTACCGTGTTCGTAAATATAAACCGCCCCCGGTAACGGACACCGTCAATTTTATACAACCAGTTGAGGTAAGGTGCGGGCAACCAAAGTATCATCGCCCATTCGTCGTGCGCACCCGCATCGAAGGTCACGTCGGCTTCCAGCGCCTTAATCGTGCCGTCTTTGCTTACGCCTGTGCGAAAGCGATAAAAAGTATCGCCCGAACCACGAAACATGATGAACTCTTCATCACCCGTTGCCTTGACCTTCACCGGTTTGCCGGCTTTGCGCGACAAAAGTGCGGAAATCAGGTGATGGGGCTTCGCCCTGCCCCGCCCGGTAAATGCACCGCCGACGTTCTGGTAAACAATGCGCACCTGTGACTCTTTGAGGCCGAACGCATTGGCAAGCTGCATCTTGTACATCGGCGCACCCTGTGTCGGGGTCCACATATGCAGCTTGTCCGGGTTCGAGAAATCGGCCAGCGCCACGTGAAATTCGGCTAGCGTGTTGTGCTGGACCGGCGATTTAAACTCATCCTCGAAAATGAAATCGCTCTCGGCGAAGGCCTTATCTGGATCACCATAGTCCTGCTCATGTGTGGGGCCAATGTTGCCTTCCGCGCGCTCATGAATCTGCGGCGAGCCCTGTTCAAGCGCGGCGGCAACGTCAAGCACCGGGTCCAGCGGCTCGTATTCGACCTCGACCAGGTGTGCGGCCTCTTCGGCCGTGATCAGATCGGCGGCAGCAACGGCGGCAACCTCTTCTCCAACATAGTTGACTACATCCTGGGCAAACATCGTCTGATGCTCGGAAAACATCAGCTCCGGTGCATCTTTACCCGTCACGACGACCTTAACGCCCGGCAGCGCTTCGGCTTTGGCAGTGTCTATGGAAACAATTCGTGCCCGCGCATGTGGCGAACGCACGATCTTCCCGTGCAGCATGCCGGGAAGTTTCACATCATCGGTGAACACCGAACGCCCGGACACTTTCTCGAACCCGTCGACTCGCTTCTGTCGACGACCGATTACAGAAAGCCGGGACTTTGCATTTTCAGGCTTGGCAGCCATAAGTTGATTCTTACCCCGCCCGCGTCAGAACCCTGGCAGCAGGGATCCGCTACGGCGTAAATACGTGCGGTAATTTTCTTGTTCACCGTATGTTTTGAGCTGCATCGAGTCCTTGGTCCATGCCTCCGAAATCATTAACAGCACGATGTACAGAGGTGCGATAACAACAGCGGCATAATTTGCCCAACCGTTCGTAACAGCGCCAACTCCGGCGATTATCAACCCGAGTTGAGCCAGAATTTCACCACTGTAGTTCGGATGTCTGCAGCGGGCAAACAAGCCCGTTGTTATGAAGTTATCGGGTTCCCGATTTTTAAACGCCTGCTTCTGGCTGTCTGCCTTACCCTCTACCAATGTGCCCAGCAGAATAATGCTGGCTCCCATCAGTGCAGAGACTGTTACATCAACCTTACTTGCTACCACGTAAATCGCGAAACACTGAAATGTATACAACAAGGTGCACTGCGCCCACAGGGCAATTTTGACTCCCACGGGGAATTCCTGATCTTCGGCCTGGTTTTGAGTCACGTGACTGGCATAAGACTCGCTGCTCCTGCGCACCCACGTAAAGTAAAACAGTCGCAGACCGTAAATAACGATAGCGCCACATAGAATTCCGCTGGCCACTGACGGCAGTACCGAAAAAATAAGTATTCCGTTCCCAATGGCCGCAAGCGAATAACTGAAGTTAAATATATAGACAAAACAACTGAATACGAGCATGCACACAATGGCGGGGATCATCATCATTCCCCAGTTCAGCGGTGTCCACAGCCCTGCATTCAGGCGCATGGCAAACAGTACGATCATGCCAATCACAAAAAATGAAAAAATGATTCGTATCAACTTGCCTGGTGTCATGCCCTGCTCCAACGATATGTGCTCAGCTACAACCGAACGCCAACATAGCACACAGGCATATATGCGCCTGCGCCGCCATGCGGTCTAAGGTGTGATTTTTGATAAAGAAGGACTGGCTGAGGCCATCAAGCTGTATATTTGCTTTTATAATCTCAGCAGATAAAGAAAACAACAGCACCGGGAAGAAGATAAAAGTGCGGAATGAAGCAGGAATAGCGGCAGGCATGGTTGCTGCAGGCATGATGTTCAACGTAGCGAATGCCGTGGTGCCGATACCTGATGTGGAACTGATTCCAAATACGCCCGGCACCCCGGAAACACGTTCCATCCCGTTCAACGCCTGGCCGGACGACCTCGGTACCTACGGCTATGTCGAGGAGGAATACCTCGTCTCTGGCCTGGCCAATGTCTACAAGTATGTAGATCCGGACGGACCGAGCGCCGCCGTGGAAATCGATGACGCCGACATTCCCTACGTAACCCGCATTCTTGTCAGGCGACCGATGGATAGCGAACCATTCGGCGGCACGGTGATGCTGGAATTCCTGAATGCGACTGCGGGCTTTGACGGCGCACCGATGTGGGATTATCCCTGGCGCGGAATCGTCGAACGCCGGGCGGCCTGGGTCGGCGTTACTTACGATTCTCTTACTGCCAATTTTTTACGGGACAAGTGGGGCAGCCCCGGCTTCCCTAACCCTGACGGCGCGGAGCCGCGAAACAACGATCGCTATGCTACCCTCAATGTCCAGCATTGGTCGCTGAGCTGGGATTTAATGATGCAGGTGGCAGCGTTGCTGAAATCAAGCGACCCATCTAATCCGTTTGCCGCCCAGTCAGTCGAAAGAATTATTCCGACGGGCTACTCGCAATCGGCATCGCTGGTAACCACGCTTGCGAATTCCTTCCATGACATCGCGTTGCTTGGTACGACCCGGTTATTTGACGGGTACTACTTCGGCGATGGCGGCATACAGGCGCGGACCCTGACTGGAACGAACAGTAGCAACCGGGTAATACCGTTACTGGACCTGCGCAGCCTTTTTCAGGTTGATGCGCCCGTCATCCGTTTCTTCGACGAGCCTCCCCAAGTACCGGCCGATTCACCGCTGGCTGACTGGAATCAACTGGCCTACCCGTGGGTACGCACTTACGAACTGGCAGGCGGCACGCACGTGGACGAGATTCTATGGAACCAGGGCGACCGTAATGATTTTGTAAATTTTGGCACCATGCGCGAACCCCTGGACTGCGGACTACCGCAAAATCCCCTGTCGATGGGCGATGTCATGAGTGCATTGTTCGTCGCACTGGAAGACTGGATACGTTTCGGCACTCCCGCGCCACCGACGAGTGTCGTTGCGCGCAACCCGGATCGCACGCCGCTAAGGGATGCGGACGGCAATGTGGTCGGGGGCGTGCGCAGCCCGCGAATCGAGGTTCCGCTCGGGGTGTACTCAAGGTCCAATATCTATCCGCCCGGAGTGAGCCCATTCGACCCGGGCACCTGGGGCGACTGGGAGCCCGTGTTCTGCCCGCTGTTCGGCGCGTTCGATCGCTTTAGCAACAAGGAGCTCGAGCGCCGATATCTGTTTAAAAGTGCCTATATAAGGCAACTTGAAGCAGCCATCAGCCGCGCGATTGGAGACGGTTTTCTACTACCCGAAGCTGGCGAGAGGATGATCGCGGAAGCACGGGCCTCCGATATAGGCGACCACGATCCGGGTTCAAACTCGACGCTGGATCTCTGGTTCCTTATTGCGCTCGGTCTGCTGGCCGCGGCGCGAATCGCACGACGCAAACATTAACCTAAAGGTCCCGATATGACGGCACAATCCTGGCTTGCGGAAACCCCGTGGCCAACAAAACAAATCCCACGCGAAGAACTTGAAGCGCGCATAGAGCATTTCCTGGCAACGAAATGGATGGCCGTGCTCAGCACCATCGGCAAGAACGGACCGATCGGAACGCCGCTTGAGTTCTATGCCGAAGGGCTGGTTACCTATATTCTGCCGCAGCCGAACAGCCCCAAGGTAAAGGCAATGCAAAACGACCCGCGTGTGTGTCTTGCCGTCTACGCGGAAAACTGCAACTGGGCCAGTGTGCAGGGAGCGCAGATATTTGCCAATGTTGAATTTATCGAGCCGGGCACGCCAGAGCACGAACACGCCATGACGATATACGCATGGCAAAAATCGTTTGTCCAGCTGGGCCGACCCCTCGACGAGCCACCGCAAATGGCGCTGGCCAAAATCGACCCGGACCGGATCGTTTACACGCAGCAATGGTTAAGAAAAGACGGTTTTGCCCCCAGGCAGATTTGGCACAAGAATCCGAACAAGAAGGCGGCAACACGAAAATACGGGTACACCTGATGCGTTAACCCGTGCGTTGCCCTTATTGTTCCGGGTTATTCAGTATAGGCTGCACCAGCACCCACGGACGGACAACCACTGCCCACACCAGCGCATTGGCGTCATACCACCCCGATGCCTGGGCATCGCTGACGCGACTAACCTGACCGGCTTCCATCCATTCTTTGATCTGATCTTTATTGTCTGCGGACATCTGGAAGGCAACTTCAACCAGGTCCAGTTGATGAGATACCGCTACTGCATTTCCCCGGGCAAAAAAACGCTGCAGCTCCTGCCATGCGATTTTTGCAGTCTCACCGTTTATCCGCGCACGTTCGGCAGCCTCTTCGCCGCTCACAACTAGGCCTGCGTCCAGGGTAACCCTGCGACTTTCCAGCCGCTGATGCTGTTGCGGTGCCGCTGCTCGTCAAGGTCTCCTTCGAATCCTTCGGCAATATTGAAGCTCTTCGTGTAGCCGAGTTCCGTACATTGCATGGCTGACATTTTTGAACGGCCGCCGGACTGGCACATAAAGTAAACAGGCGTATCAGCATTCGCGCCTCTTTCGTCCAGCGCGGCCTTTAGTTCATTTGGAAAATTCTGATTGACTCCCTCCATGGTCACCCATTGCAGGTAAACGGGCTCCTTGCCCAGCGACGAAAGGTCGGGTCGGCCGATTAACTGCCATTCGACCTTGGTGCGTACATCGACGAGCAATGCATCCGAATCGCTCGCCAGGGCATCCCATGCCTGCCGGCAACTGATATCTCCCGCATATTCGTCATCCGGTATTTCGAAAGGTGGTTTACCGGCCATTGTTCCCCCGCTCTTCTTATGTTTTGTTGTTGTAACTGGCGACATTGCGTATCGCCTCTTTAACCTTGATGTGACCGGTGCACCGGCACAAGACCCCGGCCATTCCGTCATTGATGTCTTCTTCGCTGGGACGGCCTGATCCATTAATTACAGCTCTTGCCGACATCAGGACACCCGGTGTGCAAAACCCACACTGGACGGCACCGTAATCAAGGAATGCATTCTGCAGAGCATCCAGCTCGCCGTTTACCTCCAGCCCCTCGATAGTGGTGATAGCTTTGCCCTGCCACTCCAGTGCCGGTGTCAGGCATGACAACACAGCTTCGCCCCGGTCGTTATTGATCGTGCAAACGCCACAGGAACCCGTCGTGCACCCTTCCTTGGTACCGGTAAGTCCAACCTGGTCGCGGATAACATCGAGCAGGGTCTGACGCGGCGACACCAGCATCTCGTAGTCGTCACCATTAATGGTTAGCATCATTACCTGTCGTTTACCTGCCATAGCTTTATAGTTCCCTGAGCTGCAGCAGCGCTTTGCGAACCAGCACCCGTGCAATGCGACCTTTATATGCTGCCGGCGTATACAGGTTGGTCAGTGCCCCGAGTTCATCCCGGACTTCCGTAACGGCAGCTTCTATTGCAGCATCGTCAAGGCCACGCTCACCGATTACTGTAGCTGTTTTTAGGAGCAACACGGGCCTTGTCGTCAACGACCCCAGTACTATACGGACACGGCTGCACTGCTGGCCCTGCCCGTCCGCACTTGCTGCAATAGTTGCATACGCAAAATCATTACCCTTGCGCGCTGTCTCCTTGATATACGCCATGCGGTCGCTGTTCTTCGGGAAGAGTACGCGCACCATTATCTCATCCGGCCGCCGTACCGTATGTTCTACACCGTCGTCGGTGTAGTAGTCGGCCAGTTTCACGGTACGTTCCCCTTTTAAGGACGCCAGGACAACTGATGCATCCAGCGCGAGCAGCGCAGGCGCAACATCCGATGCGTTAAGGGCAACGCAAATATCCGAACTTTTTATGGCATGGCAAACTTTCAGGCCGGTTTTCAGGCAGCGACCCTTTGCTTCACGCCACTCGGCTGTCTGGTTTGCGTACCAGCAGCGTGTATCGAGGTTCAGGTTGCCCCCAAGTGTCGCCATGTTGCGAACATGACGTGAAGCAACGGCACGAAACCCGGCAGCCAGCCCCGGATATTGTCTTACCAGCGGATGCCGCTCCAGCTCTGTCAACCTGCACCCGGCCCCGAGCGACACCGTTCCGTCAGCCAATTGTTCGATCCCCTGCAGTTCCGGCAGCTCGCTTATGGAAAGCAGTACGTCAGGATTAAACAGCCGGCCACGCATGTTGAAAATGACATCCGTACCCCCTGCCAGCAGCTTTATCTCGCCGCTGGTGTTAGCCAGCTTGGCAAGACTGTCCTGGAGATTCGCGGGTTTACTGAATTCATGATCAGGTAAAAGCATCGGTGCGGCTCTTGTGCGTGCGGCGCATGCGGTAAGCATACACCGGTCGCGAGAAACTCAGACGCATAAATGAGCCAGGCTCAATGCCTTGCGCACTGAGCCTGGATAGGAAAGGCGTACTATTTTGCCGCGGCGTTTGCCTTGGGCTTGGCTGACGGTGTCAGGTGGACCCTGCCACGCTTGCCCATGCGACGCTGGTTCATGTCGGCAACAATTTCGCCTACAGCCTTTTTGACCGCCTTGACGCCGCCTTGCCGATAGCCGGTGATCGTATTGGTGCCCTGAACAATTGTGTACTTGCACCAGTACTTGCCTTCGCCTTCAGCAGGAGGCTTAACCGATTCAATAATGCCAACAGCAAACGGGGGCGTTTGCGTGGGCTGGGTTGCTTTACTTGTGTTATCCATATTTATAGATCTTTCTTCAGTGTAGTGCGGTACGCGCAGCCTGGTTCCGGCGCCTAGCAATTTACATCGGGACAACCGGACAGTACTCCGCAATTCGACTCAGGTCATTGCTTCAGTTGAGTGTGTGCCTTTTGATGACCGCTCTGGCGGCTTCTTGTATGGGCACTCGGGTCGGTGCTGGGCGTGCCAAGCACCTGGCGAGAACGCATTGTAGCCGTGAAGCATAGCATTTAGCCATGAATGACACAAATGATATTAGTATAAGTGATTGTTCTTAAAGGATATAAATATCAAAGCTCTGCTTATGTCTTCCGGTCCGGGTAGCTGTGCCAGCGAATGCCCGGCTCTTGATCTCTGTGCGGCGCAGGGCCGGGCATTCGCTACCGCTGCCTGTAATCCGAATTCGGACTGCCAGGTGCAAAAGGATATCCACGGTTAAATGCACCTTAAAACATATCAAAATGCCCGGTACCAATGTAGTAGCAACGAAAAATGCAAAGCATGTCCGCGCGGAGCCTGGTGGCCCCAAAAGTGACTGCACATCGGGCATCGAAACAGCAGAACTGTTTCTGCATCAGAATGCTGGCATGATTGCGATGTTTCACAGGCCACGGGAGCCTTTTTTCAGCTATGGATATAGATATTATTCTCGAACCGGACGTCTCGCCGCAGCAGATGGCTGAACTGGCTGTCGAATCGGAACGCCTCGGCATCCGCGCTATCTGGTCGTCGAATTACCACATGCACTATGATGCCTTCCTGGCGCTGGCGCCGGCCGCAGCGGCAACATCAAAAATTATTCTCGGACCGCTCGCCGTAAGCCCCTGGGAAATGCACCCCCTGAAAATGGCGAACGCGATACTCACGCTGAACGAAATGGCGGGCGGGCGCGGGATGATCGGCGTGAGTGGTGGTGGCGGGTTACTCGGCGCTATGGGGTGGAAAGCCAGGGATGACGGGCCCGGATGGCCGGGCAGGGAACCCGTTATGAATACCAGCAGGCCGGACCGGCGCCTGACGGCGGTACGGGAATGCATCGAAGTCCTGCAGTTTAGCCGGACCGGTAAATTCGCGATGGGCTACGAGGGCAAGGTATTTGAAATAAGGCGGCCGTATGGTATGGCATGGGCCAAAAGCGACGGACCGCTGATATACAGTTGTTCGAGCGGCCCGCAGATGATTCGCATGGGGGGACGCATAGCCGACGGCATCCAGTTCAGCGACTTCACGCCGGATATGTTGCCGGATGCCATGGCCAATGTTAATGCCGGGCTGGCAAAACGTGACGAACCCGCCAAAGATTTTCGTGTCGGTAATTTCTGGGCCTGGCACATAAAGAAAGACCGTGAAGCATCGATGTATGAAGCGAGGCGTGAACTGATCTGGCGTGCAGCCATTGTCGCTATGATTGAACATGAAATCATCAAATACCTTAACGGCGAAGACGAAATGAAGATCGTCCGGGACAACTGGGAAAACTTTCGTATCGCATTCAGGAATCGCAGCGGCAATATCGAAGGCGTGCCGGAAGATATCGTCAACCGGCTGATTGCCGGGATGTCTTCAGCAGGCGACTTCAGTAATATTGATCAGGAAATCGAGCGCTGCAAACAATTCGCGGACGGCGGACTTACCGAGTTATCCATACGCCTGTTCGACGACCCGATGGACGGGCTGAAAATGATCGCGGAGCACGTGCTGCCGGCGTTACGCTAGGATTTAGCCGGTGGCAGATCCTCGCCACGTTCGAGCGGCGCCTTCCAGGTAATTTCCGGGTCTATCGCATGGTAGATCTTGCCGACAGCTTCAGAATCATCGATGCAATCTACCGTTAAAGCCGCGAGATCGGCGCGGTTGATCACGCCCATGACGGAATGATCCAGGGTCTTGATCGCGGTGCCGCTGGCAGGGTCGTTCGTCATGCCGCCAGGTCGCAGAACCGTGGCGGGAGCACCTGACTGCATCAGGTAGTCCTCTACCTCGCCTTTTAAGCCAAGCACTTCCCCGAGCACTTCCATCACCTTGGGGGCAACAGCGCTCTTGCTGTCGCCCGCGCCAATTCCGGAAATCATAAGCACGTGCGTGCCGCCAGCCGCGGCTATGACATTCCGCGCGCCGTCGCCATCAGGGCGGGGTCGCTCACCTCTTTTCCCGGCAAGACTCACAACGGCCGCACGGTACTCGCCCGATGCAAATGCGTCGGCAACGGAACCCGCGTCCATTACATCGCCGGTGAAAATGGTTACACCCATTTCCTCCAAAGCTGAACGATCCGAACCGGGCCGCACCAGCGCCGTAACGGCTTCGCCCTTCTCCCGAAGTATTTTTGCCACTTCGAACCCGGTACCGCGTGTCGCACCAAATATCAGCACATCACCTGCCATAACTATTTCCTCGCCTTTTGCATCAGACCGAGGCCGCGATTCATATGGAATTGCACCCTGTCCTCAAGCGGATACTCGAGTGGCCGTATTTCATCACCAATTTCCAGGACCGATCCTTTTTGATCGTCGAATGCCGGCCATTCAGGCAGGTCCCCACGATTCGGATTTCCGGTCTTCGCAAACTGGACCCAGTAAGCACCCATCAGCCGGCTGATCTCCCAGTCCCGGCTCGTAATAATGTTGAGGTCTTCTTCATGCAGCGTCTGCATGACAAAAGCGATATCGTCAGTATGCGCGACACCGGGCTGGGTGTCGCGGCGGGCTTCTGCCAGGTAGGTAAGGTAATAACGGTAAACGGGTGCGCCGCGTTTAAACATCCGTTCCGCGAAGTAACGCGAGCCGGAGTGAACAATCAGGTCACCGAAGATCTGGTCATCCAGCGCCTCGCCGCTCAGCCCTGCATAGAGCCTTTCTTTGTCCGCTTTTGGTACCAGCTTGCCGGCAAACTCCGGGGAGAAGCCCCCGCCTATCGCACGCCCAAGGCTGGCTTCCCAGTTATTCCCGCCGGTCATGTATGGAACCTTTTTCTGTCGGCCGGTCGCAAGAAGTTCGCCCACCTGGTCTGGCAAGACCACCCCTTCGACAACCGGCGTGAACCGGTCTTGCGGCTCGAGTGTGGCAAGAATTTTTTCAATACTAACCGCACGCAGGGCTGCAGCAACCTCGGGGGAAGAGCGGTCGTGATTGTCTATGCCGAGCCTTTCGGCAAACGCCATGCCTACACTGTTCGCAGCCGGGAGAAAGCCTGCCCGCCGGTCAATGTAGGGATCGGGCGCTACACCAACCGACGAACTCTCCGAGATCGCACGATGGAACAAACCTTCCGACTTCGGACTCACCATCAGGAAATTGACGAAACCGGCACCTGCCGATTCGCCAAATATAGTGACGTTGTCCGGATCGCCGCCAAAAGCTGAAATATTTCGCTGCACCCACTTGAGCGACTCAATGATGTCGAGAATCCCATAGTTGCCCTGCGGCTGATCGGGATCACCGGTCGCAAGTGCCGGGTGGGTCATGAACCCCAGGAGAGTCAGACGATAGTTGATGGTCACCAGCACAACACCCTGCTTGGGTATCGCGGTACTGTTCAAACGAGGAATGTTGCCGGAACCATTGACGTAACCGCCCCCGTGTATCCAAACCATGACGGGCAATTTGGCTTCGGTGTTTGCCGCCGTTGTGAGCACGTTCAGTGACAAGCAGTCCTCGCTTATTTCGGTGAGCTCGAACCACAGGTATTTGTCATCATTCTGCGGGCAGAATGGACTGTATTCGGTTGCCTGCAGCACGCCTTCCCAGGGCTCTATCGGCTGCGGCGGCTGCCAGCGCAGTTCACCTACCGGCGGTGCGACGAAGGGGATGCCTTTGTAGGACTGCACACCATCCATCAGGCTGCCGTGCACTCGGCCCACATCGATCTCAACCTCCGGCGCAGTGTCAAGCACGCTGCAACCCGAAAATGCCAGAGCACACATACACGGGAACAAGGCAGCGACGGAGTTTCTTATTAGTGAACGCATGGGAGGCTACTCGATTATAGTTGTTATCAGCAGCAAAACTGTGGCCGAAATGTCACCGACTGACAAGCCATATCGGCACGGCATAAGGAATAAATCACTACTCTACCGCTGCGCGGACTAGCCTGGCCGCAAAAGGCCCTGTTCCCATGGCCTGTATCAAGCTGAGCTTGTTTCATCACCATCCGGACTGGGTTAATGTGTAAGGTGCCCCGCAAGCGAGAGAGCTATGGTTAACCAGGCAAGTCATGATACGAATGGCGCCGACATGGCAGCAGGTTATCAGCTCATCGAAGTCAAACCTGTCACCGGCAGTTTCGGCGCTGAAATTATCGGTGCCGACCTGGGCCGGGATGTGAGCCCTGAACTGCACGCCGAGATCAACCGGGCTTTGTTAAACCATGGCGTTATCTTTTTCAGGGATCAGGATATTACGCCGGCACAGCACGTTGCGTTTGCAAAACTGTTTGGCAAACTGGATGTTCATCCCTTTATTCCGAACCTGGAAGGCTATCCTGAAATCATTGCGCTTGGCGGCAAACCCCCGGGCGAGAGCAGTTACGCGCGCAACGCGAATGTGTGGCACACGGATCTGAGCTACCGGCAGGATCCGCCTATCATTGCCATACTGCACGGGCTGGAAATACCGGACTCGGGCGGCGACACGATGTTTGCCGATCTGTGCGCGGCCTATGACGGCTTGTCCGATACGATGAAAGCAATGCTGGACGGACTGGTTGCGGTACACAGCATTACGCAGACAAAAAGGACGGATGAACTCTCGTCTATCAAGGAACTCAAGCAACTGGTGTGGTCGCTCGAGAATGTGCCGCCTGCGGAACATCCGCTTATCTGCACGCATCCCGAGAGCGGCCGCAAAATACTGTACATAAACCAGCACTTCACCGCCTATCTGAAAGATATGCAAGAGCATGAAAGCAAGGCGCTTCTGGAAATGCTGAAAAAGCATACCAACCTTCCCGAATACCAGTGCCGGTTCCGGTGGCAGAAAAACTCTGTTGCCATGTGGGATAACCGGCGAACCCAGCACTACGCAGTCGCAGACTACGACAAGATACGCCGGATGCACCGTATCACCGTATGCGGTCCGCAGCCCCGCTAACCCCTATAGTCGCCTGACTGCTTAATACGTGCCAGATTCTGAAGAGAAAGTTCTGAAACTGGGCCCGCTGTGGTTCCAGCCCGGCATCACGGGCTGGAACTTCACAACACTGGCCTATGCGGGCTTCAGCACGATCTCGATGATCAGCTTCATCAGCTTTATTCAGCCTTATCTCCTCACTGAAATCCTGCACATGCCGGCCGCTGAACAGGGCACGTTCACCGGGCTCCTGCACAGCCTGCAGGAACTACTCGTGATCGGTGCCACAGGCTATATAGGCGCATGGTCCGACCGCACCGGGCGACGACTCCTCTTCGTCATCGGTTTTGTCATCATGGCCTTCGGTTATTTAATCATGCCGCTGGCGGAAACTGCGACCCAGCTCGTTATCTTTCGCTGTATCTTCGCGCTCGGCACTGCGATGGTACCGATCATGTTGAGCGCCAGCATGGTCGATTACATCCAGGAGCGGTCGCGCGGTCGCTGGATCGGCGTCAGTTCTGTCTTTACCGGCCTGGGTGCCATATTCATGGCCATGGTGCTCGCGAAAACGCCCGAGATGTACCTGGAAATGGGCTCGGACACAGTCGGGGCCGGCCGCAACGCCTACTGGACGGGCACCGCCATGTGCCTCCTGGCTTCCGTGTTGTTGTGGTTCGGACTTAGCGCCAAAAAACCCGAGCAGGTGGAACGCAACAATATTACGAAACATCTGCTGGCTGGTTTAAAGGTCGGTGTCGACAACAAGAAACTGGGCCTCGCTTACCTGGCTGCGTTTATCGGCCGCGGCGATCTGGTCATCATCACGGGCTTTTTCTCCTTGTGGATAACACAGGCAGGTGCAGATGCGGGTATCAGCACCGCAGATGCCCTGACGCGTGCCGGCATGATGTACGGACTACTGCAGTTCGCGGCGCTGCTCTGGGCGCCGTGCATGGGCATGATCAGCGACCGCGTGAACCGAACGACGGGCCTTGCTATCGCACTCACGCTGGCGTCTATCGGCTACTTCGCGATGGGCCAGGTTACCGACCCTTTCAGCAACCAGTTGCTGCCCGCCGCGATACTGCTCGGCATCGGCGAGACCAGCGTCATCGTGGGCGCCGGCACGCTGATGGGCCAGGAAGCTGTCCCCCGGATACGCGGTGCAATCGTGGGTGTGTACGGCCTGATGGGCGGGCTGGGCATCATGGCAGCCATGGCGGTGGGCGGCATCGTCTTCGACGAAATCGCCCGCACCGCGCCCTTTACCATGATGGGAATTACCAACGCGATACTGATGCTGGTCGCGCTGTTGGTAAGGTTGAAATACAAGTAGCGGCCAAGGCGGAACAGCCCTACTCGAGGCTGTCGCGAAACTCCTCGAAATCATCGCTGACAATTTTCTTGCGCATCGCGCGAACGTAGTTTTCCGGCCCAAGCGGACACTGTGCATACAGAATGTGTCGCCAACCATCGTCCGTTTTACGGAACAGGGTAAGCACGCGGTCGAAGCCTGCTGTCGGCTCGGGAGGGCCGAAAATAAGCTGGATTTCGTAATAGTGGTTGAACAGCGCGATGCACAAATCGTCACACAGCATCTTGACGCGCAGGTTGTCGTAGTCCCAGCGAAAACCCTTTAAGACCTTGCGGCCGGGATTCCAGTACTTTTCCAGTTGCGGCCAGGAGTAAAACGGTGCTTCGATCTCTTCGGGCACGTACCACGGTTCGGGATCACTGGCATCCCACACTTCTTTAAGGCGCGCAAAATCCTGGCTGTTCCAGATCTCACGAGTTTGCTTAAGCACCGCATCGATGGCAGCAAAAACTTCGGGCGGCGCCGATGACGGTATGTCCATCGCCGGCGGCGCGAAATGCCCGCCCGCTTCTGCCTCTCCCGGCAGGGAGGACAAACCACTCATCGCCAACAGCAGCCCCAGCGCGGCGCGGCGGTCCGGTTGTTCCGGACTGTCCTGCGCTTCCGCCGTGTTCACTGAACTCTTGTGTTTTGTATTCATCAGACTTACCCCCTTAGTCAGGCCGCGGGCGGCATCTTGACCTGTGTTTCAACAAAACCTTTCAGGTTGGTCATGCGGTTTCGCCAGGCATCGACGCCCGGATGCTCGGAGTAATCGAGCTTATTGCCGAGTTTGGTCATCAGATACGCTGCCACCGCGAAGTCGACGACGCTGAGTGAGCCGAGTACGTAGTCGTTATCCTTTAGCGGTACTTCGAGCGCCGTAAACCAGGGCTTAATATTGTTCAGGTCGGTCTCCACCCCCGTTTTGACGGCGCCCATGAATGGCATCAGGTGGCTACTCTGCCAGTGCAACCAGCGATCGGCATCCGCCCGCCCCTGGATATCTGTGGGCAGCGCGCTGGTCTCCGGAAACTTCCGGGCGAGATAAGTCAGGATGGCGTTCGATTCCCAGAGTTTAAAATTGCCGTCGACCAGTACCGGTACCCGGCGGTTCGGATTTAACTCAAAATACTCATCAGTCTGGGTTTCTTTATCCTTGAAACTCACCTGGTGAACTTCTACCGGCAAATCGAAGTGCACGATAAAGGCTTCAACCTTGCGGTTGTTGGGTGTGATTCTGAATGAATGAAGCAACATGGTACGCTCCTCCTCCTGTTTCTTTTTATATGAACTAACACAGGGCTGGCCTTTTTATATCAGAACAAGGTGATGGCGTCACCGATGGTTACGCCATCACGGTTTAAGCCCATCCCCCAGCAGTTTTTCTACTGCGCCCTGGTTTACCGCAGCCGCATTCAGATTGGGATCCAGCGGTGTAACGGTCACGTAGCCCTTGAAGATCATGTGCCAGTCTTCCTGTTCCTGTTGCGCGGTTGCTTCGCCTTTGGGTGGGCTGATAACTGACATGTAGGTACCGTCTTCCATTTTCCGGAACGTAAATGGGTTTCTGGCATACGAACTCAGGCGGGTTACCGCAACACCTTCCAGATCTTCCGCTTCGCGGCCCGGGTAATTGATATTCAATCCAATTCCGTCAGGCAATATGATTTCATTTTCACCAGACGTTATCCGGGTAATAATCTGCGCCGTAAAACGTGCCGCGTCGTCTAAAGCCTTCAATAGGCTCTCTTGATCGCGCTGGTTTTCACCGACGCTTACCGCAATCGCAGGTATGCCCCGGAGTATCGCGTTCTGGGCCGCACCTACGGTGCCGGACATGCCGACGCTGATACCGGGATTGATACCGTGGTTGCTGCCCGAGACCACCAGGTCGGGCGGCGAGCCGGCGAACAACACATCCAGCCCAAACTGCACACAATCGACCGGCGTACCGGCTACGTACCACTTGTTTGCTTCCGCCTCGGCCGCATCCACCGGCTTGAAAGGATCGACGCTGATACTCATCCCGCCGCCGGAATTGTTGTGCCAGGGGGCAACCAGGGTGACGTTATGGCCGGCTGCCACCAACTCATCGAACATGATGTTGATACCCTCGGCCTCGTAACCGTCATCATTGGTCAACAGTATTTCCAGGGCGCTGGCCGGGGTCACCAGGAGCCCGGCCAACAGTACGGTCATGAAGTCCAGTCGTTTGTTCAGGACCATCGGTGTCTCACTTTCTGAATATCCCGGTCTTCTATATTACAAGCGCCACCCGGACAATACGATCCTGGCTTCACTCGCTATAATCCACCCCATGCAAAGTATTTGTGTCGCAGCCCTGTATCGCTTTGTCAGCCTCGATAGTTACGAACGCCTGCGCGAGCCCGTACTCAACGAACTAAAAAAACTCGCTTTACGTGGAACGATTTTGCTTGCCCGTGAAGGCATTAACGGCACGATTGCCGGCAACCCGGAAAAAATTGACCAGTTCCTGAACTGGCTCCGGCAGGACACATTGTTCGCAGGCAAACTCGAAGGCCTGGATATTAAGAAATCATTTAGTTACAAAATACCCTTCACGCGCACGAAGGTAAAACTGAAAAAGGAAATCGTGACGATGGGGGTCACGGACATCGACCCGGAAAATAGTGCCGGTACCTACGTGAAACCAGCTGATTGGAATACGCTGATCAGCAACCCGGAGGTACTCGTCGTCGATACACGCAACGAGTATGAAGTCGGGATTGGTACATTTAAAAATGCTGTGAACCCACACACGACAACCTTCAGGGAATTTCCCGCCTATGCCGAACGGGCTATAGATCCCGACAAACACCGCAAGATTGCAATGTTCTGTACCGGTGGCATCCGCTGCGAGAAATCCACGGCTTACCTGAAGAGCCAGGGATTTGACGAGGTCTATCACCTGCAGGGCGGCATCCTGAAGTACCTGGAGGAAGTCAGCCCCGAGCAATCGCTCTGGGAAGGCGAATGCTTCGTGTTTGATGAGCGCGTAAGTGTTGATCATGGGCTTTCCCCGGGCAGTTATACCCCGTGTCATGCCTGCCGGATGCCACTGTCGGCGGCTGAACTGGAAAGCGAGCACTACGTCGCGGGTGAAAGCTGTCCGCATTGTTTTGAGCAAACTACCGAGGAGCAGCGTGCCCGCTACCGCGAACGCGAAAAGCAGGTACGACTGGCCGACGTGCGAGGCGAAACGCATCGAGGCGAAGAAGCCGATGCGCTGCACAAACAGCGGCAGGTGGCCAAACTGGATGAAAAGAACCGGCAGCGTGCCGCGCAAGTCTAGCCGCTATCGAACGACTCAATTTTCCGGTTTACCATTCCCAGTGCGGCCAGCGATATGCCGCTGAAGAACATGTTCGCGCCGGTCAGTACACCGATCGCCCACTCACCGGAAATCGGCCACTGACGCCAGATCAACCAGCCGAGGGCAATGCCCGCAAGACCGTTCAGTAACAAAATGCCCCAGCCGCGAACAGCCCTGAGTTCGATCGCATGCAGCACATCGAAACAGCCGGTCACGGTGAGATAGCCGGCGAGCAACAGTATGAGATAGCGTAATCCGGTCAATGGCCATGCAATCAGTAGCGCGCCACAGGCTACCGACAACAGGGCCATCAGGATGGAACCGACACCCCAGGTAGGTAACCAGTCCGGGGCCCCAGTGCCGCACCTTGATGCCGTAGTAGAGCTGCATGGAACCCCGGCCGAGCAGCAATATGCCGACGATCAACTCTACGGCCAACCCGACTACCAGCGGGGCCACAATGGCCATCAAACCGAACATGGCAAGAAAAAAGCCCAAAATCACCAGAAATGCCACATTGTGGTTTACATGTTCCTGTGTTGTCTCGGTCACGGCCTGCCCTTTAAGGATAAAAATATTTTCAACTGCTCAACTTCAACTTACTCTATTAACTCGCCGTCCCATTGTATAGTCCAGCCGGTTTGTTCAATCGTGAGCGCATCGAGGACTTCAATCATGCCGCTGATACTGTCTTCCACGTCCACTGCATTTTGCCCCGGAGCATCGGTCTCGCCATGTGTCAGTACCCGGCCAGGCAACAAGGTCACTACTTTTATACCCTGTCGTTTCCAGCGTATCGCAATTTCTTTCTGTATAGCATCGAGCGCTGCTTTGCTGGTTTTGTATAGAGAAAAGCCCGGCACCGGAATACCTCTGTTGCCTTTACCCGTCGTAAGTGCAGCCATAATTTTCAGGTCACTGGCTTTTACATTTTTGTAGAAGGCCTCAGACACCTTTAATGGCCCGATGGCATTGATCTTGTAAAAGCGATCAAACTCATCGTAATCGATAGTGCCTACCATTTGCCCTCGATCCGGGCCACGCATCAATCCGGCGTTGTTCAGCAAGACGTCAACCGGTTGTTCCCTGTACTGCTCGGCAAGCGCATCGATACCTTCATGGTCCAGCAAATCCAGGCGCTCTACGACAACATTGTTGTTTGCGGCGGCCAGCTCATTCAGTTCATCGGCGCCGGCAGGGTTGCGACATGTGGCGATGACGTTCCAGCCCAACTCGGCATATTGCTTCGCAAACTCGATACCTATGCCCCGGTTCGCACCTGTGATCAGCACCGTGGGCCTGGCGCCGTCTACGCCATCGTCCGCAAAACTCAATGGCGCCAGCAACAACGCGCAAACAGCCACGAGCACCTTCAGAAAATTCATGAACAACTCCGTTTGTTGGCGTCGTGGACAGACCGCGACACACATGTTTTTATTGGCTGCGGAGATTACCACGAACCACCCATATTTGGATGAAAAAACATTGACCTGTAAAGCTTTCATCCATTTTCGAGCAGGAGATTCATATGCTTAATTTTCCCGTACACACGCTCGAAACCGCGACTGCAGCAAGCAAGGCCAGGCTGGAGACCTCGCAACAAAGCTACGGCAGCATCCCTAATATACATGGCGTAATGGCAGGCTCAGCCGGCCTCGGCTTCCAGCAGCTGCGAGGCTACCCGCCCTCCCGGCAGCGGCTCCATTCCCTTTGAGACGATCGAATCAAGCGCCATGTAAAAGGCCTCGATAATCGGACCGCTAAACTGCTCCGCAGCGACGCCGCCATAGATTACAACGGTACCGTCCTGCGTCAGCTGCTTGCGCCAGGGAACCGACCAATCGGTGTATTCGACGGTGTCGTACACATTGTAGTCATCAAAGAACTCGAAGTTCGCCATGTCATGGTAGAACATCGTGTCCGTGTTCTCGGCAAAAAACTCGAGCGGAATATTCAGGATGTAATCGTAGTCATCCTCGATACCCTCCCAGAATGCCTCGTTCGTGGAAAGGTAATTCCCGTTCGGGTCATTGTGCGGATCGGCAAAATGATCCTGGGACTGAACTATTTCCAGCCGCTCATAGTTATAGTCCTCCATCACTTTGATGGCTTCGGCAAGCGAACGATCCACGTAACGCGGCGCCAGCTTGATCCATGCTTCGTGCGGCACGTTATCCCATGGCATGCCGTGAACCGACAACACCAGCTTGAGTGACAATCCCTCGGGAATGCTCTTCAGGTTATCCCGCAGGATCTCCGTGTGAGTCTTAAACATAGAATCGAAGTGCGACAACTCGGGCGAGATAATCATCTTGATCTCTTTGTGCCCATTTTGTTCCTGCCACTCGTGCATGTAGTGCATGGTGTGCCTGATGCTCCCGTTGAACTCCTCGTGGTGCGAGTACACCGGCCGCGGGGCTGCAATGATCAGCGTGTCGATACCCTCGTCGAGCAGGCTGAACAGAGCCTCCCGGGCCATCGTACGGTTGTCAGCTGTGACCCAGCGCCATGGAATATCACCGTATTTCGCTTCCAGCTTCTGTAACGCATTAAACACGATGTAACGGTTACCGGCTTCATGCGGGACACGCCCGTCGTGAAAGCCCTTGCCCGGGGCGTAGTAGTAATTCTTGGCCTTGGCAGTAAACTTCAGCGCCGCCGCAGATTGGCCTACCTTACGCCCCTTGTACAGGAACGCACCGTGGCTTAGATGCATCGTGCCCTTTGGCATCCACTCGATCTCACCCGCGTGGTACTTGTCTATATATGCAACACCATCAATGTCGAAACTGCTGCCCGTATGATCGACGAGATCCGTGGGGACAAACTCCTCGTACTCATGAAACTTGTGACGGTCCAGCAACACCAGGCCCTTATCCATCGTCACGAGCTCGGTGATCGGCCAGGGAATATACTGAAGCGACTTGCCGGCGAAGGTGAAAAAATCTTCCTCGCGAAAGTCTTCCGGCATGATGAGGTGTGACACAAATATGCCGATGCGGCCGACCGGCTGGGTGTCCTGATCAATGTAGTACTCGTAGTAGTTGGGCTTGGCGAGTTGCGGCGGCTGATTGACCACATAAAAGGCTATCGACAATGCGCCGATGATGACGATCAGGCCAAGAACAAATCGCCTTAAGAACTTCATGGAAGACATGCCCTTTTATGTCGACATTATGGTTGGGGCTAATATAAACCTTAAAGTAAGCTAAAGGTGTATACCCCGGGCCCTCTTTTTGCGCTATTTCCGAGGTATGTCAAAGAACTTGAAGCCCCTGCCGCGCAAGGCTTTCAGCCTATTCAGGCTGCCAGTTCTCCCAGCCTGTATCACGCAGGTATTGCTCAAAAGTTATTAAGTTGGGGTAGCGCCGGCGCAGGCCCTCGACATCCGCTTCGTAACCGGCCTGGTCGTACCAGCGAAACAGCGGTTGCAAGGGTTTTGGCATGCCAGCCAGGTATTCCTCGAGCGGCTGACGATTGTAAGGGACTTCGCGGCCCATGACTTTGCTGTAGGTATCCACGTACTCGCGGACCGTCATTACATCGCTGGCGATGTTGACAGCAACACCCTTCCACTCCGCAGGGTAGTCAAATGCTTCGGCTACCAGGAAACCGATATCCGGGATAGATATGAAATGCAGCAGGCGCTCGGGGCTGCGTGAGTCGCTGATACCGTTCTTGGCAGTGCGCGCCTGTTGCCCACGAAAATTCTCCATAAACGCAACAGGCCGGAATACCGTGTAGGGAACGCCGCTCTCCACGATGGCGATTTCGACCAGCATCTTGGCCGCGCCCACAAGACCGTGGCCTGGTTCAGCAGCGGCGCCCGATGAATAGACAAGGTGGTCGATCCCTGCCTCTTTCGCCGCCGCGATGACATTCTTTCCCTCCGCGACCTCGTTCCGCGAGAACCCGCTATAGAAAAATACCTTGTCGACTCCTGCCATGGCCACCCGCAGGGAAAAGCTATCGGCATAATCTCCCTGCATGACCTCCACCCCCTTGGCTGCCAGCGCCAGGGCCTTCCTGCCCCCGGGTTTACGCGTCAGGCCACGAACCCTGTAACCCCGTGACAACAACTCATCCACCACGGCATTGCCCTGCCGCCCGGTTGCACCACCCACGAGTACAGTTTCGGGTTCCGTCGTATCGGTGGTCGAGCAGGCCACCATGAACAAGGCGATCAGCAGGCAAAGAAAAAATCGGTGCAACATTGGTTGAGCTTCCTTTTGGTTACGCGCCGAAGCGGTTCGGAATTACAACTTCGTTCATTGGCAGTGGCCCCGGTCGTGGCCATGCGTCCCGCACTCCTTTGCCTATGGCGACGAACATGGTAATCAGGTGATCGTCGGGCAAATTTATTAACTTGCCGACTGCGCCAAAATCAAAACCGTCCATCGGGCATGAACTGTAGCCCATCGACTGGGCCGTCAGCATCAAAGTCTGTGCAACTATTCCGCAGGAACGGAACGCTTCGTCGCGCTCAACCTGGGGTTTCCCGAGGTAGTACTTCTCGATTTCCGGCAGCATAAACTCACGGATTACGGGTGGTGCATCGTCCCAGTAACGACCAGGATTCTTCTCCCACGCTTTAAAGTCCGCGCACAACACGATAAACATGGACGCATCGGTTACCTGCGCCTGGTCCCAGGCAACAGCCCGAATTTGCTTACGCAATTCCTTGTCTTCCACGACAACAAAACGCCAGTGCTGAATGTTAAATGCTGTTGGTGCCAGCATTGCGTGGGAAATAATTTCCCGCTTTTCTTCGTCGGTCATTTCGTGGTTGGGATCAAAATGCTTGATCGCCCTGCGAGCGCGGATCGCGTCCCTAGTTTCCATATGTTTCCTTCCTGGTCTCGTATTGTTTTTGTTTCGCCTGGCTGGCGGCCACCTTTCGAAGGCATTTCCTATCTTGCCCGAAGCCACGCAATTCGTCGAACCGCACTGCGCACGGAGAGCAAAAAAATCATGCTCCGGGAAAACTAATGGCAAATGATGCTATCAGGCGCTATATCGGGGAGATGCTGCCATGACATCAGAGAAGTCCGACCTGCTGAACGATCTGCAGGTTACAAGAAGGCTACTGATCAATTCGGGCGCTGCGCTCGCTGCGGTTCCTCTGGCTGCATGTGCCGACCCCGCAAGCACACAGGAAAATACAGTTGCCGGTCCGGCAGCCAAACTACTTGAGCCCCCGTTCGACTCCATCCGTGACTACGTCACTGCCCTCGAGCAGCGCGGACTGTTGCAGCGCTTTGACGGCATTAACCAGGACAACTACGAAGGCACCGCAATAATGTACCGACTCATTGATGAGTTCGGTTTGCGTGAGGCCCCGGCGGTCATGTTTACAAACCTTACAGCGAATGGCCGGACCTATCCCGGCCCGGTTGTCGCCAACCTGCAGGGAAACCTGCTATCGGAACCCTTACTGCTCGGTGGCGAAGTAGACCCGGAAAACCTCAAGGCAACTTATCAGAACGTTACCCGGCGCACGCTAGCCATGCTTGAGGAAAGGCAGGGTGTCTGGGCAGAAATAGAGCCACACGAGATTCCTGCAGAGGAGGCAGTTATCAAGCAGGTACGACTTGAAGGGGATGAGATAGACGTGCTCGCATTCCCGTTCCTGCGCGGTAACCCTGGTGATGCCGGACCCTATATCAACACGGCGTCCGTATTTACCAGGGATCCTGATCTGGGCGTTAATTTCGGCACCTACCGCTGCCAGATTAAGGGCCCCCGCAAAATCATGATCAACTTCGAGGGCGGCCAGACGGGCATCAAGATGGTGGATGCTGCCCGCAAGCGCGGCGAGACGTCCATGCCTATCACGCTGGTCATCGGCCAGGATCCCTTAACATGGGTGGTATCCAGTTCGCGCATACCGTCACGCATCCGCAACCGCGGTCCAATCGACGAACTGAGCGTTGCGGGTGGGCTGCGCGGCAAAGCTGTCGACGTGGTGCGCACCGAGAGCGGTCATTTCCTGGTTCCTGCCAACGCAGAGATAGTGATCGAGGGGACCGTGGATATCGTCAACCTCGAAGAAGAAGGTCCCTACCACGAAATGTATGGTTACCTGGGGCACAAGAAAGAAGAAAATTATGTCATGACCGCGCAAACAGTGACGCACAGAAAAGATCCCTGGGTAATGAACAGCTTTACAGGGGTTGTACGGGAATACATCACCTCGCTGCAGCGTGCAGAGAATATCTATAACCTGCGCAAATCCTTTCCACAGGTGGTGGATTACGAATCACCCCACGATTCGCAGGGACTCGTTTATATAAGTATCAAGAAAGACGCGCCGGGACAGGGCCTCGAAGTCGCCCGGCCTACGGCCATGTTTAACCCGCTGGCCCGCGTCGTAATTGTCGTGGATGACGACGTCGATGTGCTCGATTCGTCGGCCGTGCGATTTGCGATCGGTTCACGCTGGCAGCCCGCACTTGCGAGTGAAATTATCGAGAATCGGCGGGCCTTCCCACTCGACCCGGCATCACCGGACCGCAAGACCACGAGCAAAATCATTATCGATGCGACCCGTCAGTGGCCGGAGGAAGGCGGGCCAAAAATCTACCAACGACTTAACCGAACCGTGTTTGAAGAAGCGGCGCCGGATGCAATAGCAAAGGTGCTCGCGAAGTGGCCGGATAAGCTCAACAAGTAATCAGTCGCCCAGCAGCGCCGGAATGACCGGTAACACGGCGGCCCAGTGACACCACCATGTTATGAGAAAGCTCTTCGACTTGGCGTAAATAAAACCGAATACTATCCCGAGCACGGTAAAAAACGGCACATAGAATACGAACGGGTTTTCCTGCATGGCGGGATAAACGCTCAGGTAAAACAGGCCGTACATCAGTGATGACAACAGGATCGGAGGCCAGAATCCGTTAAAAGCCCGCGCAAAGGCCTGGATCATGTAGGCCCGAAAATAGATCTCGATCGCGAAACTGTGGTATGCAGAACCGAGCACGGCAATCACGCTCATCTCGAAACCGCCACGGTTAGTCATGCCCTGGACAAGCCCGATCACAAGTGCAACCAGCAGCCAGGGTAAAGTTACGCGCCAGCCATAAGTCTTAAAGCCGCCCTGCCTGCTTAAAAGCGGTAGCCCAATTGCCAGCGCAATTATCCAGGCCCTGCGAAAATACGACCAGATGGACGCCGGGTCGTGTTCGGCCTCGGCCTCACCCCAGCCCAGTTCAACCGAGCAGATATACCAAACCAGCATGCTCGCGACGAAGGTCCCGAGCGGCAGGTACAGCGCTTTGATATCTTTAATCATACACACACCATAGCAGGCCATAACTTTAGCTCAAATGGGACGCTGGAAACCGCCACCGCCGAAATCATCCCCTTACGTGACACCGGAAGGGTACAAGACCCTGCAGGAAGAACTGAAAGAACTCTGGCTGCGCCGGCGCGATGTCGTCAAAGCGCTGGCTGCCGCGGCCGCGGAAGGTGACCGGTCAGAAAATGCGGAGTACATCTACCGCAAGAAAGAACTGGGCAGCATTGATTACCGGATTCGCTACCTGCAAAAACGCCTGCCAAAGCTCAACGTGGTGCGTGATACGCCGGACACGGGCAAAGTATTCTTCGGCGCCTGGGTCGGCCTCGAAAATATCGCTGACCGCACTTTGATCGAATACCGGATTGTTGGCCCGGACGAAACAGACGCAGGGAAAGGCTGGATCAGTATCGACTCACCACTAGCCAAGGTATTGTTAAAGAAAGAAACCGACGACGAGGTCAGCGTTATGGTCGCGGATCAGCGCACCGACTACCTGGTCACGGGCATACGCTACGTGGGCTCGGACTAAGCGTCGTCAGTCCTTTCGAAACAGCAACGCAAACCGGTCGGTCTTGCCGCGCACCGTCTTGTCGAAGACCATCTTGCTGTAGTCATCATCCGGGTTGTGCAGCGCATCGCTGCTAGCTACAAGTTCAAATCCGTAGCTCGCGATATCCTTGCGTGCGAATTCTTCATCGATTCGATGCACGGTCTGCGCCGATTCCTTTCCGGTCCCCGCAGCCGCCGCATGGTCAATGACCAGCAGCTTGCCGCCCGGTTTCAGCGCACCGCGGACCTGGCTGAAAAACAGGCCCACATCGGTGTTCTGCCAGCCGCGCTCGGGGTTGTGATAGTAAAGATCGTGGTAACACATCACCATCAGCGCCGCATCAAGGCTGTTTTCTGCAAGCCCGAGGTCGTCGACTTCACTCTTTATGACGGTAATACCCGGGAACTGGTTGTTGCCGTAACGCTCCTTGAGTTGTTTCTCGACAAAGCGCGCGTACGGCATGTTGTTATGGAGGATAACCGAGCCTTCGTCGCCGACTACTCCGACCATCAACTCAGAGTAGTATCCGCCGCCGCCCATGAGGTCAATCACATCATCACCCGTTTGTAGATCGAACATGGCCAGAATTTCGGCCGGCTTGCTGCGTGCATCACGCTCATGGTGTTCGTCCGTACGGGACTCGTTTGCGATGGCAGTGGCGATAGCAGGCTCATCTGCAATCGATAAATTTGTTGCACTTAGAAGAATCGGTGAAATAGCAATAAAAACTTGAACCAGGCGTATCATGATTTGCTCCTCCGCTCTGAATTCTGATGTATTTGTTGTAACATTCAGGCAGCCGTTTTGCTGAAAAACCGCTGTGTGACCAGCGCGCCTATCAAATCACCTTCAACATTCACTGCCGTGCGAATCGTATCGAGTGGACGCTCGACCACCAGAAGAATACCGATTGCCTCCAGCGGGATTCCCGCTCCGAGCAGCACCATCTGCATCCCGGCCATCGAGCCCGACGGCATACCTGGTGCACCTATGGACGATACCATGGCCATAAAAAATACCGTGACTATCCCTGTTGTCCCGAGGTCGATACCGAGATTCTTAAGCCGACTTGCATCACCGATATTCAGTAAGCCGCCAATCAGTGAAAAGAATATAATCGGCGCAACCAGCATCTTCAAAAGTGCCAGGAATACCGTTTTCAACAGCAGTATGAATTCATAAAACGCCGGCGGAGAGGTGTCGACGGTCCATTCCGGATCGCCGAACAGAAGAGCTGAAAAATAACCGAGTACGCCTGCAATCAGGACCCAGAAAGTCAGGTTTTTAGTCAGTTTCTTGACCACGGTGGGCATCACTATCCGGTTTTGCCGGCGATTAAGCAATCCCGTGATGGTTCATGGTTGCCGGACGGAGCTAGAATGTCCCTTTCAGCATCGGATCGCACAATGAGTATTCACAGGATTGCTGCGATAGCCCTGTTTGCGCTGCTGAACACTGCCGGCATCGCCGCCGAACCGTCGATCACCAGCCCCACATACAAGCCAACTGTATTGATTACAGGTTCAAACCGCGGTATCGGCTTTGAGTTTGTGCGCCAGCTTTCGGCGCGCGACTGGCAGATTATTGCCACAACCCGTAATCCGGACGGCGCGACGGCACTCGCGGGGCTTGCTGCCGATGATGCCGATATCGTCATTGAAAAACTTGACGTCACGAGCGATGAAGATATTGCGGCGCTGGCCGCAAAATATCTTGAACACCCTATCGATATCCTGTTGCTGAATGCCGCCCGGGGGCCTGCTCCGAAAACTGCCATGAGTCAGCTGGCCCACCTGGACTGGGAGCTCGCAGGCAGCTTTTTCCAGGTCAACGCGATCGGGCCGATGAAAGTAACCCAGGCGCTGATGGAGAACGTCAAGGCTTCGAATATGAAGCAGGTCATCGTGATGTCGAGCGACTCGGGTTCATTTATAGCCGGCTCACAATTGCCGATTCTGTATCACTACAAGGCCAGCAAGGCGGCACTCAACATGTACTTTCACACCCTCGCATTCGAAACCAAGAAACGCGGCGTAATGACAGTCATGCTCCATCCCGGCCTGGTGGGTACGAATGAACAACTGGCAAAATTTCCCGGTGCTCTGAAAACAGAAGACAGCGTATCCCAGATGCTGAACGTGATGGATGGACTTACGCTCGAAGATAACGGCCGGTTCATCAGTTACGAGGGCGAATCCATGCCGTGGTAGCTACCCATGGCGACTCGACATAAAGGCGTTACGCAAATTGCAGGGTGATGCAGCGATGGCTATTCCTTGCCCTGCGCGCGCCGCCGAGAAGAACCGGGTACTCGATACAGTGCTGCTCGTTTCTACATAACACCACACCCGGATTTTGAGACTTGCATCAACGAAGCCCTTGACGGGCCTCGTTATAGTGGATGCTCAGTTTTTCAGTGCGCCCGCAACAATAAAAGTCTCGCTGCGAGCTAGGTGTGGGCGCATCTTCCAGTTCTGGCTTCGGATAGGCCCCTTTCAGGGGCCTATTTTCGTTAGGAGCTGACGAAAAACACCGGTGGCGGAATGCATGCAACGATGCCCGAGCCCGGTAAGCGTGGATCAGGCAGGCGACCACTCGACACGCGGCAGCAGGCTACTCGGGAATTAACCCTACTCCTTCATCCATTTCATCAGTCCCGCCATACGCTGAATAAACGCTTCCGGGTCCTTGTCCTTGAGCTCCATGGGTTCCCGCGCCTGGTCGATGCTGATGACTGGTTCATATTCACCGGCCAGCATGGCCTCGACGACACGCTCACCGCATTCCTCCGCGCTGATACCCACATCACTACCCCAGTCATCCTGGCCGTACTCGGAGCCATCACCCAGTAACGCATGCTCGGCAACATTACTGCGAATCCCGGCGATGACCAGCAACATGACCTGGATGTTGTATTCGAGCAGTTCAATTCGCAGTGTGTCGAAATAGCCGTGCAGTGCATGCTTGGCCGCGCAGTAAGCGGAGTGGAAAGGCATGCCGTGTTTACCCGCGACCGATGAAGTCACGATCAGCTGGCCGCTCTTCTGTTCCATCATCCGCGGCAATACCAGCTTGGTCAGCGCGATCGGTGCAAAGTAATCAACTTCCATCACGCGCCGGTCGACATCGAGATGTGTATCTTTTACAAGCGCCCGCTGACCAATGCCGGCATTATTAACCAGTCCGTCCAGCCGTGTGTTGTCCGCCAGCACCTGCCCGGCAGCAGCCTCCCGCTGTCGGGCGTCCGTGATATCGAATGGCACGACTTTCACGCCGCCCGCCCCGGAATCACAATCAGCCTTTACACGTTCAAGTTCCGCTTCGCGTCGCGCCGAGATAATGATGTTAGCGCCTTCACGGTGAAATACCTTTGCGATGCCCTCACCGACACCTGATGATGCACCCGTGATCCAGATCGTCTGGTTTTCCAGTTTATTTGCCATAGCGGACAGATTTCCAATACGTTGTTATTTGCGAGACAGGATAAATATATTGCCCACGACTGCCAATGCAAGTCCGGCAATGATATTCAGGCTGACCGCCAGGCCCTCGAAGGCAACCGAAAATGTGAGCGCCACGATAGGGATCATTACCGTCACATAACCCGCCCGCTCCAGCCCTATACGACCCAGCAAAGTGAGATAACACGCGAATGCAACGACTGAACCGAATACCGACAGGTACAGGAGCGAAATCATGTAATCCGGTGACGGATCAAAATTGAAAGACTTACCTCGCACCAGTGCAAGCCCGGCGTTCAGCAAGGCCCCGTACAACATACCCCAGGCATTCGCCTGCATCACGGGTACGCCGGCGGCCTGCACGGCCTGCGATGCCGTATTGCCAAGGGATGCCAACACGGTGGCAAGCAGCGAGAAAAACAACCCGACAGCTACCCGGTCACTCAGTGAAACATCCTGCATCTCGGGCAGGAAGACGAGAAGAATGCCGGCTATCCCGAAGCCTGCACCTATATAAGTATTGCGTGTCACGCGACGACCGAAAAACAAACGCGCGTTAACAATATTCATCCAGACCATCGACGAAAAGCCAATCGCGTTGAGCCCGGAGCTTATATGGAACTGCGCTTCGTAGGCCGCCAGGTAGTTAAGGCCGAACAAGAATGCACCCAGCAGTAAAAAGTAGCCATGGGTATGCGCATCGAAACGCAAGGATTTCCGTAACGCGATACACCAAACGAATGCAAGGCCGGCCGCCAGAAAATTACGGTACGCGAGCGACACGCCAGGATCGACTACCCCAAGCTGAAAATCAATCGCGTACCAGGTCGAACCCCAGATAAACACTGTTGCCATATACAGGAGAAAATTGACCATAGACCGAGTCTACTTGAATCACAGCTGATGAAGCCGGCTGTTCATCACGTGGGGTCACCGCCGACAATTCTCATGCTAGATTGTCTGCAGGAACCAAGAATCAACAGTCAGCTCCCGGCTGACTCAATACAAAAAGGTAGTCATCATGCGAATACTTACCAGCGTGCTTGCCGTAGCAGCCCTGCTCCTGTCCGGACCATTATTTGCAGGTGGTCATTCCGGTCAGAAGGTTTCCAAAATCGAGGACATACCCGCCCGAACCGGAGACTGGACGGCAGAAGAAACCGCCCGCGGCCGGGAACAATTAGTAAGAGCATTCGACGCTGCATGGATTCGGGTCATCGCAAGCGGTAAAGATCGCGAGATCGTAATGACCGAACCCACGAATAGACCCGGTGCTGCCGTCGGTTACATCCGGAAGCTGGTGGATTGCCTGCCCACCCCTGAAGTCGCGCTGTGGCCAGAGGACCCGGTCGGACCTTTTAAGGATATCCTCGAAACGGCCACCATCCGGCAAATGGTGCAGGCAGTGCCGGACACGCCGGACAATTCAACGTGGTATTTCTCCGGCGTAGCTCAGAAGTACCAGGACGCGGTCATCGAGGAAATAAGCAAGCACTACGATGTCGACCTTAAGGTCGAAAATGTGGTGGTTGCCCCGGGCCGGCTGCCCTCAACTTTCCTGCTGGTGGATAACAAGATCGACTTCATTTCGCAGTTAAATGCCACCGGAGGCGTAACCCAGGAAATGCGTCGTCGCCTGTCGCGCAGGTTTACCTGCACGATGAGCGCGTCGAGTCAGTACATACATATACCCAAAGACTCAAAGCTGGTCGACGAGATCAAGTCGCTGAACGACCTGGTCGCCCGCCCCGAAATCCGTATCTGCGCCGGCGTGCTGACTACCCAGATGGCCCAGACTTTCATGCCTGAACACACGGTGAGAACCAAGTACATGAACGATTTGCCGGCGTGCGACCGAGATATCAAGAATGGCAAACTGGATGTCTTTATCAACCCGATCAACGATCTGTCAATTGCCGGGCTGGACGGTTACGTTGCTGTACCCACCCCGCTGGTCGCCGGCACACCGCTGTGGGTTGCCCTGGAAGGCATAGAATGCCCGTCTGACGGCGACCCGAAGACGGAAGACGCATGTTTCGAAACATCACCACCCTAGAAACCGGGGCGCGAAGAAGGAAAACGGTGTCAGGCACCTGTTCGGGGGTACCGGCGGATTAAACCGGTCGGTGCCTGACACCAACCCTTTAAGTACCCGAAACTGCGTGTAACCAGCTCGCCCGCAAGTTGTTCGTCCCATTGCAACGGCAGTGTGCGCCGGCCATCCCGTCCCTCGCGAACAAAAAATTTACCGCTGGTTGCTGCTGCCTCAGGTGCAGTTGCGAGATACAAAGGCACTAACGCACCCTCCTCCGGGCTCCGCATACGGCCACGCATGAGCTCCCGCTCATGGCTCGAAAACAGGTTGTTCGTGTATAAAAAGTTAGTGTCGATGAGACCGGGACAAAGGGAATTCGACACCACGCCAGTACCTTCCAGTTGACTCGCCAGCCAGTGACTGGAAAGCACGTTCGCAAGCTTGGAATTAGCGTAGGCCTGCCAACCGTCAAAATGCTGCTCGGCCTGCATATCCGAAAAATTGATAAGCCCGCCGCCCATCGCCGTTGATGAAACATTTACAATACGCGCGGGTGCGTTGGCCTTAAGCGTATCGAGCAGCAGGTTGGTCAGAAGAAAGGGCGCCAGGTAGTTTACGGCGAAGGTTAATTCGAGACCGTCATGGCTTAGCTGGCGATGATCGGTCAGCATCCCGGCGTTATTGATAAGGACATTCAGGCCGCCGAATTCGGTCTGTACCTGCTCGGCCAAAGCAGCGACCTGATCGAACGAGGCGTAATCGGCAAGCACGGTGTGCAGGTGGGTGTTTCCTGTCGCATCCCCGATCTCGTTAAGTGCACGGTCGGCTTTCTCCGGACTGCGACCGTGCATGATTACGGTCGCGCCGGTTTTTGCCAGCGCCAGGGATAACGCCTTGCCGATACCATCGGTGGCGCCGGTTACCAGGTAGATTTGCTCCTCCATAGAATGGCGCAAACTACCAGAAGACAGGGTCGCCGTGTACTTTTTCGTGAGGCCTAGTTTGCTGCCAGCAACTTGTCGAGCGCCAGCCGGATCTGTGCTGCCCAGTAAGGTGCCTTGCGGGAGGCCCGTTGTGAATGTTTGAGTCCGGCCGGTAGCTCGATTTCCTCGTCATAGCGGGCCATGACGTCGTACAGGTTCAGAACCAGTTGGTTCTTGCTGTCGAAGATCAGTAACCCGGGCGTCGCGTAAACACCGTAGGCGTCCGCTACCGTGCCGCCGTTCGGCAGTGGCTTAAAGCCGTATCCCTGCGTCTGCAGATACTCCAGCGGGTTGCCATCGTCCCTGAAGTTGATGGCATAGATGGTGACGCTATCCCCGTACTCATCCTGGATGCTCTGCAGATGCAGCATAAGGGCCTTGCAGTAGGGACACCAGCTTGCCCAGAAAAGCAGTATGACCGGGTCGTCGTGTTCATAGGGGGAAGCTGATCGTATTACCTTCCGGCGTGTTCAGCGACCAGCTAACCTCATCGGCGGCCCTGGCGATGGTGAAAGGAACCAGCAGCAGCAATATAAACAGGGCCAGCCATACCACCGGAACCGCAGTAGGTAATCCATCCCGGCAGAAGATGCGGTTCATCGCTTCCGCTCGGCCAGTATGATGACCACGAAAGCCAGAAAGGCAAAAACCACAAATATAAATTCGGGGATCATCACTCCGTTCAGCATCCTGCCGTCTGCAAGCGCGCGTGCAACTTCTTCGGCCCCTATATAGACACCGGTAAATACCACGGCAGCCAATACCGCGACGAGCTGCCTGATTAGTGAAAAACCAGATGGCTTGATGAGCAGAAAATAATAAACGATCAGAAAAACTACGGTATAGCTACGCGCAAGCAGGCCGTAAAACGGTGCATGAAAGAAATAGTGGTTCAGGACGAAAAAGCTGCCACCGATCAGCGTAATCATCGCGTACTTCCAGCCGGGGTGTTCCGCCTTAAACCACTTTTTCCAGACCAGGAGCAGAAAGAGATAAGCGATAGGCGTGCCGAATGCCAGTTCATAGAACGCTCTGAAGCCTTCCCAGGACTCATCGTACATTAGCTACCTCTCATACAGTGCCGAACCCGACATGACCAGCATACACGAAAGCCTGAGCGTGGCCGGAATGGGGATATTGCCTGACCCTGCACAGGTAAGCGCCGGGATCATGATGCGCCATTGCCTGCCCAATTTAAGGGTGCTAGCCTGAGCCGCATTCGGGTTATTCGTACGGGGAGGGCTTTGCCATGATCGAAGAAGGCGTGGAGGTTTGCTTTACCTACACCCTCACCGTCGAAGGTGAGGTACTGGAAAGCAACGCGGGACAGGAACCACTTGTTTATGTGCAGGGCGATGGGCAGTTGCTGCCCGCGCTGGAAGCCCAGTTAATCGGTCTTAGCGCCGGAGACACGAAAACCGTCAACCTGGATGCAGCGAATGCTTACGGCGAGTTCAGTGAAGCCGCCTTCCAGGAAGTACCGCTGGACCGTATCCCCGAAGAAGCGCGTGTCGTGGATGCCACACTGCAGTCACAAGGTTTTACAGGGCCCATTCGGGTTGCAGAAATCAAGGCAGACGTCATCGTACTGGACTTTAATCATCCACTCGCCGGTAAAGACCTTAGATTCGATATCACGATTGTGGATATCGATGTGATTCAGGGCGAACCCGAGTCCGGGAGCTAATCGAAAAAGCGGTAGCGTAATATAGCAAGCGCGACACAAATTCCGTCGCGCCAGAATACGATCTTCTTACCCTCGTCCCTACCGCGCGCATGGTAGCTAATAGTTGTCTCGTAGAATTTATGGCCCTTCTTCGCCATCTTGCCCTGCATTTCCCAGTCATAATCGAAGCCATTGCTCTTCAGGACCAGTCCTTCCAGGATCGACGCCCGGTAAACCTTGAACATCGTTGCGCCATCAGTAAGCCGCGTGCCGTAAAGCAGGTTGAATAATGCCGTAAACAGCACGCCACCGATATTTACGAAAAAGCCATACACTGCTTCCAGGCCGTGAAACTGGCGATACTGCCAGTGGGTCGAGGGGTCGCGGGCGCGCGACCCGAAAACGATATCGGCCTCGCCTTCTATTATTGGTTTCAGGACTTTCGGATAGTCGGACACCTTGTACTCGAGGTCGCCATCCTGGATCAGGACGATATCGCCGCTGATCTCGGCCAGCCCCTTACGTACGGCGGCACCCTTACCTTTAGGAGTCTCCTCGTAGAAAATTCGCACGCCTGGCTTGCCCTCGTATCCCTGAACGATTTCCCGGGTTCCGTCCGTCGAATTGCCTTCGACAATCAGCACTTCTGTTTCAATGCCTTCCATCTGAAACGTGAGGACATCATCGAGCACTTCCCGAACAGTGGCTTGTTCGTTGTAAACGGGGAAAATGACAGAGAGTTTCATGGGGCTACCAGTAACCAGTCGTATTCAGGTCTTTCTTGCGTATACGGTAACTGCCGGTGCGGGATTAAACCGGTGGCCCGTTACAAGGGAAACCAGGGAGGTCGATCCGAAAATCACTTTCTTGGCAACCACGGTACCGGTTGTACCTACCTCAACGGGTTGAGACGGGATAATTGATATATCGCTGAACCCTGTATCGCTAAGCAGTTTACGGATCGTCTTTGGCGTGAAGCCATACAGATGTGCCGGTGGATCAATAACGTTGAAATGACTCGACTTGTTATCCGTATCGATGTTCAGGGCGAATAGCAGCTTGTCCATTTTTGGAATCTTTTTCATCGCCAGGAAGACATTCGAAAAAATCATGTTGGGGACTCGCATGCCGAACATACCGCCGGGCCTGAGTATTCTGAAGGCCTCGTTCACAAAAGCCATGGGGTCACGGGCATGTTCCAGCACGTACCAGGCGGTTACTATGTCGAACGATTCAGCCTCAAAAAGTCCAGGCTCGAATTCGCCCTGGCTGACCTGAACACCGTCTATCCTGTTCGCCTCCGCGGCTGCCTCGGGTGAGAAATCCAGGCCCCTTGCATCCCAGCCACGCTCAGCAAAACGCCTCAGGAATTCGCCGTGGCCGCAACCTATATCCAGGACCTTGCCCCTGGCTCCTGTTTTGCGCAGCAAGTATTCCGAATCCAGGTCGAAATTTCTGCGCATCATCTCGCCCCAGATGTCGCCCGATTCCTCCGGGAAATACTGTGCATAAAACTCGGTCAGGTCTTCGTCCGTCGGTTGTGGACTTACATAGAGCAATCCACACTCTTTGCAGCGAACGACGTTGTAACGGTTCTCTTCAGCCACGAGCCGTTTCCCGGATGACCCACAGAGATTGCAATCGATATCCTGCTCGCGCCCCGTCGGGGCCCAAGCACGATTCTCTGTAATTCCAGATTGAGGCTGGGGCATGATTAATCTAGTAAATTATTGTAATTATTATGGTTCTTATAATGAATGCCGGGCCAGCGGTGCCAACTATAACCCGTCACCCGCGACCAGTGCGAGTTAATAAAGAATGACAGGTATCAGGCCTGATTTCTCGAACCCGGGTCGCCCTTTATGTAAACAGGCCGGCTCAGTGTCGCTGCTTCAGATAGAAGGCCAGGATCGATCCCACGGCCATATGCATGTCCTCGATTACGCCGTACTGGTCGCTGTCTACATGGAATACGACGTCGGACATGGCGCGTAGTTTGCCCCCGGAAAAACCGGTGAACGCGATTACCGTTGCACCCTTTTCGCGGGCAAACGCAGCGGCTTCGATCACGTTCGGTGAGTTACCACTGCCACTGATAAGGACTACGACATCGCCTGCACTCAGTATATTTTCGAGCTGGCGCACGAATATTTTTTCATAGCCCAGGTCGTTACCGATTGCGCTCATGAAGGCAACATTGTCATTGAGTGACGTACATCGGAGTAAAGGCTTACCGGCACGTTCTGCCGTTTTGGCCCAGTCGGTTGCGATATGAGAAGCCGTTGCGGCCGAACCGCCGTTGCCCATTACGAATACCTGGGCGTTTTCATTCTCTGCCTTCTCCAGCAACCCGGCTATTTGGCCAATTGCTTCGAAATCAAGCTGCTCCCATTGTTCCAGCTCGGCATCACGATACCATTTGGCGAACGCAACCGAATCCAGCCCGCCGGGGCCTGTCCCTGTAAAGTTGTCTGCAGCCAGTCCCGGCTGCCTTTTTTCCTCAACCAAAGGAATTCCTCAACGTGCGAGATGAATAATTTTAGAACCTTCCGGCTCGAATTCGATACTTACTTCCCGCCAGCCGCGCATGGCTTTACGAACCTGAGCCTGATTATTACGTTTCACATAGAGTAGCAGGAAACCGCCGCCGCCTGCCCCAAGAATCTTGCCGCCTTCCGCACCCGCCTTGCGTGCGCGTGCGTAGACCTTATCTATATCTGAACTGGATATGCCACTGTGCAAACTACGCTTCAGTAACCAGCCTTCGTGCAGAAGCTCGCCGAAACGCGTGATGCGGCCTTCCTGCAATAGCTTTCGCGCCTCGTCAGCAAGCGCCCTTAGCTCACGCATATCTGATTTCTTGCTGTCCATATTGGATCGCATGCCCTTCAGGATCGTGCTCGCCTTGCGGGTCTTACCGGTATAGAAAAGCAGCAGATTGTTATTGAGATTCTTGAGCTTCTTCGGCGAACAAACTACTGGTGTAACACGCACCGATTCATCGGGCATAAATTCAATGAACTGAAAGCCCCCAAATGCAGCGATATATTGATCCTGTTTGCCAATGGGCTCCTGCAGCCGCTTGATTTCAATATCGCATGCTTCGCTGGCCAACCGCGAGGCCTTCACGTAAACCCCCTTGTATGCATACAGGGCGTGCAGGGCGCCAACGGTAAAACTTGAAGAAGAGCCGAGTCCTGTCCCCCCGACGATATCGGCCATCGAGGTAATTTCTATACCCCGTTTAATACCAGTGGTTTTCATCGCCTCTTTAAGCAGGGGATGTTTTACATCACGGATGTTGCTGACTTCTTCGGTCCTGGAATACTTAAGAATAATTTTATCTTCAAAGTACTTGTTTACCGTGACATACATGTACTTATCTATAGCGGTCGACAGAACCGCGCCCGGCTCGTGACGATAGTAGGCTGCAAGATCGGTTCCGCCGCCGGCAAAACTTATTCTGAAAGGTGTTCTCGATATAATCACGCTTGAGCCCTACGCTTTCGATCTACAATCCAGTCGGCCGCCGTGGCCATGTCATTCGCCACAAAGGTGGGTGTGGCGTCCGGGCACGTACCATCCTCTCCTGCGGCCCCGGTCCTGACAAGAACGGGGATACAACCCGCTGCCTCTGCGGCGGCAATATCACGCGTACTGTCGCCGACGAAATATGACGCCGACAGGTCGATATCGAAGCGTTCCGCTGCCTCGAGTATCATACCCGGCTTCGGTTTGCGGCACTCGCATTCACGTCGGTATCGAGGATCCTGCGCTTCCGGATGATCGGTTTCCGGATGATGCGGACAGTAGTAAATACCGTCCAGCTGCACTCCTTCAGCCGTGAGCAATTCCTGCAGGCGGGTATGGATACCGGTGAGCCCCTCCTCGTCAACAATTTCGCGGGCAACGACCGGTTGATTCGTAATCAGCACAAGTAATGCGCCCGCATCCTTCAGTTCTTTTAACGCCGCCGCGACACCGGGTATCAGTTGCAACTGATCGGGCTCTGAAAGCAGCCCTACAGGCTCGTTGATCGTTCCGTCGCGATCGAGAAATACGGCCCACGACACGATCAGGCATTCCTCAGCGATTCATTGAATTCTTTGTAGCGCTCAGGCGTACCGACATCCAGAACCCGCTCCGAGGTTTCATACGCCATCAACTTGTCACCTGCACTCGCGGCCGCCGGGAAAATATCCCGGGCAAAATCGCTTACTCCCTCGTCTGGCACACGATCCAGAAGCTCACGCCGTATCACCCAGATGGCTGCACAACCCAGGTCGCTCGATATGCCGTCTCGCTCCATTCGGCCTACAGCCTGAATCTGTCCATCCGGGTTCACCAGGGCCAGATCGGAGTCTTCGGGATGATCGGTGCGCCGCACGACGACGGTTGCTGCGCCGTCATGCGAAACATGAAATTCGAGCAACTTGCGACAATCGATATCAACAAATAAATCCCCGTAAATCACCAGCAGATCGTCACCCATCGCGCTGCCCAGATCCCGGACAGCGCCTGCCGTGCCGCGGGGCTCTTTCTCGATCTTGTAGTTGATCTTCAGCCCATATCGGCTGCCGTCGCCCAGGGCCTCCTGGATAACATCGGACTGGTGACCCAGGCAAAGGAAGACCTCGGAAAATCCCGAATTTTTTAGCCACTCCAGCTGATGAACCAGGATCGGTTTATCGCCCAACGGGAGCAACACCTTCGGTGTGTCGCTGACGGAACGCATACGCATCCCCTTCCCCCCGGCTAGTATTGCCGCTTGTACCGGCATGCAAAGCTCCCAGCGTGCTAATTTGTGCGGCCCAAGTCTACCAGATGGCTGAAAGCTCCCCCGGGCACGGCGAGTCCGCCGGTGCAGCTTAACGAGCACCAGATTATGTAGCGCGGCCCTTAACGCGTGAGCGTGAATACATACCGGAAAACTGGCTCTTTATTGCGAAAGGTGGAATCATACACGCCGTCCCGGGTTAAGCAGAGCTGGCACACTCCATCAATGGCACAGGACAGAAACATCAGGTGGTCCGAACCCGCGACCATTGGTACGCTGGCCATAGCTCTGTTTTTGGCTGTTAATATCGTTTTCAGCCTTTTCCAGCTATTCAACAAGCCAATCAACCCTGACGAGTTGCAACACCTTCATATTGCCTGGCTGGTCGCGCAGGGCGATATTGTTTACCGGGATTTCTGGGATCATCACGGTCCCCTTTACAGTCTGCTGAACGGCGCGCTTGTTTACCTGCTCAACCCGGAACCTGGCCTGGAGATCTTGTTCTGGTCGCGTGCGCTCAGCCTTGCGACCACGTTCGCTGTGATGCTTTTGATCTGGCGCATCGCCCGCCAGCTAATGCTCTCACGCATCGGCTCGCTGCTGGCGGTGGCGGCATACGCATCACTCTATATAGTGCAGGCCAAAGGTATCGAGATGCGGGGGGACCCCATGCAGTCAATGCTGTGGGTTGCCGGCGTGTACTTTCTTATTCGCAATCAGTCGGGTGGCGCGGTGTCATCGACCACGCGCAACACGATTTTTGCGGGAGCCCTGCTCACTCTATCCATTCTCTCAAACACCAAGGCCGGTATCGGCCCGTTTTTTGTGTTCGTGTTCTACCTGGCCGGTCACTGGCTCTGCGGCCTTAGCTGGACGGATGCATGGCGGGATATGCGCGGCATAATACTCGGCGCTGCAATCGCTGTTGCACCTTTTCTGGTTTATTTCTGGTTCCATGATTCGCTCTACCAGCTTCTCTACTACAACTTTCTCTGGAATATCGAGGTAATTCTTTACTGGTCCAATGGTTACCAATTCGAGGCTTCCCCATCGCGCGAATTGACCATCGGGGCGCAAAACCTGAAATACTTTGCGGCCAATCAACTGCCCTTTTTAGCATTGAGCGTGGTCGGTATGCTTTGCTGGCTAGGCAGGCTCCGGCTACGCGGTGACCAGGCCGCCCGGCAACGTAACTGGTTATTTATAGTCGTAGCTTTGGGAACTACCCTGGGCTGGAAGCTCGATCTTTATCAGCAGTTTTTCCTCATGTTCCTGCCCTTCTGGGCAATTTTTATAGGCCATGCGCTAACTACTATCAGCGGATTGATTGCCCGAAGAAATGCTATGGCTGGACCGGCGCTGGCTACGCTGATTGCCGTCGTCGTCGCCGGAGGCATGCTCTGGAGCGCGATAAATACAACAAATTTTACCGAGCATCCCAGGCTAACCAGGCAGATCGAGTTTACGGACCGCTTTGTTGCTATGACCGAACGGGATGAGCCGGTCGGCGTCATCTGGAGTCAGTGTGGTGGTTACATGTTCAACCAGAATGTCGGCTACTACTGGGCCGCATTATCCGATGTGAGCGAGATTATTGCGGTTCTGACTGGTGAGCATCCACATGGACAGGGCTTTATCGACGAAATGGAAGCCCGCCAGGTGCGTTATGTAGTCGGAATGTCGGACTGGTTAACCGAAGGCCTGAGCAACGAAGCGATGGACTACCTGCAGGCTAATTTCGAATACACCGATTGCCTCTGGACCCGCGTAAGCAACTAATCAGGTCGAACGCCGCACCTGGATTATTGCCAGCAATTTTCTTGCAATCAGCGGGAATACACCGATCAGTATCAGGGACCCCATTAAGGCCGGAGACATGATGTCACCGGGTGACTGAATCAGTGCAACCTGCTCGCCTGCATTGGTCAGAATGAGTGTAATAGGCAGGAGCGCAAGCTGGGTTACCCAGGCATAGGTCCACACCGGCATATGCGTAACACCCATGACCATATTAAGCACAAAATATGGAAAAGCCGGCACTAACCGCAAGCCAAATAAATAATAGGCGCCGTCGCGAAGAATGCCCTCGTTAATAACCTGCGTCGCTTTCGGGAAATGCCGGTCAGCAAGATCCTGCAGCAGAAAACGGCTGACAAGAAACGCCAGGACCGCGCCAATCGTACTCGCCAGGGAAATAACGATGGTACCCAAAACCATCCCGAACAAAGCGCCCGACAGTATGCACATGACGCCCGCGACTGGCAGACTTATCGTCGTTGCACTGATGTAGATCGTAAAGAATATTACTATAGATAACAGAAGGTTAGAATGAACATATTCCTGGATAAGCTCCTGTTGCTCACGGTAAAACTCAAGCGTCAGGTACTGGTAAAGGTCGAACCAGAAAATACCAGCCAGCAGGAGGCAAATCAGTACGGCTAGCAGGATACGGAATTTAGTCATGAAAGGTTTTTCATTAAGGCATGCCCGGTGCAACGGACCACACAGATACTACAACAGGCCCACAGGGATTCCCATGACAGAGAAATCCGGCCACCGAAGCCCAGCGAATAATATGCCGGGTTGTTTTGATGCTGTCATAATGCCCGGTATTATCTGGTTTCAGACAAACAGCTAAGGCTTTTTTAATAATGAAATTAAAACTTGGATTCATGGACCTGGTTGCCCGAGCTGAAAGCGAAATTCAGGCTTTAAGCCCCGCCGAGGTCGATGTGCGTATCGGCGAGGAAGGAGTTATGCTGGTTGACCTGCGTGATATCCGCGAACTGAAACGCGAGGGAAAGATACCCGGTTCTGTACACATACCCCGCGGTATGCTGGAATTCTGGATCGACCCCGACAGTCCTTATTACAAAGACTACTTCGATGATGCCTGCGAAGTTATTTTCTACTGCAACAAGGGTTGGCGCTCGGCGCTGGCGACACAAACTGCCCAAAATATGGGTGCTGAAAATGTTCTGCACATGTCCGGTGGATTCGAACGCTGGGTTGAAGATATAGGCCGGGTTGAAAAAACAGAAAAGTAGATCGCTTTCGAAGCGCTTATTGAACCACCCTGGCCCCACGACTATTGCAACAGGCCGCCATTATCCGAACTTAACGCCGCGCACCCCTGCGGTCAGTCGTCCTCGTCGTCCTCCCAGGTTTTGAGCTTCGACTTATCGACCTGCTGCCACTGCTTCTCACTCTGGCGCATATAGGACACGACCTTTGCGATCGTGAAGATTACGAAGCAAAGCAGTAACAGAATTGCGCCAAGCAGGCTCAGGTCATCCAAAACGGTCCGTCAGGTCACGCATGCTGAATAATGAGTGGAATCTTTGCCTTCCAGAGCATGTACTCGGTCATGCCGCCGAATACGATCTCCCGCAACCGGGTCCGGCTGTAAGCGCCCATCAGCAACAGGTCTGACTTACTATCGCGATAGGCGGCCATCAACTCCATTTCTTCCTTCCGGCCACGCGTAGCAATGACCTTGGCATCTATCCCCCAGTTACGCAGGTAACTTTTCAGGTGGGATGACTTTGGCCCAAGCTGGGTTTCCGGCCCGCAATGAATAATCGTAACCTGCTCCGCCGTTTGCAGTATCGGCATTGCGGCCGTGACCAGGCGGCCGGTCTCGGCGCCCTGATGCCAGGCTATTGCAACACGTTTCCCGGGTGCTTTGGACTGATGCGGGGGCAAAAACAGCACGGGGCGACTGCTTCGCAACAGCGCGGACAGTGCGAACATACGCGCGACGCCGGCCTTGGCCGAGGGTCGGGACAATACCCGTAAGGTCATTAACGGGACCCAGTATCGACATCAACCGGTCGGGCGACCCCGCCTTCTCCTGCCAGATTGCGGTACCGGATGCCCCGAGTGGGATTCGCTTGACAATCTTAAGACCCGTTCCTGGCACCAGATCATGAAAAAACTTTTTTGTTTCGCGGGCAGCCGCGATGGTGCTCTTTTTATGCAGTTGTTCGATCCACTGATTCTTTGGGGTTCCGAACAAGGGCACGCCGGCCGGGCTGTAGTCTCTGTCGATTTCGCGGTGGGGGCGCAGATGGCATGCAGTGATGTTGGCATCCACACGTATAGCGAGGCCCGCTGCGGCAAGTAATGCCGTCTTTGACTCGGGCCGGTTCGAGACAGGTACCAGTATTGATTTCATGGGTCCGCACCTCCGGCTGCTCCTGATACATTAATAGTAACGACTCCGTTGGTCGCATATACATCGGGATTTTCACTTAGTCTATGCGTGGAAAAAAGGGGCCTGGCGGGTCCTTTCTTGTTCAACATGACCTTAAATCTACGGACACCAGGTACCGGTACGCTGCAGGCAGTCAAAACTCGCGTAGCTGATGTTTATCAGCCGGGGGCGGCATCGGCCCGAACGGACAGGCCTGGCTGGGAGCACACGGCGGCTCGCCTGTTCCACCGCACGGATCCGGTTCCGGCTGGGTCTTGCAGACGCATACATGGCCCGGGGCCGGCCCGCTCGACTTTTCATCTTCCCGCGATTGCTATCAATCATCAGGCACCGCCTGTTGTACGCAAATCGGATTCAAGGGATGATACGGCGGGATCAAATTGAAGAGTTCTTGAATGATTGCTTTCGTACGAATGCTTGCCATCGCATTCCTGGCGATAGTGTTCGGCGGTGCATCCGTGTACTTCGGGTTTTTCCCTGGAAAAATTCTGCAGGATGCTTTTATGGGGCTCGGGGCAACCCTGGTTCAGTCCGAACAACTCTCCAGCCCGTTTAACCAGGGCGGTATCTTTCCAGCCGGTTCAGGTGACACCGGGGTCATACAGTGGGATACAGAAAAAACCGGGGACGGCTTTACGCTGTTTACAACCGCGTTCGGTGAACAAGTCCACCTGATCGACATGGAGGGCAGAGTTCGGAAAACATGGAAAGCCTCCTATGCTGAACTGTGGGACGAGGGCGACGAGGTTCAGGAACCTGTTCCGCCCCGCTTCATATTCTTGCGCAAGGCCCATCTGTACCCGGATGGTCGCCTGCTGGTTATGTTTGCCGGCTGGGCTGCCACGCCCTATGGCTATGGCATCGCAATGATTGATAAGGATTCCAATTTGCTGTGGAAGCAATTCCGGCATTTGCACCACTCCTTTGATCAGGGTGGTGACGGCAGGATTTTTGCACTCGACCATAAAATTGTCTCTGAACCCAATCCGGATTTTCCCGATGTTATTCCTCCTTATATAGAGGATGGCATTTCGATTTTTAGTGCGGACGGCGAGCTTAAAGAGCGATTTTCTCTGCTTTACAGCTTCCTGGATTCTGATTATGAGCAAGTACTGCCGCTGATAATCTCACCTAATTCGAATGTGTCGGTCGGTAACCTGCCGCCCGGGCTCGGGAATCTGCTGCATGCCAATGATGTCGAGGTGCTACCTGAAAAACTGGCTGACAAATTCAGTATCGCCCGGCCGGGCGATTTGCTGGTTTCTTTTCGCCAGCTCAATGCGATCGCGATAATCGATTCCGAAACAAGAAAGATCAAATGGCTCAAACGCGGTGGCTGGTTTGCGCAGCACGACGCCGACTTTCTTACGAACGGCAACATCCTTTTGTTTGATAATATTGACTTGCAGGCAGGTCCGAACGGTAAGCCTGCGTCCCGGATAGTTGAAATTAATCCTGAGAATATGGCTGAAGAATGGGTTTTCAGGGGCCTTAAAGACAAGGGCTTTCGTAGTATCGCGCGGGGCTCGCAGCAACGACTACCAAACGGCAACACGCTCATTACCGAGTCGCACCGGGGGCGGTTACTTGAGGTAAGTCGTGAAGGCAAAGTCGCCTGGGAGTACCGTCATGAGCAACGGCTGGGGGAGAATGATGAGCTGATACCGGCCATCATGTGGGCGGAGCGGTATTCGCACGAGCAGATACAGTTCGAGCTAGGTGATTAGCGCTCTTTAGCGCTACCGGACTACCGGCCAGAGTGTGATATCAACTTCCTGCTACGCGCCGCTGTGTTCGACACCGTCGAAAGGCAGTACAAAAACTTTCGTATTGCTGCCCCGACTATCCGCTGCCGTGGCAATACTGGTTGCACGCATCGCCCGTGTTATTGATACCGTTGTCTCCCTGCAAGGGGTTTGGAGTCATCACGCAATTATCGCAGGCATCGCAATGCCCGTCATCATCGAAGTCAGGACCCGCGGCATTAGCAAACTCGCAGCTGGCCCCTGAAGACGGCTCAAACATCGCCAGCACATTCAGCATAATCTTGCTGACGATCGGGTCGGGCACAACCCTATCGCCCTCCTTCCACAAGCCGTCCGCCCAGTCGACCGTCGCGGCATTAAAAATATAACCGCCGGTACCGTCGCCTGCACGAAACATCCCCATGGTCCCCTGCCCTACCCAACTCCCTGTTTCCGCGGGTGATGCGGCAAGCACAGTGAAATAGCCCGGGTCATCTTCGTCGCCCTCAGGCAAGCCACTGGCGTTAAGCGCTACACCATCGACTTCATAGCCAACTATCGTGCTACTCGTGCCGAACTGATCACCGGCTTTCAGGCCGGTTCCTGCGTAGATGTCACTTCCCCAGTCGATCACTGTATAACCGCCATAACCTTCGGTGGCCGGAAGGTAATTCTGGTGATTCACGAAACCACCGTTTGCAAAACTGACGCCTATGGAACTGGCCTCTGAGCCATAGACCGGGTTCATGTGCCAGTAAGTCGTAACCTGCGAGTCATCCACGCCGAACAGGGGGTCAATCTTCCCGTTCTTGTAACAAATAAGACTGTTTCCTTCGATACGAATTTGCCACCACATCGTGTTCCCGCCAAGGATGACCGCATTGCCCCCGGCCTGGGTGAATGCGTCGAAGTGTTCACGCATTTCCAATGACCAGTATTCGTTGTGGCCAACAATCACTACCGTGGAATACGGGCTGAGTAACTCGGGATCGTTGTGCAGGTCGAGCATGGAAGCATGTTCAACGGAAATGCCCATGTGATCGGCCCAGCGCGCAAACAGGCGTTCGTGTTTGAACACCCTGTTCTGACCGGGACGCGACAGGGACAGGGAAGTTCCGCGAGGTCTCGAGTAGAGTGACCGCCCGCCCCACTCGTTGTAGGCGATCGAGGTCGTTGAATTGTCGAGGACGAGGATGGGTGACTCGCTGCCGGGTTCGTCCTCGCGCACAACGAAATATAAAAACTGGGCACCAAGTTCCGAGGACAGCACTACCCTGTATATACCACTGTCCCAATCTTCAGGGATGGGTATTTCCAGGGCAACGGGCCACTGTGCACCATGCTCCCAGGCATCGTTCGGTTCCGGATACCCGGTCCCTGTATTTTCCTCGTAACTGGCCAGCCACTGTGTAGGTACGCTGATTCGATAGATGCGTACGTCGAATTCGTCTGCTTCTGTGATCGAGACATGCAGGCCAATGCTTTCGCCCTGTCTTACGCTGAATGCTGACAGGTAGCCATCCATGCCGCCCCCAGCGACAGCAGTGAGAGGCACCAATGACACACCCACCAGCAATAGCCAGCGAACCCCCCCGCGCATGAACTTCTCCCGCATATAACGCTTTGACCAAATCTAAACAACCGCCGTAAGCGCGGCAAGCAAAAACGAAGCTCAACGTAAAGCAGCTTCTTATAATTAGACCGTAAGCTATTAATTTAATTAAATGGGATGGATTTAACATAAGCTGCGGCAAAAAAGCGGTCAGTACTTCTATTTCGGCCGGGTTCAGGATTTGGCCGAAAGCGGCATCTCGTTCGCACGCTACCGGTTGAATATCGGAGGCTGAGTCTGCTCAGGCAGTCTGGCTGACTTTGCGGCGGCGTTTTTTCTTGGCGTCGGCTATCGAGGTGGGAATCTCTTCGCTACTGGGTACTTTACCGGGTTTGCCCAGGAAGTGTCCCTGTGCGAAATCGACGCCGAGCTCGCTGAGCAGCGCAAAGGTTTCGTAGTCAACGACATGCTCCGCAATCGTCTGCTTACCCGTCGCCTTGGCAATTTCGATGATTGAACCCACAATTTTCTGATCGACGATATCGCTCACGATATTCCTGATAAATGAGCCGTCGATCTTGATGTAATCCACGGGTAGCGTTTTCAGGTAGCTATAAGAGCTGTAACCTGCGCCGAAATCATCCAGGGCGAACTTACAACCGAGCTTTGCCAGCTTGGTAATCCGCCGGCCGGAATTACCGATCGTGCGTACCGCGACCTGCTCCGTGATTTCGAGCACGATGGCTTCCATCGGTACCCCGGTTTCCTTGAGGCTCTTTTGTACGAAATCGACAAAATCGGGCGTCTCGAACATATTGCCGGACACGTTCAACGTGAAGCCGATGTCGGGGTGTTCCGCACGCATTTCCGCAATTTGCTCCAGCGCATTGCGGATAACCCAGCGGTCTACATCGATCATCAGGCCAAATCGAATAGCGGCCGGCAAAAACGCGTCCGGCAGGATGAGCTTGTTATTGGTCCCCCGCATGCGCAGCAGAACTTCGTAGTGCGTAGCTTGCCGGGTATTTATGTCCACGATCGGCTGGAAATGCAGCACGAAGGTATCGTCCTGCAACGCCTGTTGAATCTGCCGTGACAATCCGACCTCGGAGGCCATTCCCGCCATCGAACGCGACGATGCCTTATAGAAATCGTAGCGGTTGCGGCCCAGCGACTTGGCGTGATGACAGGCCATGTCAGCCTGCGACAGCAGGTCGGCCGGGGTGAACTCGTTGCCCCAGATCATGGTGATACCGATACTGCAGCGGACGGTGAATGACTCTTCATTTTCGATGAAATGATGTTCGCTCGCGTTGCGAATCAGGTCCTCACATATGTCTTTAACCTGCTTCTCGTTGACATCACTGAGCAGGACCACAAATTCATCACCACCAAAGCGCGATACCGTATCAGACTGCCGCACGCCGTTTGTCAACCGCTCAGCGACATCCTGCAAAAGGCGGTCGCCGGCTGCATGCCCTACCGTATCGTTAACGTACTTGAACTGATCCAGATCGATGAACAACAAAGCGCTCGTGTTATCAGTATCTTCAAGCCTGGCCAGCTCGTTGTTCAGGATTTCTGCAAAACGGTGCCGGTTTACCAGCCCGGTCAGAGAATCATGATTCGCCAGGTGCCAGAGCTTTTTATCGCGCTCATTAAGCGCGGTAACCGTCGTATTGAGTGCATCGGCAATCGCAACTATTTCAGTGTGGCCCGCCGTCTCAACCGTAAAATCAGTATGGCCCTTTGCCAGCTTTTTAAGTGGTGCCTGCAGATGCGACAGCGGCAGCAAAGCACGCCTGTAGACCAGCCATGACGCAACGGTCAGCAAAACCAGCAACAATGTCCCCCACAAGGTTCCTGAGCGGATCGTGCGGGCCAGTTCTTCCCCGTAAGCGCTTGAGTTGAGGCCGAGTTCAACAAAACCGATCAATGTTGTTTCCACGGCAGAATCATCGCTCAGGTCGAGCCCGAGTAATCCATCCATCAGCAGCGCTTCCGTCCAGATAGGCTTGCCGATACGCATCAGCGGCATATCCTGTTCCACGGTATCGAGCAGATACCGTTGATCGTCACGGGGCGCGTTAATGAGACCCTGCAGAGTTGCAACCGTTAACGGTGCGAGGCCGGCAATGCCTTCCTGCTGGTAGTCCTCGAACACCAGCTCTCCCGAATCGGAGTAGAAACGCACAAAGGCAATCTCGGGGAACTTCTGGACATACTCTTCGACCTGCAGGTGACGTTCGTCATCCTGGGCAACATAGAGCGGCATGCTGATCTCGTCGAGTGTCGACAACCATTGCTCGCCCCAGTTCCGCATGTTGTCGGCGGCCGCCCGGCTGGACGAAAGCCACAACGCACCGAAGGCCAGTGATCCGGCAACGATTGCAAACAGTAGCTGCAGTAACAGCATTTCGCCTAGCAGGCTGCGGCGCCTGAAGAAATTCTGAACTGCTTGCGTTGCCGACCTCAGAACCCGATATACCACTCGCGTATCCGGTATGCCCTGTTTCAGTCGCGATGCCAACCCCGGCACACTGCTCCAGCGCCCGTACTGACTGCCCCTTTTTATCCGGGCCGCCACGTCTGAGGTCGTATCGGTGCGACGCATTGCTTTACCTGCTTCCCGGCGAGCGGGCCAGCCGCGCCGGAATGATCAGCGACAGGTGATCTGCCACGGCCGGGTTTACCTGCACGCTGATATCTTTGAGCGGAACGAGGTCGGGTCCGGGAATTCTTCCGTCGGTTTGTATGTTCTCAAGGCGCGTGATGACAGCTCCAGCTATGTCAGTCGGTCGGCCAGTAAAACTCACCAGTGCGCCAAGATTAAGGAGCCCCGGTGCGTACACCGCAATCTGCGTGCGGTGCTTGGCGCCGAGTGACATTAATTCGCGTAGTACACCCGGACTGAGAATACGGTTATCGGGCAAGATGATCAGGCCCTGGATGTTCGCCATCATTCTTTTGAATTCCAGCAACGCCTCTTTGTCCGAATTAACAACCCGGCTTATTACCTCGATACCCTTGTCGTCACCGGCAAGTCGTATTTCCGCCAGGAGATCTTCCTGGTTTGGTCCGGACAGCAGGCCGATACGTTTGAGCTTCGAATCGAGTTCGTGCCCGGTGTCGAACTGTTTGTCGAACGGCGGCAGCAAGCCGATGCCTTTCGAAGTCTCTGAGAGCAGCCCGTACTGTTTGTAGTTGTATGTCTGGCAGAAGACCATTGGCCGGGACTGCTGCTCGCGCCCAACTTTGGCCGCGAGCAAACCAACGGCAACTAATTGATCGGCTCCCGCGGCATCAACTTCGGCCAGCACGTGCTCTGCATTGCCTGGTTTACCATCGAGGTTGTGCACGGTGACTTTCTCGTTACCGAGGCGATTTTCGAGCTCATTTGCGATAGCTACGAAATCCGGCAGTTCATTGCTAAGCACTACCGCGACCTGCCTGGTTATGGCGGTTTTGGCAGCTTTGGCCACCGGCTCGGCAGCAGGCTGTGCGTCCTGTGCAAAGGGGTTAATGAGGCAGCCCGTGAGCAACACGGAAACAGCGGCAATACCGGTAACCCTGCACAACAATTTACCCGATCGTGGATGCACTCTTAGCTCCGACACTGTAAGTGTTATCTACAACAAGCCACTGTGTCGCCGCGGCAGCGCTCAGGCCGGTAAGACACATCAGGAAAACTTTGCCGGAATGCGGCCGCTATTGCCGTGCCATGGCTCTCATAAACATAAACAGGCAGGCCTTTCCGGTTACGGTCGGGACGTGAAAATTATGTAAAAAGGAAGGTCTCGAGACTGGAATGCACGTAAACACAAACAAGCATCCGCTCGGCTTGTGTTTCTACATAGTCGCCGTCGCCTTGTACCCGGTTTTCCGGTGGATTGCTCATGTGCTGGGCGGCCGCGACAGGCTGGCGGCCGGGGTAATCGCGCTGTGCCTGATCGCGATACTCGTCGTGCCTGCGATTTTGCTGACCGACAGTCTACTTAGCGGTGCACAAGAAGCCCGACCTGGTCAAGAGACCAGGGGTGCCGCCGCGCCCTTTAGCCCTGCACTAGTCTCCCCCGAAGCGGTAGTTACCCCTGATTCCCCATACCCTGGGGTCGGGCAGCGTTGCCGAAAGGTTGTTGACACCGAGACCGGCGGTAAAACCGAGGCTGATAACACCCTGGCCGAAGTCGGGCGAACTGGACGCGGTCTTGATGACGTCATCGTCGAAGACATTATTCACATATATCATCGCTTCCCAGTTATCGCCGGCCAGGCCCAGTGACATATTGGTCAACCAGTATTCGTCAAGGTAGGCATAGTTGTCAGCATCGAGGAAGCGCTTGTCCTGGTACGACGTATTCATGTCGAACATCCAGTCCATGCCACTGTCACCGAACGGACGTACGATATTGACCGTCGCGACGAAGGCGTTACGCGCCGCTTTTTCAAAATCGTTACCGCTCAGGTTCAGATTGCATTTTGGCGTATAGCCTAAAAGCTCAAAACCAGGCGCATCAGGATCCGCATCCTTGACAATATTGTTATTTCCGTCAAAGTAAACAATTGGGCAATTTCCTCCGTCGGCCGCGCGCACCATTGAAGTTGTAGGGTCGAAAAAGTCTGTATATTCGGGGTCCAGTGCTGTATATGCAGCCGTGAGTATCAGACCCTCCATCCATAACGGTTGCCACAGGGCCTCAACTTCCCAGCCCTTAACCTCACCGCCGTCCACGTTGATAACCCGCGGGGTGGATCGAAAGTTCTGGATAACCTGGGTACCGATCTGCTTGTCCGTGTATTTCTGGACAAACCGGGCCGCATTGACTTGCCAGAAACCGGCCCACTCGAACGAGGACTTAAAACCGATTTCGTAGGCGTCCATCTCCTCCTCGTCGAAACGCTCTTCGTTTATAGTTACGGACGAACCACCGGAAATTAGCTGGTTTATGCCGGCCGGCTTCTGCCCCTTGCCGTAAAAACCGTAAACCATCAGGTCGTCGGTGGGTGTCCACTCCAACGTGACCTTGGGCACGTTGTAATACGAACTCTCGGTGCCCGAGATGTACTGCCAGCAACTATCTTTGAACTCTGTCTCAGGGTCGAGTGCAGCCCTTGCTCTAAGCTCTGCTTCTGCAGCAGTGTCGAAAGCAGGATCACAGTTGTTACTATTCTGCGGGTCCTGCACCCCTCCGCCCGTTCCGGGTGGGTCCTTGTCTTCCCACGTACACCGGGTTTCATAACCCGATGCCATAGTCAAGACACCGTTTTCATCCTTCATCGGCGCGAAATTGAGGGCAGTACCCGGATCGCTGGTAGCGGCCCCAGGGGCTACCGCAAAACCCAGCTCCGTGCAGGACGACTGGTTGGGTTTGCGGAGGTCGAACTGCTCGTGCACGTACCGGTTTTCGGCCGTTAACTTCCACTGTTCTGATATCTGCCACTCGATCATCCCGTAGACAGACCTGTGTTCTGTGTCCGCGTCCCAGTCTACCGGCGGCACACGAGTAGCGCTCCCATGCGCGGCAGCCCGGGCAAGCGGCTGCCAGACAAGGGAATCGGTACTGGGGCCGCCGAAAGTCTCCCCGGGGTAGGGAAAACCGCCGATGCCACCATCACAAACACCCGGCACCTGTACCACCGACCCTTCGCGCGGATCCAGTTGCACATCCACTACGCCGTTCTGGTCCGGCGCCGACCGGTCCCGGGCGACCGGCATGCAGGCGATAATGTAATTGCTTTCGTCGTAATCGCGCCATTCTTCCCACGCTGTGTAGCCCACTGTGAAATTGACCGGGCCGTCGAAATTTGAAGCGAAGCGAAGCTCCAAACTGAGCTGCGTTGTTTCGGTAATCGTTTCTGCCTGCCAGTTCGCGAGCAACCTGTCAGGACGCCCGAACGCCTCGTAGTCCTGATCATGCTGATCGAATTCATCGGCAAAGGTATAGCCGCTGTTAAGCGAGAAGGTACCGTAAGGCCGATCCCAGTCCGCATTCACACTCAGGCGGGCAACCTCCTGTTCAAAACCGTCGTTATCTTTGCCCGTGAACGCATTCTCGCTGTGTGTGACCACGTAATCCTTACCGGTCTGGGGATTGGTAAGGTCGCCAATGTTCTTTGTGCCGCAGTATCCGGGACTGTCTGTCCTGGTACTATTGGGGGCTCCTCCATCAAATGGTTCCGGGTGGTCCGGGCAAAAACGTCCGTGATTAACAATGCTCAGCCCGCGTGCGCCTGTGAAGTCAGTTGCATAGTCAGGATTACAGGGTTGGCCCTCCGGCACTCCCGGGCACGGACCCGGTGGACTGCTGTCTATAGTGCTTACGCGCCTGAACAACCAAAAACCACTGCCGCCCGCGCCGCCCAGTTCAGCATCGATGGCCTCCTGCGGAAACAACCGCAGGTCCCGGGCTGCAACTTTTACCTGGGGCCGGGGATCGTATTTGTCGTTACTGTAGGAAAGCCGGCTCTTTACGCGAACTTCTTCAGAGGGTTCCCAGACCAGCGTACCTGCCACGCCCTTGCCGCTCCCGCCACCGACATCGTCGCCGGAGATGCTGTTGTGGTAAAAACCATTCGACTTCCAGGCAACGCCGGTCACCCGGTAGCCGAGTCCCTCGTTGATGGGGCCGGAGAATGAGAGATTCACCTGGTTCTGGTTGTACTCCGCGATATCCATACCAATCTTAGCTTCGAATTCGTCGGTGGGATTCTTCGTCGTATAGCTAATCGCGCCGGCGAATGCGGACCGGCCATACAGCGCGCTCTGCGGACCCTTAACAATCTCGATGCGTTCCACGTCGCCGAGCAGTCGCATGTTGGCCAGCAACCCGGAACCGGGAGCGATCACGTTTTCAGTACTGACATCGATACCGTCAACCAGGAACGCGACATTGCTCCTGCCGCGCGTATTTGACAGTCCACGGATAGCGACACGGGTGTCGGCCGGGCTGAATTGGTTATCCATCGACACGCTGGGATCCAGCTGGGCGATATCGAACAGGTTATCGATGCCAAGGCGTTCGATCTGCTCAGCCGTAATAGCCTTAACCGAGAGCGGTATATCCTGCAGGCTCTCCTCACGCCGCCGCGTGGTGACGACTATTTCCTCGAGCGCCCAGCCGTCACTTGGCAAGAGAACTGCAACTGGAACGGCTGCGACCAGCGCGGCCGCCATTATTGGAATACGTCTCAGAACGGACATCACACTTTTCCCCGATTGTGTATGGGCAGATATCGCCTGCCAAATCACATCCATGTGGATAGGTACCGATCTTCCCTGGCTTTTCAGCAGCTACACCGCTTGTATCGCAGGATTTGCCTGCACCGGTTGCGCCGATTGAAATTCTTATATCACAGCGATAATGCCGATCTGGCTGAATCCTGACCCTAAACCGCAATGCGGGCAGTCCGCCAACATTACTGCTTGCTGAACTTGTACAGCGCGTTGTCTATGTCAGCGCCCAGGTAGATATTGTCGCTCGCATCCACCGCGACGCCGGTCGGCAGAAACGGCGTGGGCAAATCGTCACCGCCTTCCAGGCCAATCGCCAGGTTGTCGGCCAGCGTTTCGACAGCACCGCTTTCGGGATCGACTCGCAACAATCGCCGGGTACCGGTCTCGGCGACAAGCAACTTTCCATCGCTTGTCACGGCCAGTCCTTCGGGTCGGTCCAGGTCGTTGAGCAGTACTTGCGTGTCGCCGGACTGCAGATCGATACGGCTAACACGCCCGCGATCGTACTCACTTATATATAAGTACTCACCCGCCACCACCTGTCCGACCGGCCCTTTAAGCCCGGTGGCCAGAACCTCTTTATCCCGGCTCTTACCCGGGGCAAGCTTTGTCACGGTGCCCGCGTGGTAATCGGCGACCAGCAGGCTGCCGTCTGCAAGAAACACCGGGTTGTAGGGTGCGTCGAACTTGGCGGTCTTGAGAACCTTGTCGGTCTCCCGGTCAATGACATAGACCAGCCCGAAGGGCCAGATCGACGCGAGCGCCAGGTGTTCCTCGCTGGCGGCAAGACTTGCAGACGCCGTAACGCCCTCGAGCACGGGCTGCATGGTGCGCTCACCCGTCTCGGTGTCGAAAGAACGGTTGCCCCAGAAGTCGGCGACCAGCACAGCCTGTCTGCCTTCTATCTCCGTTACAGTCATGCCGCCCGGCGTACTCAGGTTGCCGCTTACGACCACCCGTGTCTCACCCGTGTCGCCGTTGATCGCGGTAATCGCGTTGATCGCCGGATTGGAAACGTAAATCTCGTCCCGGCTATTGATCGCAAGATTATCGATAGGCGGTTCGAGTTGCGCGATGACTTCACGCGCACCGGTCTCAAGGTTAATGCGGGTAACAGTGCCTGCCCTGAAGTCAACGGCGAACAAGCGGCCTTTAGAATCGAGATTGACAGCGGCCGGCACTTTGAAACCGTCAGCGATCTCTTCGACCTTGCCCGTCTCCAGGTCCACGCGCACCAGCTTGCCTTTAAGGAACAGCGGACCGTAAAGCTGTAAATCGGGGGTGACTTCAAAACCATTCAGGCCGCCAAGTTTCTTCGCGATCATGCGCGGTTCGGCTACACCATCGGGGTCAATTTCATACAGGGCATCGCCGCCAAACACCCGGGTAACAAACAGGCGGCCGTCTGCGGAGTAATCAATGGAATTTACCGCGGGCAATCCTGAGGCCAGTACCTTGATCTCGCCTTCCGGGGTCAGTGCGTGGACTGCCGAAAAGGCGCCGGCTGTCCAGGCCAGTGTTCCGTCGGGCGCAACCGCAACATCATCCGAATTTCCCAGCGGCGGCGGAATCTTGGTTGTGACCTCGCCCGTCCCGGTATCGATCTGGTAAACCGAATAACCGATCAGGCTCGCGCCGTACAACACGTCGTCCTTATCGAAGGCGAGACCGTGTACCCCGTGCATGGCCGAGCCGGCAACCAGCACATCCATCTCGTAGTCCGCTGCAACATTGTGTTGAGGTACTGTGACGCAGCCCGTAAGCAACGCTAAAGCCGATAAACGAAGAAGAAAAGAAATCTTGCTGAGCATAGGTTTATCCCCAATATTCAGTCCAATTTTCAAGAAAAGCTAAATGGTCTGCAGATACAGCACATCCTCGATTACAACGGGTGCTTCCGGGTCATTGATCGTCAACTCGTAAACCACGCTCAGGTCCACACCCGGTGTCGGAATCGGGATCGATCCGCCCTCGACGTAAACGGCAAGCAACAAGGCATAGGTCTTGGGCAGTACTTCGGCGGAGGGCAGTTTCACCGGGATGTCGAAATACTGCCGGGTACCTGGCTGCGGATCGCCCAGTTCAACGGCCGAATTGAGCATATGCAAAGGCGCGCCGGATATCGGCGGTTGCGAGCCCTGCGGATAGAGAAACAGCCCGGCACGCAATACCTTTGTCATATCCTCCGGGAAATCGACGGTGACGCTCAGCGTCATCGGGAACACGATCTTCAGTTGCTCGTTGCCGCCGCCGGGCGGCGACTCTGATGTCGGCTCTTCCAGGCTCAAACTGCTGAAGAAATTCCAGGCCACCTCGTCGGCTTTTGCCCACCATGCGTGTCCGTCATGCGCCGTCGAATGATGCAGGCACCACTGCACCGGGTAGGCTGACCCAGGTGTCGAGTAATCGACGCATTCCCCGGTAACGCCGCTCCTGGAGTTACCTGCATCGAAACCGTTGTACATGACCCAAAGATCGCGTGTGCCGGTTACGACGGCCATGGGCACTATGTCGTCGGCATCGCTTTGCATATGGAGCACCGCGACTGAACCTGTGCAGCGCGGAGTAACGCTCGACGTGATAGAGCCCGCCGACGGCGCAATGCCGCGAACGATGTCGCCGAAACGGCAGCCCAGTTCCTGGGTCATGAGTGCGCCGGCGCTGTGGCCCGTGATGAATATGCGCCGCTTGTCGTAGGTGATTCGCTGATCGAGTTCGGCCAGCAGATCCAGGAAGAAGGTGTAGTCGGTCTCGGTGCCCGGGTCCCAGATACGCCGGCCTTCCGCTTTCACGCGCGCATTGGGTATGACCATGATCGCGTCGTCACGGGTTAAGCGCAGCAGTCCGTCGCCCTGGAAGCCTCCTTCGAGCCAGCCGTCGATACTGTCGCCGGCACCGTGCAGTGCAATCAGCAGGGGGGGCGCTTCTCCCTCCGGCGCATAGCCGGTTGGCAGTTGTACGTAGTATTCGCGCTCCATGCCCGAAGACATCAGCGTATAGCGCCCGGTTTCATTGATCAGGCCGGCACCGTGATCATCGCCGGCGCAGGACGCCAAAATAACGGCAGACGTTAGCACCCACAGCAAAGATTTCTTATTCACGCCCTCTTCCCCCGGCAAGGCTGACCGATACTGTATATCTTTTTGCCATGGCGTAGCGATACGAGGGCTGACACCCTCCTGTCTACATGCTAGGTTGCAGTGAGCCCGAAACAGCACAACCGTATGCGTATCGACGTCATCATCGAGTCCGACAAGAATGCCGCGGAATTCGCGCGCCTCGGCCAGCTCGCCGAGGACTATGGCCTGGGCGGTATCTGGGTGGCCAACAACGCGAACGGTCGTGACGCTTTTGTAAACTTCACTCCCTTCGCCATGCAATCCGAGCACATCGCCATGGGGCCGATTGCGGTTAGCCCCTACGAACTGCATCCGCTGAAGATGGCCATTTCGCTTTTAAGCCTGAACGAACTCGCCGACGGTCGTGCCCAGATCGTCGTGGGTGGTGGTGGCGGTACAGCAGGCGCGATGGGTTACAAGCCCGATCGCATGGTGCGCGCGATGCGCGAATGTATCAAAATTCTGCACCTGGCGGCCAGCGGTCATGTCGGCGGCTTTGATGGTGAGATGTATCCCCTGAGTTGGATGGATACGACGTGGGTCACGCAATCGCGGCCCATGATCTATGCCGGGGTGAACGGCCCGCAGATGCTTAAATCGGCGGCTCGCTATGCCGACGGCATGATGGTCAGTGACTTTACGCCCGGGCGCATGGAGTGGGTGCACGGGATTATCGATCCCGTATTACAAGAACGCGGTGTGAGTCCGGCAAGCTACCCCTTAAACAACTTCTGGGCATGGCATGTGAAAGAAGACCCGGTCGAGGCCAATCGCGAGGCACGCATCTGGCTGTGCGTGCGCGGTACGATTTACCCGGACTACATACGCGATGTAGTCGACGAAGATGAAGCGAAGATTGTCACCGACAACATTTCGAGTTTCGCGAAGGCATATTACAAGAAGAGTCCGGATATCGAGGGTGTGCCTGACGAGATCATCGATAAGATTGTCGAGCACGGCACCTCGGCCTCAGCGCTGGAGGACATAGATAAAGAGATCGAGCGCTTTAAAACCTTCGAGAAAGCAGGCCTGAACCAGGTTGCACTGAAGGTTTACGGCGAGCCGGATAAAGCAATCAAGGTCATCGGCGAACACATCGTGCCGGCATTGACCTGATCATGCGGCTTGCCGGGTAAGGCGCCCTAGAACTTCACCACCGGCGGCAACGTGGACAACGCCCAGACTTCGTAGGGCACGACGTTACCCGTGTATGGGTCTGAAAAGAACCGGTCCTCGAGCCAGTTACGCCGCATGTAGTCCTGTTTGGCGAGATCTTCATTTGTGTACCGCGTATCGCGGTGCTGCTCGATTAAATCCAGGTAGATCAGCAGAAACTCGCGGTAGAACTCGCTCATGAAATCAAAGTTTTTCGTGTTAACCGCCATCATGTCACGGCCGTAGAAACTGCCGCCTACGCACGCGGGTTCGCGCCGTCGCTCGCCCTCCCCGGGGCTGCCCTCGCAACTCATCTTGCGATGAGGTTCGGGATCGACGCCGTATTTCTTGAAAATTTTGTCCATTGCCTCTTTCAAACGTGCCAGGTCCCCGGCCGGCATCGCGCCCGGCAGCACATCTACCCAGCCTCCTACAATGCTCGAGCCGTCTTCCTTGAAGTTAATCGTAAACGCGGCATGCAGCATACCGACCTTTGGTGAAGCGGGATGCGCGTCCACCGAGAGAAACCGGCTCCAGATCGGCTTGCCCTGGAATTCCATCTTCGGTTTCTTGTGCACCACCCGCATGCGCCCCGCTTTCTGCACCACGGGGCCGCGCGACACGTTAACGTTGTGGTCGCCGTACTCGGTGGGGAAATCCAGTACCTCGACTTCATCGGTGCCGTTCAGCTTTGCGAGTGTGCCGAAGTACAGCGCATCCATCTCGTCCATGAAGGCATAGGTACGTTCGGCAAATGCGGCTTGTTCGGGCGTAAGTTGCTGTTCGGCCGCAGTCGCGATTGATGATGTAGCGCACGACATATATATAAGTGTGGCCAGCAGTGGAACAAGCTTGTCGTTACTTATGGTTTTCATAACCGCTTACCCCCGCCCGCAGTATACTGATCCTGCCTGAGCAGGGGGAAGAGCAAATGACGAGAAGAGCACTCGGGTTGTTAATGGCGGCACTGGCAGCGAGTTGCAGTGTACTCAGTGACCGCCAGGCAACATCCGACTGGATTTCATACGGCGGCGATCCGGGCGGGATGCGCTATGCCGCCTCCGGCCAGATCAATCGCGACAATGTCGGACAACTGGAACTGGCCTGGAGTTACCGCACCGGCGAAGACGAGAAAGTACCCAAGGGCACCTTCACATTCCACAGCCTGCACGCAACCCCGTTGCTGACTCCCGTTGATGCGGGACAGTCGCTCGTATTCTGTACCGACTTCAACAGGATTATCGCGCTGGATCCAGCCACGGGTGCAGAGCGCTGGGTTTTCGACCCGATGGTCGCGATCGAACCCTTCGGCCAGTACAAGTGCCGCGGCGTTTCCATCTGGCACGATGACAAGGCCGATCCCGGCAGTGCCTGCGAGTGGCGTGTGTACACGGCGACGAGTGACCGGCGTCTGTTCGCAGTCGATGTGACCAACGGCAAACCATGTACCGACTTCGGCGAAAACGGTGAAGTCGACATGAACCCGCTGGTGAAAGCAACTAAACCCGAGGGCGATATCAAGACCGTGCAGTTCTGGGCACCCCCGGCCGTGGTGGGCGACATCGTAGCGCTAAGCGCGACGGTGCACTCGAAAGGCAAGCAGGTGCGCTCCTACCCGGGACTCGTACGTGGTTTCGATGCCCGCACCGGCGAGTTTCGCTGGTGGTTCGACCCGGTGCCGCGTAACCCAGATGACCCCGAAGCGGCGAACTGGACCGCCGAAGCGCTCGCAAACACCGGCTCGGCGAGCGCCTGGGCTTTCATGTCGGTGGACGCGGAACGCGAACTGCTGTTCGTACCAACCTCCGATGCATCGCCCGATTATTACGGCGGCACGCGACCGGGTGACAACCGTTATGCAACATCACTCGTCGTCCTGAACGGTTCTACCGGCGAACTGGTCTGGCATTTTCAGTTCACGCATCACGATGTATGGAATTACGACCCGGCGGCGCAACCTTTACTGGCGAAAGTGAATCGAAGTGGAAAAGCCCGGGACATCGCCGTGCAACTGACCAAGGCCGGTTTTGTCTGGGTGTTCGACCGGGAAAGCGGCGAACCCGTTTTCGGCGTCGAGGAACGTCCGGTACCAACAGACGGCCTGCCGGGTGAAGTGTTATCGCCAACACAACCCTTCCCGCTCGCGCCACCACCATTGTCGCCGACCGAGATTTCACCGGACGATGCCTGGGGGCTCGATGAAGCCGACCGGGAATTTTGTCGCGACGCCATTGCAAGCCGCAGGCATGGTTCAATTTATGAGCCCCTGAGTGTGGGCGGCACGATTGTTTACCCGCAACCGGGGGGTGGCGTGAACTGGGGCGGCGGCGCGTTTGACCCCGCTCGTAATTTGCTGGTCACGAATATTTCTTTGCAGGCTGATTACATCCGCTTAATTCCCGAAGCCGAACTCGACATGAAGAAAGCGACCGGTCCCGGCGCGGGTCGCCCGGGCGGTGCGCCCGGTTACATCGCCGGCACGGGTTACGGGGTACAGATCGGGCCACTGGCCTCGCCTTCCGGTGTGCTGTGCACCGCGCCGCCGTGGAGCAAACTGGTTGCCGTGGACCTGGCGGCGGGCGAAGTACGCTGGGAAGTTCCGCTGGGCGCGACTGAAGAATATGCAGACCGGGGAGCGCCCCTGATCGAAGGGATTACCGCCATGGGCGGCCCGATGGTGACCGGCGGCGGGTTGATCTTTATCGGCGCGACGAAAGATGAAAAATTCCGTGCTTTCGATACCGACACCGGCGAGAAGCTCTGGGAAGTAAAAATCCCGAGCGCAGCGATGGCCAACCCGATGAGTTACGAAATCGATGGCAAGCAGTATGTTGTTATTGTTTCTGCCGGTCACCAGTTCTTCCATCGCGAGAACCTGAAGGACTACGTGCTGGCGTACGCGCTGGGCAAATAACGGGATAACCCGATGCTGATCAACTGCTGGTATGTATTGGCGGGCGCGAGGAATTGAAAATGAATCCGGTGCCTTTCTATTATTGAAGTCCTCGAATCTCGTCCATGTCGCGCGGCGGTTCTTTCCACATCGGCGCATGTTCTTCCACGAAGTCGCGCAGCGTGGCCGGAATCTCACTGTAACTGTCGTAGCGCTGAAAATAGCCGTGCATGCTGCTTCGCCCGGGGCCCATGAACGGTGGCAACGGAAAGTTTCCCGCCCAGATGGCTTCATAGCTCAAGCCCCCATTGTGCTCGCGCTCAATGAAATCATAGTTCTCCCACACGGGTTCCGGCCCGGCCGCGCCGGAAATTGCCGGCAGCGTGTAGTTAACGGGTGTCGTAAACACGGTCATGCCGTCATAGCGCTGCACCTCGCTACGGCGAAAGCCATCATTCACGGTCTCGCGCTCGCCGCCCTTGCCCTGCTCCACTTCGTAAACCAGGAATCCGTCCTGCAATCTCATCCGGAACAACTGGTAGGTAAACTGGTTCAACCAGGCGGGGTTGCCTTCGGGGTCGGTGATGATTGCGCCATCGACAGGGTTACGGAGCACTACGAGCTTACGCATTAAGCCGACCGCCTCGTTCTTCTCGGCGTCGAAACTGTGCAACCTCCCCGTGTCGTAACCTTCGGTACGCATGAACATATCGCCTTTCGGGAAAGTCGTGGCATCGCCGATGCCATACCAGTACACCGGGTCACCTTCCCCCATCCGAAGTTTGATGTAGCGGGCAAAATCATCCGGCGTGAAGCCGCCGGCTACCAGGCTTAACTGAGGCATTGCGGACCCTCCCTCTTAAGGTATTCTTCTGGTTCAATCGGCCGCGCCTGCACAGAAGCATACTCCAATCCATGCCATAATCGGCCGCAGATGCAGAGCCACCCGATCCGGCACTGCAGCAACAACAATAACGGGGGCCGCCCAGGATGAATACTTCAGTCATGCGCGCATTCACGGGCCTGATTACCGCGGGACTTTTATATGCCTGCAGCCCACCGGCACCACCCACGCTGCCGGCCAACACCGAACAGGTCGCCGACGG